>Ga0209008_1000059_pt1 | contig 55480 bp, 58 predicted proteins | sample JacPin_JW_Ref_O3_FD_187963 | JGI IMG/M metagenome (GOLD analysis project Ga0209008, IMG submission 187963) | Forest soil microbial communities from Algoma, Ontario, Canada - Jack Pine, Ontario site 1_JW_Ref_O3 (SPAdes) (version 2) | ecosystem: Environmental > Terrestrial > Soil > Boreal... | reverse complement strand
GTGATTCTGCCACCGCCTGTGCCCACTGTCCGAGCCACGCTGCCGTTCGTGGCGCTCTCGCCGGAGCCAGCCGCAACTCCGCGGCAAGCCGAGTTAAATCATCCTCCACATCGATGTCGTAAAAGGGATCGGTGTAGCCAACGGAAAGTTGGAGCCCGTGAGCGCGTGCCAGCAGGGCGTCCAGCGCGCTCTTGGTGCTCATGCCATCGCCATTGAAGAGCGCGGGATGGGCAGCCTTGGCGCCTACGAGATAATAGCCGCCATCGTGGGTGGGTCCTACCACCACATCGTGTTCGGTGAGCGCGTCGAACGCGCTCTGAAGAACCGAAGGAGGCAGGTGCGGGCTGTCGCTGTTGAAGGCAACCACGCGTTGCCCGCTCGGCGTTGCGAAGTGCGCGAACACCGAGGTCAGGCCTGCGGCTAAACCCTCGCCTTTTTGCGCCACGACGCCCACCCCGTTGCCTGCTAACTGCCCCAGTTCGTTTACATCCGAGACCGGGCACATGATGGCAACGTCCACATCGCTTAATGACCTCGCCAGCGCCAGCGTGTCATCCAGAAGACAACAATAGAAAGCGGTGACGGCCTCAGGAGAAAGGCTGGTAGTCAGCCGGGTTTTGACCGCGCCCGGCCTCGGTGCCTTCGCCATGATTACCAGCACACGGTCACTACCTGACGAACGCGCCACCGTCTCACTGGAAGGTCTCATAGATTGTTGGGGCAATAATATACGACGGGTGGCTCACGCGGGCCGTGGCGTTGCGGCCTTTCGATGCCGAAAATAATAACGCACGATCAGTGAGACGATGAACCACGCCGCCCCCACTGTGCCCTTCAGTGTGCCGCTGATCTTCGATTTCCCGATGCGTGGATAGTAGGTCACCGGCACTTCAACAATGCGGAATCCCGCGAGCGTACCTTTTAGAATTATTTCAACTGCCCAGCCATACGTCGTCTCTTGGAGCTCGAGCCGGCGCAGGACATCGGCGCGCCCAGCCCGGAACGGTCCAAGGTCGCTTATCTTCAGACCATACAAAAGCCTGATCAGGATAGCCGCCAGGCGATTACCAAACGCCTGATGCCAAGGCAACGCCCCACGAGCGCTCTGCTTGCCAAGACGCGAACCCAGCGTGATATCGGCACGGCCCCCGATGATGGGAGCCAGGAGAAGCGGCAGTTCGGCTGGCCGATCGCTGTAGTCGCCGTCGAGGAAGACGACAATGTCAGGACTAGTCGCCGCAGCGAGTCCGGTCAAACAAGCCCGACCGTATCCACGGCGAGGTTCGTGGAGAACGCGCGCTCCCATCTTCGCGGCGATCGCGGGAGTTCCGTCGGTGGAATTGGTATCGACAACCAAGACCTCAGCGACAATATTGGCCGGCAGGTCGGCGAGGACGCGGCCGATGGATTGCGCTTCGTTGTGAGTAGGAATAACGACCGACACTCGCACTTGATCTTTGGCCAAGTAAATACGCTCAAGTCACCACACCCAAGTCAACATGCCCAACGATAGTGGCTCATTTTGAAAATTGCAGTTCCTCTGCAGCTAAAGCCGGTAGTGAAAAGAAGGCTTTTCTCGCAGCGGTGAACCGCTGCGCCACCCAAAAGCAAGGACAAAATCGAGTTCTTCCGCAGCCTGTAAAGCCGTGCCCTTTCAAAACATCGTCAAGCTGAGCCACTACACGCTCAAGTTACCACCACAGCGACGAAGGCCAGCGCCGCGCGAGCAAGGCGTCGACGCCCCACGCCCGACCGGCCCGCCCCAGCGCAACCCCAAGCGATGCCATCACCGGAACCAGGAGCTCCCAAATCCACGCCGTGCCCCACTCCGATACCCAAAGGCTGCCCAGGTATAGAAAAGCTATCAACGCGGCCGGGCGCGTCAGCAGACCGATGACTAGAAGTATTCCGAGACCGATCTCGGTTATGGCTTGCATCGGAGCGGCCATCGCAGCGTGATTTGCCGCCAAGGCCATCACTGATTTCCACAGGGCTGGCGAGTGACTCGACTTGATGTAGTAGTTGATCAGGCCCGCGTAGCCTCCTGGAGTGTAGAGACCCTTTCCCAGGTTTTCGAAGAAAACCCACACCAACATCGCGCCGATTGTCACCCGAACAATTGCCAGCCCATTTGCTGCGGGCGCTTGGTTGGCCACATTTTGCGTGAGGCTTGCGTTCGTCATCATCGTGACCTCGTCTCCAATGGATGCCGCACCAGTTTGCGACGGGAAGAGAAAGAGTGGACATCTTAAGCGATTCTTCCTGTTCTTGCCAGTGAATGCACTCGGCTTGACGGCGGCTGCGGCCATGCGCTATAACGATCTTCCCCGACGCTGGACGCGCATGCTTATTTGTTGCAATCGCGGATTCACTTGACAATGGATTCCTCGAACGCCGCACGGTCGTTTGCGCAATCTCTTTTCCAACACGACTCACATTCAACATGGTTGCACCCTCACTGCACCAAGAAGGAAGCCATGAATTCCCAGCGGATTCGAATCAAGCCCGTCTTTTTGAGTTTCGTGGCGTTGAGTTTCGTGGCTGCCTGCGTGGGTTTAGGAATCTCCGTCCGCGCTTTTGGTGGCGATGCCGCCAAGCCGACCCCACCAAGGCAGGCGACGTTCCAGATAAAAAATGAATTCAAGGTGCAGGTGCCGAGGGGGGCGAAGACGGTACGCATGTGGTTTAGCGTTCCACAGGAGGACGCCGTCTCTGTGGTTCGTGAATTCGATCTCGCCGCCGATTTTCCGGTCCACTATTACCGGGACGATTGGGGAAATCGCGTAGGGTATGCGGAAGTCGACACGCCCGCTGATGGCGCGATCACGATCCGCGAAACCTTTGGACTGACGCGCACCGAGACTCGGAACGACATCGACGCAACCCGAACGCGTCCGCTGACGGATCAGGAACGGGCCGCGCTCTTCGCGTATTTGCAACCTTCGAGCCACGTCATTGTCAACGACCAGATTAAGTCCCTTTCCGCTTCGATCGTGGGCGGCGAAACAAATCCCATTCTTGCCGCTCGAAAGATCTACAACTGGACGCTCGAAAACGTGGATTACTGGGTGAAGGACCCCGACCACCTGAAGGCTTCCCCGGTGGGCAGCACCGAATATTGCCTCCGGACAAAAACTGGGAACTGCACCGATTTTCATTCGCTTTTTGCATCGCTCGCCATGGCGGCGGGGATTCCGACCCGCATGGTGTACGGCTCGCTTCTAAAGCCGACTTTGAATGGCATTCAAATCGACGGAAGCTATCACTGCTGGATCCAGTTTTTTGCACCTAACTATGGCTGGCTCCCGCTCGACGTTTCACTCGCGAATATCTACGGCAAAGAGTTCCCAGTGACGGATAAAAATAAAAAGCTCGTCGAGTTGACCACGGCGACCGGTTACAAGGGTCTCGACCGAAGCAAGGTGGATTATTACTTCGGCAATCTCGATGAGAGGCGCGTGACGTGGTCGACTGGGCGCGACCTGATACTGCAGCCTCCGCAGAATGATGGGCCGGTGAATGCGCTTACGAAAATTTACGTCGAAGTGGACGGCAAACAATCTGCGGATTGGACTCGCGAATTGACGTATGCCGAGATCACGAAATAATCGTTAGTCGTTGGTCGTTGGTCGTTGGTCGTTGGCAAGCGATGATCGCCCAACGACCATCGACCAAACTTTTCAACACAGGAGAGCAAACGTGGAACTTTGGAGACCTGATCCCACTTTTTATCCGTCACCGCGAATGGCGATGCAGGCACCGCCGGAAAAGCTCGCGTTTGTGGCCATGCTCAACGCGAAAAGTAATGGACGTCCCGACGCCCTGGGTGTCGTCGATGTGGACGCGGCATCCACGACTTACGGTGGCCTTGTGGGCCGCGTGGAAATGCCCAACTCCGGCGACGAATTGCACCACTTCGGCTGGAACGCTTGCAGCGCTTGTCTCTGTCCCTACATGCCGCATCCGCACACCGAGCGGCGCTACTTGATCGTGCCGGGCATCAAGTCTTCGCGAATTCACGTCATCGATACGAAACCCGATCCGCGAAATCCGAAAATCGTCAAGGTGATCGAAGCCAACGTCCTGGCTGAACGTGCGGGCTACAGCCGGCCGCACACGGTGCATTGCGGCCCCGATGGAATTTTCTGTAGCGCGCTTGGCTCGGCTGCGGGGGACGGGCCGGGCGGAATTTTCGTCATGGATCCGGACAGCTTTGAGATTTTGGGTAAATGGGAGATCGACCGCGGACCGCAATTTCTTGCCTATGACTTCTGGTGGCATTTGGGCTTTGACACGATGATCACGAGCGAGTGGGGAACGCCGAACATGGTGGAAAGCGGCGTCAACCCGGAGATTCTTTTGAAGGGCGGCTACGGCCACGCGTTGCATGTGTGGGACCTGCGCAAGCGTCGCCACCTTCAGACATTGGATTTGGGCGCCGAGTACCAAATGGCGCTCGAACTTCGCCCAGCCCACGATCCCAGCCGCGCGTATGGATTTCTTGGCGTGGTGGTATCGCTGAAAGATTTGTCGGCTTCCATTTGGGTTTGGCATCGCGACAATGGCAAATGGGGCATCACGAGAGTGATCGATATTCCTGCCGAGGCCGCCGATCCTGAAAAACTGCCTCCGCTGCTCAAAGGATTCAAAGCCGTTCCGCCTCTGATTACGGACATCAATCTGTCGCTCGACGACCGCTTCCTTTACATTTCCTGCTGGGGGACCGGCGAATTCCTGCAGTACGACGTGTCCGACCCTTTTCATCCGAAGCGGACAGGTTCGGTGCATTTGGGCGGTATCGTGCGCCGCGCGGGGCATCCAAAGAATCCCAGCGCGTCCTTAAACGGCGGCCCGCAGATGGTGGAGGTGAGCCGCGACGGGCGTCGAGTTTATTTCACCAACTCGCTTTATGCGCCGTGGGACGCGCAGTTTTATCCGGATGGAATTCAGAGCTGGATGGTAAAGCTCAATGCCAAGCCCGATGGCGGTATGGAGATCGACCCTAAATTCTTTCTTGAATTCGGTGATCTGCGCGGCCATCAGGTCCATTTAGAGGGTGGCGACGCCTCGTCGGATTCTTACTGCTACTCATGAACCATTCTCCGCTCTGGCTCTGGGCCGCGTTGTTCCTTCTCGGAGCCTACCATGGCGTGAATCCGGGTATGGGCTGGCTTTTTGCTGTCGCTCTTGGACTGCAGAAGAAGAGTGCCTCCGCGGTATGGCAATCGCTCGTGCCGATTGCTGCGGGACATTTTGCGGCGATCGGACTCGTAGTAGCCGCAGCCGCTATCGCCGGCGCAGTGCTGCCCTTGCGTTACCTCAAGATGGCCGCCGCTTGCGTGCTTCTTGGCTTTGGACTCCAACGTTTAATTTGGAAGAGCCATCCACGCTGGGGTGGAATGCAGATCGGGTTTCGCGATCTGTGCATCTGGTCGTTTCTGATGGCCTCCGCCCATGGTGCTGGCTTTATGCTGCTGCCGATTTTGCTGAAAATCTCAGCGCTCCACGCGGCGTCTAACCTCGGCGATTCTGCTCACCATCTCCACGCGTTCGGTTCTGCTGGGCCGTCTTTTGTCGGACCATCTTTTGCTGGACCATGGACGGCGCCCCTCGCCGTGCTTGTCCACACCCTCGGATATCTTCTCGTCACCGGGCTGATCGCCTTCGTGGTCTATGAGAAGCTGGGTCTGGAAGTTCTGCGAAAAACCTGGGTGAATTTGGACCTGATCTGGGCGATAGCGCTCATCGCCACGGCTGGCTTTACACTACTGATTCCGACGTAGGATTTTTTTGTGATGGGAGGCGGGTCCAACCCATTCCCTGCTTCGAATGTTTTAAGATGTGGGTCATGCAACTGTCCGACGAACAGCTAGCCAGTGCTTTGCTGGAGGCGCAAGCCAAGGCTCAATCACTATTCGCTGAGGTCGAAACGCAGGCCCTCATTCGTCCGGGGAAAACGGAGACCGAAATCAACGAAAGCATTTATGCCTTAGCCGAACGCATGTATGGGGTTTCCCGGTACTGGCACAAACGCATCGTCCGCGCGGGCCGCAACACCTTGGCGCCCTACGATGAGAATCCACCAGATTTGACGGTCGCGGAGGATGACATTGTCTTTCTCGATCTTGGTCCCGTGTTCGAGGAGTGGGAAGCCGACTTCGGGCGCACCTACGTAGTGGGAAACGATCCGCTGAAACACAAGCTCTGCCGCGACATTGAACAAGCGTTCGCCAAGGGCAAGCGACATTTTCACGAACATCCCGACATCACCGCCGCGGAGCTATACGCTTACGCGCAACAATTGGCGGAGCAGGCTGGCTGGGAATACGGTGGACCCATCGCGGGACATCTGATTGGCGTCTTTCCGCATGAGAGGATCCCGGATGACAAGATCACTCTGTATGTACATCCCAAGAACCACAGCCGCATGCGGATGCCGGATGCGTCGGGCCGCGAGCGGCAATGGATACTCGAGATTCACTTCGTGGACCGCGCGCGGCAGATCGGCGGATTCTATGAGGAACTGCTGACGCTTGGTTAAAATTCCATCATCTTCTACCAACTATGGTTCCAGGTCTTCAAGATGTGCGTGGCGTCAACGTCGACTCGCAGACACGTTGCGAACACTATCGCGGGCCCACTGACATTATTGCCATCAAGATGAAGTGTTGCGGCGAATACTATGCTTGCAAAGATTGCCATATCGCCCTCGCCGGTCACCAGATCGAAGTCTGGCCAGAGAGTGAATGGAACCGACAAGCAATCCTGTGCGGTGCATGCGGCACAGCGTTAACCATTCTGCAGTACATGCTGAGCGATCATCGATGCCCATCGTGCCAAGAGCAGTTCAACCCCGGATGTCAAAATCATTATCATTTTTATTTCCAGGTCGGCAGAGCCCAGCCCAGTCAAGGTTGAATCTTCAATGACATCTTCATCTCTTCGCGGGATCTCGCGCCGCCCGCAAACTCTCAAGCGGCAGCCTGAGCCGCTCGCTATGTGCATTCTCATCCTCGATTTGTGGCCTTAGCTGACGCGCCAGATGCTCGGCCAAATGAGATGCCTGCTCGCGAAGTTCAGGTACGGCAATGGTCTCCCATAGGCTGCCTTTTCTCGCCGGGCCGATAGCATAGATAGAGTCTGACGGGGTTCCACTTGAATCGATCAGCGCCCCTTCGGCGTCAACGTCCAGCCCGAGAAATAACCGGTCGGGTCTCGCGAGCCCCTGTGCGAGAAGGCTCTTGATCAGCGGGTCTTCTATGCGATTGCAATCAGTCTCGGGGCCCGTGCAATTAATTACTCGATCTACGGGTAAGCTGTGCTGAGAGCGAGTCTTGCGCTCGCGTAGAACGACTTCCACATGGCCGCCGGATTCCCGATAGTCAGTCACTCTTCCGGCATATACGGTGGCCTTTCCATCCAGAAGAAGCCCTGAGAGCGCATCGCCGATCTCGGGAGCGATTCGATGCCGATGAACTTCCCAGTAAGGGCGTACATGACGCAGGAATCTTCTCCGTTCTTTGAGAGACAGGGACTGCCAAATTCTCTGCGTCAGCGGGCGAAGCGCATCGATTACAGGGCGCCAATCGCATCCGGCCGCGGATGCAACCCTGATCTGATCTCTTACCGACCGCACGAGTCCACGGGTTGTTCGCGGACTCGTTCGCGGACTATGGTCGTTCCAGTATAGAGGCCATCTTCCAGTGTGCCGATGAGCTTGTGGTATCAGCCCGTGACGCGAAAGAATGTGAATGTGCCCAGCGAAACCTTCCGACTTCAGGGCAATGGCCACGTCGACGCTCGTGAGGCCAGAACCAATCAGCAGCACGCTTCCCTTTCGGGGGATGTCGCGCAGCGCATTGGGCGACCACGCTGACGGAACGTAACGTTCGCTATGTTCTGAAAGCCCTGGGATTTTCAGATTGCCAGGTGGAAAATTGCCCGCGGCGAGCACCACGGATTGGGCCACCAGTGTGCTCCCGTCCTTGAGCCCCACGTTTATGTGAGGCGCTTCTATGTGAGATCCTTCGCGCGCGAATGAAGAGGCTTCGCCCTGGATCCATCGAAGGTGATCGGCACCCAGGCGTGCTACAGCTTCGTCCAGCAGAGAACCGACATATCGCCCGTAAACGCGCCGTGGGAGAAAACTAGTGGACTGAGTCAACGGATCGTAGTTCGCCCGCGCCCAACGCAAGAAATGGTCTGGCTCGTCCGGCAACGCACTCATGTTTCCTGCCGGTACATTCAGCAAATGGCAGTCAAATTCGGTACTATACGCCAAGCCACGGCCTGGCACGGATCCCTTGTCAATCACAGCAACCGACAATGTCGGGGCCCGCCGCAACAACTGCACTGCCAGCATTGTTCCGCTGAACCCGCCTCCCACAACAACGACGCTGAAGTCGATGTTCTTGCTCACAAATAGAGTCTGCCTTGGAGGGAAGAACAACGTCCAAGCAGCAATTCTGATTGGCGATTAGCTGAGCTTATCGGCGGTACGAGCTGCGCGGCCTGGCTTTCGCGAAGTATTGCTCAGAAGCCGTGCACGCCCCAGAGCGAATGTTCGGAATGCGCCCGCAGGTCCCTGCGGCTTTGGTCCGGTGCGCGAAATCAGAGAGAAATAACGCGTGATTCTCAGGCCTGGGACCGCCGCAATCTTCAGCGCGCCCAGTTCTAGTTCCTTGGAAATAGCCCATCGCGAAACGAAGCCAATGCCCAGTCCAGCTTCCACCGAGGATTTGATCGTCTCTGTCGAATCGAGGTTCATCACTTTCTTGAAGGACTTAAGCCTGAGGCCAGCCTTCTCAAGAGCCCTCTCCACGACGTTGCGAGAGCCGGAGCCATGTTCGCGCATAAGAAGATTGGACGCCACGAGTTGATCGCGCGTCATGTGGATGGACTCGAAGGCAGGCGGCGCAATTAAGACCAACTCGTCTTCCATGAAGGGCTCGGCGCGAATGCCCCGGTCGTGCGCCGGACCTTCGATGAGGCCGATCGAGAGCTTGTTCTCCATGAGGAGTTGCACGATCTGGCTGGTGTTGCCGCTATGCAGCGAGAACTGCACTCGCGGATGCTCATCCAGGAAGGCTCCGAGTAAATGTGGAAGAACGTACTGCGCAATCGTGGTAGAAACCCCGAGCAATAACTCTCCGGAAACCTTTCCATCCTCCGTACCAATTTTTTGTTCCGCTTCGGAAAGAAGTGTCGCTATCTTCTCAGCGTATCCGTGCAGGAGCAATCCTTGCGCAGTAAGAGAGACGCGATTCGCGGCGCGATCGAAGAGACGGACGCCGAGATCGTCTTCGAGCGCTTTGATCTGAAGCGTAACGGCTGGCTGGGTCAGGAAAAGATGTTCCGCAGCTTTGCGAAAATTCAGATGCTCCGCCACTGTGCGAAACACCTTGAGGCGAAAGTTTTCCAACTGAGCCACGTAATGATTATCCACGGAAACCGCTCAACATGGAGAAATGTAGAATGAGAACTCGACGCTTCATCGTCCACCGAATACTCAACAGAACCGCTCGAATCTGTAACTTTCGCTATTCGCGGGAATCTAACTAGGCGGGAGTATCTCGGCTGTACTTTCCAGATCTATATTTATATTAAGGAGTAAAAGGACGAACGGATAAAATGCGCTGGAAGCTCGGGAAACCGCAAAGACAAATATCATGCTGATCTACCTGTTAGCTTTTGTTGGCGGCGTGCTGACGATTTTGAGTCCGTGCATTTTGCCGGTGCTCCCGTTCGTGTTCGCGCGTGCGGACCAGCCCTTTCGCCGCTCTGGATTACCGCTTCTCACGGGCATGGCACTGACATTTTCGATTGTGGCTGTCGCCGCCGCGTTCGGCGGACATTGGGTGGTACGCCTCAACCAAGGCGGGCGCTATGTGGCGATGATCGTGTTCTTGATCTTGGGAGTGAGCCTGCTCTTTCCATCGTTTGCCGAAGCATTGACTCGACCGCTTGTCCGTGCAGGCAGCCGGCTGCAGGGAGGTCCTCCAACAGAGAGCAGCATTGCAAAATCGTTTGTACTGGGGATTTCTACCGGCTTGCTTTGGGCTCCCTGCGCGGGTCCGATTTTGGGTTTGATCCTGACCGGCGCGGCGATTCAGGGCCCCAGCGCTCGCTCATCTTTTCTGTTGCTGTCTTTTGCATTGGGTGCCGCGGCTTCTCTCGCAATTGCCCTTTTTGCAGGTAACAAGGTTTTTTCCACCCTGAAGCGCTCTCTGTCGTTTGAAATCTGGATACGCCGCGGCCTCGGTGTTGCCGTAATCCTGGGAGTAGCAGCCATCGCGCTAGGGTGGGACACGAACCTTCTCACGAAATTTTCTTTCGTGAACACTTCCAAGGCTGAAGCGCATTTGATCAACGCACTGGGCCCAGAGAAGCCAGCAGTTCTTCCGGTAAATGCTGCCGAGTCCCGGCCTACTCTTTCCGACGAAGGACCAATGCCTGACCTGGCCGGCGCAGTGGCCTGGCTTAACTCACCTCCTCTGACCCGCGATTCTCTCCGCCGCAAAGTTGTGTTGATCGATTTCTGGACCTACTCCTGCATCAACTGCCTGCGCGCGTTGCCCTACGTGGAGGGCTGGGCTGCGAAATATAAGGATGCTGGTCTGGTCGTGATCGGTGTGCATACACCGGAATTTGCCTTCGAGAAGGAACGCGCCAACGTAGAAAAGGCGGTTCGCGATCTAAAGATTAGTTATCCTGTTGCCATCGACAGCAACTACAAGATTTGGCAGGCCTTTAACAACGAATATTGGCCAGCACATTACTTCATCGACGGGAAGGGACGCATTCGCTATCACCATTTCGGCGAAGGCCAGTATGACGAGTCCGAGCGCGTGATTCAGCAGCTGCTCAAGGAAAATGGCGCAACGGCGCTGGCGGAAGGAGTGATCAGCGTAGCCGGCAACGGCGCCGAAGCGGCTCCTGATAAAGGCGATTCTCGTTCATTCGAAACCTATATCGGATACCATCGCGCCGAGCACCTTGCTTCCGCCGAGCCGCTAGCCCAGGACTCACGCCAGGTCTATACCCTGGGGCCCAGACTTTCTCTCAATCAATGGGGGCTCGCAGGGACGTGGAGGGTGAGCGCGGAAAGCGCCGTGCTGCAGACCGCTCCCGGAAAGATCGTGTTTCGATTTCACGCCCGCGATCTTCACCTGGTGCTGGGACCGACGAAGGATGGCAAGCCAGTTCGTTTTACAGTCAAGCTCGATGGGACCGCACCCGGCGAGGATCACGGAAGCGACACCGACGCGAACGGCGCCGGCACGGTTCAAGAGCATCGCTTGTATCAGCTTATCCGGCAACAGGGATCGGTGGAGGACAGAACGTTTGAGATTGAATTTCTCGATCCAGGCGTGCAGGCGTTTGCATTCACGTTTGGTTGATATTGGAGATCGGAGAGATACATGAACCGCAGAAAATTCCTTGTAAATTCCGCATTCACCGGAGCGGGCCTGCTGGCATGGCTCGAGAGCCCGAATTTGGGTATTGCCAAGACCAATTCATCGGACGACAAAGACACGGTGACGATTGTCCAATTCAGCGACTCCGGGCAGACGCTCGGTCCGGCACGCGTGAAAAAAGTCCACAGGACGGATGCCGAGTGGAAGCAGCAATTGACGCCGCTACAATTCGAAGTTACCCGCAAGGCGGGAACGGAGAGAGCCTTCAGTGGTGAGTACAACATTCACGACAAAGGTCTCTACCGCTGCATTTGCTGCGGCAGCGCGCTGTTCAGTTCCGAGACGAAGTTTGACTCAGGGACAGGATGGCCAAGTTTCTGGGCTCCCATTGCTAAGGAAAATGTCCGGAAATCAATTGACACGAGCTTAGGGATGAGCCGAGACGAAATCTCTTGTACCGAATGCGAAGCGCACTTGGGCCATGTTTTCGACGACGGACCCAAGCCTACCTACCTGCGTTACTGCATGAACGCCGCCGCACTGAAGTTTATAAAGTACGCTTAGTCTGAATGGATCAGCGGATGGCTTAGTGGTCATCAGACCACAGCCCGCACATCTAAATTCCTGCAGAGACGTGATGGCTTCGTTCCTTGTATCAGGGGCTAGTCATGGGCTGGTCATGCTCGCTTCCCGATCGAGGCCGGTCGAAGATTTGGCGTCAGAATTGTCAGTTCACCGACTTGTTCCCTCTTCACCGTGCCACGCAGGTGGGCGTGATCCATCATCCAAACCTCGGGAATGATTTCGCCGACCAGCTGTCCATGACAGAAAAGCCGCACCACCGAACTTTCAGAAACGACAATTCCCACGGATTTGGTAACTGCGCTCATGTTGGCGGCGGCAATGTGACGGCTGCCGAGTCCGAGCGGCACCTCCACCTGTGCGGCCACGGCATCGAGATAGCGGCACGCGGAAAGGACAATTCCTTCGCGGCTTACCACGAAACCGCCGTCCAATTGCGCCAATTCCTTGATGGTTCCGCGTAAATTGAGATTGGTGAGGTGGAGTGAAGACTCAGGATGCCCCGATAACGGATCCAAAATCAACGGTCTGGATCTCGCGAGCACTGCATTCTCGTCCCCGAGCGTAAAAAGCGTGCCGACGCGTCTTCCCTCCCGACCCTCGCGAGCAATTTCGACTGCGAGCTCAATCAGGGACTCAAGGACGTCGGGGTCATATTCCGAGACCTGGCAGAGAATGCTCTCAAACATCCATTAACTCCTCGTTTCGGCTAGACGGCGACTGGAGCGCAAATGCACTGTGTTTTGGATGAAGGCCACACCAAGAAGATGCAGGTATCCTACTGCTGAATCCGAGGCAATCACGATCACTTTCCAGAAGCCGGGGGCTCGGCCGTCAATGACCACAGGGGGCGATACCGATCCGATGGAGGAATCCATACTTTCCCGTTTGCCCGCACTCGGGAATGATCTTGAATTCTGCAAGCCGACGTACGAGGCTCGGTGCTGCTCTTTAGCCCTGCATCGACCCCAGCCAGGAGCAAAATCCTGCAACCGAAGAAGACTGGGTACCGTCTAAAATAACTGCCGAAAAACGCAGAGCCGTATTGGTAAGCACAGCTCGCTGCGGATGCCAATCCGCAGTCTAGTCATCTCCAGCGTGACAGCGGAAAAGGACCCACGGCGATAGCAGTAGTGCCACGGCGCTGCTGCCTGTCGCGTGACGTTTTGGTCTGAACCCCCTGACAAGCCACGCGATGTAGCCGACTTCCCGGACAATGCGCTCCTTCAATGGTTGAACAAAGTGGATGCGTGTGTTTCAGCGGGTCACCTCCGGAGCCTTCAGGTACAGCTCGGCCAGTTCTTGCGCCCGACCCAGTGCTTTGCCGTTCGGCACAATCTCGGCAACCACTCCCCATTCGCGTGCAGTACGCGCCGTGAGCGGCCGCGAGTTCAGCAGGAACGCCTCCGCTCGTCCCGCTCCCGCGCGATAGCTCCAGGTGGTAAAGATTCCGTCGCCGGCCGCAACGCCGGCGGAGAAGTGGGCCACATCGCGAAAGGTCGTACCATCCCCTGCCACAATTACACTGGCAAGTAGCGCATAGTCTGAATGCACATGGGCACGTCCCTCAATAGCGGCGATCACCGGCACTTGTATGTTGGCTATGTTTTCCAAAAGCTGAACGCCTTCGTCGTGAACCTGGCTCCAAACGCCAGGATCGGCGGCATCGCCGAAAGAGGACCAATCGACATCAGTAATGAACTCCCCACCTGCGCCCGTGAGGATTACGATCTTGTTCGCTCGATCTTGCGAAATCCGGTAGAAGGTCTCGACAAGTTCCGTGTGAGCTGGCGCGGACATAATGAACGGCCCCGCCGTTGCTGTGGAACTCAGCAACCAGCACGCCGTTGTCATCTCGTGTCAGCTTCAGGTTGTGCTAAGCAGCGAAATAATCACTTTGAAATTGCATCGGATTCTCCTCTCTGTGTTTTCCTTACTGTTTTTCACCCGAATGTGTGATTGCGAGCCCAGCCGGTTGGACTCAGGTGGCCACAACGAGACCGCCTGCGGCCCGAATAACCTCTCCGGTGATCCAGGCTGATTCGTCTGACACCAGAAAGACCGCCAGCGGGGCGATATCGGTGACGCGACCGAGCCGGCCGAGCGGCGTCTTCCCCGCCAGAACGGCGCCGGCACCACCCTCAAAGATTCCCGCGGTGGCGTTGCCTTCGGTTTCTGTATGACCGGGAGCGATGGCGTTGACGCGTATCTTGCGCGGCGCCAGTTCGAGCGCCAATCCCTTGGTCAGCGTTTCGATGGCGCCTTTCGTGGACGCGTACAGCAGGGCTCCCACCACCGGATGCGAGCCGACGATCGAGCTGAGATTGATGATGCTCCCGCCGTCGGGCCCGAATCGCTTGATCGCCTCCTGCGTGGTGAGAATCGCCCCTAGAACGTTGATGTTGTAGTGCAGGTGAAAGCTCTCTTCGGTGATCTCTGCGAGGGCGCCGAAGCGAAATACCCCGGCGTTATTGACCAAGACGTCCAGTCTTCCGAAGGCAGAATCGACTTCTTTGAATAACCGTGCGACCTCCGCGGCCTTGGACACGTCGGACCCAACCGAGATCGCCTCGCCCCCGTTGTCGGTGATTGCCCTGGCGACGCGTTCAGCACCTTCCCGGTCGGAGGAGTAGTTCACAGCCACGCGCGCGCCCTCCGCTCCCAAGGCGGCTGCAATCCCTGCGCCTATGCCTTTCGAGGCGCCCGTCACTATTGCCACTTTATTAGACAATCTGCTCATAATTCAGCATTGCCGGATTTACATTGTGAGGACGGCGCGGAACCGCGCCTTTCCCTCCGCAACGCGTTCATAGGCCCTGGCCGCCTCCGCCAATGGGTAAGTCTCGACGATGGTTTTGACTTTCCCGTGCGCCACGAAATCAAGCGCTTCGTAGAGATATTCGGGGCCGTTCTGCTGACTGCCGATGATGCGGATGCGCTTCATGATGAGATCTGTCAGCGAGAGGGAAAGTGGCTCCGCGTCCGCGCCCATGGCGATCAGCCGACCGTCTGGACGTAATCCCTGAATGCTGTCGACCATCGACTTCGTCGAATTGGAAGTGCTGAGGATGATGTCGGCACCGCCCGCTGCGGCAAGGCTCTTTCCGTCACGGACAATTTCATCCGCGCCGAGTTCGCGGATCAACTTGTCTTTGTCTGGGGAGTGGGAAATGGCGATGGTCTCAAAGCCCGCTGCCTTCGCGTACTGCACCGCGAGGTGTCCAAGGCCGCCGATTCCAAGTACAGCGACGCGCTCGTGCGGCTGGGGATCGGCCCTGCGCAGCCCGCTGTAAACCGTGTAGCCCGCGCAGAAGATCGGCGCTGCTTGCTCGTAGGAAACCTTGTCGGGAATCAGATAGGTTGCATCGGCATTCATCAGCATGTACTCGGCGTGCCCGCCTTGTGCCTCAATCCCCGTGCCCTTCATGTAAGGACAGAACATTCTGCGACCACGCTGGCACCATTCGCAGCGCCCGCAGGTGGATTGAATCCAGGCGCTACCTACGCGGTCGCCCACCTTGCGCGCCGTGACGTCGGGAGCCGCGGCAACGATCTCGCCCACTGGCTCGTGGCCTAAGATTCGGGGAAATAGTCCGGGAAAGTGTCCGAGCGTCAGATGTACGTCGGTGTAGCAGATGCCGCTCGCATGCATTTTCACCAGCACCTGATTCGGTCCGGGTTGAGGTTGCGGAACGTCCTTGATCTGCCACGAACTACCGATAGCGGGAACGACCGCAGCTTTCACAATATTTCCTCCTACCGCGTTTCGATGCGGGAGAATTTCCGGTCGGTGCATGATTTTGCGCGCGAATAGCCCATCGCACACCAGAGGACTTCGAACTCAGGTTTATGCAGCCCACACAATCAGGCTGATTCGATCAGATCTGCGCTCTGCCGCCGTCAACGAATAGTTCAATACCGGTGACAAAGCTGGAGTCATCCGACGCCAGAAATAGCGCCGCCTTGGCAACTTCATCGGGTTCCCCCATGCGTCCCATCGGGACGGTGGACACAATCCCGGCGATCGCGTCTGCAGATTGGCGACTTGCCAGTAGCGTATTGATCGGACCCGGACTTACAACGTTTGAGCGGATACGACGGTGCTTCAGATCTGTCGTCCAGGTTCGGACGAAAGAGCGGATTGCAGCCTTGCTCGCCGCGTAGACGCCGAAGGCGGTAGTACCCTTAACACTCGCGACGGAGCCATTAAGAATGATAGAGCCGCCATCCTTCAGTAGCGGCAAGGCCTTTTGCACCGTGAACAATGTTCCCCGCACATTGACGTTGAATAGCTCGTCAAAATGCTCTTCGGTGACGGACTCAAAAGGGACAAATTCGCCAACGCCGGCGTTAGCAAGAACAATATCGATCTGCCCCTTCGTCTTAGCAACGGTTCCGAAGAGACGATCAAGATCGGCCGCATTGGCAACGTCGCCTTGGACGCCAGAAACGTGGCTGGCGATTGCCTTCACGGCCTCGTCGAGTTCCTTCTGGCGACGGCCGGTGATGAAAACATAGGCGCCCTCTTTGACGAAAAGTTTTGCCGTAGCCAGTCCAATCCCTTCCGTGCCCCCGGTGATCAGAGCGACCTTGCCCTTAAGCTTTTTGGACATTTTTTTCTCCGTTACCGCCAACCCGTAGCGAACTTTGGGTGGCCGCGATGAAACTAAGTTGCTGAGTCACCGCCCCTCAACGGTTGGATGCCGATGAGACCGTTCGGTCGCATATAAGTATCATGGCTTAACATTAGCCTTCGCCCCGCGCTCGAGAGCCAAAAGAAAGTCGGCGGATGGAAATCGTTCCTTCATGGCATTGATGAGGCTATCCGGATCTTTGGCTTTTTTGAGTTCTTCTTCCAACGCTAACAAATAGTCTTCCGTAAAATCCACGGCGGTACTCGCGTCCAGAGGAGCTCCAACCTTGCTGTGTCCAGGGATAACAATCGACGGCTTTAATTCTCTGATTCTCTGTAATGAGCTCAACCATTTCCCTCTGGCGCTACTGTCCGTTTCTGCGGTGTACAGGTGCACGTGATTGAACAAGACGTCGCCGGCAATGAGAATTCTCTGTTCAGGGATCCAGAGCATCGTGTTTTCATCGGTATCGCCTTAGATGTCTTTCAGTATCTCGATTTGTGAGCTCTCGAATCGGATAAAGTTGCCGTCGAAGTTTTCGACAACAACAACGCGAGAAGTTGCGCCTGCGCCCAATATCGTTTCCCATTTATCGATTTTTTGTTGATAGACCTGGTTGATTCGGTCGACCACCGTAGAATTTGCAATAATCCTGACATTCGGGTACGCCTCCCTAAAAACCTCCAAACCAAGAAAATGATCGGCGTGCTCATGGGTGACGTAAATAATCGATAGTGGCTTTTTAGTCTCTTTGATCTCCTGCAATACTCTTTCAGCATTGGTTTTTGTTAACTGCGCATCGACCAGCATCACTTCGTGCGTTCCCTCGATAATGACGGAGTTAGTCCAGAACTGATCGTCGAAGGAGGTGACTACCTTGATCGACAAACCGTGCTCACCACCCGCAAATGCGGGTGGACCCGAAAGCAGAAATAAGAAACTAATCACCGCTGAACAGACGGCTAGACGCTCCATAAAATCCTCCCATCTTGATTCTTTGCCGGGCCGCGTTCTTCTCACCCGGTCCTAAGGCAGTTCCTTCGCAGCAAAATCCAGGAAGCAACTGCTCATGGCCGACTCCACCAATTCGATGGTCCCTACTTCACCTGTCCCTGGCCCCGTGGCATCGCTATTTCTCCTCCCATTTATCGGTAAACGCCACGGGCGCCCAGCTGTAGCCACTCCCTTCGGGGTGCAGGCGACCCAGGCCAGGAAACAACATATGTGGCCCTGCGATCACAACCTCCTCGCTCGCGAGCCGGGACAGCACTTGCTTTCGAGTCGCAAGAGCCGCAGTTGGGTCGATGTCGAACACCACCGTGACCTCAGGATGCTGCAACTGGACGCGCTGTCCGTGGACGGTGTCTCCCCAAAACAGGATTTGTTTCCCCTGTGACGAAAATAAATAGCCAGTATGTCCGGGCGTGTGACCAGGCAACGGGACAAGGTGCATTCCGTCCACGATCGGGTCGGAGTCACTAAACGTGTGCCACTTGCCAGCCTTGATGTACGGCGCTGCGATAGCTTGGGCACTCTGGAAGAACTCTTGCGCATCCTTCGGCGCGGTGGCAGCGATTTCCGGCGACAACCAAAAGTCGCTTTCTGCCTTCGCGACGTAGATGTCGGCATTTGGAAGGACGCGATTTCCGTCTCGGGTCGTGAGGCCACCGACGTGATCGGAATGCAGATGGGTGACCAAAACAAGGTCCACTTCCCCCGGTGTGTAACCTGCGCTCCGGAGGCTACCCACCAAGTGCCCGAACGCTCCCCCACCAAACCAGCTGCCGGAGCCGGCATCGACGAGGATGAGTTGCTTGCCAGTGTTGACCAGAAAACCTGTATCCGCTGCATCCAGCAGGTGCGGATCTGCGTGCGCTGCTTGCACGACACCATCCAGCGATGCCTTTTCTCCAGTCAGCCAGTGCAGATCGAGTGCGGCGGGACCATCCAGTAAAGCCGTCACTTCGAGATTGCCGACTTTCAGCCGGTAGAAGCTCGGCACCTGATCATGATGCTGGGGCGAGGCAGCCAGAGCCGCGTTTGGAGCGGCGACAAAACTGGCCAGCGTTAGCAGAAGAGCAACGGCGAAGCGCATCGCATTTCTTTTGAGCATGTTTCTCATCGTGTGTGCGGAGTTGTCCACCGCTTTGTTTATGCTTTTCATTGCGCTGTATCTCTCCTTTGAGTTTTAATTCGGCTCCCGATCCCTGCATCTGGTATCATAATGCAACTAGTTGTGGATTATTAGATCCGAGGAGTTATGCGACACAAATCCTTCAAAGCCAACGTCTGCCCCGTGGCACGCTCGCTCGATACCATCGGCGAATGGTGGACTCTGCTGCTCGTTCGTGACGCCCTCTCGGGCATACGACGCTTCTCCGATTTTCAGAAGAGCCTGGGATTGGCGAAGAACATCCTCAGCGCGCGCCTTAGGAAGTTGGTCGCGTGCGGAATCCTGGAGCAGGTGCCGGCTTCGGACGGCAGTGCCTACCGAGAATATGCCTTAACCAAGAAAGGCCGAGAGTTGTTTCCGGTCATCGTTGCTTTGCGCCAGTGGGGAGAAAGTTATCTCTTCTCCCGCGGCGAGAAACGTCTTCAGGTCCTGGACAAACGCACCGGAACGCCCCCTCGACTCGAAGTGCACAACGCGAATGCTCAAACCGTTACGGCAAACGATCTGGTGGTGGTTACGGTTAAGAATTGACCGGATGTTTACCGCGTCCAACCTCCTCGCAGCACTCGAAAAGAACGGATCGCTCACTTCGGGAATCCTTAGAGCTTCGATCCGCCGTCGACCGGGATACTCGCTCCCGTTATCCAGCGGGCTGCGTCCGACGCCAGGAACGCGACGACGTCCGCGACATCTTCCGGCTTGCCAATTCGCTTCAACGCTTGCATTCCAAGAATCACCTCCCGACCTGCTTCGGTCTTGGTGAAATTCGACATGTCAGTGTCGATCACGCCGGGAGCGACGGCATTTACGCGAATGCCCAGCGGACCCAGAATGGCGGCCCAGTTTTTGACCAGAGTTTCTAACGCTCCTTTGGTCGAGGCGTAGGCAAGGATCGAAGGGTTGTCCAGGCCGGATTTCCCAACTACCGAGTGCGCCCCAAGCGAAGAGATCACAATGATGTTCGAGCCTTCACCGAGGACGGGCAGGAGTTGCTGCACCAGGAAAAACGGGCTCCGCACATTCGTTGCGAAGAGATTGTCAAAATCCTCCAGCGTGTGATCCTGGATGGTTGCAGCTTTGCTGATTCCGGCGTTGGAAACGAGGACATCCAATCGCTCCCCAACGATCGAGCGGACCTCTCTCGCCAGCAGTGTTGCTCCCTCTGGAGTTCCCAAGTCCGCCTTGATCGCATCCGCCCGTCCACCTTTTGCGCGGATGCCGGCGACGAGAGATTCCGCGTCTTCCGTGGACCGGCCGTAATGAACCAGAACGCGCGCACCGGCCTCGGCAAGCGCCGACGCGGTGGCCCGCCCAATTCCTCGGGAAGCTCCTGTGACCAATGCGGTTTTGCCTTTAACAGCAGCCATTTTGCGTACCTCCCTACTTTGTTTTTCTGGCAGAGTCGGTCAATCTTTCTTCCCTTGAGAATGCCTTTCTTGACGTTGGTAACTGCTGTGCCAATTCGTCTATACGCTCTGGATAGAACGCAACATGCCCCCTAATCTGCACAACAGCAGGAAACGGATCCTCGTATGACCACGCCGCGTTGATGGACTTCTTGCCTCCAGCAGGAACGCTGTAGTAATTGCAATCGCCTTTGTAAGGGCAGTAGGTGGCGTGATCCGTCCGTTCCAGGTGGGAGAAATCAACGTCCTCCCCTGGAATATATTGCACGGGCGGATACGCCGCTTCGCGGAGCGTCAAGGCGTTCCAGGTATCGGCGATCACGCGGCCCGCGACGGACACGACAACGCGCGCGGGATTGCGCTCGATAAAAATCGGATGGTCTGGACCTGGAAGCTTGATTTGCTTCTCTTTCATTTTCCCACCCCCTCGGCTCATGGCTTCGGCCTTCACAAACTGCCTGACACGCTTGACGACCCCTGAATCAGTCCGCGATCATCCCTCCATCGACCGCCAGGGACGCACCGATGATGTAGGAAGCCTTGTCAGACCCAATGAACACGATGGCGTTTGCGATTTCTTCGGGAGTGCCGATGCGCTTGTTAGGAACTTGTGAATCGAGGAAATTTGCTTTGTTCTCCTTTGTTTGCGCAAAGCGGTTGAACATTCCTGTTTCTACCGGACCAGGGCCAACGATGTTGACACGAACGCCGGTACCGGCGAGTTCGATGGCCGCAGACTTCGTGATGCCCTCCACAGCGTGTTTGCTGCCGACATACACTGCGGCGGTCGGACCACCGACTTTGCCGTACGCGGACGAGATGTTCACGATGCTGCCTTTGCCTTGCCGAAGCATGGCCCGAATCTCGTACTTCATGCTGAGAAGCACACCAAGCACATTTGTGTCGAAGATGGCTTGATAGTTCTCGGTGGTTACGTCGGCAGCCGAACCGGGAGTGCCCTCGGTGCCAGCGTTATTGACGGCAATGTCGAGCCGACCGAAACGAGTGATGGTCTTGTCGACGAGGTTCTTGACTTCCGCTTCATGACGCACATCGGTGCGCACAAATTCGGCCTCAGAACCGAGCTTGCGCAGTTCAGTGGCTAGCTTCTGACCTGCATCCTCGTGTCGACCGGAAACTACGACCTTTGCTCCTTCTTGCGCGAAGGCCAAAGCCGTGGCACGACCGATGCCTGTCAGTGCGCCGGTAATCAAAACAACTGGTGAATTCATAGCGACTCCCTCCTCCATCTCAAACGATCGAAAACCCATGCGGGTAAGGCATGACTCAACGACCGCCGAACTGCGTCTGGGACAACTCAAATCACCTGGTTAGATTGTGCAGGCACCGGTTGGTAGCGCGGTTCGTTCATACTTTGTTAAGCTGGGACCGATGCCTCACAAGCATGGGAGTTGAAATGGAGTTACGACATCTTCGCTACTTTGTCGCGGTTGCCGACGCGGGGAGCCTGACTGTGGCGGCGCAGAAAATGCTGCACACGTCGCAACCGTCGTTGAGCCGGCAGATTCGAGATCTCGAGGACGAGGTGGGAACACCACTCCTGACGCGAAGAGCTCGCGGCATCGACCTGACACCGGCGGGTCGCGCCTTTCTCGATCACGCTCGCTCAGTGCTATCGCAGGTCGAAGCGGCAGGTGAAGCGGCACGCCGAGTCGCTCATCCCAACAAGCCATGCTTCACCATGGGCTTTCTAACCGGCCATGAATTGACGTGGATGCCCGAAACCTTGCGGATCTTGCGCGACGCGCTGCCCGACATCGACGTGATGATATCGAGTCAATACTCGCCTCTGCTTGCCGACGGCCTTTCGAAAGGAAAAATCGATGCGGCGTTTCTTCGGCGGGAACAAGGGGCGCCAGACTTGGCGTTCCGACTTCTCGTTAAGGAGCCTCTGGTGGTGGTCTTGCCGGGCGACCACCGTCTGGCCGCGCTTAAAGCCATCGACCCTCAGGATCTAGCGGGCGAGACATTCGTGACCGTCTCGCACACCGCTCCAGTACTGCGCGGGATCATCGACAACTACCTGAAGCGGTCTGGAATCAAAATCACGCCAGCTCACGAGGCGGACCATGTCACCATGGGAATGTCCTTAATAGCGTCAACCGGCGGCGTGGGGCTCTTACCGGCCTACGCACAGAACTTTTTCCCTTCGTCGGTAACAAGTCGCCCGCTCAAGGGAGATGCGCCGACGGTCGAATTGGTCCTCGGCTACAAAAAGTCGAACCAGTCTCCCGTCCTGAAGCTTTTGCTTTCGAGATTGGACGAGTTGGTCGCTCGTGTCGCGAAGAAAACCTATAAAACTCCTGGTGCGACGAAACGATTGTGAGCTATTTCCGCTAACCTCGGAGCAACCGCCGGGGTCCACATCCGGTTATCCTTCTAACATTGTGCGACCATACGGTCTTTGCAACAATCCTACTGGCAGGAATTAGGAATCCCAAGGGAGGCTCGTACCGATGACAGCGCACAAATTATCAGTGCAAGTAGCAATCAATTCCTGGCGACTCGTCGTGGAGAGAGCCAATAAAATACTTTCAAATCTCGCGGATGACCAGTTTTTGAAAGAAGTAGCGCCGGGAAGAAACCGTCTGATTTATATATGGGGACACCTCACGGCCATTCACGATGCCATGTTCCCAATACTCGGTCTAGGAGAGCGACTCCACCCCGAACTCGATGTGATTTTCGTGTCCAGTCCTGACAGGACAACGGCGCTACTGCCTACTGTCGGAGAGCTGAGAAAATATTGGGACGAAGTCAACGGTAAACTACTCTCGAAGTTTGAAAGTCTTTCCGCGGACGAATGGCTGCAGCGGCACTACGCAATGTCCGAGGAAGACTATGCCGACGATCCGACCCGGAACCGACTGGCTGTTCTGCTGAGTCGAACCAACCACCTGTCCTACCATCTGGGGCAAATAACTCTGGCTCTCAAATAACGGAACTTAATTCGTCGAGTTCTCCGATGGATCCTTGGCTAGCCGCTTTGGAGCTTGGCCGGCGCCTCTTCGCGTATGGACTTTTCGCATATGAATAGCAGCTCCGTTTTCCTCGAAGCGAACCTCATCCATCAATGCTCTTATCAAGTGGATGCCACGACCGTGAACCGATTCGATGTTTCCTGGGGCTGTAGGGTCCGGGACATTATTAATGCCAAATCCTTTTCCTTCGTCCTTTACCGCGATCGACACTTCGTCGGGCTCACAGCGGCAGGCAACGAGAACGTGTTTTCTACGATCCTCATGATTTCCGTGAAGGATGGCGTTGGCCAGAGCCTCTCGCAATGCGATTTCAATGTGGCCCACGGCTTCAGGAACACAGCCGCAATTCCCGAGCAAGAGCATAAGCTTGTCCACGAAGGGAGAAATCGCAGTCACTTCGCTTGGCAAGGAACACTCCAGAGCGATGCGTGGGCCGTGGTGGGCTTTTTGTTTTACATCATGCGCTGTCGTCATTGAGAAAACCACCTTATCGTTTATGACGATTGAAATAGGCCTCTCTATGACTGAGGCAAATTCGAGACATCTCATCCGCCGCCCATGGCTTTGATCAAGAGCACGTTCGCTTCAAGGCGTCGTCTCAGAATGTCGATGTCGTTTCGCTCATTCGCCAAGGCAGTAGTCTGCGATGTGACCACTTGCAGATACGTGTCAACGCCCCCGGCATAGCGGTTCTGAAACAGCTTGAGCGATTCTTCCGCGGCACTTGTGGCCTGGTGTTGCTGCGTCGATTCAGTGCTGAGCACGCGCAGAACTACTCAGGTTATCCTCGACTTGCTGGAACGCATCGAGGACAGTTTGCCGATAGCCAGCCACAGCGGCGTCGTATCCTGCACGGGCTGATTCGGTCGTTGCCCGGCGACGACCAGCGTCGAAAAGCGTTTCCGACGGTTGCGATCCCACAGCCCAGAAACGGCTTGGCCAGACGAGCCAATTCAGAATCGAAGATCCCTCTAACCCCGCACTCGCCGCCAGATTGAGAGTCGGATAATAAGCCGCCTTGGCAATGCCGACTTGTTGGTTGGCGGATGCCATGCGACGTTCCGCTGCGGCAATATCTGGACGACGCTCAAGTAGCCGCGCTGGCAGAGTAACGGGAACGCTGGGAAGCGCGGGTGCCACAAGATTCAGGGGAGAAACTGCCAGATGAAATGACGCCGAAGGTTTTCCAATGAGAATCGCCAGAGCATGCTCGTACTGCGCGCGTTGGACAGTAATATCGGACGCCAGCACCTGCGCAGCCTGAAGCTGGGTCTGCGCCTGCGCGACGTCCGATTTTGGGGCCGCTCCGCCTTCGAAGCGATTTTGTGTCAATCGCAACGCTTCGCTATAGGCTTTCACGGTATCCTTCAGCAGTCTCTCCTGAGCGTCGGCGCTCCGAACCTCGAAATAGTCGACCGCAACTTCGGCATGGAGGCTCGAACGAGCCGTTTGCAGGTCGGCCGCGCTTGCCTGAGCCTGTTGCCTGGCGGATGCTACGCTGCGGCGAACGCGCCCCCACAGGTCGACCTCATATGACAGATCCAGAGGAAGAATGAAATCTCCTGTGCCATTGTTGACTGAGCTGGTCGGAGAGGTGAGGCCCTTCTCGAAAGGAGTGGTCAGCCGGGTTTCCAGATCCTCGGGATTTAGTCCGGTGTACGTCCAGGCGGCGGAAATGACCGGGATGTCAATATTCGGGAAGATGTCGGTTGGGGTCCGAAGAACGACGGCCGAACTCAGCAACAGGATGAGGATCGCAACCACGATAAACGTGTATGGGCGGTTAAGAGCTAGTCTGACTATCCACATGGATGTACCTTTGCCGGGCTCCGGCGTTCATCGGAAGATCCGACGTAACCGCTCATATTCCAGTGCCTTCACGACGTTCTGAATCGTCGCTCGTTTCGTCTCAATCCATGTTTCGATGCAGCATGAGACCGCTCGGCCTCATTTATATAATTATTATTACTGACGCAACTTAGAACCGCCGCAGCCATCCGGAGAAGCTCAGATCCTTGTTAGATTGCGAGGCTAGTTCGCAGTAGCGCCGTTGAACCATACTTTGTTAAGGCTGGTAACGATACTTCGCAAGCATGGCAGTCTTGCGCATAAGTTATGCGACCGACCGGTCCCTTCTGTCATCAACAGTGTGGAAAAAGGGAGTGCGAAGCTTAGACCTCGCAGCATTTCAATGAGCAATCAACATCGTGTCATCTCAGCCGATCGGTTTCATCCCGATCCGTACACCCAATCCCGGAATGCGGACTGTACCCTAAACACTGCCATCGTCCATGCGGACATCGCCCGAAGCTACGAAGGATATCTAGAGATCTTCGACGCGTTTTATGCCGACGACATCGAGGGAAGCAGCGAAACCATGCAAGAGCCGATTCGCGGAAAGGCGGCCGTGCGCGCACATCTTTTCAACTTCCTGGTCCCGCTTCATGTAATGGCGGAGGTCGGAGGTGTGTCGGTATCCATTCGAGAAACGGCGCTTCCTGGAGATGTTGCCGACGAGTCCCATTCTGCGTGGACACTGGAATTGGTCGGACTGTCCGGCAAGGTCTGCACTGTGAGCTGGCGGACCTTACGGAAATGGAACGAATCGCGTGTGGTGCTGGAGCACCATTACGACCTCCAGCAGAGCGGTGAGCCACTGACCCAGGAAGACCTCAGTCTCGACCCGCCTGAGACTGCCGAAAGCCTCCAAAGGCCCTCCTAGGCATACTTGGGTTGTTACCGGGGTCTGACGCAGGCATTTGAACTGAGTTTCCTCTCGGTGGCCGCATCCAATGCGACCTGAGACCGGTCGGTCCCATCCAACTGCTTGTATGGTCCGGTCAGCGACGGTATGATCGCGGAGTTGACATTGCTAGGAGCGCGACGTGCGTAAAGGCGAGCAGACACGGCAAGAAATTATTCGTAAGGCGGCCCCGATCTTCAATCAAAAAGGATACGACGGCGCAGCGCTTTCCGATCTCATGCGGGCGACCGGGTTAAAAAAGGGCGGCATCTACCGGCATTTTGGAAGCAAGCAACAGCTTGCGGGAGACGCTTTCGACCACGCCTGGAAAATTGCGATGGACACGCGCTTCGAAGGCACAGAGCAGATTCCCAATACGGTTGACCGCCTCAAACAAATCGTACGGAACTTTCGAGACGGTCGCGCCAAAGTGGTTCCAGGAGGCTGCCCGCTATTGAACACGGCCATCGATTGTGACGACGGCAATCCGAAGCTGCGCGCGAAAGCGCGCCAGGCCCTCAGTTCCTGGCTTGAGCGCATGGAATCAATTGCCAAGGAGGGGAAGCGACGAGGCGAGGTCCGAGCCGATGTCGATGCCGGTAAACTAGCCACGTTGATCGCCAGCACGCTTGAAGGCAGTCATATGGTGAGCCGTTTGCAGAAGGAGGACGCGCCTCGCGACCTTGCCGTCCGTCATCTCGAGGAGTACCTCGAAACCAGGGTTCGTGCGCGCAAATCGAAGGTCGGAGCCAACAAGTCATGAGTACTCAAGAAATTCCCTCGCCAGCCGACTTTAGGGAGCGGGCAAAGACGAACGACGTCCCGATCGCGCGTCTGATTGGGTTTGAGGTGAAAGACATTGCTGACGGACGGGCGACGGTCGTCTTGACCGCCGGACCACAGCATGCAAATCCCATGGGAACACTGCACGGCGGAATTCTTTGCGATATCGCCGATGCGGCGATGGGCATTGCGTTTGCAAGCACTCTCGCGCCGGACGAATCCTTCACTACGGTGGAACTGAAAATCAATTTCTTTCGACCCGTCTGGCAAGCACAACTCAAGGCGGAAGGGACGGTCGTGCGGCGAGGCCAAACGATCGGCTACGTCGAGTGCAGCATCACCGACGAGGAGAACCGATTGGTCGCGAAAGCGGCTTCCACGTGTATGGCGCTTCGCGGCCAGAAGGCCGCAGGACGGTAAGCCTTTTTACCTGAACTGCCTTACGTTGGCTGCCGCTGCCAAAAGGTTCGCTGGTCGCGAACAGCGGCCAAGTTTATTTACTCCCGCAACGCCGCCGGAAGCCCGCTATTAATCGCTGCTCGCACCTTGGCTATCAGGCATTCTCGCTCTCCAAAATCTCGCGGCTCAATCGGATCGTGAAACTGCACCGTCACCGTTCCCGGACGAATCGCGAATCGCGCTTTAGGCATGGCCACTTCGGTACCCGAAATCGTGATCGGAACGATGGGCACGTTGCACTCCTCGGCGAGATAGAACGGGCCCTTCTTGAACGGCAAGAGTTTGCCGTCGAAGGAGCGCTTCCCTTCTACATAGATGGTCATATTTAGCCCCTGCTCGATGGCTTTGACGGCATCGCGCAGCGCGGTGACGCCAGCATCGCGATTGCCACGGTCTACCGGGACAAGCGATCCGATGCGCATAATCTGGCTCAGAATGGGGACTTTGAATAATCCTTTCTTCACCATGACCGAAGTCCGCCGCGGTATGAGCGGCAGTGTAATCGGCGGATCAAGATTGGAAACGTGATTGGACATGAAGATGTAGTTGTGCCCGGAACTGATTTTCTCCAGGCCGATTGTGCGGACTTTTACGCCGGCAATGCTCACCCCTTTGAACGCTGCCCACATGCAGGTGTTGTAGAGGAAGCTGATGTCTTTGGTGAGGTAGGTCCACGGGATTCCGAACACCGCGGCGAAGGGAAGCGCGGCGGCCCAGAACAATAACATGAGAATGGTGCGAAACACTTATCAGCCCGTCATCTCAGTTGCATTTCGAAACCCGGCGCCTAAAGGTCCGTTGATAGCGGCGGAGGTGCGGCACGCTTTAAGGCATGCTCCGACACGAATACTACTTTATTCGACGGCGGTTATGCTCCCGCCGAAAGCCGACGCAAGCGTTGGGGTAGCTTCTCATAGATGCCGCCGAATCCGCCATTCGAGAGAATCGCAACCACATCGAGCGGGCGCAACTCGGGCGCGATTGCGTCGACGATGGCATCGGCATTGGCAAAAATGCGCGCCTGTTTCCCACTCTGTTCAACTTGGACGACAACGCGATTGAGGTCGAGACGCTCGTTTTCGGGGATCGCTTCGGACTTGAAGATCGCGGCAACGACAACCTGATCGGCTTGGGACAAGCTGCGAGCGAGCGCGTCCTGAAGCACGTTGCGGCGCAAAGTGTTGGAGCGCGGCTCGAGCACCACCCAAAGGCGCGATTGCGGATAGCGCGAACGCAGCGCGTGAATCGTCTGCTCGATGGCCGTGGGATGATGCGCGAAATCGTCGATGATAGTAACGCCGTTGACCTCGGCCTTCACTTCGAGCCGGCGCTTGACGCTGCGAAATGTTTTCAGCGCCTGGCCGATTACGTCTTTTGGGATTCCGTAATGCGCCGCCAGCCCGGCAGCAGCGGTCGCGTTCCACACATTGTATTCGCCGCCCAATTGGAATTCGAAGTCGGCCCACGGTTTTCCTTCACGCACGACTGACCAGGAAGTTCGATCTTCGTTCAGCTGCAGATTTGTGATTTTCCAATTTACGCTAGCGGAGGCGCCGTAACGCTCCACGGGGCAGAACGCCTTCTGGAGACAGCGATCGATGCTGCCGTCGCCGCTTCCCGCAGCGTCAAAGCCGATGATCCGGCCGCGGCGCGGAACCAGGTTGACCAGGCGCTTGAACGCAGTCTCGATCGCATCGAGATCCTTATAAATATCGGCATGATCGAATTCAACTGAAGTGAGAATCACGGAGTCGGGAAAATAGTGGAGAAACTTCGGTCCCTTGTCGAAAAAGGCCGTGTCATATTCGTCGCCTTCGATAATGAACTGCTTGCCCCCGCCGAGCCCAAAGCTGCGTCCGAAATTTTCGGCGATGCCTCCAATGAGAAAGGAAGGCTGAAGACCGGCAGTCTCGAATATCCACGCGAGCATCGAAGTCGTGGTCGTTTTGCCGTGCGTACCGGCGACGACCAGCACTTCTCTGCCGACGAGAAATTCGTCGTGCAGTAGTTGGGGCAGCGAGCAGAATGGAATGCGTTGATCGAGAACAAGCTCCAGTTCGACATTGCCGCGAGAGAGCGCGTTGCCGACGACGACGAGATCGGGACGAGGACTGAGATTCGCTTCGGCAAAGGGTTGCGCCACAAGAATGCCCAGCGATTCGAGAAACGTTGACATCGGCGGATAAGCGGCTGCGTCGGAGCCGGTGACGCGAAAGCCGCGCTCTTGCAGCATGCCGGCGAGCGAAGCCATGGCGGTTCCGCAGATGCCGATCAGGTGGATATGTTTGGGCGTGGTCTTCATCGTGCGAAAGTACTCATTAGACTTATCACTTCGTGGTCGCTGGCTCCAGAATCGTCAGGCTCACTTCGTCCCCGACTTCAAGGCGCGCGGCTACGCCGAAGGGCAGCGTGATATTTGTGCGGGAGACGTGGCCGGAGGGCAAGCCAAACGCGACCGGGATTCCAAGATCGCCGACGACTCGCAATACCACCTCTTCCAGCGTGTAGTCCTGCGTTGAACTCTGGCGGCAATCCAGCATTTCACCGAAGATAATGCCGCGTACCTGGTTCAGCTTGCCAGCAAGTTTTAACTGCATCAGCATGCGATCAATCTGAAAGGGCTTGGCGGCAATATCTTCGATAAAAAGTATCGTTCCCTCGGTTCGGATGTCGTTGGGCGTCCCGAGCGCCGCTACGAGAATCGAAAGGCATCCGCCATAAAGTATTGCTTCGGCTTTGCCAGTTACTAGCGGCTTTGCGCCTGCGCCGATCTGCCATTCTGCCGCACCGCTCACCGCATTTTGCCAGGAGGCCAGATCGACGCCGTCGACGATTGCGAAATCTTTAGTCACCATCGGTCCGTGAAAAGTTACCAAGTTGCCGGAGTCACTAAATAAAGCCAGAAGCGAAGTCAAGTCGCTGTAACCGACGAAGATCTTGGGATGTGCCGCAATCGTCTTCCGGTCAAGCAGCGGCAAAAGATAGTTCGAACCATATCCACCGCGAGCGCAAATAATCGCGCGGACATCGTCGCGCACGAACATGTCTTCCAGTTCCCTCGCCCGGCGCTTTGCTGAACCGGCGAAGTACAAGTCGAGATCGAGAATCGACTCGAAATAAAACGGCTCATATCCGGCGCGGCGCAGCCCGTCGCAGCCGGCTTCCAGCATCTCGCGTTTCACGTTCGATGCAGGCGCAACGATTCCTACTTTGTCGCCGGGGCGAAGCGCGCGCGGTTTAATTCGCGAATGTCGGGGAGCCGATGACATCTGATTCGATCTTAACAGCCAACTTCTAGCGCCCGAAGGCGCGTTGGCGTTTAGACTTTTGGCATGCCTAAAGGCGTGCCCTGATATAAATCTAACCGCCAGTACTAAACGAAGAATTCTCCCCGACAGATCAAGGTTGCCGGACCTCGCAGATACACATGATTCTCCCAGCGGACCGTCTGCGGACCTCCGGGAGCAATGACCGTGACCGGCGACGCGACGCGGCCGCTGGCAATTGCTGCGACGGCGCATGCGCACGATCCTGTGCCGGACGACTGTGTCTCGCCCACGCCCCGCTCAAATATTCGGAACTCGACTGCCTGCGGGTTACGCACCACCACGTATTCGACATTCGTGCCCTGCGGAAACTCCGGCTGCGCGCCGATGAGCGCCGCCTCGCGCTGCCATCCATCTTGAAAGCGATCAACAAAAATTACGAAGTGCGGATTTCCCATCGAGATCCTAGTTCCCTTCGCGTGGGTTCCCGCGGTTTCAATCGGCAGTTCGTCGCCGACCTCGGGTCGGCCCATGTCCGCTTCGAACTCGAACGTGTTCCCTTTATCATCGCCAACCAAACGGCAGGCCTTCAATCCGGCGCCGGTGCGAACTGCGATCTCTGTTTTGCCGGTTCGCGAGTAAATCTCGGCGGCAACGCAGCGCGTTCCGTTGCCCGAAATTTCCGCCTCCGATCCATCTGCATTGATGAGGCGGGCGTTCAGGTCCGCTTCCGCATCCTCATACAACCACTCGACCCCGTCAGCGCCCACTCCGTAATGGCGGTCACACATGCGGCGGGTGAGCGCGGCGAGGTCGCCGGTTGTGTGCGATCCGTCGACCAACAGAAAATCATTGCCGCAGGCGGATGCTTTGGTGAAAGGAATTCTCACGATGGAGCCATTTTTCGAGGGCGCGGTCATTCGGGTGAAACTTATCTTACCAACTCGGGCAGGCACCGAATTCTCAGGCACTCATTCGTGTTCCGTCGTTCCGAGCGTTGACACCGTGGCGAATGCAGCCGATTCGTGCAACCGGACGGAGAACACCTTTTGCTGATCACGCTCACCATCCACCGAGAACACCAGGCGGAAATCGGGATCGGCGTTGGCGATGTGTATGCTGTGCATGGTCAGTTGCTCGGAGTCGAGGATGCGGTTCACTTCGCGCAACATTCCGTCGACATTTCGCCCGCTAACTTCGTAGCTCGTCGCGAACATCTTCAGCGAAAAAGTGGCCTCCATTCGCCCAAGCGATATGAGCGCAACCAGAATAATTGCCGTGGCGTAACACGCGGTCAGGTACAAGCCGCCGCCAGCAGCCATTCCCACCGAGGCCACTACAAATAATGTCGCCGCCGTGGTCAGGCCTGTGACCGAGGACTTCGCGTGCAGAATCGAACCGGCGCCGATAAAGCCAATGCCGGGGATGATCTGCGCCGCGATCCTCGCGCTATCCGATTCCACGCCCGCGAGTTGCTTCGACAGGACGGTAAACATCGCCGCGCCGAAACAGATGAACATATTAGTGCGGAGGCCGGCCGGTTTATGGCGCAACTGCCGCTCCAGGCCGATGATGCCGCCGAGAAGCGACGCCAAAAGCAGGCGCGCTAGAGTCGAAGTGAGTGCCGCGCCCAATTGGTTCCGCAGCAGTTGACCGGCGTCGTGGAATAAATTCATGATGGCGCTAGGCTTCGAGCGGATTCTATCACCCGCGTCCGACACTTTTGCGCGGCATTCCACCGGGGGTTAACGCGATTGATTCGGGGCGACGCGAGCGGCGTAGATATGGGCATGCGGCTGTCCAGTCGAGTGAATTTCTGTCAGTTCGGCGAGGTTGGTTTTATTCACACGTTGGTCAACCGCGTCGCCGTCGAAGGCAATCACAAAATCGACGTAGCGCGCAGGATCGGCGAGCGCGCGCTCCCACAGGCCTTCGGGGTCGGACGGATGCTTCCACGGGCGGTGGTTGTCCTGGTTTATAACTTGACGCAGCGGAATGGCCGCCTGCTCCATTACGCCGACGTGCTCGCCGAGGTCCATCAAATAAGTCGAATTTCGCGGCAGATGGGTGACGACGCGCTGGACCGAGGAGTTCAACGGGCTGCGGATTCGCCAGTTCTTCTGCGCCTCTTGCAGACATTCAGGGCCGGACCTCCACACAAACGTATAGCTGACGACGACCAGAACCAAGAGGATCGCAGCCAGTTTCCAGCCATGTTTTCGGTCGGTGCTGTCGGCTTCTTCGGTCGCGTCGCGCGCGGCGGCAAAAAAGCAGGAGGCGGTCAGTACTCCTATCGAAACGGCAACCATCGGTAGCAACTGTAGTCCGTAACGCTGATTGAAAGTGGCGAATGGCCACCAAGTATAGACATGAAGCGGAACAGAACCGTAGGCAATAGAAAACGCGTAGAACACTAGCGGCGCCCACAACAAGAGGAGGGGGGGCAATTGCGCGCGCAGTTTCCATGCCGCCAGGGCTAGCGCCACCCCCGCCGCCGCCAGCCAAAACCGTCCCCAGTTTCCAGCGACCATATTCAGCTGCGCGGATTTCAGGAAGTAGACGGCTGCGACTCCGGCATTGTGTAGCGCGGGATTGGGCGCGCTGACGCGCTGCTCGATCGCCTTCGCAGAATAGGGGCCCGTAGCAAAGTCGAGCGCGCTTCCATAAACCAGCCAGTTGTAGGCGAACCAGAGCGCAGGAGCGATGGCGATAATCAGCAAGAACTTGATTGCAGCGCGCCGCAAAGCGCGATTTTCCCAGCGCCGCAGCGCGATGATGACGATCGTTGTTCCCATCACAGTCGCGAGAAACCATCCGTCGTAACGCGTAAGCTCTGCGGCCATCAGGCACCATGCGCAACGGAAGAGCGCTTTGCGCACTGACCGCGTGCGCATTGGCCGCGTTTGTCCCCTGTCGTCTTTTTGCGGAGCAATCACCTTCAGCTCGCGCATGAACTCCGCGAAGTACACCACTGCCCAGACAAACAACGCCAAATAGAGCGACTCGGTCATGGCGGTCGACTGCATGTAAATCAGGTTGGGATTGGCTCCATAGACAAATGCCGCTGCCGCTGCGCCCACGTCAGCTGCGGATTTCGTGCGCGCACCGGCAGCGAGCGAGGACCGCACCAGGCGAAATATCCCAACGACGCCGAACACGTAGGCGATCATCGACGGAATAGAGCCACCCGATCCGTTCTGCCAGATTGCGTTCGAGTAGATGAAAGGAATCATGAGCAAATGAGGCAGTGGCAGCCAAACCGTTCCCAATTCAAGCAGGCCAGGAGTCTGCGAATCGAATACGCGCCGTGCAATGTTAATGTGCGCGACGGCGTCGCCGTAAAGCAGCAGATCACTGCGCTGCAAATAGTGGAGAAACGAGAACAGAGAGACAAGAAAGGCGATTCCGGCCACTCTCGCCGAACTGCGGTCGGGAGGGGGGGCGCTTTTCAGGCTGGTTCGAATACTCACTTTGCGTTCGCGGTGGCTTCGGCTAGAGCTGGTGTGACGATCCTATTCCAAGTGCGTCAGTTCGCGAAAAATCTGGAAGCGCTCGTCGATCTGTTCGCGGGTAAGATTCTGCAGCCGCTCCGTTCCGAAGCGTTCGACGGCGAACGATCCCATGACCCCACCGTAAAAAAGGGCGCGTTTCAGCACCTCGCGACTAATCTCGCCTTGCGATGCGATGTAGCCCATAAATCCTCCGGCGAAAGAATCGCCGGCACCGGTCGGATCTTTTACTTCGTCGATGGGAAGCGCGGGAGCGCGGAAAGGATGCGAGCCGACTCCGAATGCTCCCTCGCGGAAAAAGATAGTCGCTCCGTACTCGCCGTGCTTCACTACCAGCGCGCTCGGTCCCATGGCAATGACTTTGTTAGCAGCGCGCAAAAGGTTTTTTTCGTTGGCTAGCATTTTCGTTTCAGTGTCGTTGATGAGAAGAACATTGACCAGCTTCAACGTTTCCGCGAGTTCCCCGGGCGTGCCTTTGATCCAGAAATTCATGGTGTCGCCGCCGGTCAGGCGCACGCCCTCCATTGCGAGGCGCACGGCCTTTTGCAGCGTCGGGTGAATATTGGCGAGGAAGAGAAATTTCGTATCCGCATATTCTTTAGGAACGCGCGGCTGAAATTTCTCGAAGACATTCAGTTCGGTGAAGTCGGTTTTGGCTTCGTTGAGGTTGTCGAGATATTGGCCGCCCCAGCGAAAAGTCTTGCCCTGAGCGCGCTCGATGCCACGCGTGTCGACTCCGCGTCTTTTCAACACGGCTTCGTTGTCAGGCGTGAAGTCATCGCCAACGACCGCAACCATGCGCACTTCGGTGAAGTAACTCGCGGCCAGCGCGAAGTACGTCGCGGCGCCTCCGAGAATATCTTTCACCTGCCCCGACGGCGTGGCGATTGTATCGAAAGCTACCGAACCCACTACCAGAATGCTCATGAGTCTCCAGGGTCTGTCGATGGCCGTCAGTCGTTCGTCGTTAAGAGCTGGCCATCCTCTGAGACTTTCCAGGTTTGCTAACGACCGTCGACGAACGACCAACGACTATTTCAAATACTTCCCTACTATCAACTGCAACTTTTCCTTAGTTTCCGCCGGAATTTTGGCGGGGTCAGTCAGAATGGCATGCGCCAGCGCCGACCCGCATTTGCAAGAGCGCGTCTTTGGCATCGCAGATACCGCTTCCTTCACGACCTTCGCGGCGTTCTCAGCATTCTTTGCCAGCACGGAAATAATCTGCTCAACGGTCACCGAATCGTGATGCGGATGCCAACAATCGTAATCCGTGACCATGGCGACGGTGACATAGCAGATCTCCGCCTCGCGCGCCAGCTTCGCTTCCTGGAGATTAGTCATGCCGATCACGTCGGCTCCCCAGCTGCGATAAGCATTTGACTCGGCCTTAGTGGAAAATTGTGGGCCCTCCATGCAAATGTACGTCCCACCCCGCTTTCCGGCTACGCCCGCTCGCTTACAAGCTTGTTCGACGACCTTGATCATCTCACCGCACACCGGATCGCCAAATCCCACATGGGCCACGATGCCATTGCCAAAGAAAGTATCAATGCGGTGTCGGGTGCGATCGAAAAATTGATCGGGGATCACGAAGTCGAGCGGCTTGTGTTCTTCCTTCAGCGAGCCCACGGCGGAGACCGAAATAATGCGCTCAACGCCGAGCTGTTTGAAGCCGTAGATGTTGGCGCGAAAATTCAGTTCGCTGGGCAGAATCTGGTGGCCGCGGGCGTGGCGTGCGAGAAATGCAACCTTGCGCCCTGCGAGCGTGCCCAAGGTGTACGCGTCCGAAGGGTCGCCAAACGGAGTCTGCTGTGCGACTTCCTGCACGCCCTCAAAACCCGGCATGTGGTACAGACCGCTGCCACCGATAATGCCAATTTCTGCCTGTTGCAATTGCGCTCCTGGTTAGGCTGGCCGTTAATGAAATGACCGCGGAAATGCTGATTATACAAGACCAATTTTCACTGCGGCGCGGACGCGGATTTTTCTGAGGATTTTTCTTGCGGCCAAAAATCGGCCGCGACGGTCTTCGTCGTTGCGTCGTCGAGGCTTTCGCTGATGAGTACCGTGTCACCGCGGACGTCGATCACTACAGCTCCCTCTTCCGTCATCCAGGCGTGATTCCCCCGCAAGGTTCGCCAGGAATCGACCGGCGGCTCCTCAGTTGAAATTTTCCCGTCCGGCCCAAGCGCCTGCCGCTTCTGATAACGTTGGGCGAGCGACTTCGCGTAGACTGCGGCGAACTCCGCCGCTTTCGCCGGGCTCGACCAGCGCGAGACGTAGAACAATCCAATCGGCGCCGATTTATTTCCCTTCGGCCGGCCGGCATAGTAATAGCCGCCCCGCCATTCTGGATAGATTGCCGTGGCCTCGTCGCGGCCCGCATACTGCTCCACCAAAATGTCTACATCGAATTCGCCCATGGCGCCGATATCGAACGGATCGTAACTCTTGAAATCTTTGTCCATGTCGATGATCTTCAGCGGCGCAAGTTTTTCGTGAGCCAGATAAGTCTGTGGCTCCATGATTTCGCGCGTCGTCTTTGGCGGATCTTTGAAGGCTCCGGCATAGGCCATTTCCTTGCCACCGGCCTGCAAAAGCGCCGCAGTAAAGTCGAGTCCAAAGCGATACGGGAAGGTCAACTCCTCCTTAAGAAAAATCGGAGCGCTGCTAAATGCAGGAGCGTCGGCCGTCCCCACCAGCATGCCCTGCTTAAGCGCTTCGACAACCTGCGGAGAATCGAGCAGCGTCTTTCCGGTGGGCGCCAGAGAATAATCGAGCAGAACGACCATCGCCTGTCCCTCGACCACCGCCTGACGAGCCGAACTCTCTTCGTCGTTTTCGATATCGGAGGGGCTGGGGTCGATTTTCTTGTTCTTGTCGTCCTCGTCGGGCTTCGATCCCTCCAACCATTTCTCAATGCCAAAAGACTGATCCTGAAGCGCGTGCGTGAGTTCGTGCGCCAACACAGGCTTCTGCTGCTCGATGTCGACCCAGTTCAGCAGATTTACGGTTTTCGTTTTGACGTCGTAATATCCCGCTACCTGCTCGCGCAGCATCGTTACCAAAAATTTAGGCAGGTCGAAATTCCGCGGCAGCAGACCGAACTTTTTCAAAACAGCCGACGATCTCTCCAGCCGCTTCGCGTCCTTATCTTCTTTCATGCTTTTCTCGATATAGTGCTGGACTTCGCTGCGCTTGGTCAGCCGCCGCTTCACTTCGTTCTTGATCGGAAGCCCGGTATCTTGGCTGGCAAATTGCAAAATCTCATCGACCGAGCGAAAAAGTTCCTTCGCCTCCTTGGAGGAGATTGTGCTTTCCGGTGTGGCCGGCGTGGAGCGCGCGACCTCGCCCGCGGAGGGTTGCCCCGGTGATGGTGGATCCTGCGCTGGCGCAGCGGTTACAGCCCCAAGAGCACTGATCAAGAGTGCCGTCAGAACGAATTCGTAAAACCATCTGGGGAGCGCCGCTGTTCGCTTCATCTCTTAACCTTATCAGTTACCCACTCGCCCGCTTCGCGCGTTCCGAGCGTGCCACCGATGTCGCTGGTCGTTTTCTTTTGCCGCACTGCTTCGAGCACACCCGCTTCGATCTTCTGTGCCTCGCCGGTCATCCCCAGGTGCTCCAGCAGCATCGCCGCTGTCAAAATCGCGCCCAAGGGATTGGCAATGTTTTTCCCTGCGATCGGCGGTGCCGAGCCGTGCACTGGTTCAAACATTGAAGTTTTCCCTGGATTTAGATTAGCGCTCGCCGCCATCCCCAAGCCGCCCTGCAGTCCCGCCGCGAGATCAGTGACGATGTCGCCGAACATATTGTTCGTCACGATGACATCGAACACCCGCGGATCGCGCACCATTTGCAGGCAGAGGGCATCGACATACGCGTGCTGTGTTTCAATTTGCGGATACTCCGCCGCGACTTCTTTGAACACGCGCTGCCACAGCCCGCCAGCATGCGTCATCGCGTTTGATTTGTCGCACATCAACACGCGCCGTCGCGGCGAGCCATCGACTTTCTTATGCTTTGCGCAATAATCAAAAGCGTAGCGGACGATGCGGTCAACGCCTTTGCGAGTGTTGACATCTTCCTGAATGGCAATTTCATCCGGCGTGCCGTGCTTGAAAACTCCTCCGAGGTCGCCATAGACGCCCTCGGTATTTTCGCGAATCACAACGAAGTCGACGTCTTTTGGTTCGACTCCCTTGAGCGGACAGAGCGACACGTCCATCAGACGGACGGGCCGGACATTGGCGTACAGATCCATCTGCGAGCGCATGCCGAGAAGAATTTCTTTCGCGTGAATGTTGGATGGAACGCGCGGATCGCCAAAAGCGCCGACGAGAATGGCATCAAAATCGCGCGCCAGCATGGCAAACCCATTGGGCGGGACGGTAATTCTGTCTGCCAGATAGCGGTCGGCTCCCCAATCGAATGCGGTCAAGTCGATGGCGGCGCCCACGGCCTGCATGACATTCACAGCCTGCGGAATGACTTCTTTCCCGATTCCGTCCCCGGCGATGACCGCGATGCGCTTTTTCGATGCCACATTTGAGACGTTAGCACAGCCGCGAACTCTTCATAAACGATTCACAAATTCTACACATACAAAAGGAAGGGTTGGCGGCAAGCGAATCCGCGGCGATAATGACGTTGATGCCACAAGCTCGAGCCGCTTTCAGCTCTGGATCGATGCGCCGCGAGAAGCGAGCGGTCGCGGGGAGTTCCGTGCTTGCGGCTGTGGTGATCACCAGCCTGAAAGTTACCGTAGGAATCGCGACCGGCTCACTGGGAATTTTGTCGGAGGCGGCGCACTCGGGATTGGACCTGATTGCCGCGTTGGTGACATTTTTCTCGGTGCAGGTTTCCGACAAGCCGGCGGATGCGGACCATCAGTACGGCCATGGCAAGGTCGAAAATTTTTCCGCCTTCATCGAAACCGGCCTGCTGCTGCTGACCTGCATCTGGATCGTCTACGAAGCGACCCACCGGCTGTTTTTTCACAGCGTTGAAATTGAGCCCAGCATACCTGCGTTTTTAGTGATGTTCCTCTCAATGGCAGTGGACAGCTGGCGGTCGCGCGCCCTCGGTCGCATTGCCATGAAATATGACAGTCAGGCGCTCGAGGCCGACGCGCTGCATTTTTCAACGGATATATGGTCGAGTGGCGTAGTGATCGTCGGGCTGGCGCTGGTGTTGGTAGGTCGAAATTATCGCGTGGAATGGCTGCGGCAGGCCGATCCGATTGCCGCGCTATTTGTGGCGGGCGTGGTCGTCTCGGTGAGCTGGCGCCTGGCGCGCAGAACCGTCGATGCTTTGCTCGATGCGGCGCCAGTCGGCGTACGCAGCCAGATTCTCGACCGGATCAGAACCGTCGATGGCGTGCTGGAAGTGGAGCGGGTGCGCTTCCGCAAAGCCGGGAATCGTTTTTTTGCCGATGTCTCGGTCGGGTTGGAACGCAATTTCACCTTTCAGCGGTCGGAGCAGGTTGCGGACGCCGTGACTTCACGCGTGCGCGAGGTTTTGCCGGAGGCCGATGTGATGGTGCACCCCGTGCCCCGAGCGCGCCGCACGGAGAATATTTTTGATCGTATCCGCGCCGTGGCGACGCGCCATAATTTCAACGTTCACGACGTCAGTGTGCAAGACTTGAATGGGCAATTGCATGTGGAGCAGCACCTCGAACTCGACGAGCAACTCAGCATGAAACAGGCGCACGATGAAGTGACGCGGCTCGAAACGGAGATGCGGGGAGAGATTCCGGAGATTGCGACGATTCTTACGCATATCGAAAGCGAGCCGGCAACGATTGAGCGGGGAGAAGAAATTGTTCGCGAACCCGAACTGGGACAACGGCTCAAAAACATTGTGAAGGAATTTCCCGAGGTGATGGACGTACACGAATTTCAGTTCAAGAAAGTGCGCGGGCGCCTCTATGTTTCCTGCCATTGCACGCTGCCTGACGACATGCCGCTGGCGCGCGTCCACGACCTGCAGACATCTCTCGAGATTCGCTTCAAACACGATGCGCCCGAATTATTCCGTGTGCTGATACATCCCGAGCCAGTGACGGATAATCGTCGGTAGCGGAAATCTCCGCGAACAGCGAACGGCAACGGACGAGCAGCGAACTGCGCTGCAGCGAGAGGAAAAGATGATTGAAGCTTCGATTACCTGGACGGACCACGAACGGTACGTGGGCGCGGCAACTTCGCGGCACTCGATCGTGATGGATACGGCTACCGAGAAAACGGCCAACAGCCCGATGGAGTTGGTATTGATTGCCCTATGCGGCTGCACGGCTTCGGACGTCGTGGGCATTCTGCGCAAGAAGCGCGAGCCATTCCGCGGGCTTGAGGTGCGTGCGGCGGGTGAGAGAGCGGACGGTTATCCCGCCGTCTATACGGCGATTCATCTGACCTACGTTGTGCGCGGTGAGGTTTCGAAGAAATCGATGGAAGATGCGGTGCGCCTCTCGAAAGAACAATATTGCTCCGTATCTGCCATGCTGGAAAAGACCGCAAAGATCACTTACACCATTGAGCAGCTTGCGTGAAGAGCGCCCCCGAGCGCGCTGAGCATCGCCCCGAACCGCATCCGCTCAGAGGTTATTTCTATATTGCGAGCGCGGCTTTGCTGTGGGGAATTTCGGCTGCTCTTGGGCGCGCGGCGTTTACCGGGCATCCACTGCTCGGCGTTTCGCTGGGCGAGTCCCTAAATCTGAAAAAGATCGATCCCCTTATTCTTTCGCAGAGTCGCGCGACGTTATCGCTGGCGGTGTTGTTGCCCATTCTTCTGATGCGGCGCGGAGCCTCTCCTTTGCGCGTTCCGGCGCGCGATCTGCTGCGGTTTTTTCTGCTTGGAATTTTTGGCGTCGCCGCCTCGAACTATCTCTACTACCTGGCGATTCAACGCACCAACGTGGCGACCGCCATCATTCTGCAATACACGGCGCCGGTCTGGGTGCTGGTCTATACCGCGGTGCGCGCGGCGCGGCGCCCGTCATGGCGGAGAATCGCGGCGGTGTTGCTCGCAGTGCTGGGTTGCGCGCTGGCCGTAGGCTTTGTCGGCTCGGGCGGATTTCGCCTGGACACGATTGGAATGATCGCGGCCCTGCTGGCGGCATTTTCTTTTGCATTCTATAACGTCGGCGGACACACGGTGCTAGCTCGATATGATCGTTGGAGAGTGCTGCTCTGGGTATTAGTAGGTACATCCACCTTCTGGATCTTTGTGAATCCTCCGTGGAAAATTGTCGCTGCCCACTATGGGCGCGAGCAGTGGGGATTCATGCTCGTCTTTTCGCTGGTGTCGGTGCTGGGGCCGTTTTCCTGCTACTTCGCCGGATTACAGCACCTGGAGCCGACTCGCGCAATCGTCGCCAGTTGCCTCGAGCCCGTGTTCAGCATCCTGATCGCGGCGCTTCTGCTCGGAGAGTTTCTGCGTCCGATGCAGACGGTCGGAATCGTGCTGGTGCTGGTCGCGATAGTGCTGATCCAGTGGCCAGAGAGCGCGGCGCGAAACGGAGAGTTGGTGGTCGAGCCGATGGAGTAGGAGCAGTCGTTAGTGGTCGATAGCAAGCAACTGCGCGAACGACCATCGACCAACGACGACCCTCATTCCAATTTCTTCCCCTTCGTCTCCGGCAGCTGCGTGGCGGTTACCGCTGCTAGAAAAAACGCTGCCGCGCACAGATAGAAGGCCCAGTCCAATCCCTTAGCCTGTCCCACTCGTCCGATTACATAAGGAGCGACGGAACTGAGCGTGCGCGCACCGTTATAGGTGAAGCCCAAAGCTCGTGCCCGCAAACTTGTCGGAAAAATCTCGCTGCCGATCAGCCCCGATCCGGAGAAGAATCCCGTCCCAAAGAACGCGACAATTGCGCCGAGAATGAGCAAGACCATCTGCGAGCGCGCCATCGCATAGAGAGGCACCAGCAAGGCAGCAGCGAAGAGGTAAAGCATAAAAGATTTTCGCCGGCCGAGATGATCCGCGACCCAGCCGAAGCTGAGATATCCGGGAAACATGCCGAGCAGGTTGAGCACCAGCAGCAGCGTAGTAGTGCGCATGATGCCGAAGCCACGCCCGCCTTGCGCGATCGGGAGCGAAAGATACGGCGGAATCCACGTAAAGAGTCCCCACCAGGCAAAGAGTCCGAAGAAGTTGAGCAGAAGAAGAGCGAGAGTGCTCTTGCCATACGGCGCGCGAAAGATGAGTAAGAACGAATCGTGTGGCGCGGACACTCCTGTCCGCGAACTGCTCGCACCATCATATTGTCGAGTCAGAAGCTCAGGAACCGCGGATCCCCTTGACGCGTGCCGAGCCATCCACATCTGCGATTCCGGAACGCCGTTGCGAATCCACAGCGTGACAATGGCCGGAAGAATTCCAATGAAAAATACGTAACGCCAGTTTGCATATCGCAGAACGATACCCGCCACCAACGCGGCGAGCGCGTAGCCGACGGCCCATGAGCTCTGCACGATGGCAATCGCCTTGGCGCGCAATTCGGTGGGCCAGGTTTCGGCAACGAGGGTTGCGCCGGTATTCCACTCGCCGCCCATGCCAAGTCCGAGAATGAAGCGAAACACCGCGAGCATGAGCACGGTGGTCGAGAGGCCGGAGGCAAACGAGCAGACGGAATAAGTCAGAATGCTGAACATCAAGGCACGCTTGCGTCCGATGCGATCAGCAAGAAAACCAAAAAACACTCCGCCGATACCCGAGGCAAGAAGGGTGAGCGTATAGAGGAATCCGGAAGCCGCCTTCGACATGCCGAGATCGCGCATCACGTAGGCGAGGACGAGCGCGTAAAGCATGGCGTCGAAGGCGTCGAGCATCCAGCCGAGAGCGGCGGCCAGCAAGGTGCGGCGCTGGGCGGGACTGGCTTGCTTGATGAGTCGGGCGGGACTGATCGCCATGCGGTGAGGAATTGTAGCAGCGGCGGAAGCTTGTTTGCGGATTCACCACAGTGCGGGAATAGCGTGCAACTGTTTCGTGAGGCGGAATGAAATTCCGATTGCAGGCTAATCCGCGCGATCCGGCACAACGGGATTACCGGCAAAAGGTGAAGGCCCAAGGCAAAAAGCACCACATTCTGCGAATGGGAGTTATCCGTTTCGGGGGAAGAATGTTCGTTGTGATGACAGCGTTAGATCTCCTCCGACATGCCCCTTCTGGCTACATGTTCGATATCGCCGCTAATCGATTAATTTGGCCGTTCAGCGGCCATTTTTGGGGCCTTCTGATGTGGCATTACTGGGTGTGCAGATTCGAAAATCAGACCCATGATGGCATCGACCGGGACGACGAAACGAAGTAAGAGCGTGGGATGACTGCGCGTGACCTCGACCTAGTGCCCGTCACGACAAAACCCTTTTTCCCTCCAGTCGCCGCAAATACCTCTGCGTCTTCCCGACATCGCGTCCAATCTGCTCTTTCAGCGCGTCGACCGACGGAAATTTGATCTCATCGCGCAGGCGATCCAGGAAATAAATTTCTACTTCCGTCTCTGCCGAGAGTTCGAGGGGATGGAAATTCAGCAGATGTGTCTCGATGGCAAAAGAATCGGCGCCGAACGTTGGGCGGTTGCCCACATTCGTGACCGAGTCAAAACACTCCTGCCCGATCCGCGTGCGCGTGATATAGACGCCATCTTTCGGAACAAGTTCCTCATAGTGCGCCAGATTGATGGTCGGCACAGTATATTTCGATCCGTAACCGCGCCCGCGGCCGGCGGTCGACAGAATACTAAATGGACGCGCCAGCAAGTGGCGCGCACGGCTCACTCGTCCGTCGGAGAGCAACTTTCGTATGTGGCTGCTCGAAACATTTTCTCCGCGCAGCCTCATCTCGGGATAGTCGTGGACCCCGAATCCCATCTCGCGACCGAGTTCGCGTAATACTTGAATATTTCCCGCCGCCTTGTGGCCAAAGTGGAAGTTATAGCCTTCGTGAACTTCGCGGGCTTGCAGCCGTTTCTTCAGAATCTCAGCGGCAAATTGGTCCGGTGTCATCAGCGAAAGGTCGCGCGAAAAAGGAAGCAGCAGCACCGCATCGACACCGGTCGCTTCGAGCAGCCCGAGCTTCTCCGGAAGCGGAGTCAGCAACTTGAAATTGTGGTCGGGACGCAGAATGCGGGCCGGATGCGGATCGAAGGTAACAACCACCGATTGACCGTCGGCCGCCTTCGATCGCCGTACGATCTCATCGATCACATGCCGATGCGCACGGTGCACGCCGTCGAAGTTGCCGACGCTGACGATCGCGGGACCGAAGTCGCGCGGGATGTCGTCGAGTTGGTGAAAGACTTTCATGTTCGTTTAACCGCAGTGGACGCTGAGCGCGCAGAGAAGTAAATGTTTAAAAAAACCTTGGTTTCCCGGTTCCTCTGCGTGCTCTGCGCTCTCCGCGGTTCAATTCTCGGTGAACTTAAATTTCAAATTCCAGCTTCATCCCGTCAAACGCCAAGCGCACACCCTGCGGCAACGCTGCATCGGTTGCCTCGTGCGGCAGGTCATGACAGATATGCGTAAAAAATGCGCGCTTCGGTTTCACAGCTTCAACGATCTTCAACGACCGTTCAATCGTCGAGTGCGTTGGATGCGGCTTATAGCGCAGCGCATCCAGAAACAAAACATCTAAATTCCGCAGCTTCTCCAATGTTTCGTCAGGGACTTCGCTGTGATCGGTGAGATAAGCGGCCGATCCGAAACGGAAGCCCAGGATTGGCGTCTCGCCGTGAATCACCGTCAGCGGCTCAAAGCGCGCTCCGAAAAGTTCGACCGGGCCTTCGATCGGATGCAACTCGACCTGAGGCAGTCCGCCAAATTTATATGTCGCTTCAAAAATGTAGGCAAACATACTGCGCAGAAATTCGCAGTTTCGCGGCGTGGCATAAAGCGGCATCTTGCCAGGCCTGTGGTGATAAGTCAGCGGGCGCAAGTCGTCGATGCCTAAGATGTGGTCGGCGTGCGTGTGGGTGTAGAGCACGGCGTCAAGCTGCGTAAGGTGTTCGCGCAGCGCCTGCTCGCGAAAGTCGGGAGTGGTGTCGATCATGACGTTGCGGGCATTGCCGTGAGGATCGCGGTAACTGATCATCACCGAGGGGCGTGTGCGGCGATCGCGCGGATCGGAGGAACGGCAAACGGCGCAGTCGCAACCGATGGTGGGGACGCCCATCGACGTGCCACTGCCTAATACCGTCAGCGTCGCTTGCATCAGCCGTTGGTGCCTGTATGCGGTCCGGGTGCCTGCGGCGGACGCGCGAGCGTGTTGGTCACTTCAACGTAAGCCATGCGCAGTTCGTAGAGGCAGTTTTGCAGGAATCCCTGCTCCTTCAGCGTCAGGTTGCCCTTAGTTTTTTCGCCGATCATGCCGAGGGTGTCGATGGTTTGGCGAGCGCCGATGAGGTCGACTCCCGGCTGGCCACCCTGCTCGTGCATCAGTCCAAGCTGCATCATAGCGGTCATGTAGAGCGAGGCCATGAAGCGCTCGAAACTCATCTCGAGTTCTTTCGCGGAATGTCCATTCAACTCGACTCGGGTGTCGAGTTCGCGCGAAGACTTCTGGTAAGCATCGTGCTGCTCCTGCTGCTCAGTCGCCGAAGGCGGCTCGGGAATGTCGGACTCGGGCCCGGGCGGCGCCGGTGCAGCCTCGGAAATTGTCGACACATTTGCCGGAGCAGCGGGCGTTGGGGGTGCTGCCGCCTCAGTTGCAACGGGGGCAGGTGCGGTCGCTGGCGCTGATTGCTCCTCTTCGGTATCGGTCCGAAGTTGCCCATCGGCGGTGAACAAGCGCCGGTCGCTGACCTTAAATTCGCTCTCTTCTTTTCTTTTTTGCGCCATATGATTGACCTGGATTCTTCTCAATGTTCTAACTTAACTTCGGAGTTCACACCAGCGGAGTCGATGCCGGCTTCAGCTGCGCTGTGCCCGCGTACAGTTCTTTTCCCGTGGCCTCTCGCCGCAGATAACCCAGGGCTACTGCGCGATCTTCGCCGTGCAGAGTGAGAATCGCGGCACTCGTGATCTCGCCAACTTCTTTTTCGTCTTGACTCGCCCGCGCGATAATCTTTGCGCCGGGTACGGGCAGCTCGCCTTCTATGATCGAGAATGCCATGAACTGTCGGTGTACGGCCCCACGCGAGCGGATGCGTTCGACAATCTCCTGCCCTAGGTAGCATCCCTTGGTGAAATTCAGCGCGCGGGCCTGGCCCGTTTCCTGCGGCAGATCTCGGTCGCGAATGTCTATGCCAAATTGCGGAATGCCGCGCGAGATGCGAAACAGATTCAACGCAGTGGCACCTACGGGCCGCGCTCCCTCCGTGATCAGCCAACCTCGCAACACGCTCAGTTGCTCGGGTGAAGACCAAACTTGCCAGGATTCGCCCGCCTCTTGGCCCGAACGCACAAGCGTAACCGTCGTTTTCTGACCCGCATGCTCCCAGACAACGTCGGCGAACTGCAAGTACGCTAGGTCCGGAACAACCATGCCCGCGCGCTCCAGCACTTCGCGCGACTGCGGCCCAGTGAGGCCGAGGGCGGCGATTCTGTCGCCGATATCGGCGATCTCAACGTCATCGGCAATGATGTAGCGATCGAACAGCTGCAACACTTTTTCGCGCTGCGCATTTTCCGTATCCACTAACAGCGACTCGCCGCGCTGAAAGACATAGAGGTCAGCCTGAATGCGCCCCTGCGCATTAAGCATAAAAGCGTAAACGCCATGGCCCGCCGCCAGATCGCGGACGTTATTCGAAACCATGCCGTTCATCCAGCGAACGCGATCGCCTCCAGTAACCGCGATCTTCGCGCGCCAGCTAAGATCGTAAAGGCCGCAGCCCGAAAGCAACGCATGAAACTCGGCGCGAACGTCGCCGTGGTCAGGCGTTGCTTTCGCGCCCGCCTGTTCGCTGGCCTTTGCTCCGGAGAGTGCAGCGGAATTCATACCAGTTGCAATCATCCTCTCAACCCTTGATTATAACGAATGGGCGCGTACCTATCGTCGACGGAACCCCTTGCCCCGCCCATAGCGGTACATGCTAGGATGAACGTTCGTCGCAATATTCCCTCAGGAGGATTTTGATTCATGCGTGTAAAGTGCCTCGTGTGTCTCCTGCTTGTCAGCTTGACCTATGGGCAAGCTCCAACTCCCATGACGCCCGCCGCGGGTGCCAAGCCGGAGCAAAACGCTCCTGCCGCTGGCCAAACTCCCGCCCCAACCCAGGCTCCAGCCGGCGCTGATACGGCAGCCGAAGCAAAGGCGCCCGAAGTTGGCCCAAACGACACGGTGATCACCATTAAGGGTTTCTGCCCCGGCTCTTCGGACCAGGGCGACGCCTGCAAAACTCTTATCACGCGCGCGCAACTTGACAAGCTGGCCGACGCCTTGCAGCCGAATATGTCGCCCGCCATCCGCCGCCAACTCGCGACTCGCTATTCGTGGGCCCTGAGAATGTCCGCCGATGCCGAGAAGCGCGGCCTGGACAAGCAGCCCTCCTTTGAAGAAAAGATGCAGTGGGCCCGCATGCAGATTCTTTCGCAGGAACTGAGCAGCGCGCTCCAGGCAGATTCAGCCAAAGTTACGGATACCGAGGTTGAAGACTATTACAAGAAAAATGAAGCCTCTTACGAGCAGGCTACGCTGACGCGAATTTTTATTCCCAAGACCAAGCAAGCCACTCCGGCGGCAACGCCGAAGACGGCTACAAAGACAGGCACAACCGGAACGACGGCTGGCGCCAAAGCCGGTAGCACAGCCGCGGCGAAGGCTGCAGCGCAGCCAACCGAGGCCCAGAAAAAAGCTGCCGAAGAAACGATGAAGAAACTCGCCAGCTCGCTCCGCGAGCGCGCCGTTCAAGGCGAAGATCCCGACAAGCTCCAGAAAGCGGCTTACGTAGCCGCTGGCCTCCCCGGCGTTCCCAGCACAAAACTGGAGAAGCAGCGCCGCAACAATCTGCCGCCTGCGCATCAATCGGTCATGGACCTCAAGCCTGGCGAAGTCTCCGAAGTGATCACCGATCCGAATAGCGGTTATTACATCTACAAGATGGTCAGCAAAGAGACCTTATCGCTGGAGGCCGCTAGTCCCGAGATTCGCAAACTTCTTTCCAGCCAACACTACCGCGAAGCCATGCAGTCGTATCAGAGCAACGTCGATCTGAACGACGCATACTTCGGGCCCGCCCGCGCTCCGGGCATGCCGCTGCCTCCGCGCGGACCGATGCCGCCGCAACACTCGCCCGACCACGCGCCCGACAATGACTAAGAAAACGAAGCGGCAGACTAAAAAGATGCGCACTTAATGGATACGGCAAAGCCCACCATCATCGTCACCGGTGTTTCCGGCAATCTTGGGCAGCGGCTTATACCGCAGCTCGCGGATTACAAGGTGGTGGGCATTGATGTCGTTCCACCGACCCATTCTCAAGTAGACCAGTTCGTCGAGCTCGACCTTGGCCATGAAGAATCGACACGCGAGCTGCTCCTCCTGCTGCGCGAGCTCAAGCCAGTCTCGGTCGTGCATCTGGCCTTTGTCATCGACCCCCAACGCTCCGCGATTTTAGATGTCGACCGCATGTGGCGTATCAATGTCGCAGGCACGGCGCGTGTAATGGAGGCGATTGCCGAAGCCAACCGTACCCCCGGAATCACCATCCGACAATTTATCTTTACCAGCAGCGTCTCCGCCTACGGCTCCGATCTGCCCGAGCCCGTCGCCGAAGACGCGCCGCTAGCCGGCCACACTCTGCCCTACGCGATCCACAAAAAAGAAAGCGACCTCGTGGTCCAGCAGCGCGCCCCATCGCTGCGCGGCTGCGGAGTCTTCATCCTGCGTCCGCACATCCTGGCTGGCGCGACCGTCGAAAATTATCTGCTGGGAGCCTTTCGCGGAACGCCCAACGGCAAAGGCTCGCGCGCTGAGAAGATGCGCGAAGCGGCAAAACGCCTGCCCTGTATGCTTCCCTATGGCCAGAAATATCTGGACAACAAGATCCAATTCGTCCACGTCGACGACATGGCCCGCCTGATCGCCTGGATTCTAAAACGCGAACTGGAGGCGCAGCGGTTGACTATCCTGAACGTCGCCGGACGCGGCGAACCCATGACGTTTGCCCAATGTATCGAGATGGCGCACGCCAAGTTGGTCCGCGTCCCCGGACAATGGGCCATGCACCGCGTTCTCCAGTTCCTGTGGAGCTGGAAAATCTCTGCCATCCCGCCCGATGCCGTCCCCTATATGACCGGCCAATACATCATGAACACCGACCGCCTGCGAAAATTTCTAGGCAGCGACTACGAGCGGGTGATCGAGAAAACCAACGTAGAAGCCTTCGCCGATTCCTTTCAGAAAACCTAACAAGGCAATCGAATTCACGAGGGTGGCCCGTCCTTGTCGCGTTTCTTGCGACAGCGCGGAGCTTTGACTTTCCGCCCCTGCCGCGACTCCGGTTTCGGGATGGGACGACGTCAGCCGCGCTCGTTTTGGGCCGGAAAAATCCCGTAAATTGCGCTTTGCAAACGCCCTCCGAAACCGCTACCACGGCATATACACGTGTATATGCCAAAGGAATCATCGGGAGACCGCATGCAACGCAAAGCAAAAATCTTCATGAACAACCGCAGCCAAGCCGTGCGCTTGCCGAAGGAATTTCAGTTCAGCACTCAGGAAGTGTTTATACGGAAGGAAGAAAGCGCAGTGGTCCTCTCTCCGCGGCCATTTGATTGGACTTCCTACCTCGCTGAGGCCCCTGTCGCCTCGCCGAATTTCATGGAAAATGTCGAAGATCTTCCCGTCCAGGAACGCGAGCCGTATCATGGAGCGCAAGACTGGCCTTAAGCCTCCACGTCCAGACAAAGAGCCGATAGCGATAGGCGCCCTACTTGCTCGCGTAGCTGTCCGCCCCCATAAAGTGCAGCGACACATAAGGCTCGTGACCCACCACCCAGCTATCGTGGCCGGGAGGTCCGGGCGGAATATAAAAAAGCGAGCCGGCGCGCAGCTCGTGAATTGTGCCGTCCTCCATGGCAGCCGTGGCGCAGCCGGAGAGCACCATCCCAACATGTTCAACGTTGCAGCGCGACGCGCCCACGCTCGGCCCGACGTGAAGCGACCACTTCCATCCCGGCTCGTAGGTAGCGCGGCCGATGGTCATGCCTCCGATGTGAACCACTTCGAACTTTCCTTTTTCAAACGTTCGAATCTCGTCCGGCTCTTCGAAACGTTTCAGAACCGTCTCAAGTATCGCCATAACTCACTCCCGGGAGGCGCGAAAGCGCCGCGCTTGATATCAGCGTAAATCAGTTTTTCTTTTTTGAGACACGACCTCGGCGTTCTCCGCGTCTCGGCGGTTAGCTACTCTTCACCCCGCGGTATAGCCCCGCGATCCCGAATGAATAAGGAGTCCAGGAAACCTCGCGAAAGCCGGCCTGATGCATGCGGTTCATCATCTCGTCCGGAGCAGGAAAGCGTTCGACCGACGCGGGCAGATAGGCATACGGACCTTTCACTCCCGAGATCACAGTGCCAATCGCGGGAAGAACTTTTTTGAAGTAGACGCGATAAAGGCTGCCGAGCAAGCCTCCCGGCTCTCCGAAATCGAGGATGCCGAATTCTCCGCCCGGAGCGAGCACGCGCGCAATCTCGCGCAGCCCCGCATCGTAATCGGCAAGATTGCGAAATCCAAATGCCGAGGTCACCAGATCGAAACATCCGTCGGCGAACGGCAGACCCAAAGCATCCGCTTCGATCCAGCGCAGCCTCTTGCCTCCTCCCTTCTCCGCCATCTTCGCAGAAGCCCGCTGCAACATGGCATGAGAAAAATCAGCGCCGAGAATCTGCGGACTTTGCGAACCCGCGCGCCGGCTCAACGCAAACGTCATGTCGCCCGTGCCGCAACAAAGATCAAGCACGTGCGCCTCGGGACGCTGCAGAATCGCATCGAACTTGCACGCCGTGCGCCACCACCACAGCCGATCAATATTGCATGACAGAACATGATTCAGCAGGTCGTAGCGCGGAGCGATCGAAGTAAACATCTCGCGGACAGCCAACGCCGCCGAATCTCGGTCGCGCGCACCAGCAGGAGCGGCGCCGACAATCCTCTGATTTGTTTCTTGAGTCATATTGCGGTTGCTAGTCGAGCGCCCTTAGGGGCTAAAGCCCGCGTTGTTGCTGGCCCTTGACGGCTTGGCCGAAGCCGTGCCCTACCCAAAACCCTTTATCACCTAGCTTTAATTACGAACTTTAATCCCCAGTTTTAATTGCGCGCCAGCTTTCTTATTTCATCGACCGCCGAGCGCACAATCGCCTCCGGCACATCGCCGCTGATTTCAACTTTGCCGATCTCTCGGGGCAGGATAAAGTGCACGATTCCCTGCTTTGTTTTTTTATCAGAACGCAAACGTTTCACAATATTCGCCGTCTGCCACTTCATGCACGGCAGTTTGCCAAATCCAAGAACAGCGCTTGTGATGCGTCCCGCTGTCACGCTATCCAGTTTGCCGGTCGAAAGCGCGATGTGCGTCGCGGCGATCATACCCCACGCAACCGCCTCTCCATGAAGCAACTGCGTGTAGCGCGTCTCTGCCTCGAGCGCGTGCCCAATCGTATGCCCGAGATTGAGCACTTGCCGCAATCCGCCTTCGCGCTCGTCGGCGCTCACCACCGAAGCCTTCAGCCGCACCGAATCGCCAATCACTTTCTCTACCACCAGCGGATCGCGATCAAGAAGCTCGCGGCGTTTGTCTTCGAACAGCCGAAACAATCCCGGATCTCCGATGATGCCGCACTTCAGAGACTCATAAAGGCCAGCGCGATATTCGCGCGTCGGCAGAGTTTCGAGAACGGCGGGGTCGACGAGCACTGCTCGCGGCTGGTGAAAAGTCCCAAGCAGATTCTTGCCGGACACAAGATTGACGGCAGTTTTCCCGCCGATCGCCGCGTCTACCTGCGCCAGCACCGTCGTTGGCACCTGGATCACATCGACGCCTCGCATATAGATCGACGCCAGGAATCCGGTCACGTCGCCGACCACGCCACCTCCGAGCGCGATCAGCGTTATGCCCCGATCCGCGCCCAGCTTCACGAGTTGGTCCGCCAGCTTCTCCAGTGTCGCCAGGCGTTTCGAGCGCTCGCCATTCGGCATTTCGAGCAGCTCGGTTTCTATGCCGGAAGCTGCCAAGGATTTCGTCAGCACTTTTGCCCAGCGCCGCACCGGCGCAACCGTCACTACAAACGTACGACGATTTTGCAGGAATCTACCGAGCGAGTCTCCAGCACGAGCGAGCAGGCCGCTGCCGATGAGCACTTCGTAGGATCGCGATGGCGTGGCGACGGGGACGCTGATCATGAAGATTCATCATAGCGTAAGCGCACAGCGGTTATTCATCTTGGAGACAAACGCCTGCCTAAATCTAAGGATGCGAACTGACCTGGCGGTCATCTTAAGTCTTGCCTTGAATCAAGCATCACTGGGTCACCAGCGCATGCCCACCGTTATCGGAAAAAAGCTGGTCTCAACGTCGCTGTCATATGCCTTATGGTAGCGAATTTCCACAAACAACTTCGCGTTGCGGAAATGGTTTGTGCGATAGGTGATTCCGCCACCGTAGTTGTAGCCGCCGGCAATCTTGGTGTTTGAGGCCAGTGGCTGCGGAAATGTGAGCGCGAGGGGGCTTCCGAAGCAGGTCAGGTCCCACCAAGCGTACGCCGGCTGACAGAGGGCTCCGGTCGGGAGCAACTGGTAGTGCGCCGAAACTTCTCGGTCATAGAAACCTATGCCGAAAATTCCATAGGCTCCAAAGTTGCCAACATGCCGCGGCACATTGACGATGCCATCGATACTGAACGATTGCATGTGTCCGCTCTGTCCCGGGATACTCTGGTTCTCGATCACGCTTGGCTTGAAGCCGAGGTCGTAGTACATGTATTCGCCATCCACACCGAATATGCGGTTGAAGTTCCACCCTGCGCCGAGAACACCGTTAAAAGAGGTTCCCACAAACTGGGATACATCGCCGCGGCCGATTCCCATCCCGGCGCCTGCAGTGAAGTTGTAGTGACTGAAACTCGATTGTGCCGAAGCTAGCGATGCCATAAGTCCACAAAAAACAAGCAGGAACAGTATCCGAATCCTCAATCTTCATCTCCTCTTTGTTCAGAAAAGCTGCGGCGCCAGAGCCACTCTGTCAGGCAGGTCCATCGACCGCGCTCGTAGGCCAAGGTTCTACTGCAACTGTCATTTTCTCACTTAGATGCAGGGAGCAAAAAAAGATCGCCAGTCTTTTTCCTTAGGTCAGTGGTGTCCAGAGGCGGAACGGTGGCTCATCTTCGTTAGCACCACCGGCCAATACTCGCGCAGCATGTTCCCACCTGCCCGGCTTGCCAAGTCAATACCATAGCGTAACAAAGTATCTCCGACGGTGCGATTGCGATCCGGCCAATAGACATTCGCCAACGCCTCGCCCAGCAGCGGACCACCGAGTTCTGACCACGCGATGCCCTCATGACCCTCATCGTTGCGCATAATAAAAACGTGTTGCACAGAATACTTCGCCGCGTGCATAAAAGTTGGATTGATCTCGGCGTAAAAACGTGGATCCTGGTGCAGGGCGGATGCCAGCACGAATGTGCCAAAGAATTCACTGGAAGCGGTGCGCGCCATGCCCGACCCGAAACGCTTGCCATACCCATCCCAACCTTGGCCGAAGCCCGTGGGCGCGTCGTCCGCCTGGGTGACAGCGGAACCGAGTATGTCCCAGGTGATCGAGTTCACCGAAACCGTGTTGTCGATGAACAACTCAAATTTCTGACCTTCCGAAAGTCGCTGTGTGCTGGTAGCGATGTTGGGGAAAACGATGGACTTGCTCTGCAACAAATTGTAAATGGCAACGGGCCTAGGAGGCGTGACGGGGCCCGTCGTTTGGTCGGCGGGCGGTTGCGAGGACGAGGACGCGCCTGTCTGAGTTTGAGAGGTGGACGTTGTCTGCGCTGAAAGCGAAGCGATCGCACCGAGGGCGCTCACCGCGACAATAATCAACCCGCACAGCGGTAGTCGCAGCGAGAAGACTCTATCGAATTGGATCACCGCCTTAAGTCTAGCTTCTTCCATTCCAATTTCAAGAAGGCGCGGTTCCGAGCTTAATGGCATCGCTAGAGATTACCCAATGATCGGCCCATCGGCAAACGATTAAAGAGCAGGTTTCAACGTTTCAAGCTCTCAAGGTTAGCCAACAAGCGCCATACATCCTTTCGTTTGCCATTGTGCGAGCTTGAAAAACCTAAAACTGCGAACCTGGCTCATCAGGCAACCTCCCCAGTTCGGCTTGCCCAATACTGCAAAAGTTCGCCGACGGTCAGCCCCGATTGAAGCATCTGGATCATCGGTTCCGCGTTGACGCCCACTGGCGCGCCAAAAGCAACAATCTTGGCGACTGCACACGGCAAGGCCTCCTTCTGCGCTAAGGTGAGCGACTCGCCGAAGTTGCCACTTGCGGCTGCGGTAAGTTGCGTTTCTGTGGTCATTCGAGACTCCGATGATATGCGACGCATGGTCTGGCATGACTCATCACCGCAGTTTTCTTCGAACCGGAATCGGCATTTCAGATCGCGGAATCCGCCCGCTGATACCCATAGGCCCTCTATTGCGGCTATCCTCCGCCACCCCATCCTTTTCCGCTGTGATGACGCTTGCTTCTCTTTGTGCTGGAAATGGACACTTGTGGAAAGCTTGAGTTTTGATTTGGGCTGCCGCGAGCGCAGTTGTCCACAGAAGCGCATAATCGCTGCGTTATTCAACTGGTCTGTTTTGGGGATGCAGCAGCGAGGTGAGGACGGAGGCGCCCAAAACGACAAGCACTAGCGTGAGGGTCCATTCGGTGGGAATGATTACGTAATGCGACACCAGCATTTTTAGCCCCACAAAAATCAGCACCGCCGACAGTCCGTAATGCAAATAGTGAAACCGATCCATCATGCCGGCCAACGCAAAATACATAGATCGCAAGCCGAGAATCGCAAACACGTTCGAGGTGTAAACGATGAAGGCGTTGAGTGTGATCGCGAGCACGGCAGGAATTGAATCCACCGCAAAAAGAACGTCGCTGGTCTCCACCATCAGCAGCGCCACGAAAAGCGGAGTGGCGTAGAGCCTGCCGTTGTCACTATCTCCGCGGGCGAAGAAACGGCCGCCGACATATTCTTTGGTCACCGGAAGCACGCGGCGAAACAGGCGCAGAATGATGTTTTTCTCAGGTTGAATTTCTTTTGCGCCATGGCGCAGCAGTTTGATCCCGGAATAAACGAGTAAGGCGCCGAACGCATAGACGATCCAACGAAAGCGAAGCAGCAGACTAACGCCCGTCAAGATAAAGACGCCTCGCATGACCAGCGCGCCGATAATTCCAGCAACCAGCACCTTGTGCTGATGTTCCTCGGGAACGCTGAAATAACGAAAAATGAGAAGAAATAGAAACAGGTTGTCGACGCTGAGCGAAAGCTCGATG
>Ga0209008_1000058_pt1 | contig 56042 bp, 39 predicted proteins | sample JacPin_JW_Ref_O3_FD_187963 | JGI IMG/M metagenome (GOLD analysis project Ga0209008, IMG submission 187963) | Forest soil microbial communities from Algoma, Ontario, Canada - Jack Pine, Ontario site 1_JW_Ref_O3 (SPAdes) (version 2) | ecosystem: Environmental > Terrestrial > Soil > Boreal... | reverse complement strand
TGTCGGAAGCCAGAGTGAACATGTTCGCCGACCATGCCTGATGGGCTGCCGTCGCGAGGCTCAAGAGCGCTACCACGCTCCAGACCCCCTGCATCTTGCCGATAAAGACGACGGGCAGCACAGCGATGGCATAAATCAACATCGCCGTTTTCCTCGCCCGGTTCGCGCTCCAACCCCAGCTCAGGAACTTGCACGGCAACCATCCGCCGCCGATGCTGCCGACAGCCGACATGTTGTAGATTACGACCAGGGGCAATCCGATGCGTCCGATCGGCAGCCCATAGCGCCGGCTGAGGAATCCCGGCACCCAAAATAAATAGAACCACCACACGGGATCGGTCAGAACCTTTCCCAGAAAGATGGCCCAGGCTTGGCGCTTCGACAGCAGACGTGTCCATGGAATTTTAGTCGTGGATTCCGGCGGAGCGCTGTTAATGTAACTTAGTTCCGCAGGCAAAGCTTTCGGGTGATCTTGCGGACGCTGGTAAATTCTCCACCAAAAGACGAGCCACGTAACACTGAATATCGCGGTAAACAGGAAGCCCCAGCGCCAGCCCCAGTGAATCGCGATCCAAGGGACGGCCAGCGGCGCAATCAATGCGCCCACGTTCGCGCCAGAGTTGAAAATACCGGTCGCCAGCGCTCGCTCTTTCTGAGGAAACCACTCGGCAACCGTCTTGATACATGCCGGGAAGTTGCCCGACTCACCCAGACCAAGCACGAAGCGTGCGATGGCAAACCCGGCGACCGCGCCCGAAACGCCGATTAGACCCTTTAGTCCTAATTCACTGCCGAGCCAGTGAACGACTCCGCTCAAGACTGCCACGACACTGGGAAAACTCACCAGCGCATGACTGGCGGCGGCCAAGGCCCACACCGCGACCGCGACCGCGTATCCCAGTTTCGTCCCTACGCGGTCAATGAATCCCCCAACCACCAGCAGCCCCAGGGCATAAGCCAGAGAGAACGCCGTAACGATATATCCATAGTTGACTTCGGTGAGCCCGATGCCGCTGATCGGGTCCTGCAGCACCGGTTTGAGCAACGCCAGCACTTGCCGATCCATGTAGTTGATGGTGGTGGCAAAAAAAAGCAACGCACAAATCTTCCACCGATAGCGGCCGACTTTTTCGGACATACGGTTGGGCAGTGACGTGGTGGTCACAGAAATTGGCGCCGCGCGATGGGAAACTGATGAGGCATCCATGAGTGATGCATCCAAGAGAACGAAGAGCAGTGCCGGAAACTACTTTCGCTTCGCCTCCCGGACACGATTATCGCGCAGCAACCTGGGCGGGCGTCTCCGCATTGACCTGCGCCGAGGGGAAGGCGAAATATTTGACGGCGTTGTCATGGCAGATATTCTTAACCATCGTGCCGATCAACTCTTCATCGTTGGGTAGCAGCCCAGCTTCGACTTCATTGCCCAGGAGATTACAGAGCACGCGACGGAAATATTCATGGCGCGGAAACGACATGAAAGAGCGTGAGTCGGTGGTCATGCCCACGAAGCGCGATAGCAATCCGCAATTCGATAGGGTATTCAATTGCCACTCGATACCCTCCTTCTGGTCGAGAAACCACCAAGCGCTACCATACTGGAGTTTGCCTGCCAGACTGCCATCCTGAAAGTTGCCGATCATAGTGGCAAAAATGTAGTTGTCCGCCGGGTTCAGGTTGTAGACGATCATCTTGGGCAGCGCATTCTCCCGGTTGAGTCGATCGAGATAGTTTGACAATGAAACCGCCTGCGGCCAATCGCCAATCGAATCGAATCCGGTGTCCCGCCCCAACGTTTTTAACATGCGCGTGTTGGCGTTGCGATAGGCGCCGAGGTGCAACTGTTTCGTCCAGCCTTTTTCGGTGTCGAGACGCCCGAAGAATAGCATGAGAAAGCTGGCAAACTTGGCCGATTCGAGCGGTGTCGGCTGGCCGCCGCTGCGCACTTTGTCAAAGACCTGCTCGGCTTCGCGGTCGGTGCAGGGTTCGGCAAAGCAGAAATCTAAACCATGATCGGAGAGACGGCATCCGCGATGGTGGAAATCGTGGTGGCGGTTACTCAGCGCCTGAAGCAGGTTGGCCAGCCGCGTTACATCGAGGTTGCACACAGCAGCGAGTTTGTCGATCCACGTGTTGAAGGCAACGGGGTCTTCCGTGCGCAGCGCTCCGTCGGGACGGAATCCCGGTAAAACCCGAATGCCTGAACAGCTCGACGCAATTCGTTCATGTTGATCGAGCGACTCCACCGGATCGTCGGTCGTACACAGCGTATCAACGCGGAACTTCTTTAAAATCCCGTGGGCGCTCAAATCTTCGTCGGCGAGTCGTTCGTTTGCCGAGTCCCAGGTCTTACGGGCCGTTTTTGGATTGAGCAGTGAATCGATGCCAAAGTATCTCTGCAATTCGAGCTGAGTCCAGTGATACAAGGGGTTGCGCAATATGTGCGGAACGGTTTCGGCCCACGCGAAAAACTTGTCATAGGGATCGGCATCGCCGGTGCAATAGCGCTCGGAGACACCATTCGCTCGCATCGCTCGCCACTTGTAGTGATCGCCTTCCAGCCAGATCTCGTAGAGATTGCGGAACTGCCGGTTCTCCGCAATGTCCTTGGCGGAAAGATGGCAGTGGTAATCAAGGATCGGCTGCTCCGCCGCATATTCGTAATATAGGCGGTGGGCCGTTTTGCTCTGCAATAGAAAATGTTCTGTGATGAATGCCATGTACGTATCTTTCAAAAGAACGATTAACCAAAAAGATCAACTCGTGAAACCGAATGATCGAACTGCCTGGGCGCGCTCAATGAGTTTTCCGTTTTCCTTCACGTTATGGAATGCCAGGCCGCTAACGTTCTCAACCACATCCGGCTTTGACACTTCGTTGAATTCGCAATCGACGACGCGCACTCCGTCAATCGGGGCACTCTTAAAACCGCGGAGATACAGAGCATACTGCGCCTTTCGCGCCTTCAGATTGCGGACTTCGAGATTGCGGACCACCGGAACGAATTTTCCCGCTTCGCCTTCTTCGTAGAAGAAGTCGACGGAGAAGGCAGCCGTAGCCACCTCGCCAACATCGATGTTTCGCGCAAAGATGTTTTCGATGAGACCGCCGCGCATAGCGTTGTTCTTAATCCGCACGGCGATATCGAGGTGAGGGCTATCCATCTGGCAATTTTCCGCGAAAACATTGCGCACGCCGCCAGAAATTTCGCTGCCTACGGTTACACCGCCATGCCCGTCTTTCATCCTGCAACCGCGGATGATGATATTTTGCGAGGGCATGCCCAGCCTGCGGCCATCGGCGTTCCTGCCTGATTTTATGGCAATGCAATCGTCCCCTGTGTTGAAGAAACAATTCTCGATGAGCACATCGGTGCAGGATTCCGGATCGCATCCATCCGTGTTCGGCCCGAAACTGCTGATGGTGAGTCCGCGGACGGCGACATTCGTACAGAGCACCGGGTGCACTTGCCACATCGGCGAATTAAATAACGTTACATCTTCAATGAGCACGTTCTTGCAACGGTAGGGCTGAATGAACTGCGGCCGCAGAAAGTGGCCCTCGCCGAAAACGCGCTCGCTCACCGGAACACCGCGTTCCGCCATATCGAAAAGTTGATTGCGGTCCTTCTCCTGATTCACGTCTCCCGGCTTCCAGCCGCAGTTGGTGCGACCCTTCCACGGCCACCAGTGCTCGCAATCGCAATTGCCGTCGATCGTGCCCGGGCCGGTGATGGCGATATTCTCCTGCTCGAAAGCATAGAGGAACGGAGAGTAGTTCATTAACTCCACGCCTTCCCAGCGCGTAAGCACCAAAGGATATTTCTTGCTATCGCGACTGAAGCGGATGGTCGCGCCCTGCGCGATATGAAGATTCACGTTGCTCTTGAGCGTGATCGCGCCGGTTATGTACTGTCCGGGCGGTACGACGACTCGGCCTCCTCCGCTGGCATGGCAGGCGGCGATGGCCTTAAAGAACGCTGCGGTGCAATCGGTCTGGTTGTCACCCTCCGCGCCATAAGCCGAGATTTCGAAATCGCGATTCGGAAATGCCGGGGGTTGTATGCCTCCCAGAATTCCGTCAATTCCGGCCCACGGATGGGCAGGATCGCCCAAAGCAGCAGCGCTAGGACTAGCGACGCTGCCACGCGCCAAGCATTTTCCGGCCAACATGACACCGCCTCCGATACTTAACGACGTCTTCAGAAATTGGCGGCGATTCGTCATCTTTGTTCTTCGAATTCGAAATCGGGCACTGCATTGCCATCAAGTCATTGTCTATCGCTTCGATTGACGGCCGCTCCGCTAAAACTCCAAACGCATTGACAACTGCGCATCGCGCGAGCTGTTCGCCTGGCCGCTGACCGTGCCAAAGCTGGAGCTGCCAAAAGCCGTGCCTCCAACCATGAACTCAGTGTGATTGGTCAGGTTGTAGAGGTCGCCTTCAAGTGTCAGATGAGCACGCTCGGTCACTGAGAAGTTCCGGCGCAGACTAATGTCGATATCATAGTTGCCGGGTCCGAACATTCCGAAAGGAGCCGTGCGGGCCGCATCTCCGAAGGTGTACGCATAGGGAGAACCGGAAGCTGTAAGGGTCGCGACGGGAACGAAGGCGTTGGGGTTGAGGTACATTGGTGAACTGGTCGGAGTGGCACCCGCGCCCCACTTACCGTTGATGCGTCCGGGACCCGTGAATCCCGGTACGACGGTGGGATTGCAGGTGTTCTCTGCAGGATTGATCTGGCAGGAGGAGCCGGTGATGGCGAGCGGCGAGCCGGAGTAAATCTGCACGATCTCGGAGAACTTGAAATTGCTCGCGAGCGCGCGCACCAAATGGTTGCCGCCACCCAGACCCTGCGCGCCGAAGGGCAGCGCCCAGACTCCGGTCTCGATCACGTGATGGGGTTGGTCGGTGGTGGAGAGGCTGCGTTCGATGCGGTCGACTGGCCATGCTCGGCCATCGGTCGAGAACGCGGCTGGGATGGCATAGCCGGAGCGATACGTTCCTCCATCGTCGATCGCCTTCGACCAGATGTAATCGAACATGAAAGACAGGCCTTTGTAAGCGCGCTCCGTGACCGACACCTGCAGGGAGTTGTAATTGGAGTTGGCAACGTTTCCATAGGCGTCGGCTACGGTCCCGTAGTTGGGAAAGGGCACGAGCGCCTGAGCAACGGTTCGCTTCGGAGTGAAGTTGGCAGGCAGAGTGATATCCGCGGCAGTCAGCGTGGCCTGCTGCGCCGGAGTCAGCTTATCGATCGCGGTGCTGAGGATGGAGCCGAGGGACAGATACTGAGGCGAAAGTTGATTGATCCATTCGCCGCGCGCGTTACTGCTGTCGGGGCTTTCAAAGTGACCCTGCGATCCGACATAGCTGACGCTCAACACAAGGTTGTTCGTGATCTGCTGCTGGAAGCCGGCATTCCAATCGATGTATTGCGGAGCGCGGCCGCCGTAGTACGGGTCGCCGTAGGAGATGCTTTGCGGCGATCCAGTGTAGGGCGAGATCGTCGAGTATCCCAGTGCGTAGTTCGGGCCGGAGGCGACACCGGCGGGCGGAGTGTACGAAGGATAGGGCTGATCCAGTTCATACTCGGCAACGCCGTTTGTCGAAGAAGTCTTCGGCGAGGCCTGGAAGCCGAGAATGCCAGTGCCGTTCTGCGAAATCGCACTGCCGGCAACGGCGTTTCCGTGGGTGTACATGACTCCCCAGCTGGCGCGAAATACTGTCTTCGGAAGAACCTGATAGGCGAGACCGAGACGGGGACCGAACTGCTTATGGTAGTTGTTGACCGGCGTGTTGCAGTTGCAAGTGTTGGCGCCGCTGCCGGAGAACTCGAGAACGCCAGCGGTTCCGGAGGCATTGATCACGTTCGGATTGAAGAAGGAGAGAACGTTGTGGGCTTCCTGGTAGGTCGGAAAGAAATCGTAGCGCAGTCCTAGATTCAGCGTCAGCTTGCGGGTTACCTTCCAATCGTCCTGTACGTAGGGCGATATCGGTCGGAAGCGCGCGCCCGTTTCCTGGACTGCATTCTGCGTAAGGCTGCCGGCGTCAATCTGGCCAACGAGAAAACTGGCATAGGAGAGACCTTGACCCGCATTGATGGTGGTTCCCGAGGTATAGCCGGCGGTTTCCGAGGTGTTGGTCGCGAGCAGCAACTGGCTGCTGCCTCCGGTATCGAGCGTGTACTGATACTGGAGCCATGCGATCTGGGCGCCAAAGGTCAGCAGGTGCTTGCCGAAATCCCACTGGTAATTGTCGATGAGGTAATAGGCGTTTGAGATCTTCTTGCTACCGGTGTCGCCGCCCCACTGCGTGGGTGCGTCCGCTCCGGCGAAAGTGACTTCGGGGAAGGAAGTGGAGGCCTGGCCGGCGGGCATACCGGTGATTCCGAGGGTGGTTGCGGCCCATGCTGGGTTATCGTTGTCGAGGTTGAAGGAGGGGCTGAAGTAGCGGGCAAAGCCGAACTTGAACTGATTCACCATGTGCGCGTTGACGGCATAGGTATCTTCGAAGATGTCCGTCTTTGTTTTCGGAGCATACCCCTGACCGTAGTTGAAAGGCAGCGGCCCGTTATTTCTGCCCGTGGTAGTCTGCGCGGCGGGACCGACGGAGGCCTGACGGCCGGCGGCAATGATGATCGACATACTATGCTTGTCGCTCATCGTGTAGTCGATGCGCCCGGTCGTAGTGAAATTGCTCAGACCAAAGGGCAGTCCGGCGAGGAAGTTATTGCTCGGATCCTGGTTGGCGTACATGCTGACTGGCGGCAGCAAGGCGTTCATGGCTATCGCCACTTGGGAGAACTCAGTGGGGCAGATGACATTCGGCTGAGTGCCGTTGCAACCCGTGAACTGGGTGCGAGTGGTTGCCGTGTCGCCGGTGGAGGGATCGTAGATGTCGACCCCGACCGCGCTGAAGTCGCCGTTCCTCTCCGCGATTGTGGGATAAGTCTGCAGGGTGGGGACCACCCCCTTGGCGTAGCGGTAGCCGTCATAGTTGCCAAAGAAGAAGAGCTTGTTCTCAATGATGGGGCCGCTGAGCACGATGCCATACTCGTTCATGTGCTCCGCAGGCTTAATGGCGACATGCGTGATGGGATTGGTCAGCGCGGGTGCATAGAAGCCCCAGGTGTCGAGATCGGTGTTGCGGAAGTATTCGTAAAGCGCGCCATGAAACTTGTTGGTACCGCGCTTGAGATCGAAGTTCTGCACGCCCTGTCCTTCATAGATGGCCGGGTAGCCGGAGGTCTGGACCTGTAATTCATTCACCGAGTCGACCGAGATAGCGGACCAGATGAAGCGATTGTCGCCTTCCTGCGAGACGTTGAAAAAAGGGATGCCTTCGATGTAAACGGAGGATGCGCCGCCCTTGCTTCCAGAACCATCGATTGGTCCGGTGTTGTCGGTCAGGTTGTTGTTGGTTTCATTGTTCTGTACGCCGGGCATCAGCAGCACATAGTCGCTGGCGCGGCGCTGGTCGGGTTGGCCGCCGGCGCCCATGGCGATGGGCAATTCCGAGTAGGTTTCCTGCGCCATGGTGGCGCCGAGGGTCGCGTCACTGGTCTGAAGTTGCTCCTCCGCCTCGGTGACGGTCACGCTTTCACTTGCGGAGCCAAGGGCCATGGCGATGTTGACCGTCGCAATCTCGAGCGCGTTGACGACAACGTTTTCCTCGGTCGTAGTCTTGAAGCCTTGGGCAGTGACGGTGACAGTGTAAGTATCGGCGTCAAGCGGAGAGAGAGCATAGTCGCCGGCGGAGGTGGTTTTGGTCGCCACCTTGGTGCCGCGGGTGGTCGAAGTCGCAACCACCGTCGCGCCTGGAACTACAGCGCCGGCGGGATCGGTTACCCTGCCCGTGATCTCACCTTTGCCGGAGAGTTGAGAGAAAGCGGAAGCGGTGAACAGCAGCAGGAAAGCAGCGAACAGGACGAACGTGGTCCTGGTTTCAATCTTGCGGAACGTCATTAGATGCCTCACGGCCCGGCGCTCGCAGCGGCGAGCTTTTATAGTGGTCAGACCACATAGTCTGCGACAACACGTATAGTGGTTTACCGCTAGACTGTCAAGAGAAACTTTTGCGGCTGACTGGAGTTCCCTTTTTGATTACTTTCTTTGATACTATGATCACAAATCTGGGCAAATATCCTGTCTAGTGCTAATCTAACCAGGGTAGGACGATTTCGGATCGACCGGAGTGCATGTTCTGAAGCCCACGCAAACCGAAACCACGCATGAATCCGAGTCCCACCTGACCATGCAGGTGGTCAACCACATTCGCGCCATGATCGAGGATGGCACGCTCAAGCCGGGCGAGAAGATTCCGCCGGAGCGCGAGTTTGCGCAGCAACTGAAGATCAGCCGCGCCAGTCTGAGAACTGGCATCGGGTACATGGCAGCCATGGGAATCATGAAGGTGCGACATGGGGTTGGCACCTTCATCGCCGAAGGGCCACCGGAGATTGGCAAGTCGTCGCTCGGGCTGCTGGGAGCGCTGCACGGTTTCAAGTCGTGGCAGATGTTCGAATCGCGGCTGCTGCTTGAAGGTAAGATGGCGGCATTGGCCGCCGAACGCGGGAAGGAAGAGCATTTCACGCAACTCGCGGAGGAGGTGGCGGAGATGTACGCCACGGTTGACGATCCCGAGGAATATCTAATTCATGATGTGCGTTTTCATCGCACGATAGCCGCCGCCTCGGGCAATCCGATACTCGCTTCTTTGATGGAGACCATAACTTCCGCACTCTACGACGGCCGGCGCAAAACAGTGGGCCTTACCCGATCACTGAGAGACTCTGCCGATGTCCACCGCGAGATCTATCGCGCGATTCGCAGCCGAAATTCAGCCGAAGCGCAGCGCTTGATGGAACGCCACATCCAGCGTGCCAAAGATGCGCAGGACGACGAGGAGCGCATGGCCGCGCGCAGACGCAAAGGACCGAAGATTCCTGCCAACGGCAAAGTTGCGGTCTGACCTCTTGGCTGCGAGGTACCGTTACTAAGTGCGCTACATGCGAGAAACACCCGTCACAAAGAACTGCGATTGACGACCATTTCTGGAATGTGGTATGACCACTGAGGCAGAAATGAGGACGCTTCTGGTGGCTCAACCATTTTCTCTCCTCTGGTTCAGCGCGTTTTGTTTCTTCATTCCGGCACTCTCCGCGGATCTTCCCGCGCAAGACAGGCGGACGGTTGTGGAACCGCACATTCCTGCTGTCTGCACCAAGCTTGAGGCCAAGCTTTCCGCTCCCCGCGGAGTCTTGAGCGACGCAGACGAGCGACGTATGGATACGGACCGGATTCAGAAGGCGATCGATCATTGCCAGGCTGGCAAGGCAGTCGAACTCCACGGCTCGGGCGCGCGGAATGTTTTTCTGGCCGCGCCGTTTCGTCTCCAGCCCGGGGTCACGCTGCTGATCGACGCCAATACGGTGCTTTATGCTTCGCGTAATCCGCGCGACTACGACATCAGCCCCGGCGGTTGCGGGGTCGTCGATCAGAATGGCCATGGGTGCAAACCGTTGATCATCGCCGACCACGCCCCACACAGCGCAATCATGGGCGATGGCGCCATCGATGCGCGCGGCGGCGAAACGCTGCTGGGACAAAATACTTCATGGTGGGACCTCGCTCACATCGCCAAAATCAACGACACAAAGCAGAACTGCACGCGAATTCTGATCGTCCGCGAGTCGGACGATTTCATCCTCTATCGCATCACGCTGCGCAATTCCCCGAACTTTCACGTGGCCGTCGAGAAAACGAACGGCTTCACCGCGTGGGGAGTCAAGATCGACACCCCGGCCACGGCGCGCAACACGGACGGCATCGATCCTTCGGCTTCCACTAACGTCTCCATCGTCCACTCTTATATTCGAACCGGCGACGATAATGTTGCGATTAAAGCTGGAAAGGCGGGGGGTTCCTCGCACATTACGGTTGCACACAATCATTTTTACTCGGGGCACGGAATGTCGATCGGCAGCGAAACCAGCGGCGGTGTCAGCGCCATACGCGTCTCCGATCTCAGCATCGATGGCGCCGACAATGGAATTCGCATCAAGAGCGATCCGAGCCGGGGCGGCCTGGTCCAGGACGTTGTCTATGATGACGTTTGCATTCGCAATGTCAGGAATCCGATCATCCTGACCCCCAAGTACACGCTGGCGAAAGGCGACCTGTTCCCTATCTATCGCGACATTACGCTCAAAGATGTACACGTGGTGACGCCTGGACAAATCACGCTAGATGGCTTCGACGGACAGCACAAGCTGGGCGTGGCGCTCGACAATGTTTTTGCGGACGGATTGAGCGCGAGCGCGATTCACGCCTCGAATGCCGAACTCAGCCTCGGTCCGCGGCTCGGCAATCTTATTTCTGGCGGAGAATCGAGCGGTGAAGGCGTGACCGCCACGCAGCGACCCGGCAGCAGCGCGGGCATGCCTGTCGCGTGCGAAGGGCGTTTCGAGGAGTATCCCGCAAATCCAACGGCTCCACGATCGGCCAGCATCGCGCCTCCTGTCGATAACACGCTCTACGTTGGGGCCGATGGCAGTGGTGATTTCTACTCCATTCAAAAGGCGCTCGATGTTGCGCCGGCTGATGGTGCGATGCTGCTGATTGCACCCGGAATTTATCGCGAGGCCATTTTAATCACCAAGCCAAACATTCGGCTCCGCGGCAGCAATGCGGACGCCTCGAGAACGGTCATCGTCTTCGATCAGAGCGCAGGCACTTCAGGCGGCACGCTGCACTCGGCTACCGCCGAAATACGCGGCGATAACTTCCGCGCCGAGAACCTCACCTTCGCCAACGATTGGAACGCCACGCATGCGCAAGTGCCGGTCGGCTCGCAGGCGCTGGCCGTGCTGGTCGCCGCCGACAAGGCCATCTTCAATAATGTTCGCTTCCTTGGGAATCAGGACACGCTCTACGCCGGCAGTCGCAACTGCGCTCCCGACGGCGAGCCCTGCACACCGACTCGCCAGTACTTCACGCACTGCTATGTCGAGGGCAATGTCGATTTCATTTTCGGCGACAGCAAAGCTGTCTTTGATCACTGCGAGATTCACAGCACTCCGCACTCCGAAGGGTTTCTCACAGCCCAGTCGAAGCACTATCCGACGGAGGACAGCGGCTTTGTCTTCAACCACTGCACGCTGACGGCTGCGGCTGGCGCGGAGAATATCTGGCTTGGCCGGCCATGGCGTCCGTATGCGAAGGTGATCTTTCTCAACACCGAGATGGGCGCGCACATTCTTCCCGCAGGCTGGCGCGAGTGGCACCCGGGGGAAACCCACTCGATTGAGACGGTCTACTATGCTGAATACAACTCCACCGGACCCGGTGCGCATGTGGGCGAGCGCGAATCGCACACCAAGCTTCTCACGGCTGCGGAAGCAGCGCAGTTTGAGACCAAAACTTTTTTTGATGGCTGGGATCCCGCCGCGCCATAGCATCGATGCGCTGAGCTAGCGCATCTGCCCTTTGTAGGCTGACATCGACAAGATGGAAAACGCAGTGCTGCAACTCGATCCGAAAGACAACGTCCTTGTGGCGCTGCAGGATCTGCGCCAGGGCGAACGGATAAACTTCGCCGATCAGACCTACATTTTGGCGACAGATGTACACGCCAAACACAAATTTGCCACTCAGGATATCGCGGCAGGCAGGGATTTGATTATGTATGGCGTTCTTGTCGGGAAAGCGCGCCAACCCATTCGCCGGGGCGAAGCATTGACCACGCGAAATTCCGCTCACGAGGCGGCTCCATATCATGAGAAGTCAGGCGAATATGCGTGGAGTCCGCCCCCTGTCGAGCACTGGCGGCAGCGAACTTTTCTCGGATATCAGCGAGCGGACGGACAGGTGGGCACGCGTAATTACTGGTTAGTAGTGCCGCTGGTCTTCTGCGAAAACCGAAATATCGATGTATTAAAACAGGCCTTTGAGGAGGAACTCGGCCTTGCTCCACCAAAGATCTACCGGCAACAAGTGGCGGAACTGGTCAGGCTCTACCGCGAAGGCGCGGTAAGCGAGATCAATTCGCACGCGGCAGAAGGCAACAATCTTACTGGGCGCCCCGCTTTTGAGAATAGAGTTTTTAAGAATATTGATGGCGTCAAATTTCTCATGCATCAAGGCGGTTGCGGAGGCACGCGCGAGGATTCTAACAATCTTTGCGGCTTGCTGGCCGGCTACATCCATCATCCGAATGTGGCCGGAGTGACTGTCCTCAGCCTGGGCTGTCAGAACGCGCAGGAAGGCATCCTTCGCGAGCAAATCATGCAGCGCGATCCGGCTTTCAAGAAGCCGCTGTTGATGTTTGAGCAGCAACAAAGCGGGTCGGAATTCAAAATGCTTTCGCAGGCGATTCAAGCCACGTTTCTGGGCTTGGTGGAAGCGGATAAGGCGACTCGAACTCCGGCGCCGCTTTCGCACCTGTGCGTCGGTTTGAAATGTGGAGGATCGGATGGATTCTCCGGCATCTCAGCGAATCCCTCCATTGGTCATCTTTCTGACATGCTGGCAGTGCTCGGTGGACGGACCATCCTCTCGGAATTTCCCGAACTCTGCGGCGTCGAGCAGGGGTTGATCGATCGCAGCCGCAACCAGGATGTCGCTGACCGCTTCATTCAATTGATGCACGATTACGCGGCGCGCGCGAAAGCGGTTCGTTCCGGCTTCGATATGAATCCTTCTCCAGGCAACATCCGCGACGGGCTTGTAACCGATGCCATGAAGTCCGCGGGCGCGGCTAGAAAAGGAGGCACATCGCCGGTGATAGGCGTGCTTGATTATCCGGAATACTCCTCGGGCACAGGATTGCATCTCCAGTGCACTCCGGGGAACGATGTGGAATGCGTAACCGCGCAGGTCGGCGCCGGAGCCAACGTGGTTCTGTTCACGACCGGGTTAGGTACTCCTACCGGGAACCCAGTTGCACCCGTGCTCAAGATCTCGACCAACTCCGAGCTCGCGAAGCGCATGCAAGACATCATTGACATCGACACCGGCAGCGTCATCTCCGGCGAAAAGACGATCGAGCAAATGGGAGAGACAATCTTGGAGTTGGTGGTTCGAACGGCAAGCGGAGAGGTTCGAACCAAGGCGGAATTGCTCGGCCAGGATGATTTTATTCCGTGGAAGCGAGGCGTTTCGCTCTGAGAAATTGCCGCCGGGAACAGGATGGGCACGGGTCATTGGGGCATCCGCTGACCGTAACGCCTCGGCATCCGATTTAGGCGATGCCAACTGACGGCGATTTGGTCGTATGCTGTTCCCATGAGCAATCAGCCTCTCACCGTTGCGGCAGTCTTGTTGGCGACCGCGTTCGCCGCCGCTCAAAACACAACTCCCACCGCGCGCCCCCGCGCGTCCGACCTCGGGCTGAAAGTCGGAGTCCTGCCGACTGGGCCGCTCGATGCGATCACCGATGTTGCCGGAGTCGAAGTCGGGCATACGACCATCATTCGCGGCGACAACATCCGCACCGGCGTGACGGCCGTTCTGCCACATTCCGGCAATCTCTATCGCGAGAAGGTGCCGGGCGCAATTTTCGTGGGCAATGGTTTTGGAAAGCTGGCGGGCTCAACGCAGGTAGAGGAAATGGGCGACATCGAAACGCCCATCCTGCTGACATCCACGACGAGCGTGCCGCGAGCGGCGGACGCGCTGATCAGCTACATGCTGGCAGTGCCGGGCAACGAGGATGTGCTCTCCATCAACCCGGTGGTGGGCGAAACCAATGACGGATATTTGAATGACATTCGCGGTCGTCATCTCACGCTCGAAGACGTGTTCGCCGCCGTCAAGAATGCAAAAGGCGGTCCGGTCGAAGAGGGCGATGTCGGCGCGGGCACGGGGACCGTCGTCTTCGGCTGGAAAGGCGGCATCGGGACCTCGTCGCGCTACCTGCCCGCCAGTCTCGGGGGATATGCGGTTGGCGTCCTGGTGCAGACGAATTTCGGCGGCGTTCTCACGATTGCGGGCGCGCCTGTGGGCCAGGAACTGGGCCAATACTACTTGCGCAAGGAACTACAGCAGGCTGACCGCGGGGCCGGCAATAAAAATGAAAAATACAAGGCAGACGGCTCGTGCATGATCGTCGTTGCCACCGACGCGCCGCTCGACGCGCGCAACCTGAAGCGGCTGGCCGCGCGAGCGTTGCTCGGCGTGGCGCGCACCGGTAGTTCGGCCTCAAACGGCAGCGGAGACTACGCGATCGCATTCTCCACGGCGCTGCCGGTGCGGATTCATGCCAATGACAAAGCGCCGACGCGGAAGATGGAAGTGATGACCAACGACGCGATGTCGCCGCTGTTTGAGGCCGTGATCGAAGCGACGGAAGAAGCAGTCTACAACTCGATGTTCAAGGCAACCACGATGACGGGCAACGGGCACACCGTCGAGGCTCTTCCGATTGAAAAGACGGTGGAGATACTGAAAGAGCACCGAGTGATCAAGTGAAAAATCACTCGCATTTTGCCTAGGGACTCGGAGCATTGTTGGTGGTAAGCAGACACGGCCGACTCTTGATGCTCGGTTAAGATATAGCCGAGGCGCCAAATGTACATTCCAAGGCACAATGAAGAGAAGCGCGTTTCCGTGATGCGAGCGCTGATGGTTTCACAGCCGCTGGCAACACTCGTGACCCTCGGAGCTTCCGGCCTCTTTGCCTCGCACGTTCCGATGATAGTGGAGGACGATGGCTCGGAGTTCGGCCTCCTGAAATGTCACATCTCCCGGGCCAACACGCAATGGCGGGATCACACGCCGGAGGTTGATGCGCTCGCGATCTTTTCCGGCCATCAACATTACGTCACCCCGAATTGGTATCCCGGAACAAAAGAGCACGGCAAAGAAGTGCCAACTTGGAATTACGTCGTAGTGCACGCCTATGGGCCTCTCAAGGTGATCCAGGATGAGCATTGGTTGCTGACGAACGTAGAAAAACTGACCAACATCCATGAGGCGAGATCGCCGGTTCCATGGCGAGTTGGCGATGCGCCAGAAGATTTCATTCGATCGCAATTGAAGGGGATTGTCGGTCTGGAACTGCCGATCCGGCGGCTTGAGGGCAAGTGGAAAGTAAGCCAGAATCGAACTGAGAGCGAACGCCACGGCGTCATCGAGGGGCTGGAGAAACTTAACACTCCGGAAAGTCTCGCCATGAAAGCGCTGGTGGAGGAAGTCTAAGCGGTCAGAAATTCAGGCGGGCGACTTGTTTGCCAGATTTATGGAGCGAGCGCACTGAATCTGGTTCGCGCCGCACTCTTCAGTTTTCTAAGCTGGAGAGCGGAGTCCGTCCTGGTGAACATAGCGAATCACCTCCACTTCCGACATGGCAATCAAGCCCTCATCCACCATTTCATCCAGAGCCGGAAGCAATTTCCTTAGGTTCTGCTCGGTATCGATCACGGACACCATGATTGGCCTGTCTGAGGATCGCAGCAGATGCGCCTTGTGAATGCGCGAGCTGGCGCCGTAACCTTCGATCCCACGAAAAACCGAGGCTCCCGCAATATCGAGTTCGCGGCATTTGATCACGATGGCCTCATAGAGAGGCTTGCCCTGCCATTTGTCATCCTCCCCAAAATAAATGCGCAATAACTTGGCTTTTCCTTCGAGCTTCATTTCCGCGCCTCCAGCCGTCTCTCGGCCTTCTCATAGTTGTGCGCGTACTTAATGATATCCACGTCGGACAGCACAACTACGCCCTGCTGCACCATTTGATCGAGAATGGGCATGAACGCCTTCAGTTTGTCCTCCGCGTCCACCACCGACAACAGAATAGGGCGATCGTGGGAAAGACTCAGCGCGGCATCTTTATGGATTCGCCGATTGGCGCCATAGCCGAGAATTCCCGCATACACGGTTACCCCGGCAATATCGTTGGAGCGCAAGCCGTTTACTATGGCTTGATACAACGGCTTACCATTCCACTTGTCGTTTTCGCCGATGTAGATTCGCATCATCTTGGCTTTGCCCTCCTGTTTCAAGGCTGGCCTTTCCGGCTCGCCTTTCTTCTGTTTCTTTTCCGCAGGTTTGACGATGGTGGTGTCGTGCATCTCGATTAATCCCGTACCGGCCATCGCCTGCAATTTGGGTAAGAGCGCGCCCACTTTCTCCGCAGTTTCGATGAACTCGATCTTGACCGGCAGGCGGACGGCCAGGTCGACGAGGCTGGTGGTGTGCAGGCGATGATCTGCCCCAAATCCAGCGATACCACGCGTCACCGTCGCACCGGACACGCCACGAAAAAAGAGAAAATCCAGAATTGCGGCGTAGGCGGTGCTCCCGTGGTACTGCTGGTCTTCAGCCACGTAAATGCCAACCTTCTTACCGGGTCCCGCTGTGAGCATGTTGTCCTCCTGACATTAGAGTCCTTTTTAACCAAGCAGGGATTCCGCCACGATGGCATTTCACGATATTGCCCTCCCCGCGATCATGCCTCCCCAGACCGCAACAAACCCGACAACCACGCTGGTCGCCACGTAGAGAAGTCCCAGTGCTATCTGGCCATCCTGAATCGACCGCAGCGTCTCGAACTCGAAGCTCGAAAAGGTCGTGTAGCCTCCGATAAAACCAATGGGGATCAGGTATCGCCAGTTCGGACTCCACTGAGTTCTGACCGTCAATAAAGCAAAGACCAGGCCAATCAGAAACGAGCCCGTAATATTAATGACGAAGGTTCCATAGGGAAAGCGAGTTCCCATTCTGCTGCCGATGTAACTGCCCAGCCAAAAGCGCAGAATCGATCCGAGACCGCCTCCGATGCCAATCAGTAGATATTTCAGCACGTGTTGTCATCCCTTTCCGGGCTTAACCATTGTGGAGACCGTAATAACCAAACTAGCAACCTCCGACCCAAACCGAGGCCATTGCCCACACCTTCTCCATGAATCGCCACCTCATGAAGCGCCACCTCGACTAATTTCTGCGAATCGTTAGCGCTGAGGATCACTAGATCTGAGGATCATGCCGGCACTATGACCCCGCGACAAAACAATCCGCTTGTCAGGAGTCATCAGCTGTTCCGGCTAAAGAATTGGGACAGCGGTTGGCGGTGAACTCCTTCACCGTGGTTAACAATACAAGTACAGCAAAAGATGCTCGTCGAAGTCAACGGAAACTTCACACCGCTCTAATTCCAAGCCAGCCAAATTTTGTAACTTGTCGTCCTTGCGTACGGCGTCCGGTTGGTGAGATCATTTAAGCTCTTCCCTTTGCTAAGTTCCCACCACCGTTCGGAGAGTGGCGGGCAACCCACGTTAACGTCCGGCACTCTATCCTTGGGCTGGCCGCCTAAGGTAGCGCGCAAGAATTATAAAATTGCATCTCCTGTAGGAACTCCACTTCGCCGGGCGCGTGATCCGCGCGCTTAACTGAATCACGTGGAGGAAACAACATGACCCGCATCGTTTCTCTGGCTTTGCTCTCTGCCGTTTGTGCGTTCACCACCTACCAGGTGAAGGCTCAAGACTTCAAGAAACAGGTCATTTACCAGATCGTCACCGATCGCTTCTACGACGGAAATACGGCGAATGACACATGCAGCCGCGGCGCCGGCCTCTACGATTCCACAAAGACAAACTGGAATCTCTATTGGGGCGGCGACTTAGCAGGCATCCAGGCGAATCTGAGCTATCTCCAGGGGATGGGCATCACCGCCATCTGGTTCTCTCCACCCATCGAAAACATAGATGTGAATATTCCGGATAGTAATGGGAATCCGACGGCTCCCTACCATGGTTATTCAGCCGACGATTATATGAAGATCGACAACTTCTTTGGCGATTGCTCGGAAACCTGGGCTGCATTTGACAATCTTGTTACCGCCGCGCATGCGCTGGGGATAAAAATCATTATCGATTTCCCGGCCAACGATACCAATCAGCAGGACGCTGGCGAATACGGTTCGCTCTACAACAACGGAACCTTTATGGCGGCATGTAATAACGACCCCAACGGGTACTTTCACCACAATCCCGGCATCAGCAATTTCGAGGATCGTTACCAACTCCAGTATTACATTCTGGAGGATCTGTGCGATATGAACCAGGAAAACTCCACGATCGACGGATATCTCAAGCAGGCATTGCAACAATTCCAGCAAAATGGCGCCGACGCGTTCCGCATGGACGCGGCGAAGCACACAACCTGGGGTTGGGAATACAGCGAAGCAAATTCGATCTATACGAACGCTCCAAGCTTTGTCTTCGGAGAATGGTATGAGGGGACGAGCGACACTCTCTTTGCCGATTCGGTGAAGTTTGCGAACCTTAGCGGAATGGCCCTTTACGACTATCCTCTGGGCCTCGCGTTGCGCGATGTGCTGGGAAACGGCAACAGCTTTTCGGAAGTCGACAGCGCATTGAGTACAGAAGACGGTAGCTTTACCTGGCCGAACGATCTGGTCGACTGGGTGGACAATCAAGACCAACCGCGATTGCTAAGTATGGATAACGATAACAATCGGTTGAACGAAGCGCTGGCCTTCGAACTTACGGCTCGCGGTATTCCGACCATCTATTATGGGGATGAGCAATACCTGCACAACGACACGGGCGGTGGTGGAACACCTTACAACCGCAACTGGATGAGTTCCTTCAGCACCACTACCACCGCATATCAACTGATCAGCAAGCTGTCTGCGCTAAGAACGGGTACGAATGATGCCTTGGCGTATGGCACGCAGACGCAGCGTTGGCTCAACAGCGACGTTTACATTTATGAGCGCCAGTTTTACGGTGACGTTGTCCTGGTCGCTATCAACAAAAACACCAGCCAGAGTTACGCCATCACGGGCCTAAATACGGCCCTCCCCGCAGGCACTTACTCTGACTATCTCGGTGGTCTGCTCAATGGGCTCGGCATCACAGTAACGGCAGGCAGTGGAGGTAATAACCCGGTCAATAATTTCAACCTTCCTGCCTACGGCGTGGCGGTTTGGGTTTCGAGCACGACGCCGACCGCTCCGGAAGTTGGTTCGATTGGGCCGACCGTGGGGCAACCGGGCCTGCAAGTGACCATCGCGGGTAAGAATCTTGGTAGCTCGACTGGAAGCGTACTGTTCGGATCCACCGCCGCAAGCATCGTTTCCTGGTCGAGCACATCGGTGACCTTCTCGGTTCCCAATGTATCGAATGGCGTTTATCAAGTCCAACTGAAAAACAGCTCCGGGCAGCTTGCGGCTAATACCATTCAGTTCACCGTGCTCATGGCGAAGTTGATTCCCGTGACCTTTACTGTCAATAACGCCAATCCAACGAACACCGGTGACTATATCTATCTGAGCGGCAGTTCGGTTGAGCTAGGGGATTGGGGAACGACGTTTAGCACAGCCGTTGGACCTATGCTCGATCCGAATTACCCGAGCTGGTTTCTGAACGTTTCTGTTCCGGCCTGCCAGAATATCCAGTTCAAGTTCGTCGATATTCAAGCAAGCGGCAGCGTCGTATGGGAGAACGGCTCGAATCATAGTTACACGGTTCCTTGCAGCGGGACGGGTTCCGTAAACGTTAGCTGGCAGTACTGATAACCTAGGTTTTGTTCCGTATTCCCCACGAGGAGGAAGGAAATGAGCGAGCACTATCACGACGTAGGGGACCTTCGGTTTCTCAAGGAGATGAGCAAACTTGCGCCGACGGAATTCGCAGCATGGCTTGGTCTTGACCAGATCGTGGCCCGACAGGACGGAACGATTCCGAGGAAATATCGCGAGCTTATCGCGTTGGGAGTCGCCTTCACGACTCAATGTCCTTACTGCATTGCAGCTCATGTCAAAGGCGCGAAGGCGGCCGGCGTATCCCGCGAAGAAATCACTGAAGCTGCATTGATAGCAGCGGCGTTGCGTGCCGGAGGCGCCGCTACTCACGGTGCAATGGCACTGAAGTTTTACGAGCAAGCGCCATGACGCATGTCCTCGGTTACCTAGCGCCAGAGCGCGTTTATTGCGCCAACCCCTCAATCGCCAGCGCGTGTATTCCGTCGGACTCGAGAATTTTTCCTTTGACCACGATCCCCGGGACGCCGATACGGTCGAGAACGTCTGAGGGAAGCCGTATTCCGTTTTGTTCATTGAGGATTAGATAGATTTGTCCGCCCTGGTCGGGAACAAATAAAAGCGGAGAACCAGCCGCAGCACAAAACTTGGCGCAAAAGGCGTGATCGTAAGCGTGCGTGTGACTGCCCAGGTAACAATTTGCGTCAGTGACTTCTCCTCGAAGTCTCACCGTCTTGCCGGGCACTGCTTGTCCTGCCAGGAAATCAATGTTCCCCTGCTTGGCCAGTCTCCGCGCTCTCGATAAGTCGTCGGCCAGAGCTTGTACTTTCGCGAATGGCATCTTGTTCAGCTCATTCCGATCTCCGAATTGGAAAGCGCACAATCCCACCGTCGCGATTCCGCTAAGCAACGTTGCCACCGACTTTCTACTGCGACGTCCTCTGGGTAGGCTGGCTTGCATCGTTTTGCTCGCGCTGGCTATTGCTGTCCCGTGTAGCTGACGCGCCATATGGAGTTCGAACCATCGTCGGTCACGAGCAGCGATCCGTCTTGAGCGACAGTGATGCCGACGGGTCTTCCCCATACGTGCCCGTTGTCGACCACGAATCCGGTCACAAAATCTTCGTAGTCACCACTAGCGCGGTTGGTCTGGTGCAGAGGTACGCGGATCACTTCATACCCGGTTCGCACCGATCGGTTCCATGAACCGTGCTCGGACGCGAAAATATCTCCCTGATATTCCACCGGGAATTGCTTACCCTCATAGAACATCATCTCGAGTGAAGCGTTGTGCGGCTGGAGCAGAACGTCGGGCACGATGGCCTTATCTCTTAGCTCGGGATGCTTGCCCTCATGGCGTGGGTCTTGATGGTTGCCGATGTACCACCAAGGCCAACCGTAGAAACCGCCTTCTTCGACGTGGGTGATGTAGTCAGGCACGAGATTGTCGCCCAATCCATCCCGCTCATTGACCGAGCACCATAGCTCGCCGGTCTTCGGATTGATCGCAAGCCCGCCGCCGGCATTGCGGATTCCGTACGCGTACACGCGCATGTCTGAGCCATCGGGATTGAATTCGAGAATGTCCGCTCGATTCTTTTCCCCGGGCGTAGTGTCGGGATCGTCCACATTGGACGCCGAGCCGTCTGCGACGAACATCTTCTTGCCGTCCGTAGTGAACTGCAAATCGCGGGTCCAATGTCCGCTGCCATGAGGCAAGTTCACAATGTGCTGCGCCGGACCGCTGGCCTTCAAGTCTCCATTCTTATAGGGAAATCGTATGACGGAGTCGGTGTCTCCCACATAGACCCATTGCGGATTTTCTCCAGGAGGATAGAAGGCGATGCCATAAGGCTCCTTGAGTCCCGCGGCAAAAATACTGACCTGTTCGGGCTTGCTGCCGCTGGTAATTCCGTGGAACACCTTGATATCCCCGGCGCTACTTTCCGCCAGGAAAAAGTCACCGTTGGGTGCGGTCCGGATCAAGCGCGGATTATGAAGCCCCGTGGCATATTGCTGGACAGTAAATCCAGCAGGGGCTTTCGGCCATGCGCCGCTCGGACGCGCCACCACCTGAGGCCCATTGCTGGCCGTCCCAGTGGCATACGGTGCAGGAAGATCTTGCACTGTGATCTTGCGGATTTTTCCAGGCTCCTCATAGCGAAAGTCTGTGAAGGGCGGTTGCGGCGGCGGTGCGTTGGTCTTGACGGGCTTGAAGTCGCCAGCAGCAGGGTTGTTCGCTGGCGCACTCGCCGAATTCTTCAGCGACTTTAAGTATGTGACAATCTGCCATCGCTCTTGCTCGGTCATGCTCGCCCAAGAAGGCATACCGTTGTTGACCGATCCGGTTGTGATAAACCAAAACAACTCGCCGTCCGGTGCCGACTGGGTGGGTCCCTGCGCCACGGGAGGAATGTTGCCGGTCCCTTGGCCGGCGCTGCCATGGCATGAGCTGCAGCTTGCGCTGTATAGTTTTGCGCCCGCCGCTATGGCGCTTTGTTGCCCAGCGTACGGATTCTTCAACGGACTGCTGGACGCAGGCGCGTTATGAAAATGCGCGTCTTGGGCTATTGACGTCGAAGCCGGGAACAGCAACGCAATGGCAACGAATGTTGCCTGGAAACAACAACGGGGGATACCTACTCTCATAATAGTTCTTCTCCAGATCGCACAATCATAATCCTGACTCCAAGCAGTATAAAAGCGGCCGCGGCTCACTGAAAGCGACGCAATTTCGTTGCCATCTCGTGATGGCATTCTCTTTTCAATGAGGCGCTGGTTTGTGGCACTCCTCGCGCCCCCATGGTCGACTAAGTAATTTTTCTTTACAAAATCCCGGAGCAACGTAGCTTGGTTGTATGGCATCATTGTGCTGCTTCTTGCACACTGTCGTGCGCAGGACCAGGCGCAAAAGTGGTCAGATTCTCGTGGACGTAAATCAGGTCTATATCCGCCCGGAAACTGCGGAGGAGATGAGAGCAATGTCTACCAGACGAAGATTCCTCGGAGTTGCAGCGGCGACCATGATCAACGTCAGAATCGACAAGCAAGCGTGGGGAGCGGACACAAAGAGCATCGTTCCCATGCGCACCCTCGGCCACACGGGTGAGAGAGTCGCGATAATCGGCATTGGCGGCTATCACCTGGCCAGGCCCGGAGTGGATTTGGAGGAAAGCATCCGCATCGTACGGACTGGCCTCGACCAGGGCGTCAACTTCCTCGACAACTGTTGGGATTACAACGACGGAGAGAGTGAAATTCGCATGGGTAAGGCGCTGCGTGACGGCTATCGGCAAAAAGCATTCTTGATGACGAAGATCGACGGCCGAAACCGGGCGACGGCGACCAAACAGATTAATGACTCATTGCAACGGCTGCAGACCGACCGCGTCGATCTGTTGCAGTTTCACGAGGTCATTCGCGATAGCGATCCGGACCGCGTCTTCGCTGTCGGAGGCGCTCTTGAAGCGGTTCTGGAAGCGAAAAAAGCCGGGAAAGTTCGGTACATCGGATTCACCGGTCACAAAAGCCCCGATATCCATTTGAAGATGTTGGCCACCGCGTCCGCTCATCAATTCACGTTTGACGCGGTGCAGATGCCTCTGAACGTGATGGACCACCATTTCAATAGTTTCGAGGCCAAGGTGCTTCCGGTTTTGCAGAAGCAGAACATCGGAGTGCTTGGTATGAAGCCGATGGGCGATCATTTTATTCTTCAGAGCAAAACCGTGACTGCGGTTGAGTGCCTGCATTACGCCATGAACTTGCCGACGAGCGTGGTCATCACGGGATGCGATTCGCTTGAGATCTTGCAGCAAGCGCTGAACGCAGCACGCAGTTTTCAGCCGATGGCAAACGAAGAGGTGGTGGCACTGTTGGCAAAAACCGCAAAGGCCGCCCAATCGGGCGAGTTTGAAATGTACAAGACCAGCCCCCACTTCGACGGCACCTACCAGAATCCGCAGTGGCTGGGATAGGAAAGCGCCAACCTTTCACGGGCTATATAGTTCGTTCCGGCGGAGCAGGCCGCGTATCTCCCACGACTATTTTTCTGCGCCGGCGGACAAACCAATATCTTCCGGCCCGCCCGCGAACCGGCAAAATGGATAAGTGCGGTCCCAACAACGCGTAGCGTGGCGGCGTTCTCAATTGACAGCTGCTGACGCCGTCGCAGATACTATCTGCGCATGTACGGATGCAACGGCACGTTGCCGAAGGGCAATGCCCACCTACGATCTCATGGTGGAGGCCTACATGCCCAATCTAGAGAACCTCAAAAAGCAAGCCAAGCTCATACTGCGGTGGCATCGCGAACGCCACGAGCCCGTCGCCGCACAAATCCGCGAACATTTGCCTCGTTTCCTGAATATGCCCGACTCTGAGATTCTGGCGGCGAGCTTTAAGCTCGGCGATGCGCAAGAAATGGTGGCCAGACAGCAAGGCTTCGATAGTTGGCAAGCCCTGAAGACTGGACTTTCGACCACGTCGCATCGCTCAAGGGGAAGTCCTGGTCATCGAAATCAGCGCCAGCCATGGCAGCGTCATCGAAAGCAACGATCGTCAGTGCAGAGCCGCAACTGTTCGTCACCGATATCAAGAGATCGTGCGAATTCTTCCGTGAGAAGTTAGGCTTTACGGTTGTATTCAGTTACGGCAAGCCTCCCTACTATGCCCAGGTGGGTCGCGACGCGGCGCGCCTCAATCTAAGGTGCGTCGAGCGACCGGTAATCGAGTCGACGGTCGAGTCGACCGTGCGCGATCGGGAGGAATTGTTGTCAGTAACTATGACCGTCGCTACCGCCGAGGCGATCAAGCTGCTGTTTCTTGAGTTTCAGTCCGCTGGTGTTGCCTTTCACCAGACGCTGAAAAAGCAGCCTTGGGGCGCCAAGAATTTCGTTGTCAAGGATCCGGATGGGAATCTGCTGCTGTTTGCTGGTCCGGCAAACTAACAGCCACCGAGCCGAAGCGTGCGCATCGCTCTCCCGGCTGATTTCATCTAACAAGTCATGGGCAAAGGGATAGCTGTTTCAGTACTTGATCTTGTGGGCATGCGAGCCGCAGAGCTCGCGGGCAGTGCGATTGCACGATCGGTGAACCTGGCGCAGCACGTGGAGCAGTGGGGATACAAGCGGTACTGGCTGGCCGAACATCACTCTATCCCTGGGCTGGCTTGCTCGGCCACGCCTGTACTGATTGGGCACGTGGCGGCAGCGACAAAGACGATTCGAGTGGGCAGTGGTGGAGTCATGCTGCCCAATCACGCACCGCTCGTGGTGGCGGAACAATTCGGGACGCTGGAAGCTCTGTACCCCGGTCGAATTGATTTAGGGCTGGGACGCGCTCCGGGCGGCGACTTTCAAACGATGCGGGCGCTGCGAAGAGATCTAGGGCAGACTGGGGAAGACTTTCCCGCACTGCTCGAAGAACTGCGCGGCTACCTTGGTCCAGAGAAGCCTGGGCAAACTGTAAAAGCAATCCCGGGACAGGGCAGCGATGTGCCGATCACGTTGCTGGGGTCGAGCGGCTTCAGTGCGCAACTGGCAGGAATGCTGGGGCTGCCCTTTGCGTTTGCGGCACACTTTGCTCCCGATTATTTGTATGCAGCAGCGCGGTTGTACCGCGATCAGTTCCGGCCAAGCGAGGCGCTGCCTAGTCCGTACTTCCTCGTGGCAGTGCAAGTCATTGCGGCGGAGACGGATGCGGCCGCGAGGCGGTTGTTCACGACCCCGCAGCAGCGCTTTCTTCGACTGCTCCGAGAGCAACCGGTGGAGTTGCTGCCTCCGGTTGATTCCATGGCGCCGCTGTGGCGAGATTGGGAGCGGGCGGCTGTCGAGAACAAACTGAAAGCGGCGATTGTGGGATCGGATGCCACGGTGAAGGTGGGACTGGAGAAGCTGGTTGGTGATACGGGAGCCGACGAGGTGATCGTTGTGACTGACACCTATGAACATGCCGACAGGATCGAGTCGTATCGACGAGTGGCCGGCGTTGCCAGGATGATCGACGTGACGCCAACCGTTGCCGTGCAAGCCTGAGCGGAGGGCGCTAGGCCAGAGCCGTCTTATATAAGGCGACGAGTTTCCCCCAGGCACGCTCGGCTTCTGGCTTGTTATAGATCGGCACGCCGTCACGGGCTGGCATATCTGGCACGCACCAGCCATGCTGGGCTGAATACACTTCGATTTCGGTGGGAACCTTCGCGGCTGCAAACGCTTCCTTCAGCTTATCCTTGGCATCCGGCTGACGCTGGTCGTCGTTCGAGGCAATCCCGAAATACATACGCGCTTTGATCTTCGGAGCGAGCAGATGCGGGCTGTCGGGTTTGTCGGTCACGAGGCCTCCGCCGTGGAACGATGCGCCCGCGCCAATGCGATCTGGCAACTGCGCGGCGGTTCTCACCACTAGCGCTCCGCCCATGCAGTAACCCTGGGTTCCAATCTTCTTTGCCTTGTTCACCTCTTTTTGCGCATCGAGGAAGGCAACGTAAGCGGCAGCATCTTTCTCGGCGTTGCCGGGCGCGTTCACCGACGCCATCAGCGGCCGGAGCTTCGCCATATCGTCCGCATTCTGAAAGTTGAAGGTGGAGGCGTCCGTGAAAGGAGCCTTGGACACGCGATAAAAAGGATTGGGCACCAGGACGGAGTACCCGTCACCTTCAGCGGCAATACGCCTGGCAATGGCACGCATCGAGGGCCGCAAACCAAATGCGTCGGGCCAGATCAACACTCCCGGATGGGAACCCGTTTTCGGACGAATGAAGGCCGCGTCGCAAGTTCCGTCCGGAGTCTTGATCTCGACATCGGTTTCGACCACCTCAAGGCCCGCTGCCGCCGCGGTCTGTACCGTCGCAGCCAGGCCCGCGCCAACTAAGAGAGCTGCAAAGTCGCGCCGTGTGATGTCTCCGAGATGCGCGTCGTTCGTCGGTTGGTTTTTCCGGTCTTCTGTCATGGATTTTCCCGCAGCGAGTTTAGCGTTTCGGCCACCCGGACGCATCCTCGTCGGCGACAATCAATCGGCTGCCATCTCCTGCACCGCCGGATCTGGTTGAAGTGGCGGGGATGCCAGCGGCCCGCGCAACTCCACTTCCAACGCCGCCAGCTGAGCTTCGATTTCCTCCGCGGCCTTGCGCTTCCGGATCACTTCTTCGCGATACCGCCGCAGGAAGTAGTCGATCGTCTCGACACGAATCCTGATCGAGCCCGTGGGCTTGTTCTCATCCAGATCCTTGAAGCAGAAATACGGTGTACCCGACTGCTCGATGATTCCCTCGATCACACCGTAAATCGGCGCATCGTGCCCGCACTTAAAGCTGGATATCTCCAGCGCCACCAGGTTAGGATGCCGCGCCGTGAACTTCGCGGCCCACACCTTGTGGTTCGTGCTGCAGGAGTACGAATTCTTCCAGGCATCAGTGATGTCAAGCGCGTGGCTGGTCACCCCGGCCCGCACCTCGTCACCAAACAGGCGCTCCAGCAAGTCTTCGTCGAGCGGCAACGTATTCTGCGAAAAGATGGGATACCCCAGCTTCTGGAATTCTTCCAGAATCTCGTGATTCAGTCCGGGATCGTGGTGATAGGGACGGCCCAGCATCACAATGCCGATGCGGTCTTCGCGTTCCAACTGGTCCATCACCTCGCGGGCGCGTCGGCGGATGCTGGTTTCGTAGTCGGTCAGCGCCTTGTATCCCACCTCAACCGCGCGGTCGTTTTCTTCTTGCGACAGTCCGAGAATGGGTTGCCACGCTTGCAGCATCTGGTGGGCAAACAGCTTGCGATCGGCGAAGTTCAAAACCGGATCGATGTACTTGACATTGTGCTCGGCGAAGACGTCATTCTCCTTCGTGAACGCGGCCTTCACCGTTTCGGGCGTGGCAGTCACGGTCGGGCAAGCGTTCGCTCCGACAATGTTCACCAGCGGAGAGGTCAGCACGTCGTACATCGGGAAGAAGATCGCGTCCAGCGCTTTCTTCCGATGTTTCTCCTGAATCAAGTTGTAAACGTGCGAAATGCCGATCTTCGCCGGAAAACACGGATCGATGGCGCCGCGGCTTGCTCCGGCCCTGTACAGATCGGAACTGGTGTAGTCGGAGTAGATGATATTCTCCGGCTGCACGCCCAGGCTTTCGAAGTATGCATTGAACAGCGGCGCGTAGCTGTAGATATTCAGGACCCGCGGAATGCCGATCCGCAGTTTCTTGCGCTTCTCCATGAGCGGAATGCGCTCTTTGGCCGCCTTGTTCCAGAATTTCGCCACCGGAATGGGATCGGCCACGCTTTTCGCATTCGTCGGACGAAAAACCTCGCGGGCAGCAAAGTCCACGAAGTTAGGATATTTCCCCTTGATCTCGTCGAGGCCGGCTTTGATGTCTTTCATGTCGTTGACATCTTCGACCAGACCCTTTTCGCACGTGGCGATAATCAGCCGTTGCTCGCCATGCATCAGCGGAACCTTGGTGACTTTTTTTATGGGGATAAAGCTCATGTCGTCCGTAGGCGCCGTTCTGATATCGATAAAGGTGCGCAAACAATCGTTCTTGCAGAAATGGCAGCGCGTCTCCTCGTTTCGAGTGGTGCGGTATTTGATTTTTCGCACCGCATCCAATCCGACAAATGTGGTCTGCTGACCGTTGCGCCACAGCCGCAATGACTCTGCCGCCGCGCCAATGGCGCCGGACTCTCCGCAGAACTCATGCACGATAATCTCGGGCTTCTTGCCGGCAGCGCGGAAACTGTTGTTGATGAAATCGACTTCCGCTTTTACGACGGCCATGTTGTTCTGCGTCCCGCCCTGCAGCACGAAACGCGTACCCAGCGCGGCGAGGTTCGGGATGCTCGCAACATAGAGAAAAACATTCTTCGGCAGGACGTTTGCCAGCCCGGCAAGAATCTCTTCCGCCCTCCAGCCTTGCCGCTGGAAGTTTACGATGTCCGACTGCATGAACACCGCGCAGCCGTAGCCAAAAATAGGCATGGATTGGGCCGAGAAGGCCAAGTCGGCATATTGCTCAACGCCCAAGCCGAATCCTTCGGCAGTCGATTGCAAAAAATATCCATTTCCCGCCGAGCACTGCGTGTTCAGCTTGAAATCTTTGACCCGGCCGTTGTGCAGGATGATGATCTTGATATCCTGGCCACCCACGTCGACGATGACATGCGGATCCTCGTAGAACTTGAGCGCCGACTCGGTGTGAGCCACGGTCTCGACCAGCGCGACATCCGCGTGCAAGACGTCTTTCAGAATGTCCTTGGCGTAGCCGGTGGTGGCGACTCCCAGGACTTCCAGCTTCGCATTTTGCGCTTCCACTTGTCCGCGTAGGTTCTCGAACATCTCGATCGTGTCCTGGATCGGGTTTCCGTTCGAAAGTTGGTAAGCCTTACACAGAATGTCGCCGCGATCATCCAGCAGAACGGCTTTGGTTGAAGTCGATCCGCCATCGATGCCGATGAAGCCACCGACCGTTTGACCTTTCTGGAAGGTCGCGGGCGTAAACTTCTTCTTGCGGTATGCTTCCTTGAATCCGTCCAGTTCTCCGGCTTGCGAAACCAGACCCTTCGCGCCGGACTTCGCTTTTTCCTCCTGGCGGCCAAACTCGATGTAGTAGAGCAGCTTTTCGTAGCCCTGGTAGCAGCCGACGCAATCGTCTTCGCTCTTGCCGAATTCAATCGCGCCCAGGGCCGCAAAGTATTGCGCGTTGTTCGGAACCTTGATCAGGTCTTCCGGCTTGGCGCCGTCAGGGATGGCAACTTTCCGCTCCTGCCACATGCGCGGAATGTTCGCTTGCCAAGCCTCGCGCATGCCCTTGATAAAGCTGTTCGGCCCGCCCAGCAGCAAAACGTGTGGGCGCAGGGTGTGGCCGCGCGTCAGAACGCTCAGGTTCTGCAGCACGATCGCTTCGAATAGCGAAGCCATCAATTCATCCGCTGGCGTTCCTACTTTTTGCAGGCCGTTGATGTCGGTCTCGGCGAACACACCGCACTTACCAGCCACTTTATGCAGCTTGATTCCGTGATAGCCCTGCAGCGCAAGTTCGGCAGTCGGAATCTTCAGCTTGGCGTTGATCTTATCGATGACCGCGCCGGTCCCGCCCGCGCACTTGTCATTCATCGACGGGATTTTCTTCTTGCGCCCGGTTTCATTGTCATCCTTGAAGACGATGATCTTGGCGTCCTGTCCGCCGAGCTCGATCACCGAATACACTTCGGGATGGAGCTTCTCAACCGCCAGGGAGACGGCCGTAACTTCCTGCACGAACTTCGCGCCAATCTGCTCGGCGATTCCGCTGCCGCCGGAGCCGGTCATGAACATGCGCGTGTTGTGCTGGTTGATTCCAACTTCTGCCTCCATGCGGCGCAGAAATTCCAGAGTTTTCTCGGGCTGCTTAGTCTCGTGGCGCTGATAATCCTGCCAGAGAATCTGGTCAGTCGCGGCGTCTACCACCGTGGCCTTCACCGTGGTAGAGCCTACGTCGAGCCCTACCAGGAATTGGGTGTGGTGATCGTCTGGCTTCTGATAGGGTGCGGGAGTAATCCGCGCAATGGGAACGAACTGGGCTGGCTGCTGACTGTGTCCACTCGCATGGTCGTGCATCATTTCTCCGATCAGGATTCAGCGGGAACGGTAAAGGACCAGCAATGCGCATCGCACTGCTGGCCCAGATCGCGTTAAGCAGCTTCTTTGAGAAGAGAGGCTCCCGGTATGCGACCGGGACGGGTCGCAAACCACGACGATCTATCCTTATTGATACGATCGTTCACGTGCAGGACGAACTGCGCCGCCGTACCGGCAATTCCCTCGCGGTGCGGCACCTGATAGAAGGGCCGCCGCATCTCGGGATGCTCCTCTATGTATTCGCGAATGTCATCGAGGCTTTTGCCCGTTGACTTAAGGCATTGCTCGAACTCGGTCTTGGCCTTGACCTTAGCCTCACCCAAAGCCATCTGCACGCGGCTGTGGGCATTCACCTCGCCCTCACCCGAGGTTTCAATCGGAAGGAAGATCATGTCTTTGAACTTGTTGATCACTGCCGATTGCACCCCGTCCGACTGGGATGACGGCATGCATCCGAACGGCTTCAGCGCCAGCACCATGTGGCAGAGATGGTGGACCGTGTAATACACGTTCTTCCCCACCTCCAGATGGCCTTCTCCACCACGCGCAAACTGGTTGTAGAAAGGATGAGCCATCTCGGCCAACTCCGTCTGCGGCACCAGGTGATGCGTAATCCCGCCGAGATTCTTTATCGTCCGGTGATACAGGCCGTTCCACATCCACTCGCCGACCCCAATGCCCATCAGTTTCTTGCGCAATCCGAGATCATTCGCCAGGTGCTTCTTCAATTCCCACCACTGCGGATTGCGGTGCGGACGATTCACCGGCCACTTGGCTTTCGCATGCGCCTTCGCCTGATACATCAGGTATGCAACCCAGGTTGCAATCGGCTCGACCAGCACCTGCGCGCCTTCGCGTTCCAGAAATTCGAACATGTGGAAGTTGCCGTCGCCCTCGGTAATCTGCGCCCAAAACTCGCCCGTGATTTTCACCACTGGCTTCACCTTGGTGCGGTCCACTTCAATTTTGTCCATCTTCTCGCGCGCGGCCGTCAACGCGTTGAGATAGTCTTTGCCCCGCAGATGCTCGTTCATCTTGCCGAACACGTTAAAGGTGTTCCGCAAAATCTTGTTGCTCTTGAACTTCGGCTTGGCCCAGTTCGGCGCCCGCTCCTCAATCTCAAACGAATCCCGATCCCTCAGGTCATCGCAGAGCCCGTCTACCGTCTCGCGAAACACCCGCTCGGTTTCGCCCTTGTTCACTTCAAAGGGGCGAATCTGGTGGATCAAATCGTTGAACACGTCGCCCAAGTGCATCGCGTTCAGCATGCCGAACCCGAAGTCGATCGTGAACTTCAATCCTGGCTCGCCCGACGCCGCCTTGATTCCGTCGCTGTCCTTGAAAAGGAGCACGCGGAAACCATCGAAGCCAGCATTCTTCAGTGCGAAGCGATACTCGGCCTCATACATGCCGAAACGGCAAGGGCCGCAGGAACCCGCGGTAAAGAACACATAATTATCCAGAATGTTCTTGCGCGGAACGCCTTCCTTCTCCAGAAACTGGAGGTACTGCACCAGATTTCCCACGGTGAAATAGGTTGGGTTGCACTGCCCGTTGTTACCAAACTCCTTGCCCGTCTGGAACGCAGGCACATCCGGCACCGGCAGCTTTTCACAGCGATATCCGCAACCCTGGAACACTGCGCGAATCAGATCTTCGTGTTTCCAGGTGAACCCGCCAAACAGGATTGTCACTTTGCTGCGTTCTTCGGCCGTAAATGCGCGCTCCACCGGCCGGTGGAAGTGGGTGGGCTGGTCCAGCCCCGCAATCTTGCGTAAGCGCATGCGTTCTGCTTCTAGACGTTGTCGGATGTCGAGGTCGTTTTCGATTTGGACAAACTTCGTTGCCATACACGTCTCCTGACTTTATGATCCCGAAAAAGCAGGTACCTCCCCAAGGGGTCTTCCCGATTTATGCCACAACAGCCCTGGCCCGTTCAAGCGGGATTTTTTTTGCACAGACCGGATTCGAAAAATTTGCCTAGATTCTGGACGGATTCGCGGTTCCTGGCCATACCGTTTACTCTGTAGTCCCGGTGATGCGGAATTTTGCGGCCGTGGCAATCGCAAATCACCCTTCGCAACGTCTGATCCAGAAAGCAGCTCTTCCGCAGGCCAGTTAGTAACGTGAGATGCTGGCCGCCTCTCTAAGTTGCAGTAAAAATTATAGTGACCCGTAAGTCGTACCTTCCAATTTCAGTATGCATCTGGATTCGTGTTAAGACCTTTGCAAAGCAGATGCCGAAGTGATTACCAATACATCTCGTAGCGAGGTGGTTGAGCGAATGCTTGTTGCGGAAAGTAAAGCAGTCGACACCGCGGCGGGATTTATCAGAGCCCCTCGACACAGGGTTTCGATAAGTGTCGAGCCTTCCGACACTTGTCGAGCTTTTCCTTTGTCCTCTCATGAAGGCGAGAATCTACCCAGCCTGCTCATGGCATGCCTCCTGGCGGCGCACGCTTCTTTTGAGCAGCGTGGCTTCTCGGCTTGGCGACAGTGTCAATCGTCGACAAGTGTCGAGAATGCCTCGACACTTCTTTGACACCATCCTCGCCTCATCGTTCTCTTCTTCGTTCAAGTCAGGGATTTACGAGCCGTCCGCGTAGCGCATCTTTTGGCAATTCGGTTGCCTTGACCTAGTTGGTTCCGGGAAGACTTATGTTGAAGGCTTGTGTCATTTACAGGAGAACGCATAATGAACTGGCGTGTCTTCGCACTCTCGCTCTGCCTTTGCGGATCCAGCCTCTCTAAGGCTCAAGAGCAGCTGGCTGTGTTGCCTGACGCGCCCAGGCCGCAGCCAGGAATTATTGTCGGCACGGTCGTCGACGTGAATAACGATCCCGTTCCGAGTGCCAACGTCGCTCTTCAGAGCGCTACCCTCAAGAGTCCTCGCACGGTCGTGGCGAATGAAAATGGTTTCTTTGAATTTAATGGCCTCGAGCCGGGAAACCCCTACCTCGTCACTATCGCCGCTCCGGGATTTGCAAATTGGACTTCGCGCGACGTCACCCTCAAGCCAGGTCAGTACCTGATCCTGACGGGCGCCAAGCTGCATATCGCAGAGGCGGTGACCACGGTGACCGTGGGTTATCCCACTGAGGAGGTCGCCGCCCAGCAGGTCAAGATTGAGGAACAGCAGCGTATCTTCGGCTTCATCCCCAATTTCTACGTAGAATATGATCCAAGCGCCGCACCGCTAACGGCGAAGCTAAAGTTCGAGCTCGCCGCCAGGGTCTCCTTCGATCCTGTCACCTTTTTCGGAGTAGGTCTGTTTGCCGCTAGCGACCAGGCGGGAGACACCCCCAACTATCCCCAGGGTGCCAAGGGTTACCTTGAACGCTATGGCGCTGTCTATGCGAACGGCTTTAGCGACATCATGATCGGTGGCGCCATCCTGCCTTCCCTTCTGCACCAGGACCCGCGCTACTTCTACCAGGGCACGGGCACAAATAAATCTCGTGCTCTCCACGCCATCACCAGCCCGTTCGTCTGTAGGGGAGACAACGGAAGGCCACAGCCGAACTACTCGACCGTCGGCGGCGATCTCGCCTCGGCTGCCCTCTCGAATGCCTACTATCCGGCATCGAATCGCGGCCTCGGACTGTTCTTCGGGAATTTCTTTATCAACACCGGCCAGCGAGCCGCCGCCAACCTGGCACAGGAATTCCTTCTGCGCCGGCTGACACCCAAAGCCAAGAATCAAAAATAACGACCCCCAACCGGGTCGGGAGCTTTGATTTGTGGTTTGTATGCCGCTCAAGGCGGCCAGACTGCGTGGGTTTTTGAGACGACTTGCCGGATCTCTCGAAAAATTACCAGATAACCGGTCGATGCCTAGGGCTAAAAAGCACACCGACCCTTATACCTCGGCTGCAGAAGTCTGTCAGGTTCCTAACAGGTTGATTTGTAGTTTCTCGTACCCATGTTCGCGTGCCCATAGGTCCAACGGGATCGTCGCCAGCTCATCGACAACCGCAACTGCCAGCCCCGTTTTTGTAAAATCGATACTCTTCAGATAGGTGTGGCATGTGTCGCAGACATCCACGCGGACGTGCACGATCTCGGGTGCCGAAAAATATGCCATCTGCGGTTCTCGTTCTTCTCCGCACGCCGGGCAATAAATTCTTCGAAAAGCCCATTCGTGAGCGCAGAGCATGCAAATCAGCGACTTTTTCGCACCGTCGCCTTCGCTCCGCAATACGGCGACGGCAGGCTTGCCGCCGCAAAGCGGGCAGGTCGATGGAGTTCCATTGACAACGGCGATTTCGCGGTGATCCGCAAGATATTCTGCGTACGGTTGGAGAAACATCCACGCGAGCACTCGATCGGAAGACTGGGCTTGCTCGGTGTCGTCCACGCCTCCAGCCAATGCTGGCTCCCCGTGCCAGAAGTCTTCGATCGCGTGTTGCCAGGCCGCTGGTCCTTTCGGCGCCAGCGCGCCGGAGGCTTGCGCGAGTGGCGCTGGCGCAATCTGCCGGATCAGAGACAGGAATTCGGGAAACTTCGGTAGGAGGAGAAAAAGATCTAATTCATCCCGCAGAGGGCGATCGGAGGAAATTTTTGGCGCACCTGCGAGAGCTTTCTGGAGTTCACGGTAAAGGCTCTTCTGAAACGTTGCGACACGCGCGTAGTAACGAAGTCCTTCCGCGGAGAAGGGATAGGACGAGACGAGTTCGTTGGCGCGATGGATACGGCGATCCCACTTCGCATCGGTCATGGTTTGGAGAGCGATGGACGGGGTCGGGGTTTGCCGGTGACCTCGTAGTACCAGGTGCGGTGGAACGTCCACGCCCACGCGCGCGTGACGTAGCCGTGAATCATGGACCCGAAGCTGCCCTCTTCGAGGATCGCACTCATGTACACATGGATCAGGAACAATCCGATCGTAATGAGCGCCACGCTCGCGTGAACCAAAACCGCGGCGTAGCGCACGAAGCGGAGACTCCACGCAAGCGTTTCTGTGTACCACAGGACGACGCCGGAAAGCAGCAACAAGAATACGCCGAAAAAAATTCCCCAGAAGAAGAGCTTCTGTCCGAAGTTGAAGCGACCGACGGGGGGCAGTTTTTCGTCCTCGTTCTTGATGTAATCCGGCATCGCTTTCGCCCAGGCGCGATCGGCGTCGTCGATTTTCATGTCGACGTGCCACTCTTTGAACGTCCAGAACAGCGATGCTGTAAATATCAACCCGAACCAGGGATGCCAGAATCTCGCCGTGGGACCGCCTCCCACAACCGCGGCCAGCCAATACAGATAGGGCGACCAGAAGGCGAGGCCGGTCACCAGCAGGTAGGTGTATGAGAGCGCGCCGATCCAGTGATTCACGCGCTCGCCCAACGTATACCGGACGATCGTTTCCGCGTTTTGGTCGGCGGCGCTCGACCGCGAAACCGTGTCGGTCGTCATAACCGCCTCCCATCATCGTGCCGATCATCCTTCGGCACAGCATCCGGCTGCGGCAAAGCATCTGGCGGAATCGGTTCTTCCTTCTTCGGTCCAAATCGCATGTAGTGCAGCGCCATGCCGACGATGCCGCCGACCATCGCCGCATTCCCCAGCCACTTCAACGGCCCTTTCCACAGGCGCACCGACCAGGGGATCTGTGGATCTTTCGGCAGGCCGCCATATAACTCGGGATTCTTAGCGTCGTGCAAAACGTAGATGACGTGGGTTCCGCCTACTCCCGGCGGATCGTAGACACCTGCGTCGGCAAATCCTGAAACCTCGCGAAGTTGCGCCGCGCGAGTCTCCGCCAACTCTTTCATTTCCGACTTCGTCCCAAAATGCAGGCAGCCGGTTGGACATGCTTTGATGCAGGCTGGTTCGAGTCCCACCGACACGCGGTCGTTGCACAGTGTGCACTTAAAGACTTTGCGCGAGGGCGGATCGAATTTCGGAATGTTGAACGGGCAGCCGGTCATGCAATATCCGCAGCCGATGCAATTCGCTTCCTGGAAATCGACGATGCCATTGGCATACTGCACGATGGCGCCGTCCGCCGGACAGGCTGCCAGGCAACCCGGATCGGCGCAATGCATGCACTGGTCCTTGCGCATCAGGAGCATCATGGTGCCGTCGGCGCGCTCATGCTCATTGAACTTGATCAGGTTCCAGTAATTCCATGCCGTCTCCGGCATAGTCTGGTAAGTGTTGTCAAAAGTAGTTTCAGTAAAGGTGTAACCGTTCCATTCCAGGCAGGCCACTTCGCACGCTTTGCAGCCAATGCATGTTGTCGTATCCACCAGTTTGCAGACCTGGAATTCACGGTTCAAACCTGCGCCCGGGACGACCCCAGCATGACCGGAAATTCGGATTAGCTCTGTTGCCGCCTGGCTCATGGTTGTGCCTACGCCTTCTCAACTTTTACTAAGAAGCCCTTGGATTCCGGGGTGTGGGCATTCGGATCGGTGACTGCGGGCGTCAGCAAATTCGCCGGCGTCCGAGCATCCCTTCCTTCATCCTCGGTGATACCGCGGAAGCCCTGATGAATCGGCAATCCGATCTGATAGACCTTCTTGCCGTCGATCATCATCGGCCGCAACCGGCGAGTGACAAAGGCTTTCGCGGTATAGGTTCCGCGCGCGCTGATCACATGGATCAAGTCCGTTCCGCGAATTCCTTTTTCGTTCGCCAACTCCACCGGAATTTCCACGAACGGTTCCGGAATAAGCTGGACGTTCATCGGATTATTTTTCGTCCAGTAGTGATACTGTTCGGTCAGTCGGTAAGTAGTGCAGACGATGCTGTACTCCTCCGGCGATCCAAACTTGTCGTACGGCGTCTTGAACTTCTTCACCAGCGGATTATTCGACTGGTCGGGATGCAGCGGATTCTTAATCGGGCTTTCGATTGGCTCATAGTGCTCAGGGAACGGCCCGTCCGCGAGCACACCGATCGGGGCAAACAAGCGTCCGATGCCTTCCGGATTCATGATGAACGGTCCCATGTGATCCTTTGGATGGGAGTCGGGCTTGAAGTCCGGCACGTCATTACCCACCCACTTTCCCGCTGCTTCGTTCCACCAGACCTGTTTGCGATCCGGATCCCACGGCTTTCCATCCGGAGTGCAGGAAGCGCGATTGTAAAGCACGCGCCGATTTGCCGGCCACGACCACGCCCAGTTGGGATAAACGCCCATTCCCGATGGGTCTTCCGTGCCGCGCTTCTGGATCTGCGACCCCGCCTCGGTCCACGAACCGGAGTAAATCCAATTGCCGCACATGGTGGTGCCGTCGTCCTTCAACCACGCGAATCCTGGCAACTGCTGACCGGCTTTGATCACCTGCCCCGTTGCATCGTCTTTCAGATCGGCTAGAGCTTTCCCGTTGATTTCCATTGCCACTTGCGAAAGTGGAGGATGAGCCCCATCCGCGTATGCCCAACTCAGATTCAGAATGGGGTCGGGAAATTTTCCGCCTTCCTTTTTGTAGAGGTCGCGAACCCGCAGGAAGATCTGCGCAATGATGTCCTGGTCCAGCCGCGCTTGTCCCGGTGGAGGAACGGCGGCATATTTCCATGTGACCCAGCGCGCGGAGTTGGTCATGCTGCCATCTTTTTCGGCAAAGCCCGCGCAGGGCAACCGGTAAACGGTGGTATTGATGTTCTTCTGTTCTTCGCTAGTAATTCCCGGAGCTCGCCAGAACTCGCTGGTCTCATCCTGATAAATTTCGCCCACCACCAGCCAGTCAGCCTTCTTGAGCGCATTGATATTCTTGTTCGTGTCCGGGCCGATCATCACTCCATTCATCCCGAAGGCCAGCATGCCCTTGACCTTGCCGTTGTACATGTCGTCCCAGATGTGCGTCCATGAATAATCGCGGTCAAATTTGGGCAGGTAATCGAAAGCAAATCCGTTGTCCTTCGTCGCCGCGTCGCCATAGAGACCCTTGAGCAACGACACCATGAATTTCGGCGTGTTCGCGTAGTAGTTCATCGAATCCCACGGCGAGGGCTTGGACGACGTCGGAGTGGTGCGTTTCAGAAAAGTGGCCAAATCTTTGTCGTCGGGAACCGGCGCTTTCAGGTATCCGGGCAGTGAGTCGTATAGCCCGGCCATGTCGGTCGCGCCTTGGATATTCGAATGGCCGCGGAGCGCGTTCACGCCGCCGCCGGCTCTTCCCACGTTGCCGAGCAGAAGTTGAATCATGGCGGCGGTGCGGATGATCTGGGTTCCAAAAGTATGCTGCGTCCAACCCACTGCATAGATGATGGTGGCGACCTTCTTCATGTCGCCATCTTTGCGGATTGAGGTAAATAAATCGAGAGCCTTGAGGTATTGTTCCTTCGGGATGCCCGTGATCCGCTCCACGGTTTCGGGGGTGTAACGGGAATACTGCTGCTTCATCAATTGAAAGACGCAGCGCGGATGCTGCAGCGTCAGGTCATAGGCAACGTTCGGTGGCAACGCCGGCGGCGGCGCTGGAATCGCGGGCTGCGCGGCTACTTCCGGATTCGTCTTGCCGGCGGGCGCGGAAGTCGCGGCGTCGGTCTTACCGCTGAAGTCTCCGCCTTCCTGATAATTCCACGTAGTTTTATCGTAGGTGCTCGTCGCCGCGTTGAATCCCGAATACAAGCCATCCTCGGGAAGTTTGAACCCCTCCTTAACGATGAAGGCGGCATTCGTGTAGTTGACGAGATATTCCTTGGCGATGCGGTTGTTCTCGATGGCATAGCGGATGAGTCCGCCGAGGAAGGCAATGTCGGTGCCGGCGCGAATTTGTACGAAGAGGTCGGCGGTCGCCGAGGTGCGCGTGAATCGAGGATCGACGGAGATCAGCTTGGCGTTGCGGTTACGCTTGGCCTCCATCGCCCACTTGAAACCGCAGGGATGGTTTTCGGCGGGATTGCCCCCCATGATCAACATCATGTCGGTATTCTTGATGTCGATCCAGCCATTGGTCATGGCTCCGCGCCCGAATGTTGGTCCCAAACTTGAGACCGTGGGGCCGTGTCAAACACGGGCTTGGTTTTCTAAATAAACCAAGCCCAGCCCCCTCATGGCCTTGACGGCCAGATAATTGAACTCATTGGTGTCCGTGCAGCCGCCGATGAACGAGATGCCTTCGCACCGGTTCACGGTGCGACCCTGTGCGTCCTTCTCGACGAAGGAATTATCGCGAGTTTTCTTCGTCCATTGTGCGATCTCATTCAGGGCGTCGTCCCAGGAAATGTCCTGCCAGTCGGTGCCGCCGGGACGCCGCACTTGCGGCTTCGTGAGCCGCCGCGGGTTGAGCATATCCTGCTCAAGAGAAGAGCCCTTCGGGCACAGCGTGCCCCGGTTCGTTGGATGATCGGGATCGCCCTCGACATGGATCACTTGCGGCGTGACGTTCTTCGCGCCGTCGCCAATCGTGTAAATAAGTACGCCGCAGCCTACCGCACAATAAGGACACGTCGAGCGCGTTTCAGCAGCGCGCGCAATCTTTAACTCTTTGAGTTGCGCATAGGCGGGCTTGAGGTCGAAGCCAAAGATGGTCGCACCGACTGCACCGACCGTTGCTGCCTTGAAGAAGTCTCTGCGGGACTGTTTCATCGAACTGATCTCCGCGCGTGTCTGAGAGTCGAAGGACTTCTAAATCTTCTAGTCTTCGATCATTATGTTTGTCAAGGGATAGGAACGCAGGGTTAGTCATCGTTCGATGGCGTACTCACAAGGGACGCGCATCGCACTCGGCATTCGTTGGCCACCCCGTCGCTTTGGGATTACGGCCTGTATCCCGATTCATCACTACTAATATCGTGAAGGCGGGACCGGCCTACTTCCGGCTTGCCAACTGACCAAGAGTGATTGGCATCGTAACTCTAGCCGCGATGGGCGACGCGTAAATTTCCGAATCCGGGCATTATTGCTGCTAATCCAACTGCTAAGATGTAAAAAAGTTGCAAACCTTTCTTCCCGCAAGCCGCTACGGCGGCTGCATCTGGTAGGAGGTAACCCGGTATGACCAAGAAGGCAAGCCCCAAGCCGCTCCCCGACCTGCCTCAAGAAGACGTTCCCAAGGCCGTCTCCAGGCGCAACTTCATCAAAGGCGTCATCACCAGCGGCGTTGCAGTCTCTTCCGCGAGCTATCTGTTTCGCGCCTCCTCCCTGCTGCACGGCCAGCAGTCGGAGGCGGGTGTGGGCGAGCGCTTGATTACGCTCAACGTCAATGGTCAGCAGAGACGCGTCGATGCGATGAAGCAGGAGACCCTGGCGTCGACGCTGCGTTACAAGCTGGGCCTGACCGGCACCAAGCTGGGATGCGACCGCGCTGAATGCGGATCTTGCACCGTGCTTATCGACGATGTTCCGTATTATTCGTGCTCGGTGCTAACCCACACGGTGCGTGGCCGAAAAGTTATGACCATTGAAGGCCTGGCCGACGGGGACGGGACTTTGCACCCAGTACAGCAGGGCGTCATCGACGAACAAGGCTTTCAGTGCGCCTTTTGTATGCCGGGCTTCATTATGAGTACAGTGGGATACCTGAAAAGCAATGCCAATCCCACTCGCCAGGAGCTGGCGCAGGGAATCTCGGGAAACCTATGCCGCTGCCAGGATTACGACAAGATTCTCACCGCGATGATGCGCGGCGCTGAGAATCTGCGGAGGACGAAGCTTGGATAACTCAAAGCTGGATAAGCAGAAGGCAGTTGCGAAGGCTGAAACCGCTGAGCGCCAGTATGGAGCCGGATACAAGCTGATCGGCAAGAACTACCAGACCCCAGATCTATACGCGAAGGTTACCGGCCAGGCAAAGTATGCGGAAGATTTTCGAGCCGAGGGCATGTTGTTCTGCAAATTGCTGCTTAGCCCCATGCCGCATGCGCGGGTAAAGCGCATTCATTCGGATGCAGCTCTTGCCATGCCTGGCGTCAAAGCCATTCTTACGGCAAACGATCTTCCCGCGCCAGCCGATACCCTTACCGACAACGGAACGGTGATCAAAGCGAGCAAGTGGGGCGAGCGTGGCCTTACCAATGAACCGGTCTATCAGGGAGAACCGATTCTCGCCGTGGCCGCTGTCGACGAACTCACCGCTGCGGAAGCCATCGAGAAAATTCAGATCGATTTTGAACGGCTTCCGTTCGTGGTGGATCCGCTCGACACGTTGCGACCTGGTGGTCCTAATCCTCGAACGGATGGCAATGTCTGGACTCGGCCCGCGGGACAAAATCCGGGTTCGCCTGAGGTTACAGAACTCAAATGGACCAAAGCCGACTTTGCGGAGGAGAAGCACGGTCGTTTGCCAATGGGCAAGGCTCCCGACGAATGGTCGTATGGCGATGTCGCTTCCGGCTTCAAGAACGCGGCGCTGGTTCTCGACGAGACCTTCGTCACACCCGACACCAGCCATCAGACGCTTGAGACCCGCAGCGCCATGGCTTACTGGCAGAACGGCAAGGTCTACATTTACACGGGCACGCAAAGCACCGCGCAAACGCTGCCTGCGATCGCGCGCTGGCTGAACATTAGCCCGGACAACGTTGTCTTTATCAGCGAATACACCGGGGGCGGATTCGGCAGCAAGATCACAGGCGGAGTGTCGATGATCATCCCTGCTCTCCTGGCGAAGAAAACCAACACTCCTGTGATGATGCGTATCAGCCGTGAAGAGGAGACCTTCATCGGTCGCGCCCGTCCCAGCTTTCAAGGACGCATGAAGGTCGGTTTCTCGAAAGAAGGTCGGATTACCGCTCTCGACATGTTCGTGATCTGCGATAACGGCCCATACGACGCGGTGGGGGATGCGCCGTCATCGGGCCGCATCGTCTCTCTGTTGTACCAGCCGCTAGCCATGCGCTGGCGCGGAGTAACAGTGCTCACCAACACGCCGCCCCGCAGCGCTCAGAGTTCCCCGGGCGGCCTTCAGGGGATCGTCATCATCGAGCCCATCATCGCAAAAGCTGCGCGCCAGCTCGGAGTTGATCAGGTGGCGATTCGCCGCGTCAACTGCCCGGAAGGCAAGGCCCCATTCGGACCGGCGCAGCAAGGAAAACGGCAGTATGCGACGAGCGCGTTCCTTAAGGAAGCACTTGACCGCGGCGCGGAACAGTTCAAGTGGAGCGAGCGGGTCGCGCGCACTCCGAAAAAGATGGGCACGAAAGTTCGCGGCATCGGCGTGTCGCTCAGCTGTTACGTTGGCGGCACGATCGGTTTCGATGGGATTCTCGTTATCACGTCGGAAGGTCGTGTCATCTTTCAATCCGGCATCGGCAACCTGGGAACAGAGTCCGTGAGTGACGTGCACCGCGCGGGTGCGGAAGTTCTCGGTGTGCCGTGGGAGAAATGCGAAGTCGTGTGGGGGAATACGACCAAGAACCTTCCTTTCACCTGCGTCTCCGGCGGCAGCCAGACAACTCACGCCATGACCCGGGCCGCGTATGCGACGGCCATGGACGCTAAGAAGAAGCTCCAGGAAATCGCGGCCAAGAAGCTCGGTGGCAAGCCGGAGCAGTATGAAGTCGCCAATGAGCGCGTCTTCCGCAAGGGCGGCGCCAGCATGACTCTGGCGCAGGCGGCGAAATACGCGATTCAACTGGGCGGTGTCTATGATGGGCACGAGTCCCCCGCCGATGTTCATAAACTGACGAAGGAGTCTGTTGCGGCGTTAGCCGGTCAAGGTCTGGTGGCGGCGGCCAAGGACAACTATCCCCGCGACGGCTCGACATTTTCTTACGTCGCCAGCTTTGCCGAAGTCGAAGTTGACATCGAAACTGGCAAATACTACATCGTCGACTTCCTCGCCTCTGCCGACGTCGGCACGGTAATCCATCCCCGAGCGCTGGGCGGGCAGGTGCTCGGCCGTTCGGTCTTGGGCATCGGGCATGCCATTGGTCAGAAGTGGGTGTTCGACCCACACTATGGCGAGATGGTTTCCAAGCGATTCCATCACAACAAGCCGCCGACCATTCTCGATGTGCCCGTCGATATGCAATGGAGCGCGTTAGACATCCCGGATCCGGAAACGCCCGTGGGTGCGCGCGGGGTCGGCGAGCCGCCAGTTGCGGGCGGCTGTGCCTCCATCTTGAACGCTCTTTCCGATGCGCTCGGGGATGAGATTTTCCAGCGCGCACCGGTGAATGCTGACACGATTCTGACGTCGCTCGAAGCGGGCCGCCCGATGCAGCATCCCTTGGTCGCCCATATTTGACGGCTCATATTTGATTGAGATTTTGAGGAGAGTTATGGCTGTTATCCGAGACGTAATGCCCGCCTTCGAGCTGTATCAGCCGAGTTCCGTGGCCGACGCTCAGAAGCTTCTCGAACAGCATGGGCCCGATGCCTGGGTGCTGGCCGGGGGGATGGACAGCTTCGACTGGCTCAAGGATCGAATCAGAAAGCCCAAGGTTGTAGTCGATCTGAGCGGCATCGAGGAACTGCGGGGAGTTCGCACGACGGGCGATGGTATCGAGATCGGCGCGATGACCACGCTCACCGAAGTGGTGAATCATCCCGTTATCAAGCAGAAGTATGATCTGCTGGCGCAGGCTGCGGAGCTGGTCGCATCGCCGCAAATCCGCAATCAGGGAACGCTCGGCGGCAATGTTTCGCAGGATACGCGCTGCTGGTACTACCGTGGAGGTTGGCCGTGCTACCGCGCCGGTGGCAACATTTGCTATGCGGATACGCCGGAGGGCCGCAACCGCGAGCATGCCATTCTTCACGCAGATCGCTGCGTGGCGGTGAATCCTTCGGACACAGCGCCGGCCCTGATTGCGCTCGACGCCAAGTTCGTTCTGCGCACTCCCAAGGGTGAGCGCTTGGTGGATGCCGAGGATTACTTCATCGGTCCTGAGATCGATATTACGCGTCTGCACATCTTGCAGTCCGGCGATCTGCTTACTGCCATTCGTATTCCGTCCACCTGGGCGGGTGCGCAATTCTATTTTGAAAAGGTGCGGGACCGCAATGTTTGGGACTTCCCGCTCCTCAACGTCGCCTCGGCCATGGTCCTATCCGGCGGCACAATCGATCGCATGCGAATCGCGGTGAACGGCGCCGCAGCTCGACCGTTAAGGCTGAAGACAGTCGAAGATGCGGTTCGTGGGCAGTCGCGGAATGCGGCGACTGGTGAGATGGCGGGGAAACTCTCGGTGCAGGGAGCGGTTCCATTGCAGTTCAATGCGTACAAGATCCCGTTGATGAGAAATCTGGTCAAACGCGCCGTCCGTGGAGTCGAGGAGGTCACATGGGCTTCTTAGAGTGGGCCACGAGTCCTTGGGGACAAAATGTCCCCATCCATATTGCCTGGTTCCTGATCTGGGTTGCGGTGATCGCGGGATTGCTCTTCCTGATCGTTCACGCCATCTACATCATGTATTTCGCCAAGCCCAGAGTGTTCGCGGCGGATGATTCTTCCGCGGTGTCGGCCAGCATACCCAAGCACGTTCCGCGGCACTCGCTGGTGGCGAGGCTGTTTCACTGGATCATGGCGGCCTCCATGTTCACGCTGCTGTTTACTGCGTTTCTCCCGAAAGTCGGCATCCAGTTTAATTGGGTGACCTATCATTGGATCGCCGGCACCGTGCTAACTGTTTCCATCGTTTTTCACATCATTCATGCTTCCTTCTGGCTGGATTTCTGGTCGATTTGGCCCGACAGAATCGATCTGGATGACGCATGGAAAAGGGTTCGCCGGTTTTTCGGAATGCCCGCGCCGCCGCCGCGAAAGTTTGCCAAGTATCCCCTGGAGAACAAGCTCTTCCACAGCGTCATTATCTTGTGCGGCCTGTCGGTAATTCTTACTGGCGTTTTCATGATGTCTCGTGTGCGTACAATCTTTTTCCCTCGAAATCCGTATCTATTCAGCGACATGACCTGGGGCCTGATGTATGTGCTGCACGGATTGGCAGGCGTAGGGCTGATTGCGCTCGTGATGATGCACGTCTACTTCGGGCTCCGGCCGGAGAAGCGCGCAATCACTAAATCGATGATCTTCGGCTGGATGGACCGCGACTTCTATCTGGAAGAGCACGATCCCGAGCGATGGAAGGTAGAGACTGCTTCGCCGTCACCGACATCCAACCGAATCGAAGGCCGAGGACTAACCGATGCTGGCTGAGATCTGCGATCGTTGTGAAGCGGTGGAAGAATGCTACGAGTTCTTGCTGGCATACGCAGCCCAGGGTCTACCGAGTGACCAGGACAGCAAGTCGGGTGGGCGAGTTCGTGAGTTCCTGCGTCGAGCCGTCGAGGCCTTGAAGGGCCTGCCGGAAGCCTGTGTGATGGCAGTCGAACAGGAAGGCCTCGAGCCCGCCGGCAAATACCTGGCGTTCATTGCGGTGCTCGATCGCGACTCTCGCGACTCTCTTGCTGCCATTGAATTGGTGCTCGCCCAACCTGCGATCAGTTCCCAGTTGGTTGACAATCTGAACGCTTCCATCCACCTTCGAGCGCTCCTCACCGATCTATTCCTGCTCGGTGAGATTCTGAGAAAGCAAAACAAACCGGCCGTGGAAGTAGTCACGAGCCGCGGCGAATGAAGAAACCGGCCCTCGACTTTGACGAGTGACTTCCGGGGCATTGCTGCGCCGGGACGCCCACTTTGCAAAAGCTCCGAAAAAAATAAGGACAGGCCAAGTTTTCGACGATTGTAGCCTGTGACGGCGTAGGAAGCCTGCGTCTTCAGTTATTTGGTTGGCCGCGAACCTGTGATGAGGATGTCAACCAGTCTCCTGGCGCTTGGCTGCCAGTCAGGGCCGGAGGCTACGTGGGAGACGCCGATCAGCGCTCGAAGCAGATCGAATGGCTCCAGATCTCTACGAATTTCACGGCTCTTGATGGCGCGCTTCACCAACGAATCGATCGCGCCCTGGACCTGAGCGCGTGAACTTTCATACAACTTCGATGCACCTCCGACGTACGCATTCAGCGCAGGAGCGATGATCTGCTTGGTCGCGATGTAATCGATGAACAGTAACATCCATGCCCGCAAGGCCTCGATGGGGGGAAGAGTTTCGGAGAACTTCTTCTGGGCTGCTGCCAGTTTTTCCACTTCTGTCCGATAGACCGCTTCGATCAGTGTGTCTCGCGTAGGAAAGTGGCGATACAGGGTTCCGGCTCCAACGCCGGCGTCTTTGGCAATGTCGTCTAGGCTGGCGTTCGCGCCGGACCGCGTGAACGCCTGCTTCGCCACCTCCAGGACGCGCTCGCGGTTGCGCTGCGCGTCGGTGCGCGGCTTTCGCGGGGCAATTTTCTGAGTTTTGGTTGGCATATAAAAAGTTGCAACCGGAGGAAGCCTCCGGTTATCTTATCTAGTGATTCGGAGACACTCTCCGTTTTATCCGGAAACCGAGCGGCCTGTCAATAGCGGGTTCTCCGGCTCGATCTAAGGGTTCGATCTCCGCTTCGAGAGGTGAGGAATATGAATGCACTGGCTCGTTATCAACATCAACCATCGAAGAATTTCAATCATCCTTGCCCTGACCTCATGACGATGGCGGAGCGCGAGTTGTCGGCGTTCTTCAAGGCGGTCACACAGTCATTTGGGTCAGAACAGGCGGAGCTCTCTGCAGACGACTGGCTGCGGGAGTTGGTCGAGATTGATGGTCTGCCCACGTCAGCCCGCGGATGGCAACTGATCACTGCTAAGGCTTCGACTCGGCTTGCTGGTCGAGTTCGCGCTTCGTCCCTATCGTCGTCCTTATCGACTGAACCACAAATTGCTTAGGAGCAAAAGAATATGCGTGTTTTTGTTACTGGAGCTACGGGATTTATTGGTACTTCGGTTGTTCAGGAGTTGCTCAACGCTGGTCATTCGGTGATTGGGCTGGCGCGCTCGGATTCGGGCGCCGAGTCGCTTCGCGGCTTGGGTGCCAACGTCAAAGTGCATCGAGGGGATGTTGAAGATCTGGAGAGCTTGCGCAGTGGAGCGGCTGCTTCGGAGGGCGTGATCCACACGGCCTTCGTTCATGATTTTGCTCGATTCAAGGAAGTCTGCGAGATCGACCGGCACGCCATTGAAGTTCTCCGGCGACGCGCTTGCTGGCTCTGACCGGCCTTTGATTGTCACCTCCGGAACTGCGGTCGCACAGACGCCGGGGCGACTTACTACCGAGGAAGATGCGCCTAATTCTCCGATGCCGCGCGTCGCTTCGGAAGAGGCAGCGGCCGCGGTTGCGGCTAAGGGCGTGCGCGTTGCGGCGATGCGGCTGCCGCAGGTCCACGACCCCGTCAAGCAAGGGCTTATCACTCATCTGATCGATGTGGCTCGCGCAAAGGGTGTGTCGGCTTATGTGGGCGACGGAGCTAATCGCTGGCCCGCGGGGCATCGACTTGATGCTGCGCGTCTCTATAGGCTGGCGCTGGAGAAGAGCGCTGAAAAAAGGGCTGGATTAGTTCGCTACAACGCGGTTGCAGAAGAGGGTGTGGCGCTGCGAGAGATCGCTGAGGTAGTCGGCCGCGGATTGAAGGTGCCGGTTGTTTCCAAATCTGCCGAGGAGGCGGGCGAGCACTTTGGTTGGCTGGCGCACTTTGTGGTCGCCGACATTCCGGCTTCGAGCGCGTTAACGCAGAAATGGCTGGGATGGCGGCCGACGGGTCCGGGCCTGATTGCGGATCTGAAGGCTATGAAATATTTTGAACATGTTACCGACACCGCGGACGCCGCTGTCGGGCGCGGCTGACGCGTGAGTGAAAGGAAACAATCAGTTAGAGGTATCAGAGAGATTCAGTAATAGTTTAAGGAGGCAGAAGATGGCGAACATACTTGAGGCAACTTCATTTGGAGCAACTTCGACTACGGAAGACGTGTTGTCCGGCGTGAATCTGAAGGGCAAACGGATTCTCCTAACCGGCGCTTCGGCCGGCCTGGGCGTGGAAACTGCGCGCTCCCTGGCCGCGCACGGCGCTCAGGTTGTAGGTGCGGCCCGGGATTTGAACAAGGCCAAAGCTGCAACCGAGCAGGTGCGAAAGGACGCCGCTTCCAATGGCGGAAGCTTCGAACTGATTGAACTCGATCTTGCCAGCCTGAAGAGTGTGCGTGCTTGCGCTGATGAACTGCTGGCGAAAGCGAAACCGTTCGACGTGGTCATTGCCAATGCGGGCGTCATGGCCACGCCCTTTGGCCGCACGGCAGACGGCTTCGAAACACAGTTTGGGACGAATCACCTGGGCCACTTTGTCCTAGTCAACCGCATTGCGGCGCTGATACGCGATGGCGGGCGGCTGATCAATCTTGCTTCTTTGGGGCACCGCTTTTCTAATGTCGACCTCGATGATCCCAACTTTGAGCGGACTCCGTATGAGCCCTTCGTTGCCTATGGCCGATCCAAAACAGCGAACATTCTCTTCGCGGTTGCCTTCGACAAACGGCATCGCGGTCGCGGCGTGCGTGCCGCCGCAGTCCATCCGGGAGTAATCCATACCGAACTCGGTCGGCACGTGGACGCTAGCGCAATCGAAAAGATCATCGAACAGAGGAATCAACAACTCGCCGCGGAGGGCAAGGCGCCGTTCCAGTGGAAGACCATTCCGCAGGGAGCCGCAACTTCGGTGTGGGCCGGAGTCGTTGCTCGCTCCCAAGAAATCGGAGGACGATATTGCGAGGACTGCCACGTGGCTCATCGGGTGCCGGACAACCTGCCCATCGATGCCATCCATGAAGGAGTGCTTGGATATGCGCTTGATGCAAAGAACGCCGAGGCGCTCTGGAAGAAAAGCGAAGAACTGGTGGGAGAGTCTTTTTCGCTCTCATCTTATGTTCTGGTTGCTTTGGTTCTCGTTGCTTCAGCTCTCTCGATGCAAACAACGGCCAGTTGGAGGAGGAATGAAAATGATTGAATAAAAAGACCTGGGCGGCAGTTTCACCCTGCCCGGCTATTCTTGGGATTCTTTCTCATCTTCAGTACCTATCAATTTGGGTTTCCTTTCAGTGAAATAGCGATCCTTCTCCAACTACCGTCCCGCGGTTTGTCGGCGTCGGCCGCGATTGCACGCGGCGGTGGCGAACTTGGTACACTGGCCTTCCGCGCCGAGTTTTTATGTCTTCAACTTCGTGAAACTCGCCTTGCCGTCAGATGTCGTGCGCTGTAGGGGATTCGGCTACCTAAGCACGACCGCGCGGGCTCGTGTCGATAGACCCAGCTCTCGTTGAAGGTTGGTTTTCTGAATTCTTTTCGTGAGGTATAAGCATTGACTTCACTACAAGGGGACTCTCGCCGGTTGTGGGTGCTGGCGGGCGTGGCCGGGTTTATTCTGCTCTTCGCCATTCACCTGGCACTGATCGCGCGCGCGAACACCATTACATGGGATGAGCCCGACCATATCTATTCTGGATACCTGTCGTGGCGCGGCGACTTTGGCTTGAACCCCGAGCATCCGCCGCTGGTTAAGTTCGTTGCCACTCTGCCTTTGCTTCCCATGCAGCTGAACGTTCCAGAGATGCAAGATCGTCCTTACCGGTTACAGGCGGTTCTCGGTGGAAGAGATTTTATCTTTCACAACGACGCCGACAAGATCGTGTTTCGCGCGCAGATGGCGGCCTCAATCTTCACGCTGCTGTTGCTGGTGATCGCGTTTCTCGCGACGCGAGAAATGTTCAATACGATCGCGGGCTTCCTTGCACTCGGGCTTCTGCTGTTCGATCCGACCCTGCTCGCTCACGGAGCGCTGGTAACCACGGACGCGGCGCAAGCCTGCTTTTTACTGGCATCGATTTATGCGTTCTACCGCTACGTGCAATTGCCATCCGCTGGCCGGCTGATGACTACCGGAGTTGCCGCCGGACTGGCGTTGGCCTCCAAGCACAGCGCGGTCCTCGTCTTCCCCATGCTCTTGATTCTCGCGGGAGTCGAGATATTCCGGCGACAGTCGGCGAACCGCGGCTCGCAGCTTTCTGTCGGTAAACGCGCCACTCGCTATGCTACGGCCCTGGTGATCATCGGCCTCATGGCAGTCGCAATTCTGTGGGCGGCCTATGGCTTTCGCTATGCGGCGCGCGGGAACGGGCTGCAGTTGAATCCGCCGATGGAGGTGCAACTTGCCAAAGTTCCGAGTCCTGCGCAAGCCAAAATACTTCAGGAATTCGCCCGTTTCCACTTGCTCCCCGAGTCTTACATCTATGGCTTTGCGCATGTATTGTTCAGCGCCGACAGCTTCAACAGCTATCTCTTCGGCAAATCCTATCCGCATGCCGTCTGGTTTTACTTTCCGGCGGCCATGCTGGTGAAATCGAGCCTCACGTTTCTGATCCTGCTGGCGATTAGCGTTTGGGTGATCGCGAGCGGGCGGCTGCAAAAGAGGCGCGAAGTCCTGTTTCTTCTGATCCCGCCGCTCATCTATCTGGCTGCGTCGATGAAGGGCGGAATGAACATCGGCATTCGCCACATCCTGCCCGTCTACATCTTTCTTGCGATCCTGATCGCGGGCGCGGCCTCCGTACTGATTAAGAACAGCCGCCGCTGGCAGTATGCGATCATACTTCTGCTGGTCTTCCAGGCAATCTCGGTGACGCGCGCATTCCCCGACTGCATTGGCTATGCGAACGAGGCCTTTGGCGGCCCAAAGAACGTCTGGAGGTATGTGAGCGATTCGAGTGCCGACTGGGGGCAGCAATTGCACGCCGTGAAGCAATACACCGACGAGCGCCACATACAAAACTGCTGGTTCGTTTACTTCGGAACCGGTGTGATTGACTATGACTACTACAAGATCCCATGCAAGCTGCTTCCGACCATAGAATCAATCTGGCTGGGCACGCTCTCCGACGCTACTCCTGCGATCGAAGGTCCCGTGTTCATCAGCGCAGTCAATCTCACGGGATTCGAATTCGGGCCGCCTCCACTTAATCCTTATGAGCAGTTCAAGACCTTGAAGGCTGCCGATGCAATCGACTCTAGCGTCTTTGTGTACGAAGGACGCTTCGAGATTCCACTTGCGGCGGCGTTGGCACACGCGCAAAAGGCAGGTGTATTTCTCGCCGGCAAGCGATTGCCGGAGGCGCTGCAGGAAGCACAACAAGCTGTGGCTCTCGCGCCCGACTCGGCCGGAGTGAACGCACGGCTGGGCAACGTGCTGGATGCGCTCGGCAGACGAGAAGAGGCTCGCCCTTACTACGCAACCGCGCTGCAACTAGCTCTCACCGAGCAGCCAGGGTTTCAGCACTCGCTGGTCGCACCGCTCAAACAGCGCCTTGCGGCAGAAGATGACCGCGCACAAAAAGGGCACCCTTGAACACGATGCCGCCTAGGCGCACCTGATAGAGCAGGAAAACTGACCGCAGTGATCAGGAACCTACCTGCGAATGGTGTTGTCCCGAACCGCTGATCACCCGTCGATCGGCATTGCTGAGTTGTTGCCTGGGAACCTTGACATCGATTCAGCGCCACGAACCGCTTGGGATGTCAGCTAAAACATCAAAGTGGTTCTTGGGCCTCGGTTCTGGCTGTAAAACGCGACTACACTCAAGACTGCGGCGGCTACAGTTACTAATTTTAGCTAAATTTAGAAGTCACCTTGCGGGAAGTGTAGTACTGCTGAATTCCGCTCGCGCCTGGTCTCCCACAAGCCCGTTCCTGGAGGCTGCGGGTTAGCCGACCATCCGCCCGCAGTGTCGATTGCGGTATCATCACCGTCCTTTCGATGATGACCCTTCCTGTTTATTTCACTTGACTATAGCGGCAGTTAAACACTATTTTACTCTAGGCCTTGAGCCACAAGGCCTGCAGAAATCAGGAGACGATGTCAGTCGCATGAAAAAAACGATACAGCGAGACCTGTTTCCGGGGGCGCTGGAGATGATGATTCTCCGAACGCTGAAACGACAGCCTATGCACGGCTATGCGCTCGTCCAGGAGATTAAACGAACCTCGGATGATCTGCTTCAGATCGAAGAAGGCTCGCTGTATCCAGCTCTCCAGCGCCTTCTGAAGGAAGGTTTTGTGAAGGCGGAATGGGCTATCTCTTCTACAAACCGCCGGGTTCGGATCTACAAGTTGACGGCGGCGGGCGGGAAGCATCTGGAGCGTGAGGTATCGAGCTTTGAGCGCATGCTGAAAGGCATTACGCAAGTTCTGGCGCCGGGTGAATTATGAATTGGCTCAGGCAATTGTTTTCGCGACAGCGGCTGTACCGTGAGTTATCGGAAGAGATTCAGGCGCATCTTGACGAGAAAGTTGAGGAATTAGTTGCGGGGGGAATGTCCGGGCAAGAAGCGCTGCGGTGCGCGCGGCGGGAGTTTGGGAATGTGGGACTGATCGAGGAGAACAGTCGCGAAGTTTGGGCCTGGCCATCCGTGGAAGATGTTTTCTTTGACATCCGTTATGGGCTGCGCGCGCTGCGCCACAGTCCGGTGTTCACTGCCGTCGCCTTGTTGACGATCGCAATCGGAATCGCGGCCAACGCAGCCGTCTTCAGTGTCGTAAATAGCGTGCTGCTGAAGCCGTTGCATTACCCGAGGGCCGAGGAACTGGTGGCGCTGCATCAGATCGCGCCGGGTGCAGAAGGGCTTGCGGATTTTGAGAACGGTCTTCTTCTGTCGCCGTCGATGTATTTCACATACGCTGAACACAACCAGACATTTCAATCGTTAGGCGTCTGGATCACTGGTACGGCGAACGTCACGGACATGCCCGAGCCGGAACAGGTGCGTACGGTGGGTGTGAGCGACGGCGTGCTGCAGGCACTGGGCGTGCCGCCTGCAGTTGGGCGGTGGTTCTCGCAGATGGATCAGGTACCGAACGGTCCGGGAAGGGTGATGCTGAGCTACGGGTATTGGCAAAGGCGCTTCGGCGGAGACCGGGCGGTAATCGGACGAAACATCACGGTTGATTCGCAGCCCCGGGAAATCGTTGGTGTAATGCCACAAGGATTTCGATTTGTTGATTCGGACTTCGATTTGACCGCGCCGCTAGCATTCAACCGGGGCAAGTTGATTCTCGCTGGCTTCGGGTTCAATGGAATCGCGCGGCTCAAGCCCGGAGCGAGCATTGCGCAAGCCAACGCGGACCTGGCGCGAATGCTACCAATCTGGATGGACTCCTGGTCCAACGGCCCCGGATCTAATCCGCATATTTACGAAGGGTGGAGAATTACGCCGATGATTCGCCCGTTGAAACTGCAAGTGATTGGAAACGTCGGCGAACTGCTATGGGTGGTAATGGGAACAATTGGGGTGGTCATGCTCATTGCTTGCGCGAACGCGACGAATTTAATGCTGGTGAGGGTAGAAACCCGGCAGCAGGAATTGGCGGTGCGCATGGCACTCGGGGCAGGCCGGACGCGAATCGTTCGAGGTCTTCTAGTAGAAAGCGTAATGCTTGGCATAATTGGCGGATTCGCGGGCGTTGGCTTAGCGTACGTTGGCGTGCGCTCGCTCGTCGCGATCGGGCCATCGAATCTGCCTCGCTTAAACGAAATCGCGATCGATGCGCGAGGGTTAGGTTTCACTTTTGTTCTTTCGGTGCTGTCCGGTTTGTTGTTTGGGTTGATTCCCGCTCTGAAATATACAGGCCCACCGAGCAGCTTGGCCCTCCAAAGCGCGGGACGAACCATCAGCGTGAGCCGGGACCGGCATCGGGCGCGGAATTTGCTGGTGGTGGGGCAGGTGGCAATGGCGCTGGTGCTCTTGATGAGTGCTGGCCTGATGATTCGCACATTCGGAGCGTTGCGAAAGGTCGATCCGGGATTCGCCGATCCGCAGCACTTGCAGGCGATGCGAATTTCCATTCCGGATTCGCTGATCGCCGAGCCGGAACGGGTAACCCGAACACAAAACGCAATCCTCGATAAGCTGGCAGCGATTCAGGGCGTGAAGTCAGTTGGTTTCGCAAGCGATATGCCGATGGAAGGCGTTGACTCGGACTGGGATGAAATCTTTGTGCAAGACAAGGTTTATTCTGGCGACCTGATTGCGCCATTGCGACTGTACAAGAGTATTTCTCCCGGTTTCTTGCAGACCGCCGGGACAAGATTAGTAGCCGGGCGCGAGATGACATGGGGTGAGGTCTATGCACTGCGCCCGGAGGTGATGGTGTCTGAGAATTTGGCGCGCGAGATGTGGGGCACGCCGTCGGCAGCGATCGGAAAACACCTGCGCGAGTTTTCGGCCATGCCGTGGCACGAAGTGATCGGCGTGATCCAGGACGTTCGTGAGAAGGGCATACAGGAGCAGGCGCCCGAAATCGTGTACTGGCCTCCGTTAGTGCAGAATCGTTTTGCTCCGGCGATACGCACCGTGACATTCGTGATGCGAAGCGAGCGCGCAGGCACGGAGAGTTTTCTGAACGAGGTTCGTGCGGCGGTACAGTCGGTGAATTCGGATCTGCCGCTGGCATCCGTGCGGACAATGCAAGACGTGTACGACCAATCGGTCGCGCGAACTTCGCTCACCTTGGTGATGCTTGGAATTGCGGGAACAATGGCGCTGGCGCTGGGAATCATCGGTATCTATGGCGTGATGTCTTACACGGTAGCGCAACGCAGACGCGAAATTGGCATTCGTTTGGCGCTCGGAGCGCAGGGCGGAGACGTGCTGCAAATGGTTCTGCGGCAGGGTGCGAAGTTGGCGTTGGTGGGAGTGGTCATCGGAATCGGTGCTTCTTTCGCACTGACCGGGCTGATGACTAACCTGCTGTTTGGCGTGACAGCGCACGATCCGCTGACTTTCGTTGCGGTTGCTGCCCTGCTCATTCTGGTAGCGCTCTTGGCATGCTACATTCCCGCTCGCCGTGCGACACTCGTCGATCCGATCGTAGCGCTTCGTTACGAATAGATCTTTCTATTATGAATTAAGATCGCTCATTCTAGGTCGTCGTTGATGCCTGCCGACTGAGGGGCTATTCATTTTTCGAAGGTAGCTTGCAGGGGTGCTCGAAGGCGAACGGCGAATTGTCGCACGTAATTCTCCCAGTCTGTTTCCTCAGGAAAATCGCCGCTCTTGCTCCAAGCGGCACCGAAATAATATAGAAATGGTTTGCCGGCCTGCGCCGCCGAAGTGGCCAGCAAATTGGCAACGGGCGGCAAGCCTTCGCTGGTCGGTGTGGTGAGATCCGCTTGCGTCGGCTTGGGTAGCGTGGCGCTTTCGGTCGCGAATGCCTCGATTTTTCCTGGCATCACGATTGCACACCCGATGTTTCCGCGGTCGCGATCAGCGGGCTGCCAATAACTCATCCAGCCCTCTTCTTGATTCTTGGCGATCACACCGTCGCCGGGACGTTGCGCGATGCCAATCGCGATGTCGAATCGCGGGTAACGGTCCGCGGCGAATACGCTTTCGGCGCGGGTCATGTTGGAACCGGCGTCGATGGTGAGGCGCTTGGTTTCAGAAATTTTGTGTTTCCCGGCTTCCCAGGCATCGTAGGTCAGCTCGAATTCGGAGCGGATCGGCCCGGTCACGATGATTCGCGCGCTGTTGTAATTGCTCGAAACATAGTAGGTATGATCCTCCCAAATGCCGAGCCCGCCGCAACCCCGGCTCCGCCCAACGCGATAATCATCCAATCCTTCGCCGTGATCGTTGTGATAATCGCCGTCCTTGTACCACTTGTTGATCACCAGGGCGCGCGAGCTCTTGACCCACACATCTACGCCACTGCTCACGGTGCCCTCGGCTGGAATCAGGTCCCGGTGGTACATGCGATGGGCGATGCGATCACTCTCCCAAGCCATGTCGCGATAGCGCTCGTCTATTTGCCGCGCGTACGTTTTCAAAATCGGCTGCGGCACCGCAGGCAGAGCGGAGGCGTCCAGGATGTAGTAGGTCCGCGATTCCCCCGGCGCCAGATCCGCTTGGAAAAGGAATGTGTCCGGCGCTTGCCCTGATTCGGTCGCGTAAATCTGCGAATCTAGAATGCGGGACGCCAAGCCGTCCATCACCGCCAGGTGTGTCGCAGGCAACCCCCGGCGTGCCAATCGAGAAAGGCTCAACTCCGCCGTTTCGCAATGGCGGTACAGATGGATTGGATTGGTCACCCGGATCGCCAGCGGCTTGGCCTTTTCAAACACC
>Ga0209008_1000057_pt1 | contig 56153 bp, 49 predicted proteins | sample JacPin_JW_Ref_O3_FD_187963 | JGI IMG/M metagenome (GOLD analysis project Ga0209008, IMG submission 187963) | Forest soil microbial communities from Algoma, Ontario, Canada - Jack Pine, Ontario site 1_JW_Ref_O3 (SPAdes) (version 2) | ecosystem: Environmental > Terrestrial > Soil > Boreal... | reverse complement strand
TCTGGTCCCAGCTGGAGTGTTTCGCAATCTCCTCCGGCACGCCGATGCGGGTCAGCCGCGTCGCATCCAGCGGGATAACCCCCTCGTAGCCGATTTCAACCTCCACCGATTCCTTAGGCTTAACCTCGGCCGGCAAGGTGACGATCGCTTCCGAAAGCCCGCCCGTATGATCGATGTCTGACAAGTAGGGCTGGGAAACAAATTGAACGGTCTTGCCGTCCACCCGGATCGACCGCCAGCTAAGCGAAGATGAGATTTGCAGCGCTGCGATCTTCTGCGGTTGCGCAGAGTCGTTGCGCAACGTGATTTTGCCGCGCGCGCCAAGCCGCTGCTGTTGCGGCTCCAGCGTTATCGCGAGATCGTATTTCGCAATGGTGAACGCTTCCCGATCCAGCGCCCACGCCGCTGAAGCAAAGGCGCCAAGAATGCAAAGAACAATAACGGAGAAAAATTTCATGATTCCGAGATTCATTATTTACTTCGATGCGCCCAGTCGCCTCTGCCGCACGACTTCATAGAGCACTATGCCCGCCGCCACCGATACATTCAGCGACGGCACCTTCCCGAGCATCGGAATCGATACCAGAAAATCGCAGTGCCGGCGCACCAGATCGTGAAGTCCCTTGCCTTCTGCACCCAGTACAACTGCGCAGTTCATCTTGTAATCGATCGCGTCATAAGTCTGCTCGCTGCGCTCATCGAGTCCAACCACCCACAGCTCTTTCTCTTTCAACTCTTCAAGTGCCCGCGAGATGTTCGTTACTTTGGCGATAGGCAAATGCTCACTAGCTCCCGCCGAAACCTTTGCCACCGCCGCCGTTACTGCCGCCGACCGCCGTTCTGGAATCACCACCCCATCGGCCCCCGCCGCATCCGCTGTCCGTAGAATCGCCCCCAGATTGTGCGGATCCTCGATCCCATCAAGTACTACCACTAAAGACTGCTCGCCGCGCCGCGATGCCACGATGTCGTCGAGATCGCTATATTGTTTGGCCGAAGTCGCGGCCACCAGTCCCTGATGCGCGGCGTTGCCCGCAATTTCATCAAGCTCCTGACGCGACAAAACTCGCACCGGAACACCGATCTTGCGGCACTCGTCAATCACTCGCCGCAGCCGAATGTCTTTCCGCTCCTTAGCAACGCCCACCCATTCGAAATTGCGCCCGCGCGCCTTCAGCGCTTCGGTCACCGTATTGATTCCATAAAGAATGTTCACGCCGATTAGTTTACCGTGTGCACGATATCCTGCGTGGGCCAGCAGCCGTGCCCTGAACGCAGTCCAAGGGTGGCCTGCGTAGCGAGTGATCTTCTGCCTTTTTTTGCACCAATTACCGAATGCTAGACTCAAATACTTGGAGACTCTTGAACAACGTTTACATTCTCTCCGCGGCCCGCACGCCCATCGGCAAATTCGGAGGCTCGCTGGCCTCGCTCACCGCCGCGGATCTAGGCGTGGTCGCCGCCCAAGCCGCCGTTGAGCGCGCCGCCATCGCAACCGAGGAAGTAGAAGAGACGATCTTTGGCAACGCGCGCCAGGCTGGTGGAGGCCCCAACCCCGCCCGCCAAATCTCGATCCGCAGCGGTGTGCCGCAATGGGTCCCCGCCTACACCATCAACAAAGCTTGCGCCTCCGGCCTCAAGTCCATCGCGCTCGGCTTCCAGGAAATTACCGCCGGCAATCTCGACTGCGTGCTGGTTGGCGGAACCGAATCCATGTCGCGAGTCCCCTATTATCTTGAGGGCGCTCGATGGGGCTATCGCCTCGGCAATCAGGAACTCGTGGACGCCATGTATCGCGACGGCTTCTTCTGCCCCTTGGCGAAAATGATCATGGGCGAGACGGCTGAGATTCTAGCCGAGCAATACAAAATTTCGCGCGAAGAACAGGATCAATTCGCGCTCACATCCCAACAACGCGCCGCCGCTGCCCAAGACAGCGGACGCTTTGATGCCGAGGTCGTTCCCGTCACGGTTGAGAGCAAAAAGGGTACAAGCGTCATCTCACGCGATGAGCATTTGTTTCGCGATGCAACTCTGGAGAAGATGGCGAAGCTTGCTCCTGTGTTTTCAAAAACAGGCGCCAGTGCGGGCACGATTACAGCCGGCAATTCTTCCGGCATCACAGACGGCGCGGCCGCCGTCGTCCTGGCAAGTGAGAAGTTCGTCAAGCATAACAATCTCAAGCCGCTCGCCCGCATCCTCGCCGCAACCTCGGCAGGAGTTGACCCACGCACCATGGGCATTGGGCCCGTCCCCGCCATTCACAAGCTCGAGCAGAAGCACGGCTTCAAACTCTCCGACTTCGACCTCGTCGAACTCAACGAAGCTTTCGCCGCGCAAGTGCTGGCCTGCGACCGTACTCTCCATTTTGACCACGACAGGCTCAACGTCAACGGTGGCGCCATCGCGCTCGGCCATCCCATCGGATGCACCGGAACGCGCATCACCGTGACCCTGCTGCACGAAATGTTAAAACGAAAAGCAAGCCGCGGCCTGGCTACGCTTTGCGTCAGCGGCGGGATGGGTATGGCGCTGGCCCTGGAAAACTGTGCGTAGCGCAATCATGACTGGCGGCGCGCCCACTACGATAGCTATACTGACTGAGGGATATGGCAATCGCTGCTGCTAATGCGGGTACGGTCAGTTCCGCTCGGAACCCAATGCCCCTCTCCGCCATCATCGTCGACGACGAACAACTGGCCCGCGACGAACTCGCCTATTTGCTCAAGAATCTTGACGAGGTGAACGTCATCGCCCAAGGCAAGAACGGCCTCGAGGCCATCAACCTGATCCGCGAACATAATCCCGATCTCGTGTTTCTTGACGTCCAGATGCCCGGCCTCGACGGTTTCGGCGTCATCAAGAAACTGCTCGACCGCAAGGTTCCGCTCCCCAAGATCGTGTTCGCGACTGCCTTCGATCAATACGCCGTGAAAGCCTTCGAGGTGAATGCGGTCGACTACATCCTGAAGCCCTTCGACAAAAAGCGTGTGGCGCAGTCCATTGAACGCGTGCGCGCGAAAATCGAGGCCGGCGCCGGTCCGGAAGAAAAACTCGAAACCCTGGTTCGGATGCTTGAATCGCAGAAGTCGCAGGCGGCGAAGATTCTGATTAAGGCAGCTGGCAGATTATTCCTCACCGATGCTAAGGATATTTGTTATGCGACCATCGAAGACGGCGTAATCACAGTCGCCACCAGCGGACACGCAGGCATGGAGGGCCAGTCCAATTGCCGCACGCTGGAAGAGCTTTTCGAAAATCTCGATCCCCGCTTGTTCTGGCGTGCGCACCGCTCGTTTCTGGTCAACATAAACCACATCCGCGAAGTCGTCCCTTGGTTCAAAAGCTCCTATCAGTTGCGCATGGACGATAAGAAGCAGACCGAGATCCCGGTGAGCCGCGCCCAAACCCGCCGCCTCCGCGAACTGTTCAACCTGTAAGGCCAGTTCTCAGTTCTCAGTAACAACCGTCCTCTCGGGTGATCTCAACGAGAACCGGGAGGTGCCTTTCGGTATGGTTTTTCTGAGAACTGACGACTGAGAACTAAAAAATGGGCGAACGCGTAATCTGCCTCGTCCGCCCGGGGAGGGAACTTTCAGGAAACTATCGCTTGCAGCGCAATTCAGTAACTACCGTCGAGATGTGCCCGATCAAGTCCAATCTCGTGGTGCGTGAATTCCGTGGGAACGCGAAGGTCCGGGTTGCGGGGCTCATCCGAGGCCCCCGAAAGCAGCAATCGGGCGAGTTTTTCCGTCGAGCTCCGGGCTAGGAGCAGTTCATGTATACGCCCCGCGGGCGCTGACCTTCCGGCAGCAAAGTGGAATTGCTGGGATTTAAGACTCAGATGCCCTATAGAGTTGAACTCATCCATGAGCGGTTGAGGTAAATTGCAGAAGTCAGAGCTCTGCCTCAGCGTGCAATCGAGACAGTGGTTCGAGATCGCGAAATGGCGCGGCCAACCCATGGCAAGCTCCTGCCGTGCAACGATGCCTGACGGGTGGAGGCCTCCGCCGGGGGACGAGGAATGCGCCACGCGCAAAGCATTGCACATTGCCTGCCATCCGCTCGACACTAAGTAAATGGTTGGATCACTGATAGTTAGGAATGAGCGGACCACTTCGCGGCGGATGACAAGCTGCCGAAGCGCTGGCTGGCTTGCCGACCATTCGGCAGACCCAACCCAACACTGAATGGTTAAGTCATCTGCTCGGGAGGAATTGTTTCCCGATAATCGCCAAGATTCCTTCTAATTCAGATAATCGGTCCGCGAGATTCCCAGGCGTTGCATTTTGTATTGCAGCGTGGTGCGCTTTACGCCAAGCCGCGCCGCTGCGCCCGATGGACCGGAAAGCACGCCGCGAGTCTGCCGCAGAACTTCGATGATATGCTGGCGCTCTTTGTCCCGCAGGGTCACGTCGGATTCCGAAAGCTGGCGAGCGTTTTCCTCTCGCAGTTCCCCGAGTGGCGGCGTCAGCCGATTGCCTTCGCTCAAGATTACAGAGCGCTCAACGAAATTCGCCAGCTCGCGAATATTTCCCGGCCACTTCCAATTCATCATTACTTCTATGACTTCATCGGGAATGACATCCACCTGTTTGTGCAGCCGCATCGCGCATTTTTCCACGAAATGCCGAACCAGCATGGGTATATCCTCGCGCCGCTCGCGCAGCGCCGGCAAATGCAGCGGAAAGACGTGCAGCCGATAAAACAGGTCGCCGCGGAATTCCTTCTCTTCGATCGCTTGCGCCAAATCTCGATTGGTCGCTGCAATCAGTCGCACATCGACCCGGATCGTCTTCGTTCCACCCAGCCGCTCGAACTCCTGATCCTGCAAAACACGCAGCAACTTGGGCTGCAATTCGAGCGGAATCTCCCCCACCTCGTCAAGTAACAATGTGCCCTTATCCGCCAGTTCCAGGCGCCCGACCTTTTTGCTCACCGCTCCTGTGAACGCTCCCTTTTCGTGGCCGAACAGTTCGCTCTCCAGCAGTCCGGTAGGAATCGCGGCGCAGTTCACCTTGATAAAGCTGCGATCCTTCCGCCGGCTCATGCTGTGGATCATCCGGGCGATGCGCTCTTTGCCGGTCCCGGTTTCGCCCGTGATCAGGACTGTAGAATCGGTGTCAGCGACAATCGCGGCGTAGTCCATTACACGTTTCAATGCCGGGCTGGCGCCGACGATATCCTCGGCCCGGTTCGCGCTTCGGATTTCATGCTCCAAATAGTGCTTTTCCTGAGTCAAACGATCTTTGAGTTCTTTAATCTCGCCATAAGCATGGGCATTGTGCAGCGCCATGGCGACCTGATTGGCGACTTGCTCCAGGTATTCCACCTCCGGCGTCCCGAAGGCATTCTCTACTTTGTCGGCCACATTCAACGCTCCCCACACTTGGTTGCGCGCAATCAAGGGCACGCTGCAAACGGACCGCATCCGAAGTTCATACAGGGCCCTCGCCAGTGGCCCTTCCAGTTGACGCAGATCGTTCCCCGTATAGACTGCAACCTCTCGTGTCTGAATCGAGTGGCCGGAGAGTGCATGATCGAGGGGAACGGTGGTTCCATGGTTCACAAAGGGCTCCAACTCAGGACCATCGCCATACGGCCGCACGCTCTTTCCATCTTCGTCGAGCAGCGACAGAACCGCCCATTTGTAGCGCGCGATGCTGCGCAGGCTGGAAAGAACCGCCGGCAACAATTTCTCCAACTCCAGAATGGAACTCAATTCGCGGCTGATTGTGATCAGGCTCTGCTGTTCCTCAAACGCGCGCTTCGCTCTGTCTTTCTCCAGCACGATCGCTCCCATGGTCGCGATCCGCGAGAGTAATTCGACGTCCTCATCGCTCGAGGCTTGCGGGAAAGTCTTGCCCAAGGCAAGCGCCCCAAAGCGGCTGGACGGCGTGGTCATGGGCACGGCAACGTAGGACCGTATCCCGTGATTGCGCAGCAGCGGCGTAAATCCAGGAAACCTTCCCTCGCGCTCGGTATCCGGAATCGTCACCGGCTCCTGATGTGTCCAAACCCAGCCGCTTGCGGTTTCGTCCCCCGAAAGCGGGCCGAACTCTCCACTTTCCTCATTCCTTTTCCAATAGCGGGTTCTCATGTGGCCGTAACGTTGATCGTAAAGAGACAGATTCAGCAGGTCACCCCCCGTGAGGGCAAGCACAGGAGCAGAGATGGCCTCGATTGCCTCGGGCAGTGTTTGGGCTCGCCCTACAGCATCGGTAATCTCGAGCAGCAATCGATAGCGCTCGTTGTCGGGCCGAGGCTCTCCCTCAAACGCAAACGGGCGTGCGGACATGCCAAACCTCCTGCACCTGTCAAGTGCGAACAGTAACAGCCTAAATTGAGCAGGAACTGGGGGTCATCGCAGCTTGCCAAGCTACGGGACTCTCTAATCTGCGTCGTAGGTGTTGGTTCCTTTACTTGGGAACCAATCTCATTCTCCCCGGAAGGGGAGCCCCCTCAGGTTTCCACGACCCGTCACCGGGATTGTGCTCTCCAGGACCAATATTGTTACTCTATCCAAGTGTCACATGCAAGACATTTCTTAGTGCTGTACCGTTCATATCTCGCTACTTCATCGTACTAGGCCCCACTTCAAGTAAGATCCTTCCATGGCGCGCGGTTGGGAGAGTAAGTCGGTCGAACAGCAGCAAGAGGAAATGTCGGGGCGGCGGAAAACAACCCGCGCTCCACTTCCCGCCAGCCAGCAGGAGCGCAACCGCAAACGCGACGGCCTGCTTCTTTCCCGCGAACGACTGACTCAACAACTACAAACGGCTACGAACTCCCGTCATCGCCAAATGCTGCAGCAGGGACTCGCCGAACTGGATCGCCAACTATCATCTTTCGAACAAGTCACGGACTCTTCTCCGCAAAAGTAACCGCCTTGTGCTCATACCCCCTATAACGAAAACCGCGGTCCTCTTCCTCCACCCCTAACGTATAATCAATAAGTTGATGAAAGCCTACGTTTACGTCTCGTTGAAGAAGAGCGTGCTCGATCCCCAGGGTAAAACTATCCATGGTGCGCTCCAGAAAATCGGTTACAAGAGTTTGCACGATGTCCGCCAGGGAAAGTATTTCGAACTTACTCTCAACGGCGGCATCACAAAAGACGAAGCGCAAGCGGAGGTCGAGCGGATCGCGCGCGAAGTTTTAACCAACCCGGTTATTGAAGAGTTTCGCTTCTCCCTCGAAGACTAGTGGTGGCTGAGCAACGTAGCGGTTCGTATCAGGCGCCGCCTCAGCGCTGCTGAAAGTTCTTCGAAAACCAGACGCTCCTTTAAGGCGTCCAAGCAGTTACCGGCATCCCCCGCCGAACTATTCGTCAAGGAGCCAATTCGCCAATGTGCGGCATCGTGGGATATGTAGGTAAGAAGCAGGTCGTGCCCGTTATTATTGAGGGCTTGCGAAAACTTGAGTATCGCGGCTACGATTCCGCCGGAATCGCCGTGGCTGGCAATGGCGCCGGCCTTGAGATCCGCCGCGCCGAGGGCAAGCTGCGCAATCTCGAAGAAGTTATCCGTATCAAGCCTCTCGATGGCACCTACGGCATTGGCCACACCCGCTGGGCCACGCATGGCCGGCCCACCGAAGAAAACGCCCATCCCCATCGCGATTGCACCGGCAAAATCGTTGTCGTCCACAACGGTATTGTTGAAAACTATCTCTCGCTCAAGAAAAAACTGATCGCCGAAGGCCACAAGTTCTCGACCGAAACCGATACCGAAATCATCGCCCACCTCATCGAGAAGCACTACTTCCAAACCGGCAGCGGTCATCGTTCCTCTCTCGAAGACGCCGTGCGCAAAGCTGTCAAGGAACTCACTGGTGTATTTGCCCTGGTAGTAATCGCGGTCGACGATCCCAACAAAATCGTGGCCGCCCGCAACGGACCCCCCGTGGTGATCGGTCTAGGCAAAGATGAATTTTTTGTCGCTTCCGACGTTCCCGCGCTCCTCGATCACACCCGCGATCTTTTCTTCCTAGCCGATGGCGACCTCGCCGTCATCACCGTCGACGGAGTGCGCGTTTCAGATTTCGACGGCAATCCGATCGAGCGCAAAGCCCAGCGCATCACCTGGGATCCCATCATGGCGGAAAAAGGCGGCTTCAAGCACTTCATGCTCAAAGAAATTTATGAGCAGCCGCGCACCGTCCGCGACACTACTTTAGGCCGCGTCTCGCAAGACACCGGCTCCATTTTCCTCGACGAGATGCAGGTCAGCGAAGCCGAATTCAAAGCGCTAAAGAAAATCAACATTGCCGCCTGCGGCACCAGTTGGCATGCCGGCCTCGCCGGCAAATTCATGATCGAGAACCTGGCCCGCGTCCCCGTCGAAGTCGATTACGCCAGCGAATGGCGCTATCGCGATCCCATCCTCGGCCCTGAAACGATGACGCTCCTAATCTCGCAGTCTGGCGAAACAGCCGACACCATCGCCGCACAGCGCGAAGCCAAATCCAAAGGCTCGAAGACGCTAGCCATCTGCAATGTTGTCGGCTCGATGATCACGCGCGAAGCTGTGGGAACCGTCTACACCCACGCCGGCCCCGAAATCGGCGTAGCCTCCACCAAAGCGTTCACGGGCCAGCTCACCGCCCTTTATCTTTTCGCTTTGTATTTAGCTCAGGTGCGTGGCACCCTCACCCCCGAACAGTCCAAGGCCGCCGTCCAGGAACTAATGCGCATCCCCGGCAAACTGGAGCAGATTCTCACGCACGACGAAGCCTGCGAAGAACTAGCAAAGACCTACGTTCGGGCCCAGGATTTCCTTTTCCTGGGACGCGGCATCCACTACCCCATCGCACTCGAAGGCGCTCTCAAACTAAAAGAAATCTCCTACATCCACGCCGAAGGCTATCCCGCCGGCGAAATGAAGCACGGCCCCAACGCCCTAATCGACGAGAATCTTCCAGTAGTCATCATAGCCACGCGCTACACCGCCAGTCCGCAATCCATGACCCGTTACGAAAAAACGATGTCGAATCTGAAAGAAGTAAAAGCCCGCTCCGGAATCGTGATTGCCCTAGCAACCGAAGGCGACACCGAGATAGTCGAAGAAGCCGATCACGTCCTCTTCGTCCCCGAGGCGCCAGAAGAACTGTCAGCGATCCTGGAGATCGTCCCTCTCCAACTACTCGCCTACCACATAGCCGTCCGCCGAGGTTGCGACGTAGATCAGCCGAGAAATCTGGCCAAGTCGGTAACGGTCGAATGACTAAGCTGAGGTTGAGGTACGACGGGAGCGGCCACGCCTTTAGAGTGAAGTTATATGTTGAATTAGCTGGCACAACTCTGTTCACGCTACGAGTTGTGCCAGTAACATCTACTTAGATTAGCCACAGTTACTCACTCTATAAACTTCGCGTCGGTTGTCGCGCCGAGCTCTCTCTCGGGGACTGTTGGCGTGTTTGCGACTTCCCGGGATATGCACTTCACGTCGTCCCGAAAAATCTAATCCTGTATCTCAAGGTGAGGAACTCATGCCTGGGAAGCTAATCCCCGCGCGCTGTCTGAAGATACTGCTCCCGGCGCTCGCCTTAACGTCGATTCTGTTGCCGGCAGCCGCTATTCCGGCGCGCGCTCAAACAGAAACCATTCTTTACGCTTTCCCTAACTGCAACTTCGCCTGCAGCCCAGATGCGGGCGTAGCTCTCGATAAAAAGGGTAACCTCTACGGCATAACGTCGCCGTACGGAATTTTCAGTTTGACGCCCTCTGGAACGTTTACACACATCGGATTACCCGAGTCTGCCTTTGCCCCTTTCGGAGGACTGATACTAGATTCGAAGGGCAACGTCTACAGCACCACATTTTACGGGGGATCAAGTGACTACGGCACTGTATTTGAAATGAGTCCGACCAAGACGGGATGGACGGGAACCGTACTCTACAATTTCACGAATGGACTCGACGGCGGTTCTCCTGGGGCTGGTGTGGTCCGTGATTCGAAGGGCAATCTCTATAGCACGACTCAGTATGGCGGCGAATTCGGCGCGGGCACGGTATTCGAGGTCAGTCCGTCGGGTACCGAGAAAGTGATCTATAGCTTCCTCGAAAACCCAGAGGTCGGGTACTACCCGGAGGTTGGCGTGGTCCGCGATTCAAAAGGCAATCTCTACGGCACCACGCTCCATGGAGGCACGTCCAATATGGGCGCGGTTTACAAAGTAACTCCAGCCGGAACGGCAACAATTCTTCACAGCTTCACCGCCAATGGCGAAGACGGATTTCATCCTGCCGCAGGTGTGATCCTCGATTCCAAGGACAATCTTTATGGCACCACTACCTTGGGTGGCGCGGTTGGCGCAGGCACCGTGTTCAAGCTCAGTCGGACCGAAACCGAAACCATCCTCCATAGCTTTACCGGTGGCGCAGATGGCATCTTCCCTCAGGCGGCTCTGATCCTCGATAAGAATGGCAACCTCTATGGCACAACGGAGTACGGAGGCTCTTTCGACCTCGGCACAGTATTTGAGTTGACCCCGACCGGTATGGAGACGGTTCTCCATAGTTTCGCCAATGACGGCACGGATGGCATCTATCCCTTGGCGGGCGTCGCCATCGATACGGCGGGCAACCTCTACGGTACGACGGTGGAGGGAGGCGGGGGCAACTGTGAAGGGGGATGCGGAGTGGTCTTTAAGATCGTCCCATGACCGCTTCGCGGTTGGTTTCCTCACCAGATCGTAGGCACCGCCAGCGACTGCCGTATCTCGCGATCCGCGGTAAGCAAACAGAGCCCCTCAACGAGCGCTGTCGCTCCGATAATGCGATCCGCTGGATCCTCAGGATACGCTTCCGGCAACCCAAGGGCGCGTGCACATGCCCGGCCGCTAATCGGCAGGATAACGAATCGAGCCGCTATCTCACCAAGAAATGATTCGAGACTGACCTCAAGATGAATGCGGCCCTTTCGGAAAAGTGTGGATAACTCCAAAAGTGTAATGTCGCAGATGCCAAGGCCATCTCCATCCCGGCGCGCCTCGTCAATCGCCGCCCGCGCTTTCTTCGACAGGCGCCCCGGGTCGAGTGCCAGCCAAACCACAACATGCGTGTCTAACAGGATCAATAGAGATCGCCCCACTCCTCCCGAGTAAGCGCGGGCGACACAATATCTCCGACGATCTTTGCCTTGCCCTTGAGAAAGCCATAAATATCGTCCTTCTCCGCATCTGCCGGAACCAGCTTTACCACCGGCTTGCCCCGTTTCGTGATCACAATCGCCTCGCGCTTCGCCTGCACTTCATCCATCACCGCAAGGCAACGCGCCTTGAACGAACCCGCCGCCATGGTTTTCATGACATTCTCCCAAGCCTATGCTCATGGTCATTGTACCATGGTCATATCTGAGATTTGTGTATCCCTTGACCACAAATTAGGAGTTGGCACCCCCGTTTTACCTCGGCAACACCGCCGCGTTCTCCTTCGGCATGGCGTCGAGCGTAGCCTTATCAATTCCCAAATGCTCCAGCACCAGCTCCGGCGGAGTGTGCGTCAGCCATTCCGATAGCGACAAATCCTGATAGAAACTGCTCTTGAACATCTCCAAGAATTTCAGATCGTTCGTGCCGGTATTCTGAATGTAGTGCGGCAGCGTCTTTTGTATATAGCCAACGTCTCCCGCCTGAAAATCCATGGTCCGCGCCCGTCCGCCCGTAGCGAACACGGTCATTCGTCCATTGCCGCTCATGTAGTACTGCCATTCGTCGGCGTTCGGATGCCAGTGCAACTCGCGTATTCCTCCCGGATGCACCGTCACAATCGCCGCCGCAATCGTCGTCGACACCTTGAATTTGCTCGAGTCAATGATCTTAACTTCGCCGCCCTTAGTCCGCTTCGTGACCGGTAGCTGTGAAGTACGGAAAGCGAAATCCTCCGCTGACAGACCCAGGGCGCCAGCAGACACCCTCCGATCGTCGCTCAGCGGACCCGGAACCGGAGCCTGGAAAATAAATTTCTCCTTCTTCGGCATCTTGTCCATCGACTGCTCGCTCACGCCAAAGTTGGCCGCCAGCACGTCGTGAGGCGTGTGCGCCATCCAGTCGGTCAGCAGCACGGTCTCGTACTCTGAAAAGTTCCCGTCGTCGAACACGAGCAGAAATTCGCACCCGTCCGGGCCGAGCCCTTGAATGGAATGCGGAATTCCGGTCGGAAAATACCACAAGTCTCCCTCCGTGATGTCGCTGACGAAGCTCTTGCCCTCCGCGTCGAGCCCGGTGATGCGCGCATTTCCGTAGAGCATAATCGACCACTCAGCGGCCGTGTGCCAGTGCAGTTCGCGTATTCCGCCCGCCGTCAATCGCATGTCCACGCCGGCGATCGTTTTGGAGATCGCCAGTTCCCGTATCGTAACTTCGCGCGACCATCCTCCTTCTTGCATGCGCTTGTGCGCCAGCCCGAACGGATACTTAAACGTCTGCACTCCGCCCGCGTCGGTCGGCGGCGGCAGGAAAGAATCCGGATTCTGCGCGTCCAGCGCCGGATTGCCCGGTCCCGGAGCGCTGGCGCTTCGGCTGTCTTTCGTTGGATACTGCTTCTGGTCTTGCCCCGCCGCACTCGCTGTCGATATCAGTCCGGCAGCCGCCAGCGCCGCCGACCCCATCCCCAAAAATCCGCGCCGAGAAACCGCATCCTTCTTAGCGTCGTCCGTCATAAGCGCCTCCCTTTCAGGATTACAAGTCGACCCCGTCAAGCGATGAAGATAAGGATGTCGATGAAGAACACGAAGTATAACAACAAATAGTTGGTGGCACGGTTCTCCTTCATGGAGAGCGCTCGTTGTGGTGAACGCCTTTGCACACGCCAATCTACGGCTGGCTGCCGAGCCGACGCATCCGCAGCACGTCCTCCTGACCCGAATTCCGGGCCTTTATCCCCGCCGCATCAAGCTGCCGCGCCACAGGTTGCACGGTCTCCAGAATCCGCGCCATCGTCTGCCCCACCGCTTCCTTCTCGCTATTGTCCGGACTCCGCCACTCAAGCTCGCCCTCCAGAAAACCCTTCGGCCGCGGATACACCACCACCCGAACCTCCTCATCCCCCGGAACCCCCGCCGCCTTCTTGGCCAGCTTCAGCGCCGTATCGTAGCCGCCCAGTTCATCCACCAGGCCGAGAGCTTTAGCATCCTGCCCCGACCAGATTCGCCCTTTCGCAATCTCCAGCACCTTATCCTTAGAAAGCTTGCGCCCATCCGCAACCTTGCTGGTGAAATCCACATATACGCGATCGAGCCACGCCTGGAAACGCGCCCATTCCGCCGGCGTGTAATCCTGTGTTCCCGTGAACATCGTCGCATTCTCACCCTGATGCACTTCATCCCACGAAAGCCCAACTTTGTCCCACAGCCCGCTGGTCAACATCTTCCCGCCGAGCACTCCTATCGAGGCGGTAATCGTCCCCGGCTCCGCCACGATTTTGTCCGCCGCCATCGCCACAAAATATCCGCCCGATCCCGCCAGATTTCCCATCGATACAATCACCGGCTTCCCCGCCTGCCGCGCCCGCACCACCTCCCGCCAGATCGTGTCCGAAGCGACATAAGAGCCGCCGGGACTGTCCACTCGAAACAAAATTGCCTTCACGTCTTTGTTATCCGCCGCCGCCCGAATCGCCCCCGCCACCGTATCCGAGCCCATGCTCTGCGTGCCCTGCACCGGGTCGTAATCGCTTTCCCCGCGTGTAACATCGCCGACGCCGAACACCAGCGCAATCATCTTCCCGTGGTCGTGCGGACGCCCCGCGCGACTCAAATACTTATCCAGATAAAGCAACTCCGCTCCGCCGCCCGCCTTTGCCTTCGCCTCGCCATAAACCTCGTCGCGATAGGCAACCGCGTCCACCAGTTTCGCCGCGACCGCCTCTTTGCCCAGATAAGGACCCGCATCCACCACCGCCTCAAACTTCTCCGGCGCAATCTGCCGCGCCTGGCAGATGCCATCCTTCATCTCGTTGAACCACGAATTCATAATCGCGGTCATCTCCTCCTTGTGCGCATCGGTGTACTTCGACTCGGTATAAAAGTTGAGCGCCGCTTTGTACTCGTAGCGATGATCGCCATGAAAAGTCATCCCCAGCTTCGATAGCGTCCCTTTGATGAACGGAGACTCCATGATGATCCCCGTGAGACCAACATCTCCCGAAGGCTGAAGATAAATATGATCGAAGGCCGTTGCCAGATAGTAAGCTCCATTGCCCGGCCCAAACTCGCCAAAGGTTTCCGAGTAAGCGACCGCGAATTTCTTATGCACCCGAAATCTCAGCACCGCGTCCCGCAACTCCTGCGTCTGCGCCATCCCCATCGGAGCCGCGCCGATTTTCGCAATCATCCCAACCACGCGGTCGTCGCTAGCTCCGCGATCAATCGCATCGACCACGTCACGCAGCGTCGGTTTGTGAGTCATCATCAATTGCGCCGAAGGAGTGTTTGGAGCATCCTCCAAAAACGACTGCTCAAAGTTGGCTTCGAGAATTGTCTTGGATGGAACCTTACCCTTCCAGCCAATTACAGCCACCACGACGATGGCCAACCCGATCAGCCCCAAAGCCCCAAGGATGGCGAGAAACCGTACGATCAACCTGAACATGGATCGCTCCTTAAATAAGTGAACATGCTAAGTGAAGAGCAGTGTATCCAAGGGCAAGGGTTATGCGCCAACGAGAGTGTCCAAAGCGTTTTAACCGCGATCTGCCAAAATGCCGGAACCTGAGCTCGCAACCTATGGGGTTCTAAGCGCAACGCCCGGCTACATCATCTACGGCATTCAGCGTATTATTTTGCCCATGATTCAGCGGAGTGTGGCCGCGATCGCCTTTTTCTTGTTCGCATCACTCCCGGTCACTCAAACTGCTCAGAGTCCGACTGTTCAGTTTCCACGCCTCAAGATTAGCTTCGGCGAAGGCGTTCCCTTAGGATGTTTGGCTCGAATACAGCCTGTCTGGTCCCGGTGTTCAACACAGGGAAGTTGGCCTGGGTGGCCCCGGCCGACTCTTTGGCCATATTCCTTCAGGTGCTCCGTTCTATGAAATTGAGGCGTCCGTAGACGGCTACGCCGTTGATCAATTCAAGGCCTTGGTCTGGGCACCCGGATGCAAAATGAAAGAATTCGATATCGCTCTTTCAGCATCGAGTGTCGTAGTGCCCTACGGATGTGACAAGACGAAGAGCGTCACGCTGCTCGGACGGCTTCAGCAAGTCGATTGGGGCATCCAGGCCGCAATATCCGTAGACTACATTGGTCCGCTCGGTGGCTTCTTTAGCGTCTGCAAAGACATATGTCGGACTGGCGCAGGTGTTTTCATGTCGATCGCCGAGATAGCTACTGCGGAGGTTGGGGCCGACGGAACTTTTAAAATCGAACTGCCAGACTTCGGCGCAGATGCTATCACCTCCCGCGTCAAAGGTGGGGCCGAACTTCAATTCTTGCTGCGAGACAGAGCTCTTGCGCCGGGATATCCCAACTATCGAACCATAGGTCTGGAACCCGAATTGGAGGGCTTTCTCGGTCCGAGACTGGGTCTGAAGTTCGCCGCATCATATCCAAGTGATCTGATCTTTGTGCCGCACAAGTACAATCTGAAGTCCCCCGTTGCCAGTCCGACTCGCTAGACTCACTGTTGTAATATCGCCCCGATAGAACCGAATGACCTCGAGGGGTATTAACCGGATACAAACGCACCGCACATAAAGTTTTGATCCAATCCACAGAGTTCACATGGAAAATCCTCCATCACCGTAGAAACCATACGGTGGACGCTGTAGTCTCCTCCTCCGCTAGTTCACTCGGAGCAACCAAACCCCACTGCGGCACATCGGACAGAAGCCCGCACGTGAATTACCGGGCATAAAGATTAAATCCGGCATGTGCATGTCTGCTCAGATTTGGCTGAAATTCTCAGCCAACATTCATCGGTTGACAATTCGAAGCAAGGAAGAGGTGAAGAGATGATAAAAACGACTTCTGTCCGCTCGGCGTATTTACTAGGTTGCATGTTACTTGCACTCGCGATGTTGGCCATCCCGGGCCGTTCCTTTGCGCAAGGTATCGGAGTATCCATCACCATTGCACCACCGGCTTTGCCGGTCTACACCCAACCGATCTGTCCTGGCGAAGGCTATCTTTGGACGCCCGGCTATTGGGCATGGGACGCTGATTATGATGACTATTACTGGGTTCCGGGAACTTGGGTGGAAGCCCCTGAAGTGGGCTTCCTGTGGACGCCCGGATACTGGGGTTGGAATGACGGCGCATTTCTCTGGAACGCCGGATACTGGGGCCCGAATATCGGATTTTACGGCGGCGTCAACTACGGATTCGGCTACATCGGCACCGGCTTCGCTGGCGGATACTGGCAAGGCAACAATTTCTACTACAACACCTCGGTCATGAACGTGAACCGCACCATCATCCACAACACGTACAGGAAGACCGTCGTCAATAACATGAGCACAAACCGTGTCAGCTATAACGGTGGCACCGGCGGACTCAGGGCCCGACCGACCGCGGAACAGGAAAGGTTTGCGAGTGAGCGGCACATCGCAATGACCTCCGCGCAAACCGAGCATCAGCGAGCCGCCTCTGGCGATCGCAGCCTGCGAGCTTCGGTGAATCACGGCAGGCCTTCCATAGCGGCAACCGCGAAGCCGGGAGATTTCAAAAGCGGCGTAGTGAGGGCTCGAGCCGGCGGTCCCAGCTACACCAAGACGGCAGCGAATCGCACAAATGCGAAAAAGGGAAGCGCAGAGAGGGCGGCGACCAAGCGGCCTGCGACAGAGCACGCGAAGTCAGAGCGCGCGGAAAGCAGCCGCGCTCCGGCGACGCATGCCTCCACGGCGCATGCTGCTGCAACGCATGAAAGAGCGGCAAAAACGGAGTCCAAAACCGAGACGAAGACTGAGCACACGGCGTCATCCAAGCCGGCAAAGTCTGAGCACACCACTGCACGATCTGCCGAACCGCGCTCTGCCGAAACGAAGACCGCTGCCCACGAAAAGGTAGCCCGGACGGAGCCCAGGTCCGAACCCAAGTCAGAATCAAAGACGGAAGCAAAATCGGAAGCAAAGACCGAAGCCAAGACAGCAAAGTCGGAGGAAAAGTCCGAAGCTAGGTCCGAGCCGAAGGCTTCCAAACCGGCAAAGTCCGAACGTGCCTCTTCGCGGTCTGCGGAATCCAAGCCAGTGGCTGCGCCTCATGAAAGTACGGCGAAATCGGAACCCAAGGCGCCTAAGCCGACTGAGACCGAACATGCGAAAGCGGAGCGTCCGGAGAGTAGGCCTGCTCCAGCACACGCCGCCAGTGCGCCAAAACCCGAACATCAGAGCGCGCCAAAACCGGAGAGCAAGCCAGCCCCCGCGAAGGAGGAAAAGAAGCCTCCGCGATAGGTATATCGCGATAAGTGTATATGGACCGGGCGTCCTGCTCTCAGAGAGGTCGCCCTTCATTGTTTGCACGGCATTGCCCGAAGGGCAGTCTGCCAATCTGCGCTCTGCTAAGTTCGGACTGGAATTATAACTCGAGCATCCGTAAGCAGCTTTTCGCCAATATCTCTAGGTACGTACAGATAGATCTTTCTCGGCGGGAGATCAAACCAAATACAATCTTTGAGCAGCACTCTTCCTGCCCGGCAGTTAATATCTCTCCACGGGATCAACAGGCTTTTCTTAAGAACTTGTCGCCGACGCTGCTTCCACCACGAGAAAGCAGGCTTAGGATGAGGCAAAAGGTAAAGCCCTTGTTCATCCGTACCAATAAAACAAATCGTTCCATGCTCTTGATTTAGGCCGCCGAGAACACATTCATAGCGTTTGCCCTGAAAATAACCTGAAAAGCGATAGTCAGTCTCAAAGTTATACATGCGGGCAAAATTCCAGCCCATAAGCACAACCACGAGCACGACGAAGATTGCGACCAGCACTTTATTTTTCGCCCCCGGGCGTGAGCATCCTGCCGTACGCCCGTTCAGAGCTTTGCACAAACCGGCGCAAGAAAACAGGAAAGTGATCGTTGACCCGATTACGGTTGTAACCCCACTCAATGGGGCGGGGAGAGGGACGGTGCGACCCGTATGTGTATAGACTTATACGTACAATAACATAACCACAAATGTTCCACGTGGAACCTTATCGCGAATTGTTGGCTTTTTAGAGAAGCCGCGGGTGCCCCACCCTCCCGCGTCTTGTTGCGGAGGTTGGGCCCGCTAAGTGATTCTTGGAGTAGTGATCGCCCCTTCGGACGCCGACCTCACCAGCGCTGCGTACTTGGCGAAGACTCCGGTCTTGTAGCGGGGGGCGGGAGCTTTCCATTCCGCCATGCGGCGGGCAATCTCGGCGTCGGAAATTTCCAGTTCTAGCTTCCTGACCTTGGTGTCGATAGTAATCTTGTCGCCTTCGAGTATGGCGGCGATCGGGCCGCCCAGAGCGGCTTCCGGAGCCACGTGGCCGACCATCAGGCCGCGGGTCGCACCGCTGAAGCGGCCGTCGGTGATCAGGGCGACGCTTTCCCCCAAGCCTTCGCCAACTATCGCCGCCGTCACGCTCAACATCTCTCGCATCCCCGGCCCACCCTTCGGCCCCTCATAGCGGATCACCACTACGTCTCCGGCCTTGATCTGCTTGCCGGTCACCGCCTGCATCGCCGCCTCTTCGGAATCGAAAACGCGCGCCGGGCCGGTATGCGAGCTCCGTTCATGCCCACTCATCTTCACCACGCCGCCGCCCGGAGCAAGGTTGCCTCTTAAGATGACGAGTCCGCCCGTCGCCTTCAGCGGCTTGCTCAGGGGAGCGATCACCATCTGCCCAGCTGTTTCTTTCGCCGCATTTGCCTCTTCGGCAAAGGTCTTGCCAGTGACCGTCATCGCCGAGCCGTTTACGTACTTGCCTTCGAGCAGGCGCTTGGCAATCAAGGGAATGCCGCCGGCCGCATCCACATCGGCCGCGACATATTTGCCCGCCGGCTTCAGATCGGCGAGCAGGGGAGTCCGTTCGCTGACCCGCTGAAAGTCATCGATGTCGAGCGGCAATCCCATCTCGCGCGAGATCGCCAGCAGATGTAGAACGGCGTTGGTCGAGCCGCCCGTCATGGCAACACCCGCGATCGCATTCTCGAACGCTGCGTGTGTCAGAATATCGCTTGGACGAATGTTCTTTTTCAGAACGTTCATCACCGCCTCGCCGCAGCGAAACGCCACTTCGTCCTTGCGCGGGTCCATGGCTGGAATACTGTTGAAGCCCATCGGCGAAAGGCCGATCAATTCCATCACCGTCGACATAGTATTTGCCGTGTACTGGCCGCCGCACGCGCCAGCCCCAGGACACGCGACGTTTTCCAGCGCCAGCAGATCGGCATCGCTCATCTTGCCCGCTGCATTCGCGCCCACCGCTTCGAACACATCTTGTATGGTCACGTCTTTGCCGTGATGTTTCCCAGCGGCGATCGTCCCTCCATAAAGCACGATGCCGGGAAGGTTCATGCGGGCCAGAGCCATGGCTGCGGCCGGAATCGTCTTATCGCAACCGACGATGCACACTACTGCGTCGAAGAGTTGTCCGCGGCAAACTAGCTCGATCGAATCGGCAATAACCTCGCGGCTCACGAGCGATGCCTTCATGCCTTCGGTGCCCATGGTCTCGCCATCGGAGATAGCGATGGTGTTGAACTCCATCGGCGTGCCGCCCGCGGCGCGAATGCCTTCCTTCGCCTTCGCCGAGAGACGGCGCAGGTGGAAGTTGCAGGGCATAGTCTCGATCCATGTGTTGGCAACAGCGATCAGAGGCTTCGCGAGATCGGCATCGGTGAAGCCGATGGCCTTATACATGGCGCGCGCTGGAGCTTGGTCGCGCCCGTCAGTGATGTAGCGACTGCGATGTTTGAGGTCGGTGGTCATGAGAGTAACGCGGACAGTGTAGCTGAATGCAGAAATCGTCCTGGGCGATCGAGTCATCGGCTCTTTTAAGTTCAAGTGCCTTTGATTTTCGACTGGCCCGATCAGCCGATGAGCCGATTAGAACTTCCTTGCTAGCCGTTCACCACTTTCGGTCCTGTGGGCTTCGCCGCTTCGGTGCTTTTCTTCTTATCGGTGGGCAGCCACGACATCATGGCGCGCAGCTGCTCTCCAACTTTTTCAATCGGATGCTGCTTCGCGGCTTCGCGCAGCTTGGCAAATTTCTTGCCGCCTTTCTTATTTTCTTTAATCCACTCCTCGGCGAATTTGCCGCTCTGGATCTGCTTCAGCACTTTCTTCATCGCCTTGCGCGTGTCCTCTCCAACTACCATCTCGCCGCGCGTGAGGTCGCCATACTCGGCGGTGTTCGAGATCGAATAGCGCATGCGGCTCAGGCCGCCTTCATAGATCAGATCGACGATCAGCTTCATCTCGTGCACGCATTCGAAGTACGCAATCTCGGGGGCGTAGCCGGCGGCGACCAGCGTTTCAAAGCCTTTCTGCATCAGGGAAGTAAGGCCGCCGCAGAGCACGGCCTGTTCGCCGAAGAGGTCGCTCTCGGTTTCTTCCTGGAAGGTCGTCTGCAACACGCCGGCGCGGGTCGAGCCGATACCGTGCGCATAGCTCAGCGCAAATTCACGCGCGCGTCCGCTCGCGTCCTGATGAATAGCGAGCAGCGACGGCACACCTCCGCCCTGCGAATAGACGCGGCGCAGCAAATGGCCGGGACTCTTCGGCGCGATCATCACCACGTCAACATCTTTGGGAGGCTTGATGGTCTTGAAGTGAATTGAGAAGCCGTGGGAGAAGCCGAGAATTTTTCCTTTGCGCAGATGCGGCTTGATGGCCGATTCATAAAACTCGGCTTGCGTCTCGTCGGGAGTAAGAATCTGAATCCAGTCGGCGCGCTTGGCGGCTTCCGCCGGAGCGAGGACGGTCATGCCATCGGCGCGCGCCTGTTTCGCGGAACCGCGCTCGAGATCGAGTCCGATGATGACGTCGTACCCGCTGTCACGGAGATTTTGCGCCTGCGCGTGCCCCTGCGATCCATAGCCAAAGACGGCAATCGTTTTGTCCTGCAACGCGGCAGGATTGGCATCGTTTTGATAAAAGACTGTGGCCACGAAAGACTCCTTGAATTTGATGGGTTTAATACTTCTGTTATTAACCGACCTATAAATAGCGCTGGCTGGAATAAAAAATTCAAGTTGCGGGCCAGAAACCGACCGATCAGTCGGTTTCAGAAATCCTACGCAGGTCGAGTAGTGCTGTCAACCAGGATAGTGACACCAGGATAGTGCCGCCACACGGTGAGCGCCTCAAATCGTGCGCGGATTTCAAAACTCGAAGTAGGCTCCGGCGCGCGTAGGATGCGCGTTGCCGTTGGTCCCAGTAGAGGGAAGCAACCCTTCTTCGACTCCGTGCAGACTTTCCCATGCGGCTTCGGTGAGCGCGGGATCGGCGCCTACTATATCGCGAATCATTTGCCAGGCGGCGAGGTTGAGCGCGCCCTCGGGCGCCGGGCCCATGGCCAGCGAAACCGAGCACTGCGGACAGAAACCGATGCGCTGCGCCGAAGACTTCTGCCGCGGCCTCACTCCGACTGTCTGCGCGAAGAGGTAGACCGCGACAGATTTTTGGCCGGCCTCGAGCTCACGGCTGCAGCGAAGGCAATACAAGCTGTCCAAAAGACCGACTCCGTTTCGCAGTTAGCCAGCCCCCAAAAGGGACATCGACATTCTGCAGTCTACGGCATCGCTAAAGCGATGCCCGGGTACGGATTCCATGTTCCCTGACGCTTCGTGCAACATTCAGAACGCTCGTCCGACGGCTCATGTCGCACGACTACTTTCTCCAAGGCTTCGGCATTCGCACAAGTACGTAGAAGGATTCCCGGCGGGCATCGCGAGCTAGCGCGCCAACCGACCCGCGTGAACCAAGGTGGGCTCTAGGCAGAGGTGGATGGCATCGCGCACTCTACTGCCATGGGATCGGGGGCTTCTGCTAAAGTCCTGCGCGCGCCAGTGAAGCAGAAAAGACGGCAGCAGGTCGCCGCCGTTTGTTATCGAATCGGAGGGCGCGGCATCGAATTTCTGCTGGTACAGACTCGCGGTGGACGCTGGATTTTTCCTAAAGGCGGAGCTGAACCGGGAGTCACGCTCGCCCAATCCGCTGCCCTAGAGGCTTTTGAAGAAGCGGGTGTGCATGGCCGGATCGAGGAAATTCCGTTCGCGCGCTACCGTCGCCACGCGCCCGACACAGGCGTTTCCGAACCCGCCGTAGCCGCCTACCTTTGCGAAGTAACTCGACGGGAAGCGCCGCAGGAGGCGAATCGCAATCCAACCTGGTTCTCCGCGGAAAAAGCAAAACTGCGGCTGCGCCAGGATCGAGCGCACGACTTCGGCTCTGAACTCGCACGCGTGGTCGACCGTGCTTCGTCGCGAATTGTGCGGTTGCGGAGCGGCGCGCATGGCTCTGCGAGGTTCGAGCTCAAAGACGAATTGCAGAAGGTTCGCTTCGATTTTCTGGAAGACGGACGCTTCTACGAAGGGCACAGGCAAGCCCGGCTCGTCCGGCATCTCTTACGCCAGCGTCCGGCGCTAGAGGGACAGCTTCGGAATACTTCGGCGACCGCCGCGAAAGAAATTGGACGGAGAGTTCTGCGGCTGGGCGCGGGAGCCGACTCATCCTCCGATCCCACCCGCAACGTAACTGCGATAGACAGCGCGCTGGCATCAGGTCCGGCAAAGCCTCGGAACGCGCCCTCTGCCAAGCACCGGAGCGCCCGCCCGAATTAACATTCCGTGAAGTCATATTAGTGGAGGGAAAAGCTGTTTCCGCGATACCATCTCTGTGATGCTTCGCGAAGCTGCGGTCGATTCTCGTCACGAACCCCGCCTCGAACCTCGGCAGGAAATCCTGCGCACGGCGGCGCGCCTGTTTCAACAACAGGGATATGACGCAACGTCGATGAACGACGTGGCGGCGGCGCTCAAGCTTTCGAAGGGCGGCCTCTATCACCACTTCCAGTCGAAGGACGAGATTCTGTTCCACATCATGTCGCATGCCATGGATATCACCGAGGGGCGGGTGATCAATGTGGTGCGACGCATCGATGGAACGGCAGCGGGAGCGAGTACTGGCGCCGGGCGCAGCGACGTTAGTCGAGCCGACGGGATTCGCGCTGACGTGACTCGCTTTGAAGTAACTGAAGAGCGGCTGCGCATGCTGATCCGCCTGCACATCGAAGTCGTGCTCAGTCCTGAGGATCGCGAGATCACGGTGATGCTGCACGAGAACCATCCGCTGCCGCCGGCACTGCGGCGCAAGATCAATGCGCGCAAGAAGGATTATTTGCACTTTGTCGAGCACTTGATCGCCGACGTTCAGCGCGACGTCCAGCGCAGGCGCAATTCACAGTCTTCGGTAACGCCGCGCGCCGCCGCCCTGGCGCTCGTCGGAATGATCAATTGGATTTACCAGTGGTACAAGCCGGATGGACCCCTGACGGGGGAGGCGATAATGCAGCAGTACACGGACATTTTTTTTCGCGGAGCGGTGGGGTAGGAGAGTTTTCAGTTGTCGGTTTCCAGCATGCCCCAGCTTTTCCATATCGACGATCTCTCACGCCGGCGCGGGGAGAAAGGCAAATCTTACTTTGAGTTTCTCCGTGTTCCGGCGATGAGCGTGGGCGTTTATGTTGTACCTAAGGGCGGAACTGATCCTCAGAAACCTCACCGCGAAGATGAGATGTATTACGTCGTACGCGGGCTTGCGCGGATGCAGATCGGATCGGACCATCACGAGCTGCGTGCGGGTTCGGTGATTTTCGTCGAGGCCCGGGTGGAGCATCGTTTCTACGACATTCGGGAAGAGTTGGAAGTGCTCGTCTTTTTTGCGCCTGCCGAGCAGGCATGATCATGCCCTTCTCTGCAAATGAGAACAGCCCGCAAGCTTTTCAACCTGCGGGCTGCCCGGTGGACTGTTTGGGATTGACTGAGGTGGTCACTCTCGTGGCCCCTCGCTCGTTCCGGTGCCGGACACAGCTTGTAGCCGGCGGATCAGAACTTTACTCGTTCAGCCCATAGTCACGGATTGTTTGCGAGAGATTGTCCTCGATTTCCCCGACCAAAGGTTCCTCGAGAACTCCGCTTAGAGCAACCGCCCTAAGACTCAGCCACCTCACCTGGTCTGGTATTTCTACTATGTGAATCAGAACTTATCATCCGACCACCTCCTTTCCGGTGTAAGCGCAGATTACAAAAAAAGGGAGGGCGACGTCAACCGCACTGAGGTGGTGTACCGTCGGAAGCAACATTTGAAAGTTTCCATTCTCCGTTGTCAGTCGTCAGTTCTCAGTAGCCGCCGCGCGCTTCTCACCGAGAACTGGCATGGGAGAGCTTCCCTTCGCTTTCGACCCGCAGTAACTTGTCTCGCCGGTTTCGGGTGGCTAGTCTTTCTTAATCAGGTGACCTCCTGCTCGGCTCCTGCCTGAGTTGGGAAACTTATGGAACGCAATCAACCAACTAGGCATTCCGCGCCGCGAGTTTTCCCTCCTGGCGGAGGCCTGGAGGCGATTGCCTGCTCCATCGCGGCATTGGTTTATCTGCGCACGCTTACTTTCGGATTTGTTTATGACGACGTGTTGCAGGTCTTCCAAAACCCGGCACTGCGCGAATGGCGCTATTTGCCGCAATACTTTACCTCTCATTTACTGGCGGGGCTCTATCCGAACGCGGGTGGAAACTACTATCGTCCGCTGCTGATGCTATGGCTGCGGCTGAATTATCTGGCTTTTGGTCCAGTACCGGCCGGTTGGCACGCGACCACCGTGTTCTGCCACGTGCTCGCTACTTATCTCGTGTTTCGCGTGGCGCAGGCGGTGAGTGGCGAGCGCACCGTTGCCTTCATGGCGGCGCTTCTGTTCGCCGTTCACCCGGCGCATATTGAAAATGTTGCCTGGATCTCAGGGGTTTCCGACTCGCTTATGGCGTGCCTGCTGCTGGGAAGCCTGTTGGCGTTTTTCGCGGGGCGAGGGACAGAGTCAAAATCTAAGGCGGCTGGTCCGACAATTTACTCGCTCGTTCTTTTTGCGTGCGCGCTGCTGACAAAAGAGACGGCTGTGGTTTTACCAGCCCTCGTCTTTGTTTGGGTGCTGGCGGAATCGCAGACGACCGCGACCGGTCAATCAGCAATGCGGCTGGCATGGTTTGCAATGCGCGCGGCCGCGCCTTATGCGGTGGTAGCCCTTGTTTACCTGGCGGTTCGCTCCTGGGCCTTGCACGGGTTCTCTCATCCCGTGATATCGCTGTCGTGGGCGCACATGTTCCTGACGTGGCCCTCGGTGTTGTGGTTCTATGTTCGTCATCTGCTTCTGCCCGCCACGGTTGACGAGTTCTACCCGCTTAGTTATGTGGAGCACGCCACCGCCCACGCGTTCTGGCTGCCTTTGGCGATGTTGGCAATAGTGCTGGTGGCGGGTTGGTTTTGGATTCGCTGGCTGTCGCGTTCCGGAGCAATTGCGCGCCGCGCTGCTTGGATCGCGGTTGCGTTGATCGTAATGCCGCTGCTGCCGGTTCTCGATCTGCGCTCGCTAACCATCGGCGACATCGCGCACGATCGCTATCTTTATCTGCCGTCGATCGGATTCGCGCTGCTGCTGGCGCTATCGCTGCGCGCACTAGAACGCCACCCATCGAAGCGCCGCCGCCTCTCTCTTTCATTGGCGGGCGTTGGCGTTATTGCAGTATGGTTCATGGTGCTCACTGTCGCGCAGCAATCGCAGTGGGCGAATGACATTCAGCTCTACACCCGTGGCGTGGCATCGTCGCCCGACAATCTTACGGTGCGCGACAATCTGGCCAATGCACTATTTGCCGCGAATCAGCCCGCCCGAGCCGTCCCCGTCTATATGGACGTTCTTCAGCGCAATCCAAATTTTTGGCCGGCGAATTACAACCTCGGATTCACTTACTACAAGGTGGGAAGCTATGCGGCAGCCGAGGAATTCCTGCGGCGGGCCATCACGATCGATGGCAGTGACGCGGATCAATACATCTACCTGGCGCTGGCCGAGCTGCAATTGAAGAAATTCGCGGATGCCGGTGAAGCCGCCCGCCAGGCGATTGCGAGAAACCCGCAGGCTCGCGGCTATCATTTCGTGCTTGGCCTGATCGATGAGTCTGAAGGCGACGCGAAAGCCGCAATCGAAGCCTTCCAGTCAGAATTAGCGCAGCATCCCGATAGCGCTCCGGCCACCGCGGAATTGCAGAAACTTCAAACCACAGCGGCGAATCCTCGCCCGTAAATTGCATCCATCAAGATGGCTGGCACTCGCAGTACATGCCCGCCAGATACCTACCTTCGTTACTGCCCATTCCCTAGACTTTAAGGTGCCAGTTCCCAGTTTTCAGTTCTCAGTAAAACCTACTGCACTCGAGAACGCCTGGTTTTTCTGAGGACTTAGAACTGAGCGGCGAGAACTGGCACCTGGACTCACCCCTTCCAGCGGTACGCATTTTCTTGGGGCAGTCCCAAATGCGCAAGGAGGCGGTTTGCAAACTCCTGCGCCAGGGCCTCGAGGGTTGGCGGATGGTTATAGAAGGTCGGGATGAGCGGAAAGATGGTCGCTCCGGCGTCGGCGGCGAGCGACATATTGCGCAAGTGAATTTTATTGAGGGGCGTCTCGCGAACGCACAGGACGAGAGGCCGGCGCTCTTTGAGAGTCACATCAGCGGCACGCTCGATCAGGCGTGAGGCGGTGCCGTTGGCAATGCGGCCAAGCGTTCCGACGCTACAGGGGATGACCACCATGGCATCGGAGGGATACGACCCGCTGGCCACGTTGGCGCCGATATCGCTGTTGGATTGCTGCTGAATCTTCACCGAGGGCGCGCCGATGATTTGACGTAGGAGATCGGAGCGGCCTTCGACGCCAAGCTCTTCGGCCATGACCCGCAGGCCGCTGTCGGAAGCGATGAAATTTACGGTCTTTACCCGAGGATCGCGTTCGGCAGCAAGTAGAAAGTGTCTTAGAAAAATCGATCCGCTGGCGCCGGTGGTGGCAATGGTCAAGTTTTCCGGCGGCATGGGCAAGGTTGACACTCCGCGAAGTCCGATGAAGGTCGGAGGTTCGAAAAGCTGAGGATAGGGATGCTCCGATGGCAAGTCAAGGCGACTAGGTAATTCGCTTTACCACCGCGTGCGCCGGAGAGGGCATCTATAGGTCGGTCGAATTACGTTGTGCTGTAGACGGATGAAGCGGGGAGAAGCGCAACTTCAAAACTTTAACTATAAAACTTTAACTATAAAACAATGGCCACCACGGGCATCCTAAGATCGCGCCGCAGCGCCGCCCAACTCCACGCCCTTGCCAGCGTGGAACGCGAGATTCGCGCCGTCGACCCAGCCGCCGGACGCAAATACCTCCGCGACTTTCGCGAGGCCTATCGCTCTTACGACAGCATTTTGAGCGCGAGCGATGTCCGCCGGCAAATCGGAAAAGCCGGGATCGTCCTGGTCGGCGATTATCACGCCCTGCCCAACTCGCAACACTATCTAGCCACACTCTTGCGCGATCCGGACCTGCGCCAGCGTCCAATAGTTTTGGGGGTCGAAGCTATCTTTTCGCGCGATCAGCACATCCTCGACGAATGGTCGCGTGGCGAAATTGACGAGGCTGAACTGCGCCAGCGCATCCGCTTTGATCTCGACTGGGGATACGACTGGCTTCCGTTCTACCAACTTCTCTCGGCTGCGCGCGATCGCGGCGCGTCGATCTACGGATTGGATTGCATGCCGCGCGAAGATTTGCGTAAGATTGGCGCTCGCGACCGCCACGCCTCCGATAAGATCGCCGAACTGCGGCGGCGTCATCCCGATGCGCTGATCGTCGTACTCTTCGGCGAATCGCACCTGGCGCCGCAGCACATGCCCGGGTTGCTTCAGCAGCGTCTTCCCGAAGAACCGGTGCTCACCGTGCTGCAAAACGTCGATGCCCTTTACTGGCGCGCCGCCGGAGAAGCCCGCGATCATATTGAAGCAGTCCAGGTTTGCGAAAATACGCTTTGCGTCTTCAACGCGACGCCTCTCGAAAAATACGAGAACTATCGTCTCTGCCTCGATCGCTGGCGACGCGGTGACGACGACCGTAGCGCGCCCGATCTTGGTCCCACACTCTATAATCTGATCGACGGCATGGTGCGTTTTCTCGGCATCAACCAATATTCGCCGCACAACACGACGCAGCCGAAGCTGTTGGTCGACCTCATGCCTGAGGTCCATTCGCGCAACTCTGACGCCCTGCTGCGCCAGTTGCTATCTCGCAAAGGATTCACCGCTGGAGATCGCCGGTCGCTGCTTCGCCGGGTTCGCGAGCGCGGCAGCGTTTACCTCGCACCGATCAATGCTGTGTATGTGCGCCAGTTTCGCATGACCTCGTCCGCCGAGGACGCCATGCGCTTCCTCCATCAGGCCTGCCGTGGTTTGCCGAATCTTTGTAACCGCAGAGCGGGTGCAAGCGTCCCTGCTGTCGCGCTTGACAGAGACGATGCGTTCTGGCTCGCCGTCTTCGAACATGGGCTCGCCTTCTTCGGATCGCGCATCCTGCATCCCACGCGTCCTGTCGTTCGCGACAGCGATCTCGAAGAATTGTTCGACGTAACCCGCGAAGATCTCGAACAACAGACCTCGCTTCCGTTCCCCGATGCGGTCGAAGCGCTTGACTTCCTGGTTCAACAACGTCGGGCGGCACCTAACGAGTGGCAGGTGCACGCGCCGTCTTTTAGTGGCCGCAAATATGAATACGTCGCCGAACAACTCGGATACCTCACCGGCAACGATCTCTACGATGCCTATCTCGAGGGCCGCCTGAATTGCGCCGCCCTGCGCAAACTCTTCCTCACGCATATAGAAGAGCCCGGAGTGGCGCGCCAAGCCTACCTGCAACTAAGAACGCGCTTGAGCTCCGGACAGCGCGCGTAGGTTCTCTGCGGCACTCCGCGTCTCGACGGACCGAGATTTCAGATTTCGCGCTCGCTGCGGTATTCTCACCTCTTCGATGCCTGACGAATTTCCATTGCAATCGCAGACGCCCAACGCGCTCATGCTGTTCGGCTTCTGGTATCGTGCGCTCGCGGCGAATCAAGTCCGCAGAGGTGAACTTGCGAAGGCGATGCTGCTCGAACAGCCGCTGGTGATTGGACGCGACAAAAACGGAGAGCCCTTCGCCCTGCGTGACGCGTGCCCACATCGTGGCATGCCACTCTCTTGCGGTCACTTCGACGGCCAGCAAGTCGAATGTTCGTACCACGGCTGGAGATTCGACGCCCACACCGGCCAGTGTGAGTTGATTCCGTCGCTCGTCCCCGAGCAGACTCTGAAAGTCGATCGCATCTATGCCGGCAGCTACCCGTGCGAAGAGCGCGACGGTTTCATCTGGGTCTTCATCCCTGATCCGGGGCCGACGGGCGCTGGATTTTCAAAGCCTGCGCTCGCTCCCCATCCCGCGCCTGAGATCGCGAAATTCAGCGAGCATTACAAACTTGCATACCTCACCGCCGACCTTCCGTGTTCGGTCGATCACGGCATCATTGGCTTGATGGATCCCGCGCATGGTCCGTTCGTTCATCAGGCGTGGTGGTGGCGTACGCGAAGCTCGATCCACGAGAAGCAGAAGAATTTCGAGCCCATACCCTATGGCTTTCGCATGAGCGCGCATTCTCCCAGCTCAAACAGCGCGCCCTACAAGCTTTTGCGTCTCTACGCCGACGCGGACTCGATTACCACGACGATTGACTTCGTGCTGCCCAACCTGCGCTCGGAAATTATTCGCGCCGGAAAATATTGGTTCTCGAGTTTGACCACTGTCACTCCGATCACGCGCCACCGATGCCGCATCGACGTCGTAGCCGCCTGGAATCTCTTCCGCTGGATTCCCTTCGGCCCACAGCTTTTGAAATTCGTCTTCGCCAAATTTGTAGAGCAGGATCGACGCACCATGGAGCTGCAATCGGAAGGGCTGAAACACAATCCGCATTTAATGCTGATCGACGACGCCGATCGCCCCGCGAAATGGTATTTCGGTTTAAAGAACGCCATGCTGGAAGTGAAAAAAAACGGAGGTGAATTTCGGCATCCGATGAGCGGGCCGGTGACATTGCGGTGGAGAAGCTGAAAAGGCAGGCGACAGGTTTTGGGAAAAGCAAGAACCGCGCCGCCGACGAATCGCGATGAAAATTTTTCCTGTCACCCAACACGTGTGACCTTAGTCTTTCACCAGCCAGTCCATGGCCTCTTCGCGCGTCTTGAAGGTCACAATCTCGCGCTGAGAAAAATTGTGGAAATTCTCCATGAAGGCGTGCGGGATGCTTTCCGCGCCAACCCAGGCTGTCTTCTTCACAAACGGGCGATCGAGCGTCAGCACTTCTTTGATCCTCGTCGCGACGGCATGATCGACGGTGGCGCCGGTGAAATCGGCGAGCGTGACTAGTGACTCGTGCCCGTGCTGCGCGACGGTGATACGCGCATACTCCAGCAGAAGCTGCATCTGCGGCGCGTCGGCGTGCGAAAAATCGAGTAGCAGAATCCGCTGGCTCTTATGCTCGACGAAATGGACGCGATCATCCATAGAAGAGTTCTACAAAGCCTTCACCACAGAGGCCACGAGGGCCACAGGGAAAATCTATTGAAGCAACGACTCGACCACGCTGTAAGCCTCGCCCAGCGCCGCATCCAGTGCGGCGGCGTCTTTGCCGCCTGCCTCGGCTAGATCGGGACGACCCCCGCCTTTTCCTCCAATCTTCTGCGCCACCGGGCCGATAATTTTTCCGGCTTGAATTCGGCTGGTGAGATCTTTGGTCACGCCGACGATCAAAGACACATTTCCATTCGACGCAGAGCCCAGCACGATCACGCCGGAGCCGAGCTGGTCGCGCAGTTGATCGACTAGCGTGCGCAGCTGCGCGCGCTCCAGATTGTCGATGCGGTGGGTCAGGACTTTGACGCCGCGAACTTCTTTGACTTTTTCGCCGATGTTGGCGGTGCTTGATGATGCCGACTTCATCCGCGCCTGATCGAGTTCGCGCGCCAGGCGTTTGATCTCGGCGTCTTTCTTTTCCAGCTCGAGCTTCAGAGCCTCGGCCGGAGATTCGGAGTCGGAATGAGTTGTCAGTCCGGCTACCACGCCTTCGAGTTGGTGATCTTTGCGGAAGTGGCGCAGCGAACCTTCTCCGGTGACGGCCTCGATGCGGCGTACGCCCGAGGATACGCTTCCTTCTTTCAGAATTTTGATCAGGCCGATTTCGCCGGTCTGGGCGGTGTGCGTGCCGCCGCAGAGTTCGGTGGAGAAGTCTCCAATCTTGATGACGCGCACACGGTCGCCATATTTTTCGCCGAAGAGCGCCATGGCATGATACTCGTTGATGGCCACGTCAATCGGCACGTTCTCGATGACCTCGACGCACTGGTTGCGCAGAACTTCTTTATTGATGATGTCTTCGATGTCCTGCAGCTCTTCTTCGGCGACTCCGGTGAAGTGGGAGAAATCGAAGCGGAGATGGTTGGGAGCGACTAGCGATCCTGCCTGCTTGACGTGCTTGCCTAAAACTTCGCGCAGTCCAGCCTGGAGCAGATGCGTAGCGGTGTGATTGCGCATGGTCGATTCGCGGATGGCGGTGTCGACAACGGCATCGATTTTTTGGCCAAGGCGAATGGGCTGCTTGGCGGTGACTTGGTGCGCACGCACGCCCTGCACGGGGTAGTAGCATCCGGTGACTTCGGCGACGACGGTGTTGTGATCATCGGAATAAAACCATCCGCGATCGCCAACCTGGCCTCCGGATTCGGCGTAGAAGGGAGTGTGGTCGAGAATGATCTCGCCTTTTTCGCCGGGCTCGAGTTCCTGCGCGCCCTGGCCGGCTTTAATGATCGCCAACGCTTCGCAATTATCGGAGCGCGTCTGGCGATAGCCTTCGAAGACAGACTTTGGGAGTTGCTGGTAGGCGGGGTTGGCGGTTTGCTTGGCGGCGCCTTTCCAGGAGGCGCGCGCCAGGGATCGCTGCTGTTCCATCGCACAGTCGAACCCAGCTCGATCAAAAACGACTCTCTGATCGCGGCAAGCATCTTCTATAAAATCTAGCGGCAGCCCGAAAGTGTCGTAGAGCCTGAAAGCCGCCTCGCCCTTGAGAACCGGGACTTCGGGTCTCGCCGGAGCAACATCGTCAATTTTGGCGTCCTCCCAAGCGGTTTCAACCGCCTTTGCGATTTTCAGATATTGAGCGGCCTCAAACTTGGCATGAGATAGCTCTTGTTCGAGCGCACTCAGCCCTAGATCCAGGGTGTGCGCGAACCGTTTTTCCTCCGCGAGCACCACCTTGGAAGCTTGGCTCGCTGACTCCTTCAGTTCCGGATAAGCATCTTGCATCAGTTCACGAACAGCGAAGGCCATTTCATGAAGAAACGGCTTCGTTTGTCCAAGCAACCGCCCGTGCGTGATTGCCCGACGAATAATCTTGCGCAGTACGTATCCCCGGCCTTCGTTCAAAGGAACCACGCCATCAGAGATCAGGAAGGTCGCTGCGCGCGAGTGGTCAGCGATGACTCGCAACGAAGCTGCCGAATTCGTATGCGCTTCTTTCTCGAGTTCTTTTTTTAGTGAGGCTCCTGTCAGCTCTGCTGCGCGCTTGATCAGCGAAGTGAATAAATCTGTGTCGTAATTCGAAATCACGCCTTGCAGAACTGCCGCGATTCGCTCCAAGCCCATCCCCGTGTCGATTGACGGCTTGGGTAGTGGTGTCAGCTTGCCCGACGCGTCGCGATCGAATTGCATGAAGACCAGATTCCACAGCTCTACGTATCGGCCGCAATCACAGGTGAAGACGCAATCGGTGTGTCCCTGTTCCGAGTCTGCCGGTCCCATGTCGTAATGAATTTCGCTGCATGGCCCGCAGGGGCCGGTGTCTCCCATTTGCCAGAAATTGTCTTTTGCGCCGAACTCGAAAATTCGGTCTTTGGGAACGCCCTGGCCTAGCCATCGGTCGTAGGCTTCGGCGTCACGCGGCACCCCGTTTTCGCCCTTGAAGATGGTGACGTAGAGTTTTTCTTTTTCGATGCCAAACCATTCTGGCGAAGTGATCAACTCCCACGCGTAGGCGATGGCTTTATCCTTGAAGTAATCGCCGAAGGAAAAATTTCCCAGCATCTCGAAAAACGTGTGGTGGCGGTTGGTGAAGCCTACGTTTTCTAGATCGTTGTGCTTGCCTCCGGCGCGCACGCATTTCTGCGATGTGGTTGCGCGATTGTAGTCACGCTTCTCGAGGCCTAGGAAAACGTCCTTGAACTGATTCATGCCGGCGTTCGTGAAGAGCAGCGTCGGGTCATTGGCGGGGACTAGCGACGAGGAGTGGACCTCGCGGTGTCCTTTCTGGATAAAGAAGTCCAGGAACTTGCGGCGTATTTGTGAGCCTGTGAGCATTGAAGATTAAATTCTAAATGATAACCACAGAGGACACAGGCGATCGCGCGGCGAGCCGAAGCGAGCATCCGTGGTGGAGTGCGCGCGCTTCGAGAGGTGAACGCCGACGTCGAGGACTCCGCAAAGCCGATCAGCCGTGCCCTTCGACGCCGTCACCAAAAAGCAACTCTTTACTTTTTACTTTGCTGCGTCGGCGGTTTTGTCCGCACCCTTCTTTACTCCGTGACCGACTGCCTTGGTGCCTTTTTTCACGCCGTGGCCGGTGTCTTTAGCGGCAGTCTTGGTGGCATCGCCGGTTTTGTCGGCGGCTTTTTCCGTGGCTTTGCCAGTGTCTTTGGCGGCGACCTTGGTGGCATGGCCGGTGTCTTTGGCGGCGGTTTTCGTTGCCTTACCGGTATCGTCGGCAGCGTTCTTAACGTCGGTTCCGACTTGAGCGTAGGAGAATGCGGACAGGGCAAGCAACCCCCCGGCGACCATTAAAGCAAACTTCACCAGAGCAAACTTCGCGGAGAACTTCGTTTTCATAGTTCCTCCAAAGGAAATGTGTCTATTGGTTCGATGCAAAGTTTTATCAGAGTCGTCGGATGGGCGCAACTCAGGTCAGAGGTGAGAGGGCAGATTGCAGGGGTGAAAACCGCAGCTTTCGGTTTTCGCAATCTGGGCTCTTACTCTTTGATCTATTCTCCAGGAGTTTCGTTATCGAGTTCGGTTAGCGTTTCTTCATCGACATCCCATTTTTTCAAAATCGCGAAGATCGTTCTTGATCCGAATCCGGCGCGCATCAATTGGCGGAAGATGCGGGCGGCCTGTTTCTGATCTCTGTCTTTCGGCTTCTGGAGCCGTTTGCGGCGCAGATAGGCGCGCGCCAGAGTTTCTTCTTTCACCTCTTCGTACGCAGACGAAACTGCTTTTTCGATGACGTCGCCGTGGACGCCCTTTGCCTTGAGGTCGTTGACCACGCGCATGCGCCCGAATTTTTCGTTATCGCGGCGGTAGGACGAAAAGGCAGCGGCGTACCGCGCGTCGTTGAGATAGCCCTGATCTTTCAGGCGCACGACAATTAATTCGACCAGCGTCTTACCGAATTCGGTATCGGCTTCGACTCGGTTGCGCAGCAGTCGTTTCAGTTCCGCCACGGAGCGCATGCGGCGACCGAGCGCGCCGACGGCGTATTCATAAAGCTCGGCTTCGGTGAAGAGTTTTCTGGGACGGCCAAACGCCATGCCTACACGATAGCCCGAGACCGGGCTGAAGGGTTAGCGTCCGGCGATTTAGGTGGATGCTCCGATCCTATTTCGGCGTCGGAGGGGTGGGCGTCGTCGCTGGCGCGCTGGTCGGCACATTCGATGGCGGCGCAATCGTCGAGGTCGCTGGCGAGCCGACCGGCGCAACCAACAACGCTTTCGCGGACGGCGGCAGTTTATCGGCATTCGCAACCAGCAGCGCTATCTGCCACATTTGCGTTTCGCTGAGCGACTTGCTGAATCCAGGCATTCCGCTTAGCCGAATACCGTTGAAGATTTTCCAATAGCTTTCGCCGGGCTCATCGTCGGTCACGCCCTTTCCCTCGAAGAGCAGCGGTGGATGGGGGTACATGCCCGCTGCAATCGCCGTCTTCGGAGTGAGCGGCACGCCGTGGCAAACGGCGCAATGCTGCTTGTAAAGGTCGGCGCCGGCCAGGTAGTTGGCTTCGCTCGGCTGGATCGGAACCGTCTTAGGCATATCTTTCGCGATGCGCGCGTCCAATATCTTATGCGCGAAGAAACCCTCGAAGGGCATATCGGAGTCGGTGGTGGCAATCGGCGCGCTGCCGCTGCTGAAATAGAGGTAACCCGCCAGGGGAAAGAGGATAAGCCCGAGCACGAATCCGGCAATGAATTTCACTGGTCGTCCTTCCAATATCGAGTTTTTACAAATTTAACATTATCATCGGCCTCCAAAATTTGTTTAATGGGCATACAATCTCGGATACTGTGGCGGCGAGTCCGGTCAGATCCGCCCTGGAGGGAAAAGGATGCGAATTGTCAGCACGGCGAGCGCGTTTCCTCCTCACTATTACTCCCAGGAGATGTTGCTGGCGGCACTACAGGAATATTGGGGCGATCAGGTCCAGAACCCACAGGTACTCCGGCGTTTGCACAAGCACGTGGGCGTCGATGGACGCTTCCTCTCGCTGCCGAAAGAAGAATATCGGGAGATGAAAACGTGGGGCGAGGCGAATCGGCATTGGATTCGCACCGCCAAGGACTTGGGCGAGAAAGCGATTTCGGGAGCGCTGGCAGGAGCCGGTTTGCATGGCCGAAATCTGGGCGCGTTCTTTTTTGTGTCGGTGACGGGCATCAGCAGCCCGTCGATCGATGCGCTGCTCATCAACAAAATGGGATTATGCCGAAGCATTCGCCGCACGCCGGTTTTTGGGCTGGGGTGCGTAGCCGGGGCAGCGGCAATTTCGCGCGCGGCCGATTATGTGCGCGCCTATCCTGACCAAACCGCGGTAGTGCTGTCAGTGGAACTCTGCTCGCTCACGCTGCAACGCGAAGATGTCTCCATGGCGAATTTGATTTCGGCGGGACTTTTCGGCGATGGCGCGGCGGCGGTGATTGTGGCGGGGGCGGAGTGCGGATTCTCCGAAGGGCCCAAGATTCTCGCCACTCGCTCCGTGTTTTATCCCGACACCGAAGAGATGATGGGCTGGGACGTTTCGGAAAAGGGTTTTCGCATTGTTCTCTCGCGCGAAATTCCGAACCTGGTTCGAGCAAATCTCGCGCACGATCTTGACGATTTTCTCGCCGAGCGCGCACTGACGCGTGGGGACATCGGCAACTGGGCACTGCATACGGGGGGGCCGAAGATTTTAGAAGCGACGGCGGAGGCGCTCGGCTTGAAAAATGGCGAACTCGACGTTTCCTGGCAATGTTTGCGACGCACTGGCAATCTCTCATCGGCCTCGGTGCTGGTGGTGCTCGAAGAGGTCATGAAGAATCGCCGGCCCGCACCGGGCACGCTCGGCTTGCTGGCGGCGATGGGCCCGGGATTCTGCGCGGAATTCGTTTTGCTCGAATGGTAGGCGGCACTGGTCATAAATAGCGCATCTCAATCGTAGTGTTGAGTGATTTGTGGCGTTCCAATTTGCCAAGCCGTGGGATGTGTTCGTCGCGGGAGGTGGACCGGCTGGCCTCGCAACCGCGATCGCGGCACGCCGTCAGGGCCTGAGTGTGATCGTGGCGGATGGCGCGGTTGCGCCCATCGACAAACCTTGCGGCGAGGGCCTTTTGCCGGATGGCGTTGAAGCCCTGCGCAACCTTGGCGTCGAAATCCCCGAAGGCGACGCCTATCCGTTTCGCGGTATTCGTTTCCTCAATGGCAGCACCGTGGTTGAGGCTGAATTTCAGCATGGAAGGGCGCAGGGAATTCGGCGGACGCATCTGCACCACGTCATGGTCGAACGAGCGATTGCGTGCGGCGTTCGCCTGCTGTGGCAAGCGGCGGTCACAGGGCTTCACCCGGAAGGCGCGCTGGTAGCGGGTGAGTTGGTGCGCGCGCGCTGGATCGTTGGTGCGGACGGAACCAGTTCGCGCGTTCGCAACTGGGCAAAGCTGGATCAACGGCAAAACGATGCTCGCCCGAGCACGAGCGTGCGTTTCGCGTTCAGGCGCCACTACCGCGTTGCTCCATGGAGTAACTTCATGGAACTGCACTGGGGAGATGACTGCCAGGTGTATGTCACACCCATCAGTCGCGAAGAAGTGTGCGTGGTGCTGATCTCACACGATCCGAAGTTGCGGCTGCGCGAGGAAGAAGCGCTCGGCGGATTCCCGGAACTCTGGGTGCACATCAAAAACGCCGAATATGCGTCGAGCGAACGCGGCGCAATCACCGTAACGCGCCAGTTGCGCCAGGTATATCGAGGCCGCACCGCGTTGGTCGGTGACGCCTCGGGCGGAGTCGACGCTATCACGGGAGAAGGTCTTTGCCTTGCCTTTAGGCAAGCTTCTCTGCTCGGTGATTGTCTGGCCGCCGGGAAACTCGGGCTCTATCAAAAGAGCCATCGGGCGCTGCTTCGCCGTCCCGCACTAATGGCTCGCATGATGCTCTACATGGCTAAACACCGTCGCCTGCGCCAGCGCGCCATGCAGGTATTCGAATCCCACCCTCGCTCATTCGCCGGAATGCTGGCCATGCACGTAGGCGAAGGTTCCGCGCGCGAGCACATTTCGAACGGAATTGCCCTGGGCTTGGAGTTGCTGAAAGCGTGAGGCATAACTCCCTATAATCGCCTTCACATCGTTGGTTAGTTACTTACATCCGGTTACCACGAGTTACTAACCTGTATTACTAAGCTGGGCAACCTCCACTTGCCGATTTGTCATCTGCAACTTTTTTCACTTTCCTGTTTCCGCAAACTGCAAGTGCTTGCAGCAGCAGGCCCTTCCTACTACCTCCGGTTGGTAACGCGGTTGCACTTCTAAGTCGCGTCCACCCCATCAGAAATTGCATTCGAGAACAAGAATTTGTTTTTGGAGGATTCACTGTGTTGCGAAGCCGCTTTCTCTTGTCGCTGGTGGTAGCCTTGTTTCTCTCGACGCTGGCTTCGGCCGATTCCGTCCCCGTCAATATGACTTTTCTTCACCCTGGCACTAACGTCTCCGGCGGTTACTACACCTACCCTTATTACTTCTCGATCAACGGTGGAAAAGCCACGGCCATGATGTGTGACGCGTTCAACAACCACATTTCGGCCGGTGAAAACTGGAATGCAACCGTCAGCGGTCTGCTCGCAGGAAAGGGAATGTTTGGCAAAAGTTTCCTCGACTATAAGGCCGCAGGCATCATTTTCATGGGCGTCATGGATGGAACGATCAGCGCCACGACCGGCAACTGGGCGGTATGGAACCTATTCACCAAGGGCGTCACGACCAACGGCTCGGCTCTGGCTCTTGATAGCGCGGCGCTGCTCCTGGCTCGACACGCTCCAGCGAGCGAGTTCAAAGGGTTAGTGCTCTACACTCCCATGGGTGGCAGCCCGGGGCATGGACCGCAGGAATTCATCGGCTACCGCTCCACCGCGATGGCGACGCCGGAGCCAGGCAGCCTGATGCTGCTGGCGACCGGTCTGATGGGAATAGCAGGAGTAGCCCGGCGTAAGTTGCGCATCTGATTCAATTTTGATTTTCACGTTTCCGCGACGTGAAGATTTCCTCGTTTCATTTGATTGCCGCCATCAGCGAAAATCTGATGGCGGTTTTTTTGTTGGTCGTCGGTGGTCAGTCGCTCGTCGTTGGCCGTCTCAATCCGGACACACCCGCGTGTCGCCAGACACGCACTGCCGCTGATCTCGGCTATTAACTTCATTCCTTTCAATCGCCTCGATTCGGTTCTCCGCGTGCCTTTCTTCTTGCCAAGATTACGGAGGCAATCATGGAAACAATGCTGCAAGGTTTGGTGATCATCGGCGGTCTGACCTTCTCGCTGGCCGCCTCTCTCTTAATCGAAGAACTCATATTCGGACAAATCGTTCGAACGGCGTTTGCGCGCCGTCCGGAAGTTCCTAAACAGGTTACTCACCAGGCGTCGAAAAACTGAAGGAGCACGATCATGCTTTTGCTGAAGTATTTGCTGCTGAGCGCGGGAATCGCGATGTTCGTGATCGCCGCCGGAATTCTCGCCTACGATGCTTATCTGCTGATGGCTTACCAGCGCCGGCGGCTGCACGCCGATCCCGCGGTCGGGACACCCGGTCCCGTGCCCGCTATGCGCTGGCGCACTTCTGTCGCGCTGGTCATGCTGGCCTGGGCGCCACTGCTGGTTTCGGCTGGCATCGTCATCGTTCCCAGCGGGATGGCCGGGGTGCGCGTGAGCCAGACTAAAGGCACGTTGGCCGGAACGCTCTATCCCGGCGTGCATTTCGTGACGCCGTTGATCGAACGGGTCGAAGTATTCAACACGCGCGATCAGCTGTTTACGACAGGCGTCAGCGAAGATTCGTTGGCCAAGGGCGTGGCGAAAGGTGAAGCGCTGCACGTGCAGGCGAAAGAAGGTCTGACGCTCGGCCTCGCCATCACCGTCCGCTACCAGGTCGATCCCAAGCGCCTCGACTACATCGAAGCCAATCTGCCGCAGCCGCTGGAGAAGGAAATCGTGCCGCCCGTGGTCGCCACTGCCTGGCGTGAGTTGGTGCCGAACTACACGGTGCGCGAAGTGTTCTCTGCCAAGCGCGAAGAGGTTCGCCAGCGCTCTGCCGAGATGATCCGCAAGCGACTGGCCGCCGACGGTATTGTGGTGAAAGAAGTCATGCTGCGCGACATCGAACTACCCGATGAATACGCCAAGGGCCTGGAGTCGCTGCTGCTGAAGGAACAAGAGAATGATCGCATGGGCGTCGAAACCGAGATCCATCAGAAGCAGGTGAAAATCGCCGAGGCCGATGCCGACGCAACCAAAGTGCAAGAGGTGAAACAGGCTGAGGGTCAAGCCGCCGTGCGCGTTTTGCAGGCCAAGGGGGAGGCCGACGCCATGCAGTACACGCTCCCGCTAAAACAGAAACAGATTGAGCAATCGAAGCTCGAAGCCGAAGCGCGCAAAGAAGCGACCGTGAAGAATGCGGAAGCGGCGGGCGAGGCCAAGCTCATCGACAGCAAAGCCGAAGGCGAGCGCCGCAAGTTGCTGGCACAAGCCGAGGCGGAACGCATTCGCTTGACCGCCGCGGCCGATGCCGAGCGTATGGGGAGCGAGGCCGCAATCCTGAAGCAGAATCCACTGTTGATCAACAAAATCGTCGCCGAGAGGCTCTCGGATAAATTGCAGATCATGATGGTTCCGGCGGACGGCAAATTTTTCTTTACGAATGACGTGTTGCGCGGCATGGGCGCGCCGAATCAAGCGAGCCGGGCGGAAGATGCGGAAGATGGCAAGTCTCCACAATAGCCAGCGGCGGTTCTCAGGGATGAGTAAGCCTCTGCGTGCAGTCCACCGGTAGCAGGTAATGGGCACCGAGGAACCTGCTCTTACTGAGAACTGACAACTGAGAAATTTCTTCCTTCTGAAAAGCTGCCATGAACAGCCACCGATCCAGCCCGCGCTATAATCAGCCCATTCCACACATGCGAGCGCGAACCTCCAGCGGTCGATGGCTTGGTTGGCTGACTTCGCTCATGCTCGCGACGGTTTTTCTTCCATATTCTTTATCCGCTTCGTCGTTGTCGGACACCGCCCGTCAGTTCGCTCACAAGATCGCCTCCGCCTCAGGGCCGGGAGCGTTCGCCCTAGAGTTCACCAACCGTTCGTCGCTCGATGAGAAATCTGTCCGCGAAGTGCGCAGCGCACTCGAAGCGCAATGGCATGTTGAAGGTGTGCATATTGCTAAAGCCGAACAGGCGACGGGTATTGTCGAGATCGTTCTCTCCGAGAGCCTCCGCGATTATGTTTGGACGGCGGTCATCGCGATCGGGTCTGACGAGAAGAAAGTCGCGCTCGTTTCGCTGCCGCGTCCACCAACGAGTGCGGCGTTTGTCCCCGCAATGCCGGTCATTCTGAAGACGACTCTCCTGTTCGCGCAGGAACAACCGATGCTCGACGCCGCGCTGGTAGATATGCCGGGAGGATCCCGCCTGATCGTGCTCGACGAAGCCGCGGTTTCGATCTATCGTCATCAGGGTGGAAGTCCGGCCGGAAATTCGACAGCAACTCGGTGGGAACTGGAAACTTCGTTGCCGATTGCGCACTCCCGAGCTTTCCCTCGCGATTTGCGCGGGCGTCTGCTGCTGCGCCGCGATCATTGGTTCGATGCCTACCTCCCAGGCATAGTGTGCCGGTCGACTCCCAACGCCGTCGTATCGCTTACTCTCGCTTGCACCGATACTGACGATCCCTGGCCGCTGACGCCCGACGATTCTGTTCGCGCCTTCTATGCCTCCGCGCGCAACTTCTTTACTGGAGCGCTCTCTCCCGGCATCGGAAAAATCTCCAACGTTCCTTCGTTCTATTCAGCAGCCGCGCTTCAGCGGCCCAATTACACTCTATGGGCCTTCGCCGTGGTGGATGGATCGTTCCATCTCGTCGACGGTGTGACGGACCAGGTAATCCGCGGCGCAAACTCAAACTCTAAGTTGGGTAACGATCTGGCCGCTATTCACTCCAGTTGCGGCGCTGGCACCCAATTGCTCATCTCGGAGAGCGGCGAGACATTGTATGACATGCCGCAAGACAAAGAGCACGACAGCCTGCGTGCATTTGAGATTCCCGACCGCGACCCGGTGGCTGTGAGTGTGGCGGACGACTTCGACGGACGAATCGTCGCGCTCTGGCCCGACAGCAGCGGTGACAGCGCGGCGGCCATCGTAAAGAAGAAAGACACGGGATGGTATGAGGCGTATCGCGTATCTGTTACTTGCGGCAATTAGCCTGCTTGGCGCGGCGACGGCGGAGACACGCCCGCGTTATGGCGGAACTCTGCGCCTCATGCTGCAATCGACACCGACCGTGCTCGACCTTCCTCCGAACGCCACGCCCGCTGAATATTGGGATCTATCGCGCACGCTTTCGTTGATCGGCGATACGCTGCTACGCATTGACGCACAAGGTCGTCCCCAGCCTGCACTGGCAGTGGCCTGGCAGAGCGACGGGAGTGCCACCCATTGGCAATTCACTCTGCGCCGCGGAGTGAAATTTCATGACGGCACTTTCGCCACACCTGCCGCCATCGCTCAGATTCTCGGCGCGCTCCACTCCAGCTGGATCGTCCGCGCATCAGCCGATTCGATCACAATCGACCATGCCGCACCCGTGCCCTCGTTGCTCGCCGAACTCGCACTGCCGCGCAATCTTTTGCTGAAGCGAAATGCGAATGGCGCCCCCATCGGAACTGGTTCCTTCCTGGTCGCGGAGTGGCATCCGCAACAACGACTCAAGCTTGCTGCCAACGAAGAAAGCTGGGAGGGGCGTCCGTTTGTCGACGGGATTGAGATTGAATTCGGCAAAGCGCTGCGCGATCAAGCAATCGCCCTCGAACTGGGCAAGGCCGACGTGATCGAGGAAGCGCCCCAAGCCGCAAATGGCTCGCAGCCGCGCAGCACATCGTCAGTATCCTTGCCGATCGAATTGCTAGCGCTGGTTTTCCCCACCAACTCACGAGCCAACGATCCTCGTCTTCGCCAAGCGCTCGCGCTTGCCATCGACCGCAAGCCGATCCAATCCGTGCTCTTGAAAGGCGCCGGAGAACCCGCCGCCAGCATTCTTCCGAATTGGATTACCGGCTACAGCGCGGTCTTTTCGGCGCCGGCAAATCCGCAAGGGGCGCGCAGCTTGCTTGCCGAAGCGCGCCAGCCTGCGTCCATTCTGACTTACGATTTAAGTTACGACCCGCGAGACCCGCAAGCCCAGCTGATCGCGGAGCGCATTGCTCTCAACGCGCGCGAAGTTGGTATTACCGTGCAAGTGTCATTGTCGGGAGCGGAAGATATTCGCCTGGTGCGCGTCGTGCTGCCGAGCCCCGATCCAGCGACATCGCTCAGTGATGCTGCGCGGCAATTGGGATTGCCTCAGCCTGCATTTTCCTCAACGCCGGGTGCCGACGCACTGGAAAACTTGTATCAGGCTGAGCTCAGTTTACTTGAAGTGCACGCCGTCATCCCGCTATTTCATTTGCCGGTGGCGACCGAGGCAGGTGTGCGCGTACGCAACTGGATGCCCAAACGTCGGGGAGACTGGAACGCGTCAGAATTTCCGCTGGCTGATTGTTGGTTGGCCGATCAGCGGTTAACGGATCGTTCGTCAGATCAACGTTTGGCTACTCCGAGCGCTGATTTCCCCGCGCCGGCGGGCTCGCGATGAGTTTCCGCAAGAAACTTCTGCTGTTGTTTGCGGCGACGGTGCTCGTCTGTGTGGCGGTCATCTCACTATCCGTCTACAGCACTATCCGGGGCTCGTTCGAGCAGGCCGATCAGGACCGCGCCAACGCGGTCGCAGCGCAATTTCGATCGGAGTTCCAGCGCCGCGGGTCCGAGGTCGCGCGCAAAGTTGAGTCGGTTGCCGCCAGCGAAGTTGTGCAACGCATCGCGCTCGACATGAACCGAGGAGGCTCGGACCCCAGTGAATATGTCGCCGCAGCGCGCTCGCTGGCGAGCCAGCAGCGGCTTGACTTCCTCGAACTTGTCGATGGGCACGGGACGATCCTGTCCTCCGGACAATGGCAAGCAAAATTCGGCTACCCGGAGCCGGCGATTCCTCAAGCGAAACCCGAAGCGCCAAACTCCGACGCGACATCTCCGACGGCGACTGTCCCGGCGGGACCATTTCTCAAACGCGAAGAACTCCCCGATGGCGCAACCCTCGGCCTGTTTGCCGTGCGCGGCGCCCGCGTAGGCGAACAGCCTCTCTACGTGATCGGCGGCGAGCGACTCGACCAGGCCTTCCTCTCGACGCTCGATATTCCCGCCGGAACGCGGGTGCTGCTTTATCAAAATCTGGACGCAAAGTGGAATCCGAAATCACTGCTCGATCTAAACGGGCCGGCCGCAGGAGCCGATCAAATGGCTCCGCTGATCGCCAAGGTGCGCGAAACGGGGCAAGAATCGCAGAGCGTGATTCACTGGACCACCGACCCCGCTGACGCCGAACTATTTCATGCCATCCCGCTGACTGGTCCGAACACGGCTGGGCCAAAGCCCGATGCCAGTGGCGCGAGTCAGCAAGCCCTGGGAGTTCTGCTGGTCGGCAGTTCGCGGCGTCCGCTGATCGATTTGCAAAGGCGGGTCCTCTCTACCGCGATGCTGGTTGGCGGCGCAGGGATTCTCGCGGCGGTGCTGGCGAGTCTCTGGTTCGCGGCCCGCGTCTCACGCCCGGTTGTTTCGTTGGCCGAGGCCGCAAGACGCGTCGCAGCAGGCGATCTCAATGCCAAGGTTGAGGTTGAGTCAAATGATGAACTGGGCGAACTGGCGGCCTCGTTCAATCGCATGACGGAAGATCTGATGCAGCAAAAAGACCGCACGTTGCAGGCTGAGCGTGTGGCCGCATGGCGTGAACTGGCGCGCCGTTTGGCGCATGAGCTGAAGAATCCGCTTTTCCCGCTGCAAGTAACCGTCGAAAATCTCATGCGCGCAAAAGAGAAATCGCCCGAGATGTTCGAAGAAGTGTTTCGCGAAGGCACAGCAACCTTGCTCGATGAGATCAACAACCTCAAAGCCATCATTGGCCGCTTCAGCGAATTCTCCCGGATGCCGCAGCCACAGCGCCACCCAACACAAGTGAACGATGTGGTCCGCTCGGTGTTGCGCGTCTTTCATGCGCAACTGCGAGTTAACGATAATGAGAAGAATCAGATTCTCGTGCGCGCAGAATTGGCTGACACATTGCCCGAAATCTCAGCCGATTCCGATCTGCTGCATCGCGCGCTGCAAAACCTGGTGCTCAATGCCATCGATGCAATGCCGCAGGGCGGAGAACTGACGATTCGCACCGCATCGCTCGGCGACCTCGTTGAGCTTTCCGTCTCCGATACCGGCTCTGGGCTGACGCAGGAAGAATGCGGGCGTTTGTTCACTCCTTATTACACGACCAAGCAGCACGGCACGGGCCTGGGATTGGCGATTGTGCAGTCAGTGGTGAGCGATCATGGCGGCAAAATTTCGGTCGAGAGCACGAAAGAAAAAGGAACCAGGTTCCGCATAGAGTTGCCGCGCGATTTCTCCGCACACTCGGCGTCTCTGCGGTAGATTTGGGATGGCATTCTCTTGAGGTCAACGACTGTGGCGCAAAAAGCGCATCTACTGATCGTCGATGACGAAGCCAACACGCTGGCTTCTCTGTCGCGGGCGTTTCGTCTGGAAGGCCACACCGCCGCCGTCTGCGACAATGCCAATAAGGCTCTAGAGCTGGCCAAGGTGCAATCTTTCGACTTGATCCTCTCCGATGTAGTGATGCCGGGCAAAGATGGCCTCGCGCTGCTCGAAGAACTCAAAGCGCAAGGCGACCCGACTCCGATCGTCATGATGTCGGGCCAGGCGCATATCGAGATGGCCGTGCGCGCCACGCGCCTCGGCGCGCTCGACTTTCTGGAGAAACCAATTTCCACCGAAAAACTTCTCCTCACCGTAGAGAATGCGCTGAAGCTCGGTCGTCTCGAACGCGACAATCGTGACCTGAAGCGCCGTCTCGGCAAACACGAAATCGTGTGGAAGGGTGAAACCATGCGCGCGCTAATGGCGCAAGTCGAGCGCGTGGCCGCGAGCGAAACTCGCATCTGCATTCTCGGCGAGACAGGAACCGGAAAAGAACTCGTCGCGCGTACGCTCCATGAACGCAGTCCGCGAGCGGGCGGACCATTTGTCACGCTGAACTGCGCCGCGGTTCCTGCGGAGCTGATTGAATCGGAATTGTTCGGCCATGAAAAAGGATCGTTCACCGGCGCCGCCGGCCGCCATCTCGGCAAGTTCGAGCAGGCGCAGCACGGCACGATTTTTCTCGATGAAATCGGCGACATGCCTCTGGCCATGCAGGCAAAACTACTGCGTGTGCTCGAAGAAGGCGAAGTCGAGCGCATCGGCGGAGAGCGCGCCATCCAGGTTGACGTGCGCGTCGTCGTCGCCACTCATCGCGACCTCGAAACGCAGGTGCGCGAGGGCAAATTCCGTCAGGATCTATTTCACCGCATCTTCGTCTTTCCTCTTCGCCTGCCGCCATTGCGCGAACGCCGCGAAGATGTCCCGGCGCTGGTCGATCACTTTGCCCAGCAGGTAGGCGCCACCAACGGATGGAAGCCCACGCGCTTCACCAAAGATGCAATCGCCGCGCTGCAAGAGCATGCCTGGCCGGGTAACATCCGCGAACTGAGAAATACCGTAGAACGCTTGATGCTGCTGGCGACATCCAACGAAGTCACCGCAGACACAGTAGCTCTGGCGCTGCCGACGTCAGCCGAGGCTTCTAGCTCAGCATCTGCCGGCACGGGTCCGCTCGCCGACCGCGTTCGCGCCTTCGAGAAACAAACCATTCTGGCGGAGTTAAAGCGCAATCACCACCAGATCTCAAACACGGCCCGCGCGCTGGGATTGGAGCGGTCGCACTTTTATAAGAAAGCGGAGCAGGTGGGAATCGATCTAAAAGCGGCGAAGGGCGAGGGCTAACATACCCGAAAATGAATATTATCTTCTTTCGCTTCGCTCAGGATGGCAAGTTTCATTTGGGCGACAGACGCACTGGAGCGCTCCCTGCGTTTGCAATTTCCCTGCCCGACAGACGACAATCCAATCGTGCCCAGTACTAGCTTTTATCAGGACCCCCAAACCGTCAGTCCTTTCCGCCCCGGCGCGCTGGTGATCGCCACGTTAACGAATCCGCGCGAAAAATTCTGGGGCGCGATCCTCCATCTCTCCGCTGAAGGCCTCAGTCTGCGCGGCGTCGACGTCGCATCCTTCGATAACCTTGCTTCGCAGATCAAGAACGGCGACCCCTTCACCTCCGGCGTGGTCTTTTTCCCCATGCACCGCCTTGAGCGCATGGAACTTGATCTGCCCGAGGGCAACATCCTTTCGCTTGCCCAGCGCTTCGCTGAAAAGACTGGACAGGATCCCTCGCCGCTTCTCGTAAGCGAGTTTCTCGGCGGCGGTCGCGAAAAAAGTGGAGGACGGCATAGCGGAGATGAGCCTCGATGAACCTGCGGCAGATTCTTACCGCACCCAACCAGATCACACTGCTGCGCATGATCTTTTTGCCGTTTATCGTCATTAATCTGCTCAAGCAGGATTTCAAATGGGCGCTTGCCCTCTTCGTTCTCGCCGGAGTGAGCGACGGCCTCGACGGTCTGCTCGCCCGCACCCTCCACCAGCAGACGCTACTCGGTCAGTATCTCGATCCCATTGCCGACAAGTTGCTGATGAGCACCATGTTCCTGGTCCTCTCGATTGAGCGCATGATTCCCTGGAAATATACGGTCATGGTGTTCAGCCGCGACGTCTCCATCCTGGTGATTGGCGGTGTGCTCTTCATGATTGCCGGCCTGCGCGACTTTCGCCCGAGCATTTTTGGTAAAGCCAATACCTTTGCCCAAGTGGCCGCGATTTTCTTCGTGTTATTTCTGCTTATCTGTCCCGTGCGATGGGTCTGGATCGCCCGCACTACTTTCTTGCGCGCCACTTTTATCTTCACTATCGTCTCCGCCGTCCACTACGCATTTCTGGTGCAGCACCGGCTGCATGAGCCCACACCGCCGCCCGCCGTCTCGGGTTAAAACGAATCAGCAGTGCGCGTGAAACCGGGCCACACTACAGTGAACACCTTATAGACGCTCGTTTCGCACACAATAAGATCGGTTCTGCCAACGTCTGCCGAATCAAGTTTTATCTGTCGCCAAGACTTGCGGCGAATGATGCTTACTTAGAGTCAGCATTCAAGCCGGTCCGCTTCTCCTGATTTCGCGGCAAAACGAGGTTAAAGGTGCAAGCGTCTTCCATACCCGGAGCCGAAAACAAGTCGCTCCTCGCTTGTTATGCTCTCGCGGTTGGGGCTGCGATCGCCGCTCTCCTGCTGCGAGGAATTCTCCTGCCTTGGCTCGGCCTAAACAATCCGTATCACACGGCGTGGGTTGCCGTGGTCTTCGCCGCCTGGTATTGCGGCCTTGGGCCTTCGATTGTCGCCACGCTGATCAGCGCGATCGGTGTCTGGTACTGGTTCCTTCCGCCTATCCGCTCATGGGCCGTGGTAGATACGCCCACCGCGATTTCAGGAATGGTGGGTTTCCTCGTTTTTTCGGCTTTCATAATTGGCCTCGGAGAAGCGAATCGTCGATCCAAAGCCGAGGCTGTCGCGGCAACGGCCAAATTTTACGCCGTGTTCGAGCAGACGTCAGTCTTTGCGGGCATCATGAGCCTGGACGGCAAAGTGATCGACGCCAATCGGCTGTGCCTGGAAGTCTGCGGATACCGCGCAGAGAAGGTTCTCGGGCGATACTTTTGGGAGACGGGATGGTGGCGGGCTTCTGAGGAAGTGCAAGCCAAAATTCGGGCCGCAACCGCGCAGGCGGCTCAGGGCGCTCCCCACCGGGAAACCCTGCCCTACAACTGGGCCGACGGCAGCGAACGTGTGGTCGAGTTGGAGATTCACCCGATCCGCGATCATCAGGGACAGGTGATTTTCCTTCACTCCACTGGCGTGGATATCACCGACGTCAAGCAAGTCGAAGGCGAGCTGCGCAAATCTCATGAGGAGTTGGAAAAAAGAGTGGAGGAGCGCACGCGCGCTCTGCACGCCAGTTTAGCCTCGCTCAAATCTGAAATCGAACGCCGCAAGATGACCGAGTATGTGCTGCGCGAACTCTCCGCTCGCTCGCTTCGCCTTCAGGATGAAGAACGCCGTCGCATCGCCCGCGATCTGCACGACAGTACCGGACAGACGCTCGTCGCGTTAAGGATGATGTTAGATTCCCTGGGAAAACTGGTGGACTCGGTTCCAAAGGCTGGCGAACTGCTTGGTGAATTGGAGTTTTTGTCGAACCAGGCATTGCAAGAGATTCGAGTTACGTCGCACCTGTTGCATCCGCCGCTGCTCGATGAGGTCGGCTTCTCCTCGGCCGCCCAATGGTATGTGGAAGGATTCACCCAGCGAAGCGGCGTCCAGGCGAATCTGGATCTTGCGGCCACTCCGCGATTGACCAAAGACGAGGAGCTTGTCTTCTTCCGTATTCTGCAAGAGAGCCTGACCAACGTCTTGCGCCATTCCGGTAGCTCGGCGGTAGACATACAGTTGAGTTCGGATAACGAGAACGCTATGCTTTCCATTCGAGATTACGGAAGAGGCATTCCTCTCGACAAGCTGTCGAGCTTTCAGGAAATTGGAGCCGGCGTCGGAGTGGGCTTGGGGGGCATGAAGCAGCGTGTCCGCAATTTAGGCGGCCATCTTACGGTTCAGAGTGACGGCACCGGTACATGCGTGCTGGCGAGCCTGCCGTTGGCAAATGCCGAGCCAGCGGATTCCGAACTACCCGCTGCCGAAACGCGCAACCCGGAACGTCCGGCGGGAGAAGCCTCTGATGATAGCGATGCCGAAGACGAAGATGTGGAGAGCGATCTACCGGCGCCGGCCGCATAACTTCTAAGGCGAAAGCCTTCGCTTCACTCAGCACTGCCATTTGACCCGTCTTCTTTCGCGCCCCTAGAATGAAAGATTCGTGCTCAACGCGCGAAGTCATCCATCACTCTGCGAATATCACTCTGCGAACCTATGGCTCTGCGCCTCTATAACACTCTTTCCGGGAAGATCGAAGACTTCCATCCGCTCGACGACAATCGCGTCCGCATGTATGCTTGCGGCCCGACCGTCTACGACTACGGCCACATCGGCAACTTCCGCACCTTCATCGCCGTCGATCTCCTCTATCGCTTCCTTCGCCAGAGCGGGTACGACGTCCGCTACGTAATGAACATCACCGATGTCGACGACAAGATCATTCGCAACTCCGCGCGGGACGGCGTGTCTGTGCAACAGTACACCGCAAAGTATGTGCAGGCTTTTCTAGAGGATTCGGGCACGTTAAGTATTGAAAAGCCAATTTTCGTGCGCGCCACCGAACACATTAACGCCATGGCTGAATTCATTGCCGAACTGGTGAAAAAAGGTTTCGCCTATCGCACCGAAGATGGCTCTTATTATTTCCGGATCGCCAAGTTTCCCGACTACGGCAAGCTTTCGAAAAAAGATTTTGCCGGCATGAATGACGGTGCTCGCGTCGATGTCGACGAGTATGAAAAAGATAGCGCCCGCGACTTCGCCCTCTGGAAAGCTCCGAAGCCGGGGGAAGCCTCGTGGGACACGGCAATCGGACCGGGGCGCCCGGGATGGCATATTGAATGCTCGGTGATGTCGATGGCGGAACTAGGGCCGAGCTTCGACCTGCACGCTGGCGGCGAAGACCTGATTTTTCCCCACCACGAAAACGAAATTGCGCAGTCGGAATCGCTGACCGGACAGCAGTTTGCCCGTTATTGGTTTCATGCACGTTTTCTGCTGGTCGAAGGCCAGAAGATGTCGAAGAGCCTGGGGAATTTCTTTACGATCCGAGATCTGGTGCTGCGCGGACATAAGCCTTCGTCGATTCGCTGGCTCCTGACCCAGGTGCCCTATCGCAATCAGCTCAACTTTACCTTCGATGGCTTGAAATCGGCAGCGAGTTCGGTGGAGAAGCTGCGAAATTTCCGCTTTCGCCTGACCAGTACGAAATTCCCGGCCGGATCTACACCCCAGATGGCGCAACTGGGGCAGGAGACCATCGACAAGATAAAGAGCTCCCTCGACGACGATCTCAACACGGCCGAGGCGCAAGCCGCCCTGTTTGACATGTTGCGCAAAGTCAACTCCGCGCTCGACGCTGATGAAGTCCGCCAGGACGACGTGAAGCCGCTGCTCGGTGCGCTGGCCACGTTCGACGAGATATTCGGCGTGCTGAAAGATGACGATCAGCCTAAAATGAAAGCAATTCTCGAATGGGCGCGCGCCGAGGGGCACGAAAAAGAAATCAGCCCCGAGCTGTTGGAGATAGCGGGCACTCCCCAACTCACGGACGAACAAGTCCAACAAAAGCTCGATCAAATGCAGACTGCAAGAAAAGCGCGTAATTTTCAACTCGCGGATGCGATTCGTGCGGAGACGATCACGGCGGGAATCATCGTTGAAAATACAAAAGACGGAGTTCGGTGGAGACGAAGGTAAAGGGATGTATCTAAATCCCTGACGCAGCGTTGGCATGGAAGATCCTGAACTGGGAACTGCTATCATGCTCTCTCTCGACGACTATCTTCGCGAAGCTGAAATCGCCCATGGCCACCTCTGCGCTGGGCAAGTACTCGGCGTCCGCCTAGCCATGCTGGGCCTCGAGAATCTCGGCATCGAAGAGCCGCGTGGAAAAGATCGCAAGCGCTTGGTCACCTTCGTCGAGATTGATCGTTGCGCCACCGACGCGATCGCTGTTGTCACCGGATGCCGTCTCGGAAAGCGCGCTTTGAAATTTCGCGACTGGGGAAAGATGGCCGCAACCTTCGTCGATTTGGGAATAAAGGACGTGAGCCGCGGCAAAGCCATCCGCATTGCCGCGAAGGAATCGTCCAAGTCGCGGGCGCGGTCGATGCATCCCGAAATCGAAAACAAAAATCAGCAGCAAATGCTGGCCTATCGCGAGATGGCGGATGACGATCTATTCACCAAGCAGTGGGTGAAAGTCGACCTGCCGGCGGAAGAGTTCCCGGGATACAAGGGTGAGCGTATCGTCTGCGCCGAGTGCGGTGAAGGGATCAACTTCCGGCGCGAGGTTGTGCGCGGCGGGCGCGTGCTCTGCAAAGCATGCTCGGGCGAGCGATATTATGAGGCGCTGTAGGCAACCGTAGCAGCGAACCGCTAACGGCTAAGGACGACCCTGCTCATACGCATATGCCACTCGCAGCAGCGTACCTTCATCAAAGTGACCCGCAAACAACTGTAACCCAATCGGCAACTTTTCATGATTCTCACCGCAGGGAATCGAAATTCCCGGAATACCGGCTAAGTTGGCAGTTACGGTGTAGATATCGGCGAGATACATGGCCAGGGGATCATCGATTTTCTCACCTAATTTGAACGCCGGCGTCGGGCAGGTCGGCGTGGCAATCACATCTACTTTTTTGAAGGCTTCATGGAAGTCGCGCGTGAGCAGCGTGCGCACTTTTTGTGCCTTGAGATAGTAAGCATCGTAGTAACCGGCGCTCAACGCGTAGGTGCCAAGCATGATGCGGCGCTTGACTTCCACGCCAAATCCGCTATCGCGCGTCTGCCGATACATTTCTGAAAGCGTGTTTGCCTTCGCGCGAAAGCCGTAGCGCACGCCATCAAAGCGCGCGAGGTTCGACGAGGCTTCCGCCGTGGCGACGATGTAATACGTTGGAATCGCATATTCGGTGTGCGGCAAACTGACTGATACAACTTCGCATCCCAACTCCGCCAGCTTCTGAATCGCAGCTTCTACGACCGCGCGCACTTCGGGATCGAGCCCGGCGCCGAAATATTCTTTCGCCACGCCAACTCTCAAACCTTTGACGGGCTTCTCCAACTCCGCCACATAATCGGGCACGGGAATTTCGGTGGAAGTCGAATCCATGGGATCGCGCCCAGCGATCGTACGCAGGATCAGGGCGGCATCTTTCACCGTATTCGCGAATGGCCCGATGTGATCGAGCGACGATGCGAACGCAATCAGCCCGTAGCGAGATACGCGTCCATAGGTCGGCTTCAATCCGACGACGCCGCAAAACGACGCGGGCTGGCGAATCGATCCGCCGGTATCGGAGCCAAGCGTGGCTACGGCCATGTCTGCCGCCACCGCAGCAGCGGATCCACCTGACGACCCGCCGGGCACGCGACTCTTATCGCGCGGATTGTGTACGACGTGATAAGCCGAGTTCTCCGTTGACGAGCCCATGGCGAACTCATCGCAATTAAGCTTGCCGAGAATCACCGCGCCCGCCGCTTCCAGGCGAGCAACCGCCGTGCAGTCATACGGTGGAATAAAATTGTCGAGCATTTTCGAGCCGGCGGTCGTCCGCACACCGTTCGTCACCATGACGTCTTTGATCGCAACTGGAACTCCCGCGAGCGGCGGCAAGTCTTTTCCCTCCGCAGCCATGGTGTCGATGCGGCCAGCCTGAGCCAGCGCCCGTTCCTCGCAGAGAGTCAGAAACGCGCCGATCTCGGGATCTTCTTTCTTGATGCGCGAATAGAAATCGCCCGCCGCAGCGGTCGCGGTCGTCTGGCGCTCTGCGATTGCGCCGCGAATGTCGTCAATGGTCTTCGCGGCCATCTATCTCTCGATCACCTTCGGCACTTTGAAAAACGTCCCATCAGTGTCCGGAGCATTATGGAGAGCGACGTCATGTGGTAGCGATTTGCGTAACCCGTCCTTTACGTCCTCGCGAATGGCATAGGCGAAGCGACCGCTGCCCTGGCGCGACTCGTCCACGCCGTAGCGATCTGAAACCTGGGCCATAGGCGCGACGTTACCGGTATCGAGTTCACCCAGGCGCTCGACATATTCCAGGATGGAGTTCAAATCGCGCAGCATTCGGCCGCGCTCTTCCTCGGTGAGATCGAGGTTAGCCAAGTCGGCAACGTAGGATACCTCTTTGTCGGTGACTTTCACGCCTTAACTTCTTTCACGCTTTAACGACGAACTCAATCCGCCTCACCGCGGTCACCGAATACTTGTTGATCAACGCCACGTAGCGCGTTGCCAGGTTGGCGAGTTCGCGCCGCCACCCGGCGTCGGCGACTTCTACTTGAAGAATGCCGTCGGAAAAGCTGAGCGCGCGCGTCCGGTCGGCGACCGCGCTGCCGCAGGCGACCGGCCACGCCAGCAGCGCACTCTGATCCGCCGGTGCACGGTGAAGAGATTTGGCGACGATGTTTTCCAGTCCGTTGGAAGCGCGGTTCAAGTCAGACCTCAGAATTCCTGAGCGGAGAATGAAACCGATTGTAGCATCGGAAATGCGGTCGGTTTATGATGCCGTAGGGGCCACTGCAGTTGCGGCTTTGGCGCGCTTCCTGGCAATCTTGCGCAGGTGTGACGCCGAGTACAAACTCTTCCGGCAGCGCGGCGCACCACACAAACAGGGAGCGTCGTCCTCGCCATCGTAGAGATTATAGTCGTAGGTCAATTCTTCTCCGGCCACAATGTCACGTAGCGCGATAATCCACATCTTGCCGCGAATCTGATCGGTCTCGCAATTTGGCTCGCAGGAATGATTGACGAACGCCGCAACGCCGAAGCCATCGATGATGCGCTTGCCACCGTCGAGTCCGAACAAATATGTGTTGGGAAAATCGTCGTAGAGATCGTCAGCCTGTTCGTAGGAGAGATGCTCACCCACGTACTCGATGATCAGCGTGCCTTTGCGGATTGGCTTGGTGGTATAGCAACCGTGGGAGTGAATGCGAGACTGGCGGATGATTAGCGTCATGGGTCTGCGATTGATGGATGTGGTCTACGAAGACCCAATCCAATGTTTCTCCGTACATATCTTTAGCACACCAAGACGGGGGCGAGGCAAGAGGCGGACGCCGCTTCGCCTGCTATCATTCTCGGGTCGAAACTGTCAAAGACGATTCAATGCGTCCTTGATCAGCCGGCGAGGAGGAACAGCGTCCATGGCTCAACAGCATCCGCCACGCTTTCTAAAGATTGTTAACGACGCCAAGCAGCGCGTTCGGGAAACCAACGTTGACGAGGTGAAAGCGCGGCTCGATCGCGGAGAAAAATTTGCTCTGGTCGACGTCCGCGAAGACCGCGAATATGACGCCGACCACCTGCCCGGCGCCGTCCATCTTGGTAAGGGAATTATTGAGCGCGACGTTGAAGGCAAGTATCCCGACCTGAACAGCGAACTGGTGCTGTATTGCGGGGGCGGATTCCGCTCCGCGCTGGCTGCCGACAACCTGCAAAAAATGGGTTATAGCAACGTAATTTCCATGGACGGCGGAATTCGCCATTGGCGCGAGAAGGGCTATCCGCTGGAGAAAGGGCGGTAGTAGCGCATTTTAGGCACCCGCGGATTGCATACCTCTTGCTTCTCTGAAAAAATACGGTGAAGATACCGTGGAGTCCCACCCATGTCTCAAGTAGGAAGCTTTGCGCTCATGCTCGCGCTCGGCCTGAGTGCGTATTCTTTCGCGGCGGGCCTCTTGTCATTATTCAGCCGAAGCGCGGCTTCAGCCCGCCTCGGTGAAACGGCGCGCCGCGCCGGAATCGCCACTTTCGCCGCAGTGCTGCTGGCAGGCATCGTGCTGGTGCTCGCCGCGTTCAATGACGACTTCTCCATCGCCTACATCTTCCATCACAGCAACCGAGATTTACCCGCCGCCTATAAGTTCGCGGTTCTCTGGTCTGGGCAAGAGGGCTCGTTGCTCTTCTGGTCGCTGCTCTTGGCCGGATATGGATTCGTTCTCCGCCTGCGCTACAAAACCGATCAGCGGCTGTTCGCCTACGCTTCGGTGATCATCGCATCGGTGCAGGTTTTCTTTTTGCTGATTCTGAATTTTGCTGCCCACCCCTTTGCCATCATGGAGGGGGGCCTTCCGCCCGATGGCACCGGGCTGAATCCGCTGCTGCAATATCCCGAGATGGTGATTCATCCGCCGATGCTTTATCTCGGATACGTCGGCTTCACTGTTCCCTTCGCATTCGCGCTGGGCGCGCTCATCATGAAGTATCCCGGCGAGAAATGGATTCACATTACGCGCCGCTGGACGATGGTGACCTGGTGCTTCCTCACCATCGGTGTCTTTCTTGGCGCGCACTGGGCTTACGCCGTGCTCGGATGGGGCGGCTATTGGGGGTGGGATCCGGTGGAAAATGCGTCGCTCATGCCCTGGCTGACGGGCACGGCATTTTTGCATTCGGTGATGATGCAGGAAAAACGCGGCATGTTAAAAGTCTGGAACATGGCGCTCATCTTCGCGACCTTCCTGCTCTCAATGCTCGGGACATTCCTCACGCGCTCGGGTGTGATCAGTTCAGTGCATGCCTTTGCGCAATCCTCGATTGGCACGTGGTTCCTGGTTTTTATTGGCTTGACACTGGCGGTTTGCACTTTCTTTCTCGTCGCCAATCGCCATCACCTTAAAAGCGAGCACAAGCTGGAATCGCTGGTTTCGCGCGAGTCCAGTTTCCTGTTCAACAATCTTCTCTTGCTCGTCGTCTGCTTCACCATATTGTGGGGAACGTTTTTCCCG
>Ga0209008_1000054_pt1 | contig 57714 bp, 54 predicted proteins | sample JacPin_JW_Ref_O3_FD_187963 | JGI IMG/M metagenome (GOLD analysis project Ga0209008, IMG submission 187963) | Forest soil microbial communities from Algoma, Ontario, Canada - Jack Pine, Ontario site 1_JW_Ref_O3 (SPAdes) (version 2) | ecosystem: Environmental > Terrestrial > Soil > Boreal... | reverse complement strand
CGTTGGTTGGACGAGGCTCGGGCACGATTGCGCTGTCAGTGTGCTCGCAACTGCTCAGGGATTGACACTCCTGGATGATGCGACAGCGAGCAGAGGAGAATCACGATTAGCTACAATCAGACTAGCCGATTTCCGGCGATTACCTGATGGTTTGGGGTACCAGATTCGCCATTACTTGCCGTACGTAGCTCTGCGTTTCCTGAAACGGCGGGACGCCACCGTAGCGGTCGACCGTCTCGGGTCCCGCGTTGTATGCGGCAAGAGCGAACCGCAGGTTTCCGCCGTAACGTGTAAGCAGATCTTTCAAGTAATGCGTACCCGCCTCGATGTTCTGTGCGGGATCAAACACGTTTGCGACCGCGTACCGCAAGGCGGTTTCCGGCAGCAACTGCATCAGTCCGAGCGCCCGCTTCCTTGAAACTGCTTTGGGATCGAAATTGGATTCAGCCGCAATCACATGCGCGATGAGATTTGCATCCACGCCATGCTTTTGTGCGGAGGCGTGAATCAGATTGGCATAGCGCACACCAAAGTCGACATTAGCGGGCGGCGGGGCAGGGAACCGATCTTCCGGTTCGACATCGATCAATTCGCTTGCGGCAATCTCGACGGTGCCGCCGGCTACGGTGAGCCGGACGCGATCGCCATCGAGCTGGTATCCCGTCACGTGAAGTCTTGCGCCAGAACGCAGCACGGCGTAGTCAGCACCGGCGGCAGGAGCAAGCCCTGCCGCCGCGGCGACCAGAATCGATACCGCGATGATTCGGTGAGTCATTCGGGGCTAGGGTTTTGCCGGTGGATTCGCCGGCGGCCTTTGGGCGCTTGCCGGCGGAACGATTCCATTATCGCGAAGGTACTCAACGACCTGGCCATAATGGTCCATCGCGTGGGCCCCGACAAAGATGGCGAGCGCGGCCCGCGTGTTCAGGAAGGGAACCGCCGGGTTGCTGAGCGGCGTGAAAGCGTTATCACCGGTAATGGTTGCGATCGCTTTGTGGCCATGCGCAAAGGAATCCTTCAGGTACTGGATGATCTGCTCCTTTGTCTGGATCGCGTCCGGTCCGTTGGACCCGATTCCCTCGTCTGGCGCAACCGGCGCCGTCTGACCGAGAATCGACTCAAAGAAACGGTTATTGACGGTCGCAACATGCTTCACCTGCTGGGCGAACGTGCGGACGCCCTTAAACTCTCCGTTGATGGGCGCGAAGGAAAACTTATCTTCCGGCATGGCCTGCGCCGCGCCGACGAATTCGTGTTCGACGATCGTGAGCTGAAAATCGAGGACGGAGGTGATCGAAGGCGGTCCCTGCGGTCCGGGCGGCCGGCCTCCTGCTTGTTGCGCTGACACGACGGATCCCGCGATCAAGCTCCCCAGCAGCAAAATCCCCACACCCATACACATTTTCATGGCATTCCCCCCTTGGTTTGCCAAAAGCATTCTACGGCGTCCCACGCTGTCTAACGGACTTGAAGGACGTGCTTGTCGATAGCTGCTGCCACGCCCGCCTGTTCGTTTGAGAGCGTAACCGCCCACCCGAACGTTTTCAACTCAGGTACGCTATTGCCCATTACCACCGGTAAGCCCGCATATTCTAACATTTCGCGGTCGTTCCAGTTATCGCCGATAGCCATGACGTTTTGCCGGGTAATACCGCGAAGGCGCGTCAGTTCCGCCAGAGCCGCCCCCTTGTTTACGCCGCGCCCCAGCACATCTAGCATGGAAAGGTTCCGGTGCGGATATTCGGTAAGCGCAAGCGTGAAATCGTCCGCTATCGGAAGCGCCTCGAGAGTCTTCTTCGCGCGCTCGATCCGAGCGCAGTCGTCCAGGAAAAGGATCTCGACAGGATCCTCCTCGTCAAGACACGCGGTCAGCGGCTCGATTTCCGCGACGTGTTGCCGATGCGACCGCAAATAGGGACCCACAAATGGTCCCTCCCAGTCCACGCGCTCAAAAATCACCTGCTTCTCAAATGGGCGATCGAAAATCACCCCTGCGCACGAGCGGAACTCAGCGGTTGCCTCCAAGACTTGTCGCGCCGTGCGAGCGGGCAGGAATTGTCGATAATGCGTCTCACCCGCGGAGGATTTGATCAATGCGCCATTGCTCACGATCAGATGCGGGTCACACGGGAGCTCTCCGGCGATGGCGCGAGCGGAGTGGTACCTGCGTCCGGTAACGATCACAATCTCAACCCCCCGCGTGGCTGCCTCGCCAATCGCCCGCGCATTGTCAGGCGGAAGCTGTGACTGGCCGTTGAGCAGGGTGCCGTCCAGGTCCATGGCTATGAGTTGTATCGGCACACTTCCATTGTACAGTGCGGGCATTCTTGGGCGGTGTTTCGCGTTGTACATTGGGTACGCCTGCGGGTCACTTCAATTCGACGACGGGAAGGGGCCCTGTGGGCCGGAAGCGCAGGGGCCCCCTGCGGATGCGCCATTCGCACAGGGCGTGTGCGGTAAGAATTCAACTGTGAAAATTGCCTCGCGCGAGATCGGCGTCGTCCCGGGCTGCGTATCTTCGCCCCCCGCAAGAAAACGCCCGGCCGATAAGCGACTCACGGCGGCATCGTTTAGGGACGCGTCCGTGCTTGTAAGTACTTCGGTTTCGTCCAAACGGCCGTCAGGAGAGACCATTCCATGCACCACGACCACCTGTGGAGACGTGTTCATACCTGGTACGTTGCTGCGAATCATCATGGGCCCCTCCATCACCGGGCCCACGCCCAAGGGCGTAAGGCCTTCCGGCTTGAATATGCTCAGGCCGGCATCGGGCGAAGCAGTCACGCTTTCGGTTTTGGCCTCAATCACTGCACGGCCACCCTCGGTAATCGTGAAACCGTTGGGAATCGTCTCCTCGTGGAAGTGCAGAGCGCTCCCGTAGTCGTAGCGCACGTACAGACCAGGAACCGGCGAATAGGTCGCGAGCAGGCCGGTCTTCGGATTGACGCAGTACTCGGACTCCTCGAAGCTCCGCCCGCTTGAGAAAGAGTTCTTGGATGATCCGAGCATGCGGTGGGCGACAAGAATGCAGCGGACCTCGGTCCCGTCCAGGCTTGCCGTCGCCACGCGCAAAGATGCGTAACGCCCGATCCCAGGGTAAATCCAAAAGATCGCTTCTCGGACCTGCGCCAGACGCAGCGGAATGCCTCCGGTCGGCCGATCGGTTGAAACCAGGTCTCCGTTTGTCAGAAATACACCGGAGAACGAGGGGCCTTGCGCCGTCCATCGGTAGATGCCACGTGAAGGAGACGTGTCTTCCAGGCTCCAACGCCCGTCGGAAGAGGAGGAGGTATAGGTAGAGAATGTGGTCTTGAGGTCATAGGGGTGCAGGCGCACGTTCGAGAGGTCGCGAGCCCTGGTGAGCATCTCAATCGCAGCGGCGCGGTCCTCTGCATTCTGGACCGGTTGTGCTCCGTCGGGAACGAGTTCGAGCGGATCGTAGGGCGCAGGGAGATGCATCAGCGACAGAATCAGTGGGGGCAGTTGAGTGGCGGTCGGCGTGCCGGCAGGCTCCTGGGCCATCGCAACGCCCCGCAGCGCAAGTACGCCGAAAACGAACCAGCGGCAACACTCGCGAGCCATTTCAACCTCTTGGCGAAACTGTAAGTCAACTTTCCGCGATTGGCAAGTGCGGTGACCTGAGGCAGTGACGGCGCGTGTTGGCATTGTCAAACTGCGTTGGGCACGGGCCTCGCTCCATCCGATAGGTGGACAAACTGTCGAAGACCAGGATGGTTGCCGAGCCCGGAATGGCTCGGGACTAGGCGGTCACCCGGCTGGTAGTCGGAAAGAATCGCAGGGCGGAAACCGTTCACGGGAATCACAGTGGCGGGATTTAAAGTGGTTCAGCTCCTCTTGGTAGGATGGCCGCCTCCGAAACCACCGGCTGGCAGAATCTCCTTAAGGTCGAAAGTAACGAACAAAACCGGAAGCTCAGCTCCGTCTAATTTCACCCGGACCCATGGCTCGCCCTTGGCGAAAGTGAATCCCGTTGTTCCCATATCTTGAAGTACCGTGCCTTGCCGGCCAGCCAAGATGCCTCGCGTAACCTTCACTCGCGAATCTTTTCCAATCATCTGAATACTCCTGCACCCGGAGGGGCGGGAACGGGCCCAACCTAACGTGCTCAACTAACTCCGAATTCGCGGTGACGGCGATGACTGCTGTGGTGATTCCAGTCCGTCCCTGCTGCGCTCGCCGTCGTTGCAGCTTCGGGCGACGCGATAAGACCAAAAAAGGCGCCGCAAATTCCTAGAATTTAAGAGACTCTGAACCCGACGTGACATCGCCTCGCTCGCAGAGTGCATAGTGAGAGATGCTGGTCGCGATATCTGTCCGATTGTGGACACGACCGCCAATCCGGATTTCGTGCATTGAGTCGTCGAGAAGCTCGTTGAGGTGAGTGGGGAAGAAACCTTTGCATGACAACTGCAGCCGCGTTCGTAAAATGCACGAATCCCAGACTCTCTATGCAGGCCCTCGTTTTCCGTCGAAGTTATTGGCACACGATTGACAAGCTGACGAGCGTACACGGCTTCGGTTCGTAACGGACTCTAGCCCCAACCCGAACCATTCGGAAATGGCTGTGCCACACACCCAGAAGTCGGTCCTGCGGCAAGTTCCGACGCACCGAAAGTCCCGATAGACGGGCGCTCGGAAGCCCTGGTATCGCTGAGACATTCGTCTCCGGTTCTTGCAGTGTAGAGGTAATTCTCTTCCGTTGAGAATTGGGTTTTGCGGTGCCAGTACTAGTAGCGGCTGAAATAAGCCCACAGACAAAGGGGTTACTGGCAACTGGCACGTAGGCCTAAGTTCCCGAATGGCAGCGGAGTTGCCGATGATAGGCAAATGGTCATCCGGCTGGAAGTCCAGCGGGATGCCTGAGGGGCCAGAATCCACTTAGGATGTTAGGAGCGCCCGATGAAAAAGTACATAAAACCCAGCCTAACAGGGCTTGGTTTGCTGCGGGATGTCACCAAGTTCAGTTCCTGCATTGGCACCAGGCTTGAATGCATAGACTAACTTAGCCTGTTTTAGCTCGGGCAGGCGGGAAGATATCCTCAGCAAGAGCGATGACTTTCCGCCTGTCGGAGAGAATGTAACTGAAATACACGTCTGAAATGATTCAGCCGGTTGGTGGATGGCACTGTCTTAACTGCCCTAGGACGACAACAACACAGATGGCCGCCGTGGAAGCGTCGCCACCCTGATACGGCCGCCGAGCCACGCAGCTCGGCGGCCGTGGTATAGCTTTTCAGGTCAATCCCGCACCGGCACTTGCAATGCGCAGGGTTAGACGATGGCGACCGATTCTAGCCCGAGATCAGTGGCGCGTTCAGGTCGAACTTCACGTATTGCTGACTGCCTCCGGCCGGCGCCTTCAATGGCTTGGTCGCTTCGAGCTTCTTGCCCTTCTTGAGATGCTTTCTTGCCTTGGCACGCTTTTGGGTCATGGCCACGTTAGCCTCCTGTGAATTCGGATTTTACAGTCCGATTGAGATAATCCCATTGGGGCCGACTGTCTACGCGGGACAATATTGCAAATTCTGGGCCAATGTCCACAGATAATTTCGGGAGCGTCAAGCGGAAGAAAGCAGGGTAGATAGCGGCGGTGAGAATGGGCCGGTTGAGCGGCGAAGGCGGAGCGAGTTGACAAACTCAACAGCATCACTTGAATTATTCTCTGCTTGCGCTCTGTGATCTTCTTTGTCCATCGGAACCGCATTAGGCACGGCCGCCTACGCGCGATCCCGGTAACTGCGCCGAAACCACCAGTAAACGTAGAAGGTTCCCGAGTCTTTACAACTCGGACAAGGGCGATCGTGAGCTCGCTAGGACGCGTTACGCGCACTGGTATCCTGACGTTAGACCATGGTCACCCTTCCAGTTCTCGCTGTACTCGTGTGCGACCTGCTGCTTTTTCTGGGCGGTTTGCGCCGATTTACAGCAGATTCGCGACAGAAGGGAGGCATTTTTCTCTGCGTACTGTTCTTTTGCTCCGGAATGCCGGCCCTGATTTACCAGGTAGTGTGGCAGCGCGCGCTGTTCTCACTGTACGGCGTCAATGCTGAATCCGTCGCGGTCATCGTTAGCGCGTTCATGCTGGGCTTGGGGCTGGGGAGTCTGCTTGGAGGATGGGCTTCGAGCCGATTTCCCGAAAAGCTCCTGAACCTATTCGCGGTTTCTGAGCTGGGTGTGGGAATCTTCGGACTGTTCTCCCTACGAATCTTTCATTGGGCGGCGGCGTTCAGCGCGGGGAAGAGCTTGCCTACCACGGTTCTATTCGGTCTGCTTTTGTTGCTTTTTCCGACGATGTTGATGGGGGCGACGCTGCCCTTGCTGGTACAGCAGTTTGTGCGCGGCTCTGAGCGCGTGGGATTTTCGGTCTCCATACTCTATTTTGTGAACACGTTTGGTTCAGCGGTGGCGTGCTATTTCTGCGCTACCTTTCTGTTACGCGACTTCGGTGAATGGCACGCAGTGTTGGTCGCGGCAAGCATAAACGCCATGGTCAGCGTGACTGCGTTTGTGTTCGGGCGGTACCGAACGAGGGATGCGATGCGGGAGTCGCCCGTTCCGGGTGTCGAAAGCAAAGCCGAGACCAGCGAATCGAGTCTGCCAATCGCGATGGCGATGCTCATCGCCGGACTTGCCGGCTTTATCGCGCTTGGATTTGAAATTCTGTGGTTCCGCGTCTTTCTGCTGGCCTCGCAGGATCGCGCGCCGGCGTTTGCCCTGTTGCTTTCGACCTTCTTGGCCGGGGTCGCAGCAGGGTCGTACGTTTCCGAGATTTATACCGCAAAGAAGAGCCCCGAGCAGGTCTTGCGCACGGTTGGGATGCTGCTGGTGATCAGCGGCGCGGTTTCCGTTTATCTGCCTCCGCTGGTCGCGCTGTTTCGCTGGAAGGGCCTTCAGCTGATGCAGCTGGGCACGCTCGTGATGCAATCGCAGTGGCAGGGCATGTGGCACTTGTTGACTGTTCCCGCGTTTTTCATCACCACCGCGCTGATCAGCTCGGTGATGCCGTTGGTCTGCCGGCTGGCTGTGAAACCTGGACGCGCCACAGGAAGCGGCGTGAGCTGGACATACGCTTCGAATATTTTCGGCTCGACTCTGGGAAGCCTCCTGATCGGGTTCGTCTGGATGAACCATTTCGGATTGCAGAGCGTGGCCGTGAATCTGGGCCTTGCCGCGGTGTTCACCGGATTTCTGGTTCTGTTCTTCAGCCGCGGAAAATGGTCGATTCCCCCGAGATGGACGCTGGCGCTGGGTGTCGCCGCGATTGCGGCGATCGCCATGTCGGGGCCAGCCTACTCAAGGTTCTTCGAAAAATTGATTCTGGGACCGGGTGACCGCGCGAGAGGGCCTTTCGTTCTTTCCATCGAGAACCGTAACGGAGTGATCGAAATCTCGCGCGATGCGACCGTCTACGGCAATGGCGTCTACGACGGATCATTCAGTGTTGACCCGACGAACGACGTTAACTACATTGTTCGCGTTTATGCCTTGAGCCTATTCCATCCCGCCCCGAAACGGATTTTGATGATTGGGTTGTCGTCGGGCTCTTGGGCGCAGGTTCTGGTCAATCATCCACAGGTCGAATCACTCGACATTGTTGAGATCAACCCGGGCTATGTCACCCTTATCCCCCAGTATCCGGTCGTGGCATCGCTGCTGCACAATCCCCGCGCCCACATCTACGTGGATGATGGAAGGCGCTGGCTGCGGGCGCATCCGGGCGAAAGATATGATGCCATTCTGATGAACACGAGCTTCTACTGGCGGGACCATTCGTCCGTATTGCTTTCCGCTGATTTCTTGGAACTTATCCGGACGCATCTGAACAAGGGCGGAGTCTTCTACTACAACACGACGGGATCGGAAGATGTCATCAACACCGGGCTCCACGTGTTCCCTTACGGCTTACGGGTGTACAACGCGCTCGCCGTCAGCGACAGCCCGATCGTTCTGGACGAAAATCGCTGGATGCAGGAGTTAAGGCAGTACAACATCGATGGTCGCCCGGTGTTCGATCCGCGCGAGCCGAGGTCCGCTCAGACGCTGGCCGATTATGCGGCGCTGGTAAGAAACGTGGACACTAGCACGAAGACCGACTCGATCGAGACATCCAAATCGATGAACCCTAGGCTCGCGAATCGGATGGTCATCACGGACGACAATATGGGCCTGGAATGGCGAGCCCGCTAGGGCTCTCGCGATGAAGGCTTTCATGCTGCCGCCGTGCCCAATCTCCACTGGTTTGAGCTTTGCCGAAGTGGTGTACTGCCTTCCTTCGAAGTAGGGGATTGGGACTTCGAATTTCTCCGGGCGCGGACCCTAACTCACAGAGCAAGGTATCCCGAATCGAGTAGGCATGAAAGGGCGCCTTCCTTCGCGAGTGCGTCGATGAATGAGGGCAGCTCACAGACGCCCGTCACCTTCCCGATTTCGGAGCGCCGGTGGTTGCGTGCAGTTGGATCGAGACACTTCCAGCGGCGGCTTCCCGAAGTTGGCTCTCGGCGAGCACAAGTGCCGGTGGTTGGTTGCCACCTGCCCGGTCTACGACGGTTTGTATCCGCGGTCCGTTGACTCGCCTGCCATGCCGCTGATCACGGTGAGCGGTTGAACCGTCTGTAGAGGTTTACCCTGCCGCAACTTCGCCGTGCGGGGTTTCTTGCTAGGGGTCGTTTTCTTGCTCGCCACTGTGGTTCTCCTTTCGCGGTTGGTGTTGCAATACTGCCTTCACCCTCTATATCGAAAACGGGAGGGATTTCCCGACACCTAAAGTTAGAATCTTTTTCACTCTGGCTTGAGCATCGGATGCCGCAAGTGGCTTGAGAATGCCTGTGCCAAGGTGAACATTTACGTGCCCTCAGACGATTTCGACTGCTTCCACGTCGTAGATGTTCAGCACGCTATTCACTTCTCCGCTTGCCGTTAAAGCCAACTCACAGAAACAAGAAACCAACCCGTCGATTGCATAATTCGGTTGGCTCGTTGCGAAAAGGACTAAACGTCGTATGATTTCGTGCGCGCAACTGGGGGGCAGAACGTATGAACGTACAAGAACAAATCAAGAAGTATATTACCGGCCAACCGGAGCCAAAACGCAGTGACATGCGAGAGTTGCATCGGCTCACACGTCAAGTGTCACCAGAATGCAAATTATGGTTTTTCGATGGTAAAGACAGCAAAAATCGTACGGTTTCCAACCCTACGATTGGATATGGATTTCACACAATAAAACATGCCAATGGAAAAAGTAGAGAGTTTTTTCAGATTGGTGTGAGCGGGAATAAAACCGGAATCTCTATCTATATTCTTGGTCTCAAAGATAAGAAGTACTTAGCCAAAACGTATGGAAAACAGCTAGGCAAGGCGAGCGTGACCGGATATTGCATTCGGTTTAGAGCTCTAAAGGATATAAACATCGATACGCTTCAAGCGGCAATACGATATGGGCTTGCAGCTCAGAATGAAAAAGGCAAGCTCATGAAATAATTCCACTTTCAGAGGGCGGGCAGTTATTGATGTAAAGGCGCTCCAGTATTGGCGCTCGTGGGTCATGATTTGAGACGGAGCAGGGAACGTGTGCACGAAGGTTGTGCCCCGGCAGATATGAGGGTCTTGCTCGCAGCCGTAGAGTCTCGGGTTCCGAAGCCATTCCTAGTCCAGAATCAGCCCAAAACAGAGTCTAAAACCGCTACAGTGGCTAATTCTGAGTCCCAGCACGCAGCAACGGCGTAAACATATGCAACGACAAAGTGGAAAAAACGTATTGCTTCGTGTAACTTAGCACGAAGTCGAAAAACAATGGGCGTGTAGGATAGCAGTAATTCCTTGATCAGACTTCGCTTAGCCCTCCGATTTAGCTCCGATTAACCCTCTGGATGGACCCAAGATTGGACCCAACCGATTGAAGGAGCTCGAATGGACTCCCGTGACCGGATTTTCTGGTTGGTCGTGCTCCGGCACCTGCAGAACTATTTGAAGAAGAAAGGCGAATAAGCAGCCCTCAAACTTGAGATCCGACACTCACTGCCGGGCTCTCGCTGGTATACGACTCGTCACAAACAGAAGCCTTAGAGGTGGTCGTATGTCTTGCGGCGGAGAGTGCACATTACTGGAACTGGTCGGGAAATCAGATGATTACCTGCGAAGCCATTTCATCTGGAAAGGTTGCTGGACGAAGAAACGCCGTACGCAGACGGAAATAGATCGGGATTCAGGAGAACTGATTCGGAAGTGATAGAGCAGCCGCCTTTTAAGCCATTTTGGGTTTTCGGCCTGAACGCGCCTCGTTACCTCAAGGCGCGCCATTCCAGTTAAGTGCCAAGTCTCTTCACCGCCCCGATACGCCTGCTCCTGCCTCGAATTGGCAAACCAAGTGACACGCGAACTGACACCGGATTGTGAAGCCGCATTTCCTAGGTTTCTGCCCTTGAATAGTCTTTAAGCTGGAAAAACCGTGTTGAGTCAGTTCGAATTTTTGGTGGCGGGTGACGGGACCGATGTCTTGTGTAATGCTCCATTCAGCGGGAGTTTGAAAGCCAGCGTGGACCGCTATTGGTCACGAGCTAGCGAGCCGCTTACGTCCCAGGGCAGTGCCATATAGGTTGAGCATTACGTGCGCGACGAATGGGACAAGCAAAGTTTGGTATATAAGAAATAATGCGGCGAGCAAAATGCCAGCGATCGCGGGCGGTAGAGATCTACCAACGGCGGCCCCTACGGACTTGTACGAAAATACGTGACCAATTCCAAAAATGAGAGACGTCACTAGTACCGCGGACACATCTGAGATTCCAGCCTTATGGAAAAGAATCAGCGACATCGCGCGCCACAGCTCTTCGGCGAAACCTCCTAGGAGAATTATCAGAAGAATCTTGAACGATGGCTCGCGCAATAGGTCGTTTGGCTTTGCTTGAGAAACTTTCATCTGGCTGGCCACCCGATTCATGCCTCGCGTCCACCAGATTAGGATCGCACCCGCAGCAAGTCCGAACGCGATTGCGTCGTACCAACCTGGAATTCGGAAACCGAGCTCCTGCGACGCAACTCGGCCCTGCCTGAGTAGGACAACGCACGTTCCGATAATTGCAGCGAACTTTACGACCAATACGTTCCCGCGGCTGCGCTTACGATGGTCGATTAATTCCCGCGGTGCTACACCACGACCTCCCATCCTCCACCACCACCGAAAGGCATGAGGCTCTGGCCACAGAAGTGTGATTAGGGGATAGCTCAATAGACCGAGAAACGTCAGCCCGACAAAGTTCATCCAGCAGCCGTCCACGTTTGTCCATGTTCAATCGCTAGGTTTTTGCTCACGAGGTACTCGCGTAGGTCTAGTCTTCCGCCCACCACAGCGCGGTCCCAGCGGCGTAGCCTACCCACCCGCCGACGCTCGTCTTGTCCGTTGGTAGTGCGGTGCCACCCGCCGCATAAGATGCCATAAACGACGTGGCAGCCTGTCCAAACTCGTACGACACACGCGGGCCAGCCGCGGCGGCGGCGTCGCTCGCAGCTGCCGCGGTGCCCGCAACGCCGGCCAGCCCGGCACCTTCCAACGCATAGAAATAAGGGAAAATGTACCGCTGGGCAGCCGAAGTCCTAAGATTGACTTGGTTCGCGAGTGCATTGAGATAGCAGGGATCGCCGACATTACAACTCTGACCACTAATATCCCCTTGATTTCCGATCGTTATTGCGGTCGTCCAGTGGGTCTCCTGAGCCGCAGTGCATGTATCGTTCGTGCACACGACATCTGTGTCGGAATCAATTTGCTGCTGCTGGTTCCAGTAGGCGTTTTGATAACCCACCCAGTCCTGGGCGTCCGTGTTCGGGTTGACAGCATTCTCGTGATTGCTAGGAAGATTATTATACTGGTTCTGGAAGGTCAACTGGTCTAGGTACTGGTCCCAGTTATTACCTCCGTAGGTTTGGTTCTGGGGACCGAACACAGTGTCAAACCAGGTGCCGTCCATAATGTCACCAAGGTCTGGGATTTCACTGGCCTCACCGCCGTCCTCGCAATTCGCTCCAATCCCGGGTACCGGTAGACCGCACGAATCCTCACCGGTGGGGTCGACAAGCGCGAGAGGATCGTTTCTAGCGTAAGCGTAACGATTCCACGTTTGGGGGTCGCTGGGCTGGGCTGATGCGATTCCGGCTGGGTCCGGCGACGGCCAGCGGCCCTGAATGCCGTACTCCCGCGCCGGAAAGTCGTACACGTTAGCCGCCGTGTCCTGATTTTGACCTGTGAAGGATAGATCGGTCGCGCCATCTTGCGCGTACGGTTCCCCAAAAGGTCCGTATGCTCCATCGAAGTACATCGCACGACTCGGCGTCGAAGCAAACCTTGAGCTGCCGAGCCAGTCGGAGTGCCGGTAGTATGCCAACCCGCTCGAGTTATAGACAGCCATCGATCCTCCGGTGAGCGGCACGAAGCCCTTTTGTAGCGACGAGCCGGTCATGAGGGCAAACTTTGCTCCCGAAGGCGTGTAGACGATCTCAGTGTAAACACCACTCCGGTTCTGCTCGACCATCCGGCCCAAAGCGTCGTACGTGATGCCAACGGTGTCCACCGTGACTGGCCGGCCATTTGCGTCCCATGCGTATGTGTTAAGAAAATCGTTCGTTACGTTCCCGTTGGAGTCGTAGCTCGGCGTCGAACTTCCAATCATCGTCATGTGATTCGTGGATGTGGAATAGGTCGCACCGAACGACGAACTTCCGCTCTTATTTATGTTGCCAAATGCATCGTAGCTAAACGTTTGTGACCACACTGAGCCGCAGTTGGCGCTAGCGACGCGCACCAGGTCGTCATGCGCATAATTACAGTTCTGGGTATCGGAACTGTTGAAAGTGTCGGTGATCGCCAATTTACCAAGTGTTCCGAGCGGATTCCATGTGAGGTTTCCAACGACCGATCCACCGTTTACCGAGAATGTGTACCCGGTCATTCGATTCGTATTGGGATCGTACGTAAAAGAATCACCATCGGAAGAACCGAGGTTCACGGCCGTGGGTAAACTTGCGACGTTATAGGCGGTACTGGACAGTGGATTCTGGCCCGTGAACGCTGTTGCCGAATACGGGCGCCCTTCGCCGTCTACGTTGTAGTTGATCGTCGGCAAGCCGGATAAGGCGCTGAAAGCGCTTGTCTCGCCATTCGCCCAGTACGTTTGCTTCACGTGGTTGAAGCCGCTTGAATGAGGTGCTGACTCGTACACATCGCTTATTTCACCCCGTACGGTGTAACTGAAGCCTACGTCGGTTAGTTTCGTGCTGCACGGCGAGAAACACGTGTAAGCCTCAGCCATACGAGATTTGGCGTCGACCATGGCGACGCTATCGACGGTAGATGAATCGTAGACGAAGTACCTGTTCGCCGTGACGGAAGCATAGGTTCCAGAGTATGTGGTGCTGATCATCCTGTGGCGCGCATCATACGCGAAACAGATCGTGTTCCCGACGGGATCGATTTTCTTGACTAGGTCTCCGTGCGACGTGCCGCACGTCGAGTCAGTGTCGTATGTGTAGGCCGTAGTTGCGTTTTCGGGATTCGTTTCCGAGGTCAGACGCCCGAGGTCGTCATAGGCGTATGTGCGCGTTTGCGGACCTGAAGACTGAGCATTTTGCGTGACGCCTGTCAGATTGTTGTTCGCGTCATATGTGTACGTCGTCCAATAACCGGTTTGCGGGTTGTTCTGTCCGCACCTGCCGCTGCCGGTTGCGCTAGTGATTTCGCAAACAGACGTTAGACGTCCAAGCCCATCGTATTCAAGCTGCTTGCGCTTTGTGTTTTCGCCCGTCGGAGCCGGACCCGCGGTGAGAAGGACGTCGTTTTGGGAATAGGCGTAGCTCAACGTGCCGCCCCCGGCATCGCTAACGGATGAAGGGCGGTTGAGTGCGTCGTACGAACTGACGACCGCCGGACAAGTACCGGAGCATGCTTGGCCCGCAGTTGCTGCGTAGGGCAGCTTGGAGCTAGAGGGTCGGCCCAAACTGTCGTAATCGGTCTCGACGGAATCGTAGGTGCTGGATGACGGACTCTGCTTCCGTTGCGAGAGGTGCGGCCTGCCCAGTTCGTCAAGCGTCGAAAGCATATCGACAGTGGAGCTGCTGCTATCGAATACCATCGAACTCTCTTGGGAAGTTTGGCCGGTGTAGCTGAGTTGCGTAAAATTACCAAGCGGGTCCGTGATGCCGATCGGACATGCGGTGTAGCAATAGGAATTACCGGTGGTGCTCCAGCCGTAGGACGTGGTTGCGCCATTCTCGTCGGTCACCGTTGTTGCCACCCCAAAGAGGCAGTTCCATGCCCAAGCCCTGGTTAGGCTAAGCGGTTCGGTCACTCCAGTGGGGAACGCGTTTGCGCAAGTGGTGGACGAATAGCTGTAGGTCGTTTGTGCTTCGTTGATGTCCGTAGTGACGTTGAGCATCCCCGTGTCATAATAGGTGAGCGTCTCGCTCAGGGTCGCAGAGCCAGCAACGAGATCACTGACCGTTGTCACGTTGCCGCGCGATCCAGAAACGGAATTGTGCTGAGCCGTTCCGGAAGTCGCCGTGACCGAGCCTTGATCATATGTATATGACGCTTGGGACTTGATGTTGTTCGAACCATCCTCAATAGTTACTTGCGACGGCTTGTCGCTGATGTTGTTCCCTAAGCTGGCATAGGACGTAAGCGTTTTCCGAGCGATTGACCCGGGCGATCCGCTGCCGTAGCCATATTCGTCGTTTTCTGTTATCAGACCGTAAGCGTTATAGGTTGCATGTGTCTCGGACTCAAGCCCACCGGGCCACTGGGTGTACTTGGCCTTTTGAGTGATTGGAAGTGTAACTGCCGCGGAATTGCACGTAGCTGGTGTACCCGTAGGCGTGCTGCCGTTGTAGCAGGTGATCTCCGTTTTGAGCAGCGTCCCGCCCGAGGAGGATCCCTGATAGACTTGTTTCTCGGTCGGGTAGATTCCCTGGAAGTTCATCAGAGTTTGGCTGTTTTGACTGTTGTATGTTGGCGCCGTGATCGTGGTGGTGCTCGCAACGCCGCTTCCAAGTGTGCGAGCGTACGTCCACGTGCCATCGGGCGTTTGTCTGGTCAAGTTAGCCGTGCTGCCGTCGGCGCATTCGATTCCGTCGTTTGCTCCCGTATATGAGTACTCAATCGTGCCTCCGTTGCGCAGGGTGACCGAAGCAATGCGGCCAGTCGTATCACCGGTGTAGCCCGGGGTCTGCTCGTACGTAAAGCTATAGGAAGTACCGTCCGGGTATGCGATCGAACTAACCAAACCCACGGAATATGGCCCCCACTCTGAAATGCCGCTGCACCCGAACGCTGTCCGCATCGTATGGGTGGTAAAGGAAACGACTATGTTCTGGCCGCTGGGGTTTACATACGTCGTCTGATTTTGTGTTGTGTTGGCCGCCATACCTAGAGCGCCATTCTCACCGAGCGTGTCGGTAACCGTGGCCGAGTATTCGATCACAGAGCTGCTCAGGTAGTTTCCGTTTGAGTCCTGAATACCCGGAGGCGAATAATAACTACTGACAAAATTGCCAGCCCGATCGATCACGCCGCTGACCTGCGTGGGATAGTCGAACACCAAGGTATAGCCGGAATCGTCCGCCGCCAAGGCACTTCCGGAACAAGTTCCTCCGCTGTATTGGCACGTAAATGAGGGAAAGGGATGGCTCGTGCCGGACGCGTCAAAGTAGGAGAAATTACTCAGGTTATACCAGCAGTCCCCGTCGTAGCAGCCGGCTTCGGTCGATGTAAAGCTGATCCATCCAACCCATGCCGTGGTCCACATCGTGAATCCGTAACTGTTCTGAGGGGCGCCTCCCGGAGGTGTGAGGGGTTCCCAAGATTTGGTTCCGCTACTGGTCACCGGAGTCCAAATAGAGCCATCGTAGCTGAGGTTGTAAGCGAGCGGTAGGCCACGTCCCACTTTATACACGACGGGCAAGTTTAAATGGATGTTCAGGTTCGCGAGGTTGATCTGATCAGGTCCGCCGCCGAAAGCGGCGAAAGGCGGTAAACCGGTTGCGACTTGGGCAGCACTGAGTCCAGCGAAGGTAAAGAGCAACGCGAGCAGAGAAGCAACCTTTTGCGCAAGTTTCATCGAATTGGTTCCTTTTCTCACTGGATTTGGAAGGTTGCGGCGGCCAAGCCAGAGTTCAATGTGGCGCCGCTGAGTTGGAGGTCGAGAACGAGGCTGTAGCTCAAGTATTTTTGGACATGGAATGGAACCTGAACTCCGCTGACCGCCCGATATCCAGAAAACTCAATCTGCATTGGAATATCAAGGGAAGCGTTTCCGTCCGGATGAACGCTGAAATCCAAGGCGACCGGAAGTAACGTAGCCGAATCAAGATACAAGTCCATCTGGCTCAGGTGCTGCATCAATGCTGCCATTTCGGGCGGAGCGTTGACCGTCGGCCCAAGCGGCTCAGAAAGCTGAATATGCGTTACGTGCTCGCCGTTTAAATTCGCCGGACCGATGTATGAAAGAACATACCCCTGGGTCGAAATAATTCTGGTAATCGAAGCCGCGGGAAAAAACCAACTGCCCTCAGTCATGACGTTGTGGTTGACCATCCCGTGAATCACTCCGTCCGGTCCGGACCAAGCTCCAACGGGCTGTACCGCTTGCGTAGCCGCTACGGGAGCCCCACCCGGCAGGCTCCCAGGGAGTGGAACCGCGGCGTGATTGCGAATTTCACTGCGGTTGCCTGATGGAAGGACTAGATCGACCCGGCTGTCGCCGAGGGCAGTCGCCTTCAGAGTCGCGGTGCCAGTTTCGTCGTCGGAGCCGGCAATGCGCTGAGCTGTGCCGGTCAACGTCGCATCGGACACCTGAATACCGCCGGTCAGCGCGGCTAGCGAGCGCTGGATCAGCGCGACCGCTTGCGGATCACTCTGCGCGGGCGTGGGGGCAGGCTGTTGAGCTCCGAGGGATAACGGAATCAGCGCACACACACAAAGCAAAGCCACCGTTCGCATGGTTTGCATGGGTTCTCCAGTTGAATGATGCGGCGGAAACTATATTGCCAGGGGTGTATTACTGACTGAATTAACATTCTGCTTATAGTTATAAGCATTGAGTCTTACCCAATGCCTTAACCTCGTAGCTTTAGCTGGCGGTTTGAGGCCTTGCGACAGACGTAACTCTATGTTTCTCTCAAAAGGGTTGTTATGGGAAACAGTTTATACAAGAGCGACTTGGCGGGAGCGTTTGCTTTGTCTAGAAAGCAATGAGTCTTCTAGGCTCGGATTTTCCTTGAGGGCTCCGCGGGGACGACGGATTTCGGTCGACCTCTGAAACAGAAAGTGCTTCGGGTGGCGTTCAAGGAACCCTCGATGACAAACAAAGCCTCTTCTTCGCTGGGCAGTTCGCGTCGCGATTGGAAAAGAATCATATCTCCTGCGTTCGTGCTATAAATCCAGGAGGTACGACAAGTGGTAGTAATCTCATAACGAAAGAGGATTGTTCTCCCATGGGCGATGCCGGACATCCACACGCGGATTTCACGGCACTCGTTCGGGCGATGATTGAGAAGTTGCGCGCCAAGTTGCTCGACTTGACGTTATCGAACCGCCTGCTGAACTTTAAGCCGTCGGAAAAATCAAAATCTCACATTCGAATAGTCGATGAAATGCCCGAAAACGTCTTTGCCAAACTTGACGCTGGGAAAGAGCTAGAATTTGCGTGGATTGAAGAGCCTGATGTTGAGCCCTCCGATGAGCAAAGTTCGGAGTTCAGGAAAGAATTCAAAGAAGCAAAGAAGAACGACTCAATCTACATGGAACAGCTCGAGGAGCTAGGCAAGCGTCCGACCAGAAGGCAAATTTCAAACCTTGAGCGAGGCTTGCGCGATCGAGTGCGTTTGTCCCTAGGGTTAAGCGCCCGTGTCAAACCTTCGGTTGTCGAACGCGCCCAAGAACTGGGTATCGACCCAAGCTACGATTTGCTACATGACCTCGGCACTCGCACTGGTTCGCGCTCGGACTCGAAAATCCAAACGCTCCTATATTGCGAAAACATGGAGATCAAACTTTCCGCGATTCGTGAGGGAGACAAAACACTTCTCGACGATGCAGGTGTTAGCGCCTTATATGCGACATTCGGAGCAGTTGAGTGGTACGAGTCGTCGGATTCGGACCTCGCGATATACGCTCCGCTTGTCTTCGTTCCGGTCGAGATTAAGCGGGTGCTCGAGAGCGGCGTGTATAGCTACGTGCTAGCGTCGCGCGATGACGATATCGAAACGAATCAGGCATTTGGAGAACTGATTAAAGCAACTCATGGCTTGGAATTGCCTCTGTGGAATCCAGAAGGAACCCTATCTCAATACTTTGAACAAATTGAGCGATTGTTACAATCGCAGCAGCGCTGGCGTCTCCGGCGATGGGTTACAGTCGGCCTCTTCACGTTCGCCAAGATGGCTATGTATCGGGACCTTGACACAAAGCGCTGGTCGACCCAGGGAGGCATTGAAGTCCATCCGATTTTGAACGATTTGCTTACGGGAACGGAATCGATTTCGGACGTTACATTGGCACCAGATTACGAGATTGACTCGCCTGCGATCGCAAACAAAAACTACCCGCTGGTAACTGATGCGGATTCCTCCCAGCACAGCGCGATCATTGACGTCCTCGAGGGCAAGAACATGGTCATCCAGGGTCCCCCTGGAACAGGCAAGTCCCAGACCATAACTAACATCATCGCGGCCGCGATGAACGAGGGCAAACGAGTCCTTTTTGTCGCAGAGAAAATGGCAGCCTTGAAGGTCGTAAAGGATCGCCTCGATAAGTTTGGCTTGGGACAATTCTGCCTGGAGGTTCATTCGAACAAGACCAGAAAGGCCGCAGTTTTGAAGTCGTTCGAAGAACGGCTGAATCTAACCGGCTCACCCTTGGAAAGTAGGCAGCTGCGCGAATCTATCGCGTCGCACGATCTAGCGCGGGGCGACCTAATCTACTACGCCAGCAAGATGAAAGAGGAAGTGGGTGAAACGGGTCTGACCGTTCACGGCGTCTTACGCGGGAATTGCGTGCGCACCAAGATCGGCGAAGAGTCGCCGGCTGCTTTGCGCAGATCCCGTATCGCCGAGCCAATGACGGTAACAGAGGGGTTGCGAACGGAACTGAAGGACTTGGCGAAGGAGTTGCAATCCTCGGTTGCTTCCATAAATAAGTGGGGAGGTTTGACGAAGCACCCGTGGCGTGGCCTGGAGAACGAGGATCTGGACGTTTTTCAATCGGACGACCTTCGAACGGAACTCGCATCTTGGTGCAAAGATCTCCGATGCCTACGAGACAAGGTCGACGAACTAAACAAGTCAACAGGATGGGGAGTCGAGGATCGCGCCAAAAGCGCAGAGGCATTCGTTATTCAAGTGTTGGCATTGCCCGAGCTTCCGGATGGCGTGGTGGATGGCCTTATCCAGAAGGGTGCGACCGATGCGGGCCGTTCGACATTGAACAGCCTAGTTCAGGATCTTGAAACCCTGACCGCTATTGGTGAGCGTCTCGCGTCCGTATTCGTGGATCGTGGATCGATCGAGGCGATTCAACTCGCGGATGTTAGCTCAGCTCTTACCATGGCGCTCGATTTAGATGTACAGAGTCTCACAACAGCAGATATCGAGGACTTGCGGCAGAAGCGGCAACAGGAGGCCGAACGGCTAAAGCGGGGTCTGGCGACTGGCATCAAATTCGCGGAACTATTCGGAATCAACAATCCGACGGTCGCCGACATGGGGAACGTCATCACCGCCGTGGCTCTTCTCACGGACATAACCAAAGAGTCTTTGCGGTTACGCGAGCCGGCCCTTATTTCAGAAGGGTCGGGGAAAATACTGGAACGAGGGTTTAAGCAATCTGAGTCTCTCCGTCTTACTAGAACGACGGTTACGGCAGATTTCCAACTCGCCTCACTTCCACCAGTACCAGAAATCAAGAGTGCTGCGGAAATCCTTCAGACATCAGGCATTTTCACCAGACTTTTCAGCTCTAAGTATCGAGACGCGCGACGCCTTTACGAAAGCATCGCCCAGGTTAATGGCAATCAGCGCAATCGACAGCCGGGCGTAGAGCTGGTCAGGCTCTCCAAATATTTAGAACAAAAGCGAGAACTCGAGGTTGACGCGGAGCTGATACGGACGGCGGGTCTGGCCTTTCGAGGCTTGGACACTCAGTGGCAAGAACTTCTCCAGATCTCGCGTTGGGCATTGAAGGTTCGGCGAGAACTTCCAGGCAGCAACGATAGCCATTGTTGCAACGTCTTATTGGGGGCCGAAACCGGAAAGCTGCACACGATAGACGATCTCGGCCGAAAGGATGGGCACGTCGCTGCCCTGAAAGCTTTCTTGGAAATCGGAGCCTCTAAAGAGCAGTCGATTGAGTCGCTTTGCCAAAATGCGGAAACAGCCGCCTCTCGGTTCAAAGAACTAGCGTTGAAGTTGGAGCACCTCCGAATAAAACCTGACGTTGTTTTGGGTGACCTAGGGGCAGTAGCGGCCACGGTGATAGAGATGTCCGTGGTTCGTGGCAGACTGGACACGGAGGAAGCTCGCAGCTTGTTGGGAAGCGTGAACGGCTCACGTCCTTTGAAAATCGACATATTCAAGGCAACAGTAAGATTCGTTGAATGCATGACCGCAATCAAGCTACCCCCGTCTGTACGGACGAAGATCCTCAATGGAGCTGCCGGAATCATCCTCGGCGAGTTGAGAATACAAGCGACGGCGGTGACGGAGGCATTGATTGCAGCCGCAACTCACAAGACAGCCGCCGTGGATCTAGCCCAGCTAAGAGTACGACCGTGGGTCGGATACGACGATCTCGACGATGCGCCCATCGAATTGCTCATAGCCCGAATCGATTTCGCTCTCGCGAACCAAGGTGCGCTTCAACCATATCTCGATTTCCTCAGAATCGAGAGCAGGGCCAAATCGAGTTCGCTGAACGCGATCCTGAAAAATCTCGAAGATTCAGATGTACCCTACGCGGGACTCGGGGACCTGTACGAGTTCATCTTCTTTCGCTCCTGCGCCGACTTATTACTGTCCAGCGACCCAAAGTTGCGCTCGCACTCCGGGGTGACGCACGAGCAGCTGCGGAAGCGCTATCAACAATTGGACCGAAAGATCATGGAACTCCGTCGGCGGGAGATCGCACGCAAGCTGACGGAGGTCCCTGTACCACCGGGAAACAGTCGCGGGCGGGCCTCTGAAATTACCGAGCTGGCGCTGATCCGTAAACAGATCGGTTTGCAACGCCGGCACGTTTCGCTACGGGATCTATTTAGGCGGGCGGGCCATGCTGCTCAAGCTCTCAAACCTTGCTTCATGATGAGCCCGATGTCCGTCGCTCAATTCCTCGACCCTGCCGGTCTGCGATTTGATCTAGTCGTGATGGATGAAGCTTCGCAAATACGCCCTGAAGATGCACTGGGGGCGATTGTGCGCGGCAGCCAGATAGTCGTTGTAGGCGATCCCAAACAGCTTCCGCCGACAACATTTTTCGAGAAGGTAGATCGCGACGACTTGGCCGACGATAACACCGAAGAGGCCGATATTCACGACTTGACCGCCCAGGAATCGATTCTCGACCTTGCTCGCGGGCCATACCAACCGGTTCGCCAACTTCGCTGGCACTATCGATCACAGCACGAGAGATTGATCGCTTTTTCGAACCACGAATTCTATGACGACACATTGATCGTGTTCCCATCACCCAAGGGTGATGATCCGGATTACGGGGTTAGGACCATCGCGGTTAATGGAACGTACGAGGCGGGACTGAACAGGGCAGAAGCTGAAGCGATAACCGAGGCGGCGCAAGAATTTATGGAGCGGTTCCCAAAACGCTCCCTTGGCATCGTGGCGATGAATAAGTCTCAACAGGAATTAATCCAGAAGATGATGGATGAGTTGTTCGCGACGAACGTCGAGGCCGAAGCTTATCGGCTCCACTGGGAGAATTCCCTGGAAGCAGTCTTCGTGAAAAACCTTGAAAACGTTCAGGGCGATGAGCGCGACGTTATATTCATCTCAACGGTGTACGGGAAAGACGCCTCGGGGAATTTCTATCAGCGCCTGGGGCCGATCAATGGCGCACACGGGCACCGACGCCTAAACGTGCTTTTCACACGCGCCAAGCAACAGGTCCGTCTTTTCACATCGATGAGCCCGAACGACATTAGGATCGAATCGACATCCCGTTGGGGCGTGAAAGCACTGAAAAACTATCTGGCATATGCGCAGGGTGGCCAACTGGAGTGGGGCCAGATAACGGGCAGAGAGCCGGACAGTGAGTTCGAACGTTGGGTCATGGATATGTTGCAGGAGAGCGGCTATGAGACCGTCCCCCAGCTTGGCGTCGCCGGCTACTTTATCGATCTCGCGGTCCGTGACCCGGACAGAAGAGGGGCTTTCATTCTTGGAATTGAATGTGACGGGGCCATGTACCATTCGGCTCGTTCGGTTCGAGATCGCGACCGACTGCGACAGGAAGTTCTAGAAAGATTGAAGTGGAACGTTTATCGTATCTGGTCCACGGACTGGTTTCGCAATCCGAGGGCTGAGTTCCAGAAACTGACGAACACCCTCCAGACTCTCCGTGGCTCGGCATCTGCCGCCTAACGCGAGCGCTCGGCCTCCTGAAACCCTCGCGACGATTGACCTCACGTCCGACCGTGACGGGGCCGATATCAACGTTGACGACGTTTCCATAGGAAAAGCCTCGATGACCTTGAACCGTGAACTGGGAAAACACGCCTTTCGGATGTTTATGAACGACTGTTCGAATTTGGCTGCGTGGATCGCGATTCTGGAGGCGCAGTCGTGACCAAGTTACCCCCGATTGAGACGCGGCGCAAATCACAGGCGCGCACAAAGCTGGCTGATGCAAAGGTTACGAGGGTCATGCTGAATGTGCTGCGGGTAATTCGACGCAGCAAAAAGAACAAGCCACTGACTGCCAAGGAACTCAGGCTGATTGATGCGCTCGCAAAAATGCTGCACCAGCGCATTCACCTCTCTGTCTTGGAGGGCGCAGTCGAAGCGATAAGAAGGGCTGAGGAGTAAAAACGATGGCAATGTCGCGTCGAGAACGTGCGAACTCATAAATCGGTTGGTTCCGTCGCGGTCTGGGTCTCGTCCTTAGCTTTGGCAAAGGCCTTGATCCAGACAGCGAACGATCTTGTCGGCAACCTATACGTGCCCGAGCGCCCCGGTTTAGCCACAATGATGTGTCGTTTCTTTAAGGCGTTGAGTGCATTGTTGAGCGTTGATTCTTTAATTTTCACGTTTTTTCGGATTTCTGCCTTGGTTATCCAATTATCGAAGCCTTCGGCCATAGCCCTCAACACGCTGCGGTATTCGTCCGCTCCGATTTGATCGAAGTAGAGTTCATGGAAATACTTCAAGCCGAGCTGAGAGACCGCTCCACCTTCAGGGTTTAATGCTCCACGAACTACGTCGTCTATTTCGATCTTGTTGTCGCTATCTTCGTTGAAGGCGCAGAAGGCGAATTGCTGCAAGAAGTGAGGATATCCTTCTGACATCGTTGAAATCAGCTGCTTCGCATCTTCGGTGATAGATGTCTCGACACCGTTCTTATCATTCGCCTCCGTCAAACCCATATCGACGACCTGTTTTCTTTCGGATTCCAACAGCGGTTCAAGCGTGAACATTTCAAAGATGCGGACCGAGGATTCGTGACCCTGACGGAGCGTGTGGAGTAACGTCGAAAGACCCGCCAGACCCAAGCAGACTTGATTGCACCCACGTTTAGTAAGGCGTTCCGTGAACACCTTTACGAATTCTCCGAGGTTAGCGCCTAGCGGCGCTTTGTCTGCTTCATCAATTAGGATCACCACTCCATCGAGTTCGCCGCTGAATTGCGAGAGGGTGCGCTCTATTGTGTGAGTTAACTCTTCCAGCAGTTCATTCGGTTTTGCTTCATTCCGGCCATCCGTGTACTTCACGCCCGCGACTTCCCATCGAGTCAGAAAGTCCCATGCGGTCTTAGCTATCTCAGTCGCAGGTCTGTGATTACCAACTTCCCTTCGAAGTTCGTTGCCAATCTTCTGGATTATGTCCGTATAGGTATTCGACGGCTCCAACTCAATATTAATGGTCAGGAATTTGAAATCCTCTCCTGCAATGGTCTTGATTCGACCGTTGGCAACCAATTGCAAATTCATGAGCAACGATGATTTTCCGATACCTCGCTCGCCGTGAATCAGGAAATGATGGGAGTTCCCGTGCTTTGTTTGGTGTAGTGCCTGCTCTGTGCCACGAAGTTCTACGAGTCGGCCCGCAAACATTCCCGGGCCTACGATAGTCCCCGGCCGAAATGGGTTGTACTTCGCCATGTGCTGGGTCGTTCTATGTTCAGGATGGTACCGAAGCGCATGCTATCACAGAGCGGATATCCGAAGCCGGGAATTACACATGAGTGAATTGACACCGGCAGATAATACCGATAGGGTTTCGTTGAAATGATGGCTGACCACACAAGCTACGTGACTATTTTCCTCGGGGTCGTTCACGATTGGTGGACGAACTTAGCACATTCGTCTTTAGCGCAGTGGGCGGGAGCGGTCGCTACGTTTTCGGCTGTACTTGTCGCTCTTTTTAAGGACCAATTTTTTCATCATCGCCGCCGACCGATACTTACGGCCAGCATATTGCCTAAGCCGCCCGATTGTGTAATCACCCCAACGCACCGCCAGGCGACGATGAGTGCTTATTGGCTTCGACTTTGGGTCCAAAATGCCGGAAAGCAACGTGCCGAGCAGGTGCAGGTATTCGTTTCAAGGGTATACAAACTTGGAGTCAACAAGAAGCCTGCTCAAATAGAGAATTTTCTACCGATGAATTTGCGTTGGTCAAACGGGCGCGATTGGAACAATCCCGAGGTTTTTGCGCAGGGAATTTCCTCTAAACCGCTGGGAAAGCATTGTGATTTGTGTTTGATTTCCGATCCTGCAAATCCGAACCACAGGCTCAAAGGTTACGAAGGGCGGTGTTTCGCTGAGCTTGTACTTGAAGTCTACTCAGTTGGCAATCAGCATCACCTTCCACCCGATGAATACATAATTGTGCTGATCTTGGCCGCAGCCAACGCCGATCCTGTTACCGTTTACGTCAAACTGAATCTGACTGGGCAATGGTCAGACGACCTAGATGTGATGTTTCGGGATTACCTGAGCGTGGAGATTGTGCCTAGACCTCCCGGCATTTGGGCATTCATCGCTCAAGACAACGAGCAAGTATAGTCACTTCACTCGGGAATTCAGGAAAGAGACCGTTTCGAAATTGGGATAAATGCAATCGATCATGGTCCCAAATGGTCCCAACTTGAAGCATCTAAAGCATTGATGTAAAGTGCTTTAACCTGTTAAATCGGAGGGCGTGTAGCTCAGTTGGGAGAGCGCCTCGTTCGCAACGAGGAGGCCGCCGGTTCGAGCCCGGCCACGTCCACCATCTTTTCAATGATTTAGGCCGACTTTCTCACCACGATCAGTTGCCCAAGTCGCCCGATTAGTGGACATCTCGAAGCCAAGTCCGAATTCCCCGGCTATGTGGAAATCACGCGCTTCGCGCAGTTTCGCATAGGCTCGGGAGAGCCTGCTCGTGAAATGAGCGCAGACATCTCGGGGAGCGTCGAACCGGGGCGGGTCCGGCACTTTCCGGGTTCGCGTTGTTGCTTGCACTGGTATCACCACAGACTATAATCAGAACCGTACTTAGAGCGCGGCGGCCTGACCGATCCGGGGCCTCATTCCATCGTTCTAAGCGCCCCCCGCCCAGATTGGTTAGCTAAATTGCGACTGAGAACCGACAGGACCCAGGTCAGTCGGTTGTTACTACCGGCCGTCTTCGGCTCGATTACCTTCATCGCCGCTCTGGTGCTTTGGCAACTACTACTCATCCACCGACGCGCCGAGATCGAGGCCGCGACCAGAGAAGAGGCTTTATTCGTCAAAACCAAGACAGAATCAGAACTGAGAGCGCGCATTCTTCCGCTCGAGCGCTTGGCAGGGTATTGGCAGGCCGGGCCAGGCAAGCAGGATATGGAAACCGATGCAAGTCTGGTTATGAGCGGTTATCCCGCATATCAAGCGATCGAGTGGGTGGATCCAACATTCCACGTAGTCTGGATGACGCCAGAGATAGGAAATCAAGCTGACGCTGGGTCAGTGAACGACTTTGAACCGGGTCAGCGCGCGATGCTCGAAGCCGCCGCGAACCGCGGTGACACTGTCGTGACGACCACCCCTGGTAATCTACCGCGCGGAGGTCGAGGTTTCTGCGTCTTCGTGCCAGTACACTCGAAGAAGGAATTAAGCGGTTTCCTAGTCGGTGTTTTTCAGTACCATGAATTACTCTCTTCCATTCTCCAGGGCGTCGCGCCCGATTATTGGGTGGCCGTCTACGACGGCGATGAGGAAATCTATAGTCGGGCCTCGCCCGAACCCATTCGCGAAGGTCGCTATGTCCAGGAAGCGAATATATCGTTCGGGCAATTAAACTGGCGAGTGCGCGCCGGGCCGAAAAACGGGGCCGTTGCCTACATACGATCCCCTCTGCCGATGCTCGTCCTCGGCCTTGGCGGCTTAGTCGCCTTGGCGCTCGCCTTCGCTGTGTACATGGCGGAGTCATCGCGACTCCACGTCCGCCAGCTGGCAGCAACGAATCTTGAATTAGAGAAAGAGATCGCCGGGCGCGAGCAGGCGGAGCAAGCACTAAGACAGGCACAGAAGATGGAAGCCGTCGGTCGGCTCGCGGGCGGCGTTGCGCATGACTTCAATAACCTGCTCATGGTCATCCGCGGACAGGCTGCACTTTCATTGAACGCAGTGAGCCCCGAGGCTCCACTCCATCGGCAGTTGGCCGAAATTGTAAAAGCCGCAGATCGAGCATCTTCGTTGACGAGGAAGCTCCTAGCCTTCGGCCGTAAGCAGGTGCTCCAGGAACGCGTGTTGGACCTCAACGCGTTAGTCACTCAGTTGGTGGAAATGTTGCCATCTGTGCTCGGTGACGACATCAGCCAAAACATCGATCTCGACCCTGAGCTAGGGCGCGTCAAGGCGGACTCAGCACAATTGGAACAGGTCATCATGAATCTCGTCTTTAACGCGCGAGATGCCATGCCTGACGGCGGTGAGTTGACCATCGAGACCGAGAACTGCGAACTGGATGAGACGTGGATCCGCAATCACCCGGGAGTTCGAGTTGGCGCTTATGTGTTGCTTCGGGTGCGGGACACCGGACACGGAATGGATCAGGAGACGCAATCGCACCTGTTTGAACCATTCTTCACCACTAAGGATAAAAGTAAGGGCACCGGACTTGGATTGGCGACTGTCTATGGAACTGTGAAACAGAGCGGAGGACACGTCGCCGTATCAAGCGAACTCGGAGCTGGGACAACAATTCAAATCTACCTTCCGCGAGTCGAGGAGGCCGTTGAAGCCGTAGAGGCACCGAAACCACTGGTCCGTTCTCTTGACGGCAAGGGAAGGATCCTCGTGGTGGAAGATGATGATGCGGTGCGTCGCATGACGCGCACGTTTCTGGAGATAAGGGGTTACACGGTGATTGAAGCTAGGTGCGCCGCAGATGCCATTCAGTTCGTTCAGCGCCCGGAGGAAGCGATCGATTTGGTTCTCACAGACGTCGTCATGCCTGGGATGAAAGGACGCGAACTAGTCGATCAATTAGCGAAACTACGCCCCAGTCTAAAGGTGCTTTACATGTCTGCCTATACGGAAGATGACGCGATCAGCATCGGTGTGCTCAGCCCTGGGACAACTTTCATCGAGAAACCGTTTAGTCCGGACGAGCTAGCTGCCAAGGTGCGCGACGTCCTAACCAACGACCGAAGCAACGTCAGGGGACAGCGTGCCCGCGGCGCGAAAGCTTGACGACTAGCGCATCGCTGTATCCAGCGGACGGTCCGCAACGAGGAGGGCGCTGGCTCGAGCCGGGCCACTGCGACCAAATTACACCGTAGTTTCAAGCTCGGGATCTATCGCGAAGTTTGATTCCTTGGTTTCCGCTTTCGCCTTATTTTTCGATGACATCAGTGATGAAATATCGCTTGGCTCCTCGAGCAGGTCCGAGAGCAGAAGCCGCAAGTTCCCGGCATTCGTGGAAAACAACAGCCCAGTGTCGATATCCAGAACTCCCGAGCGGATAAGCTTCTCGATTTCATCGTCGAAGCACTGCATTCCTTCGGTTGATCCATCGCGCATCGCGTCCAGCAGGGTTTTTCCCTCGCCCTCACCCTTTTGTACGTATTCGCGCGTGCGCAGCGTCGCTTTCAGAATCTCGAATGCGGCGACGCGTCCCTTACCGTCCTGCCTGGGTATGAGCCGTTGTGAAATGATGTAGCGGAAGCTCTTGGAGAGGCGCATGCGGACCGCGTTCTGGTCGCCGAGAGGGAACGCCCCGATGATCCGCTCGACTGTTTTCGATGCATCAATCGTGTGCAGCGTTGAATAGACCAGGTGCCCTGTCTCGGCCGCCTCGAGTGCCACTTCGATGGTTTCGCGATCGCGCATTTCACCCACAAGGATCAGCTTCGGGGCTTGCCGCAGGGCCGCCCGTAGGGCCAGCGCGAAACTCGGTGCGTCGCTGTGCAGTTCCCGTTGGTGGACCGTTGAGCGCTTGTGCTGATGGAGAAACTCGATGGGGTCCTCGATGGTAATGATGTGGCAGGCCTTTTCTTCGTTGATCTTGTTCACCAGGGCGGCAAGCGTAGAGGATTTCCCGCTCCCGGTCGGCCCGGTGACCAGCACGATTCCCGGTTGCAGCAGGGCCGCCTCGGCAAGTTGGGTCGGCAGATTCAGTGTTTTGAAATCGGGAACCTCGCTTGCGATCACCCGCATGACGATCGCGCAGCTTCCTCGCTGTGTGAATATATTCACGCGGAAGCGGGATATCTTCGGCAGGCTGTAGGAAATATCACAGGAGCCTTCCAGGCGCAGCTTCTCGACAGCGTGGGTGTTATGGCCAATCAGGTCTCCGGCGATCCGCGCCGTGTCCTCGGAGTTCAGCACCCCGACACCAGGGATTTTGAGTTGCGCGAGTTGACCACTGATTTCAACCTGCGGAGCCCGGCCGGGAGAGAAGATCAGGTCGCTGATTTTCCCCGAGGCGCGAAGCATGGAGGAGATGATCGTCGCCGTTGGTACGGGCGGAGCGGCTACAGCGGGCTTCGTGACCGGGGTCGCAGCGGGTGCTGGTGGCTGTGGCTGGGTGGAACCCATAGGACTCTCCTGGAGACTCGCCTTGCGCTGGCCCGGAAGGGAGGACCGTGTCGTAGCTACTGACCTAGTATGAACGACGACCGCGGAGGGGGCCCGGCGAACGTTGGGCAGATGTCCTCAAACGATTAGCGCCGGCTGCAGGCATGCCTTCGGAGCCGCCCAGGCGAAGCTCCCGCGAATCGGCCGGAACCCGTCATCGGCACCCCGCAAAAAGAAGTTGCGCCATCGGGTCAAAATTGACTTACCATCTAGGCACTGTGGTTGCGACGGCAATGCGTCCCGAAAATCCTGCCGGCATCGAGTTCGCCGGCAAGCGGAACCGGTGGTTCGGCTCCTGCCGGCTGCCCGAGCGATTCGGGCTCAGCCGCAACGTTATCTGGGTCCTCCCGATCATTCTTTTGTTCCTGGTAGCGGATTCTGCCCTGGCGCAGAAACCGGGAGGTGGAGCTCCCGCGTCGATACCCGACCCCCTGGCGCATGGGCCGATGCCGTCCAACGATGTTGGTCCGGACCTGTTTAACTCCGTGGGCGGAATGCAGGCGGACGGTTTTGTGGCCGGTGAAGCAGGTCGAATGATTGACGCCGAAGCGTGCAATTCCTGGACAGAATCAGGCGTTCATAGCCCCACGGTGAGCGCCAAGCGACTGGCCGTGCCCGGCAATGCAAGCAGCGAATACCAGAAAGCCTGCGGGGCGTTCAAAGGCAAGAGGTTTCCTGACGCCGAGAGCCACCTGCGCAAGGCCATCGAATACTACCCGGAATATTCTGCTGCCTGGGTGGTGCTGGGGCAGGTGCTGAATTCCGAGAAGAAGCAAGAGGAGGCGGAGCAGGCATGCTCGAAAGCGCGGGATCTTGATCCCGGTTACGTAGCGTCCTATCTCTGCCTGTCGGAATTCGCAGCGAACGCGAATGACTGGACACAGGTAGCAAGACTATCGGAACAGGCGCTAGCGCTTGACCCGATCAGCAACCCGTACGCGCTCTACTATGCCGCGGACGCCGGACTCCATTTCAATCAGTTGACCCAGGCGGAAATGCATGCCCAGTCCGCGGTCAAGCTCGATGAATGGCATCACCTTCCGGAACTGCATCTGTTGCTGGCTGAAATCTACAAGGCTGCCGGGAATATCGTGGGGGAAAGCGTGCAATTGCGAGAGTTCCTGAAAGTAGCGGGAAATTCCAAGGATGCCCCGACGGCGAGAAGCATCCTTGCGAAACTGGAAGCGCCGCCTGCCAAAGATCAGCCCGGCAAAACCCAGACTGCATCTGATAGTCCTTCGAAATAAGAGCCTGATTCGCAGCCAGAAGCTAGCTGAACCTACCAGTTCTGACTGACACCTTCCAAGAGCTATTACGGTCGTCCGGTCGTAGCGCCTGTCTCGCGCTCGGCCACGATTTTTCGGGCGTTCGCATAGAGCGCTTTGGCTTGCGGGATCGAGGCAATGGCCTTATCGAGCTGCGGATCGTTCTCAAGCGCGACCCGGTAGCCGTCGTTGAGCCCAAACACGGTGGTGAACACCTCGCGTTTGATCTCCCACTTCAGCCAGGGAAGGTTTTGCTGGAGGTCGGCGTCTGAAATCTGGATGTGCTGTTCGCCGAGGTACTTTCGAAGCTGTGCGATCACCGAGTCATCGACCACAAAATCCTTGGTGACGTCGGGCTTTTCCCCGAGATAGTAGCGCACGAAATCCCCAACGCCTTGCGGCAGGGGATAGAACACGCCGCGCCTCTCGAGTAATTGCTCGAAATCATCCGGCTTGGGAGCCGCGGCAACCACGTCTGGTGTGATTCCGCCCTGGCCGTATACCTGTCGTCCTGTGTCGGTCAGTTTTACCTCTGGTGCCTGCGGCGGCTGGGGATTGTAGTGGTAATCATAGAGAGTCTGATTTTTGTAGTCGCGCTGGATCAGGCGTCCGCTCGGTGTGTAATACCGCGCGGTGGTAAGGAGCAGCGCAGTGTTCTCACTCAGCGGGAACTGCGTTTGCACCAGACCTTTTCCGAAGCTCGTCTCGCCCACGATCAGGCCGCGGTCGTGATCCTGAATCGCGCCGGAAACGATTTCCGAGGCTGAAGCGCTCTGGCCGTTTACCAGCACGATCAGCGGTACCTCGACACCTTCATTTCCGCGCAACGCATAGTAGGGTCGTTCCGGTGACGATCGCCCGCGGTGTGAAACAACCAGCTCGTTTTTGTCCAGGAACATGTCGCACATGCCCACGGCCTGATTCAGCAGGCCGCCGCCGTTGTTCCGCAGGTCGATGATCAGCCCGTCTAGCTTCGAGACATCGAGCGTCTTGAGCGCATCGGTCAAGTCGCTGTCGGTTGTTTCATTGAAGGTGACGACGCGCACGTAGCCGATTCCAGGCTTCACGGTTTCAGCGTATTCCACGCCGGGACGCGGAATTTCATCGCGTACGACCGTTACTTCGATCGGCTTGTCCCAGCCTTCGCGTCCGAGTGAAATGTGAACTGGGGTGCCCTTGGCACCCTTGAGCAGGTCGGCCACTTCGGTCGTGGTCAGACCGGTGCAGGATTTTCCGTCAACTTTCAGGATCGTATCCCCGGGGCGGATCCCAGCCTTGTAGGCGGGTGAATTCACGAAGGGCGCCTGCACGACAGTCTGATTGTCGCGCGGCGCAACCACCATTCCCACGCCGTAGTATTTACCCTCTTGTTCCTCGCGGAACAGCGCGTACTGCTTGGGGTCGAAGAAATTCGAGTGGGGATCGAGCACATGCAGCATTCCGGGGATCGCGCCGTCGTAGATGACCTTGTCGGTATCGACCGGATCGGCGTAGTTCCGCTCGACGACCGAAAGCACGCGTGTGAAGGTCTTTACCGAGTCCTGGGTGTCATCTGAACCGGACGCCGTGGCGCTCACTGCGGGACCAAAAAAACCGCCCAGCGCAGCCGACACAGTCAGCACCAGTACCAGCAGCAGAATACCTCGCGCCGGCGATCCGGAAGGTTGCGAACTCCCCGCGTTGTCGTTCGATGCTCGATCTGATGTTCTCATCGCGCCTCGCTATGGCCCCGTGTAGTCAGTATAGCACAGTGCGTTCGGCGGTTTGACACGCCCGGAAGCCTCTTCTATGATGCAAAAACGGTCGAAGATGACCGCATAGTCCGAAATGTTCAGCATCCCGCATCTCATTGTAATATTTGTTGTTGCTCTGGTCGTCTTCGGCCCCGAGAAGATTCCTGAGCTTGCGCGCAACCTCGGGAAGATCATGGCGGAGTTCAGGCGTGTTACCGGCGACCTGCGCTCAACCTTCGAGGGTCATCTGCGTGATCTTGAACGCGAGGCCGATACTCGCAGGATTGCCCCTCCGGCACCATCCCCGGCCGCCGGCATGATGCCTACGGCGGCGCCTGCAGCCGTACCTGCCACGGTTGATGCGACCGACCCACAATCTGCAACTGCGTCTCCAGGTACCGTTCCCTCGAACCCGCCTAATGCCGCTGCAATGGGAGAACCAGCTGCCAAGAACGCAGCGTCAGCCGCGGTCGATACTGCAAATGAACTCCCCGACCCGATGCACGATCCGTATCTGATGCACATGGACTTTCCGCCTCGCGACTCTTCTGGCGAGTCGAAGCCATCGGAACCCGAGCCAAAACCCGAACGAGTGACCGATGGCGACCGCCGCATCTCCTGAGCAGACGCCGCGCTCCCGCGCCGAAGAAGACTCCGGCGCTGCGATGTCGTTCTTTGATCATCTGGTCGAGCTCCGCAAGCGACTGATCAGCGCACTCTCCGCGGTAGGCCTGGGGATGGTTCTGGGCCTCCTTGTTTCCAAGCGCTTTATCAATTTCATCGTTCAGCCGATGCTTGCGGCGCTGCGCGCGAATCATCTTGAAGACAAGCTCTACTACACAAGCCCGGCAGGCTACGTCGGGCTGTATATCAACCTGGGCCTGTATCTGGGCGTCGTGCTCGCCATGCCCTGGGTTCTTTATCAGATCTGGTTGTTCGTCGCTCCCGGCCTTTACAAGCACGAACGCCGGGCCACGGCGAGTTTCATTGTTTCGGCGATGCTTCTTTTTCTCTGCGGGATTGCCGTCGGTTACTTTGGTCTACTGCCGCTGGTGCTGACGCGGGTCATCGGTTTCGCAGGCGACGGCCCGATCAGTCCGCTGATCAGCGTCAACGAATATTTCAGCCTGATCCTTGTCGTGCTGGTTGGCTTGGGCGTAATTTTCGAGCTTCCCGTGGTGGTTTTTATCCTCTCGCTATTTGGCATCGTGACGCCGAGGTTTCTGCTCACCAATTTTCGTTACGCCATGCTCGGAATCACGATTCTCGCGGCGATCGTAACTCCGACGCCGGATGCGACGACCATGCTGATCTTCATGGCTCCGATGCTGGTGTTGTATTTTGTCAGTGTTCTGGTGTCGTACGTGGTTCTGCGCCGCAAGCGCGCGCGTGCGCTCGCCGAGCGGGAGGCCGAATAGTGTCGATAGGTTTCCGAAATTCGTCCTGGATCGTCTCCGCGGCTTTCCTCGCGGTATTTGCGGGCGCCTGCGGGCACGACTCGGCTCGGCCGAGCGTATCGGTCAATGCTCCCTCCTCCGCCACAGCGGCGAATCCAGCTCAGATCACCATACCGCCGGCTGATGCCGCTCCTGCTGCAGCGCAGACAGGCGGATTTGATGGGGCCAAAGCGTACGACCAGATCGCAAAGCTCGTAACTTTCGGGCCGCACCCGTCGGGTTCGGACGCAATCCATGGCGTACAAACGTACATCCGATCTCAGTTGCAAAGCTTCGGTTGCGCCGTTGAGGAAGATCAATTCAACGCGGATACCGAAATGGGCACGCTTGGGATGGACAACATCGTCGCGAAAATACCGGGCACGGGGCACGGAATCATTCTGCTGCTGACGCATTACGACACCAAGCGCGTGCCGGATTTTGTGGGAGCCGAGGACGCTGGTTCCTCGACAGGCCTGATGCTTGAGATGGCGCGGATCCTGTGCGGCCGCCCCAAACATACCAATTCCGTCTGGATAGCTTTTCTCGACGGGGAAGAGACTCAGAAGCAATTCGACTGGAAGGAATCCGATAGCGTCTACGGCAGCCGCGAGCTCGCCGCGCGCCTGGCACTCTCTGGCGATGCAAAACGCGTGCGCGCCGCGATTCTCGCCGACATGATCGCCCAGTACAACCTTCGCATCATGCGCGAATCGGACTCTACGAAATGGCTGACCGACCTAATCTGGAACACCGCCGCATCCCTGGGCTATCAGGATATTTTCGTGACGAACCAAACCCAGGTCGACGATGACCATCAGCCGTTTCTGAAGCGCGGAATCCCCGCTGTAGACATCATTGACCTCGATGGCTACATCAACCTCGGCTACTGGCATACCGCCCAGGACACCCTCGACAAGATCAGCCCGCGCAATCTTGCGATCGTCGGTCACGTGATCCTGGAATCAGTGAACGCGGTCCAGAACAAGTTCCGCTGAAGCGCTGGCGTGATCGCGTCCCAGGCCCCGGTTTCCTGTGCTACATTTCTTAGTCCGTCATGCCAACGATTCATGTAAAGAGTTCCGCTGGTTCCTACCCCGTGGTTTGCGCGCAGGGGGCACTGGCTCGCGCCGGATCGCTCACTGCCGGCCGGGGCGATTCATCAAGCATCTTTGTCCTCTCCTCTCCGAGAGTCTGGAAGTACTGCGGGCGTGCCGTCTCGGCAAATATTCCGGGCCGCGCCGGACGCCATCCCATTCTGTTTGACGACCGCGAGACGAACAAGAACCTTCAAACTGTCGAGGCCATTGCTCGGCAGCTGGTTCACGCAGGTGCCGATCGCAGGGCTACGCTGGTTGCCGTAGGCGGCGGCGTGGTTGGAGATGTTGCGGGTTTCGCAGCCGCAACTTATCTGCGGGGGGTCCGGCTCGTCCACATTCCCACTACGCTGGTTGCGCAGGTGGACAGCGCCATCGGTGGGAAGACGGGCGTCAATTTGCCAGAAGGGAAGAACCTGGTAGGCGCATTCCATCCGCCAAAAGTCGTGATTGCCGATCCCGGTCTGCTCGCGACGCTGCCTCACCGCGAGTATCGCTCTGGGCTCTTCGAGGTCGTCAAGTACGGCGCAATCGCCGACCGCGAGCTATTCGCGTTTCTTGAGCGCCAGATGTCGGCCGTATTGCGTCGGGATCCCGCATCCCTTGGTTGGATCATTCAACGATCGATTGCGATCAAGGCGCGCGTCGTGAGCGCGGATGAACGCGAAGGGGGCCTACGCCAGATTTTGAATTTTGGACATACGCTTGGCCATGCGCTTGAGACTGCCACGGATTACCGTGTTTTTCTGCACGGAGAAGCGGTTGCTTGGGGCATGATCGCGGCTTCCATGATGGCGCTCTCAATGAACCGGCTTCCGCTGATGGACGCATTTCGAATCGTCCGCCTGGTTGCTTCGGTGGGTCCGCTGCCGAGGGTGCCCACGATTCCGAGGGCCAAGCTGCGCACGATTCTGGCGGGCGACAAGAAATCGCGCGGCGGCCGTGTTCTGTGGGTTTTTCCGCAAAAAATCGGCAAGACCGAATGGGGCGTGGAGGCTGCCTGGCCGCTGGTCGAGAAAGCGGTTCGCAATCTTCCCGAAGTCATGAATGAAGCCTTGAACGGCGCCAGCGGTTCCGGCTCCAAGCGCAGAGCATCTTGAGTCCGGATTCGCCATGACCGCAGCCGCCCAAAAGTCAGCTCCACTTCCCGGCACACGCCCACTCGGCACGACAGATGAACAGGAAGCCTCGCGACGCGTGCGCGACATGTTCACGCGTATTGCTCCCCGCTACGATTTCCTGAACCACGTGCTCTCGTTTTCACTCGACCGCATCTGGCGCCGCCGCACCGCACAGCATTTTCGGCACATACTGCGCCGTCCCGAAGCCCGCATCCTTGACCTCTGCTGCGGCACAGGCGACCTTACGTTCGCGCTCGACCGCACCCGCTCGGCGGCGCTTGATCCCGCCGAACGGCGCTTACCGATTGTCGCGAGTGATTTCGTAGAACGCATGCTCGTACGCGCGCACGAAAAGGCGGCGGGTGCAAGGAGCGACGCCCTATTTGCAGCAGCGGATGCCCTGCAGCTGCCGTTCGCGGATTCAAGCTTCGATCTCATCACCACCGCATTCGGCTTTCGCAACCTTGCAAATTACGAGGACGGGCTCCGTGAATTCGCGCGCGTCCTGCGGCGAGGTGGGGAACTAGGAATTCTTGAATTTACCGAGCCTGGCGCAGGCCCGCTCGGGGGTATCTTCCGCTTCTATTTCCGGCAGATTCTTCCGCGCATCGGTGGCGCGATTTCAGGCGACAAGGAAGCCTACGCGTATCTCCCCGGCTCGGTCTCGAGATTTCCATCCCCCGGGGACCTCGCCGCGCTGATGGAGAGTACCGGCTTTGGCGAGGTGCGCATCGCCAGCTGGAATTTCGGAAGCGTGATCCTGCACTCCGCTCGACGTAGCTCGTGAAACGCCGGCCGAGCGCGCGAAGTGTAGATTCTTAACTCGGGATTCCGAACCAGGCCTGGTCTCGGGTATTATCGTTCCGACATGTCCACAGCTGCAGCTCCGCAAGCGGTGATCGATCTTCGGAGCGACACCGTTACACGACCGACTCCGGCGATGCGCCGCGCCATGGCCGAAGCCGAAGTTGGCGACGACGTCTACGCCGAGGACCCCACAGTCAATCGCCTCCAGGCACGCGCCGCGGAAATCTTCGGCCGCGACGCCGCCTTGTATTTTCCATCGGGTTCGATGGCGAACCTTACGGCCATCAAGACCTGGACCCGCCCCGGCATGGAAGTCATCTGCGAGGCCATGGCGCACATTTATCTTTACGAGATGGCTGGAGTGGCTGCGATCGCGGGATGCATGCCGAATACGGTGCCGGCGGAGGACGGGACGCTTACCTGGGATCTGATCGAGCCGCGAATACGGCCGCACATCTACTACAGGTCGCAGACCGCGCTGATCGAGCTGGAAAATACGCACAACATGCACGGTGGAACTGTCTATCCGCCGGCTATCTCGGACGACATCTGCGACCACGCGCACGCCGTCGGCATTCCGGTTCATCTGGATGGCGCGCGCATCTTCAACGCCGCAGTTGCGCTGGGCCGGAGCGTTGCCGAGATCACGAGCAAATTCGATTCCGTCATGTTCTGCCTGTCGAAGGGTCTGGGAGCTCCCGTTGGCTCTATGTTGGTCGGCTCGCGCGACTTTATTGACAAGGCGCGTATCACGCGAAAGCTGCTTGGCGGCGGGATGCGCCAGGCCGGCGTGCTCGCTGCTGCCGGCTTGATTGCGCTGGAAGAGACGCCAAAAATCCTTCATCGCGATCACGAAAACGCACACTATCTGGCCCAGGGGCTGTCGAAGATTCCAGGGGTTTCGATCGATCCAAAGAAGGTTGTGACGAACATCCTGATTTTCGACGTCGCTCGGTCGGGCCGCGATGCTGCCGATGTGTGCGGAGCTCTTGCCGAGCATGGCGTGCTTTGCGGCGCGACCAGCAAGTCCGCTATCCGTATGGTCACCCACTTCGACGTGGACCGCGCCTCGATGGACCGCGCGCTCGCCGTTATCTCAACCGTACTCACCGCCCGCCCGTCGTAGTACTGCGCCTTTACGAGCTCCTGGTTTCGCGGACTTGCTAAAATAGCCTGGTATCAGAAAGGGACGCCCACACTTGAGAATCCGGCCCGTCGTGTTGTTGTTCTGTATGGCGCTTGGGATCATCGGTTGCAGCAAGAAGGACGAGGGTGAGCCGGCCGAGCCACCCGCACCGACCGCGGTCGTCGACCCGTCCACCGCCGGTTCCATATCGGGCATCGTGACGCTTGACGGCCCACCGCCCGCATTCAAGCCGATCGACATGTCCGCCGAAGCCGCATGCGTGCAGGCAAATCCGCTCCCGGTCGTTCCTCCCGTCGTGGTCACTGGTTCCCACGGTGCGCTTGCGAATGTCGTCGTTTTCGTGAAGTCGGGCCTGGGCTCCTACCGCTTCGACATTCCGTCCCAACCTGTGGTCCTTGACCAGAAGGGGTGCATGTACGACCCGCGGGTTCTGGCTGTGATGACCCACCAGTCGTATGAGGTCCACAATGAGGACCAGACCATTCACAACGTTCACCCGATGCCGCGCGTGAATCGCCCGTGGAACAAATCAGAGCCGATCGGCGATCCGCCGATCGAGGCCAATTTCACGAAGCCGGAGCTCGCAATCCCGATTGCCTGTAACATCCATCCGTGGATGCGCGCCTATATGTTCGTGTTCGCACACCCCTATTTTGCCATCACGCCAACAACCGGCGCGTTCACGTTGAAAGGCATTCCGCCCGGAACGTATACGATTGAGGCCTGGCAGGAGCGATTCGGCACCCAGGACCAGACCGTCACGCTCGGCCCAAGCGAGTCCAAGACCCTCGATTTCGTTTTTCATCCCGCTCCTGCTCGGTGAAAACGGCCCGCTAGCCGGGCATCCTGCCTCCTCTTGACAATGCAGCCGTTCGGGTGGAAATTGCGCTAGTTGAATGACTGGGAATTTCTACGAGTTGCCGAAGCCGGCCTGAACAATCCAGACTCCGGCGAATCACGCGCGCCAAGAGGAAAAGTCGTGCCGAAAGTTGTCAGCGTAGAAGATGTTCCGATGATCGAGCGGCCGAATATCCGCGAGGGAACCCTGCGGTCCCGGCGTCTGCTTACCGGCGAACCCGGTTCTCCGGGAAATTTCTCCCTGCAGCTGTCTTCTACCCCCACCTACTTCTCACCCCGGCACCGGCATAATTTCGACCAGGTGAGATATCAGCTTGCGGGCGACTTCGACTTCGCCGCGGACGGGGCGATGAAGCCGGGTTCGGTCGCCTATTTTCCGGAAGGCACATACTATGGCCCGCAGTCGTGCCCGACCGGCAGCGAGACATTGGTCCTACAATTCGGAGGAGCGAGCGGCAGCGGTTACATTTCCGCCGAGGAGCATGAGCGCGCAAGTGCAGAGCTTGCCCAGCACGGCACGTTCGCCAAGGGCGTGTACACGCGGCTCAAACCTGATGGCGGAAAAATTAACAAGGATGCCTACGAAGCCGTATGGGAACGCGTCAACGGGCGTCCGCTTGAGTATCCCGGTCAGCGCTACCTGCGTCCTGTATTCATGGACCCGGAAAATTTCGATTGGTTGCAGCTCGCAGACCAGCCCGGGGCTAGCTGGAAACATCTGGGTGAATTCTCCGAGCGGCGTACGCGGCTCTCGCTCTACAGGGTTGCCCCAGCCGCATCGCTCGAGCTCGCCGACCGTTCCATCTACTTTGTCACCTCGGGTTCGGGTGCCGTTGGCGAGGCGATTTTCAGGGTCCACGCGACGATTTATCTCGCCCCTGGCGAGCAGGGAACCGCAAGAGCGGGCGAGGCTCTCGAGCTGCTCCATCTGGGACTGCCGCATTTCTCCTGAGGGCACTGGGCGATGATGGGCGTAACCTTTGAAACCGTCCGCAAAATCGCACTTTCGCTTGAAAACGCCGAGGAAGGCACGTCCTACGGGACGGCAGCGTTCAAGACTCGCGGCGCGCTGTTCCTGCGGCTGAAAGAAGACGGCGAATCGCTGGTCGTCCGGACGGATTTCGAGCAGCGAGACGCTCTGATCGCAGAAGATCCTGAAACGTATTACATCACCGATCATTATCTGAAGTACCCGTGGGTACTCGTTCGCCTCTCACGCATTCATCCAGACGCGATGCGGGACCTGATACGCATGGCCTGGCGCTCGGCGTCGGCGACAAAGCGGCGTGCCTCTCCCACTCGGTGTGCGCGTCGCCGTTAGTCAGGGGTTCTTGCCGCTGGTTTTGATGCCGATATAGAATGGCCCCCTCGAACAGGAGAGGACACTACCTCATGACAGATCGATTGAGATCAATCGGCACAGCTGCAATCGCGGTGGTAATGCTATTTGCTGCCGGTAATGCCCGGCGTGTGAGCGCACAGAACGAAGCCGCCACGGGCCCGAAGATGACCGAAGCGCAAATGCTCGATCTGCAAAAGCAGTTCGAGGACGCCAGCATTGCGGCCGATGCTGTGAAGGTCTCCGCCCTGATGTCCGACGACGCGATCTTCGTGCACGGTAGCGGGGCGGTGCAGACGAAGGCGGAATACATTAATTCACTCACGACCGGGCAATTGAAACTGTCCACCTATCAGACAAACAACGGGCAAGTGGTGTTCTTCGACGGCGGCGCTGTCGTGACCGGGCCGACTGACATTGGACTTGTGTCACCGGGCGGTGCACCTCCGCGTTTGTTGCATCTGCGTGTGTCAACCGTCTGGATTGCGAAGCCGACCGGTTGGCAGGTCATTCTCAATCAAGGCACTCCGATCGCTGGTCCGCCCCCCCTCCGGCACACTAAGTAGATTTGTGTCCTTGTGTATCGCATGTAAGATGGACCTGCCTGTCGGCTAGGAACGATCCAGGAGGCTTGCCCATGACGATCCGCAAGAATCGACTGATTGCCACCGCGATTGCCAGTTTCCTGGTCGTGATCCCGTTGCTTGCGGGCGGAAGGTTAAGCGCCCGAGGGCAAACATCGCAGTCATCAACCACGCAGCGGGATTTGGTTGAGCTTCAGAAGAAATTTCAAGACCTGACCGTTGCCGGTGACAGCGCAGGCGTCTCCGCCCTGATGGCGGACGAAGCCATCTTTATCCATGGCAATGGTGCTGCGCAGTCGAAGGCGGAATTTTTGACCGCGATGGCCACCGGCCAACTCGCGTTTTCCATGTATCAGCTGAAGGACCCCAAGGTGGTCATATTTGACGGCGGAGCGATTGTCTCGGGTCTGGTGGATATCACCTTCAAGGCTCCCCCAGGCTCGCAGGCGCCGCCTCGCGTCCTGCACATGCGCGGCTCATCGGTGTGGGTACAGCGGCCCTCCGGATGGCGGCTGATTCTCGATCAGGACACGACCCTGCCGACGCCCCCGCCGCCGTCTGCGACAGCTACGGCACCGACTCCTCCCGCGACGCAGTAATTGGGTCCGACCGCCAAGTCCACCAGAAAGTTTTGCGTTTTCCATTGTCGCTACTTACAATGGACAGTCCTTCGCGATCGTCATGGCGCCAAATCAAACTCAAACGTCTCGTGGCCTGTATGGGTTCGCAGTAGCGACTTCGTGCACGACGGTTTTGCTGCTGATGGCTGGCGCGATGGTGACCAGCAACAACGCGGCGGATTCGGTTCCCGATTGGCCGCTTGCGTACGGGCGCATCATTCCTCCTCTGATTGGCGGGATCCGGTTTGAGTATGCCCATCGCGTTCTGGCAGGCTTAGTTTCCGTTCTCACTCTGGTCCTCGCGCTATGGCTCACCTTTTCCGAGCGTCGCCCGCTGGCACGGCGCCTCGGATGGACCGCGCTTGGCCTGGTCCTGGCACAGGCGGCGCTTGGTGGGTTCCGGGTCCTTGAGGGATTCCCTTCGATTTCCGCGACTGCGCATGCCACGCTCGCACAAATATTCTTCATCACCGTCGTCGGCCTGTCGCTCTATCTCAGCCCGTGGTGGCAGAGCGATCTTGAGCCGCTCGACGATCACGGCTCGCCGCACTTGCGCGCGCTCGGAATCTGGATGACGGCGTCGATTCTAGTGCAGCTGGTCCTGGGCGCGGCCTTCCGGCACGGGGCGTTCGGCATCGTGCCGCATCTGGTTGGCGCCGGTGTGGTGACGATCATGGTCATGTGGTCAGGCGTGACCGCAAAGCGCAGGTTTCGCACGGTTCGCGATCTGCGTCGTGCGACGATTCTGCTGCAGGCATTCTTCGGAACTCAGCTGTTGCTCGGCGGCGCGGCGTGGTGGGCTGTCAGGGCCGCGGCCGATGAAGTCCAGCCGACATCCGTGTACGTGATTCTCACCGTCGCGCACGTTCTGGGCGGAGCACTGACCCTGGCCGCTGCTGTGATTTTCACGCTTACCTGTTTTCGACTGATACCTTCGGCTGCTCCGCTCGGCGCCGGTTCCAGGGCTTCAAAACATACGCCGGAAAGGGCAGGGGCCTAGAGGCATGAACGAGCTCCGGGCCAGCACGCTTTCGGCGTTCGAACGGCCCTGGGCGTATGTTGTGCTCACAAAACCGGACGTTACGTTTCTGGTGGTGATCACGACAGTTGCCGGCTTTTATCTTGGCTCGCGCGGACCGCTCGACTGGCCGCTGCTGCTGAATACGCTCGGTGGCACGCTGTTGGTCGCCGGGGGGACGGCCGCGCTGAACCAGTATATCGAGCGCGAAATGGATTCGCAGATGCGCCGCACCGCAGCCCGCCCACTTCCATCGGGGCTGCTGCAGCCGCGCGACGTGCTCGTATTTGGTGTCGGCACGATCGTGATCGGTACAGCCTGGCTTTTGCTCGCCGTGAACTGGCTTGCGGCGCTGGTTGCGGTCGCGACAAGCGTTTTGTATCTCGGGCTCTACACGCCGCTTAAGACACGCACCACGTTGTCGACTGCGGTCGGTGCGATCCCTGGAGCACTGCCTCCGCTAATCGGTTGGGCCGCGGCCCGGGGCTCGCTTTCACTCGGTGGCTGGGTGCTGTTTGCGATTCTGTTTTTCTGGCAGTTCCCGCATTTCATGGCCATCGCGTGGATCTATCGCGAGGACTATGCCCGCGCGGGCATTCAGATGCTTCCGGTCGTGGACAAGAAGGGCGACGCGACGTTCCGGCAGATCATTACGACTTCGGCGATCTTGGTATGGGTGAGTGCACTTCCCTCGGTCGTGGGCATGGCGGGCATCACCTATTTTTTCGGAGCGCTCGCACTGGGAATGATCCTGCTGCAGGTCGGATTGTGGGCCAATCGTTCCAGAACGAACCTTCGCGCCAAATGGCTGATGCACGCAACGGTTGCGCACATTCCGATTTTGCTTGCCTGGCTGGTGCTTGATCGTCTGATTACGCGATGAGCATCGCCCTCCCTGTCGAATCTCTTCCCAAGATCAACGCTTCTCTGAACGCCGCGTGTACAGTTTTTCTGGTGCTCGGCTTCATCTGCATTCGCAACGGAAAGATTCGCTACCACCGTTTTTGCATGATCACAGCCTTCCTGTGCTCGACGGTTTTTCTGGCTCTGTATCTCTACTTTCACTTTCATGCGGGAATCATTCGATTCGGAGGGCAGGGCTGGATCCGGACGGTCTATTTCGCCATTCTGCTGTCGCACACGACACTTGCGGTCGTTATCGTGCCGCTCATATTGATTACGCTATCGCGCGCCCTGCGCGAGCGCTTTGACCGCCATCGCGCGATCGCCCGCTGGACGCTGCCTCTGTGGCTCTACGTCTCGGTCACCGGTGTGATTGTTTACTGGCTGCTCTACGTCGCCTACACGCCTGTGTGGCCTGCCGCGGTCAATTCCTAGCCGCCGAATCCCGCCCGCGCGAATCGCTATTTGTAGGAAACGACCGCCTGGCCGTTTTGAACCTGGATATCGCTAATGTCGGCAGGAAGTTTGAGCTTCTCGCGGTTCTCCGGCGATTCCATCATTTTTGAGACCACGGCGTCCAGCATGGACTGCGGCAGAGGAAGGGAACCGAGCTTTCCGGAGACGGGTATGAACTTCATGTACCCATCCTGCGAGCCCAGATGGCCATCGAGCTCAAGCGATAGGTCTTTCCCGTGGAAATCAAATATGACGTGCGCCTTCACCAGGTCGCCCTCCATGGTGACGTTTACATCCTTCACCGATGATTGCACCTGTTCGACTGTTGCAGCGTCGTTGCTGGAAAGCGCTGCGAGTGCGCCGGCGTTTGGGTCAGCCGAAGCCCCGCCTACGGGCACCCCCGGAGAGGGTGCGGCGGGCAAGGGTACGCTCGTAGAGGGTTCCGGAGCACCTCCCGTCTGCAGATTTTGCTGCAAATAGGAATTCAGTTCCGTGGTGTCGAGTTGAACCTGCGCGGGCTGGCCGGCAGCCTTGGCCTGGTCCGCGGCAGCAAACTTCTGTTCGACTCGGGTGGCGGCGGCGGGATCATTGGCGACGTTTGGGGGCGGCGATTTACGCAGGACCAGCGCCACGGTCAGCACCAGGCCTGCGGTTGCGCCCCAACCTAATATTCGATACAGAGTCTTGTATATCGCGGGGTTCGACATTGATCCTCCCCTCCAATTTCAGTCTAGCAACAGGGAACCCTCCCAGGGAGATCGCCCCCCCGAGGAGTCGCCTATCGTCCACTGGCCATAGGGGCAGTTGACGGTTCCGGGCGTTCTGCTGGCGCCAATTCCATCCCTGACTGGGGAGGCTGTGGCTTCCGGCAGTTATTAACGCCAAGGAACAGGGCATACGTACTCAAGTTGATACTTTCACCGCAGCTAACCAAACTCGAATCAGGCCAAGGCAGCCCCGGCCCGCGGAAACTTCGAATTCTACCTTTGGGCACAGGCAGAGAATGCTGCAGGTATCTCTCAATTCGGCGATTCATGCGCAGGTTCGTTGCGCCGCGGCGTTGCTGGTGTTTTTCATCGCACCGGTCGTTTGCGCTCAGTCGCAGGACGAAACGGCTTCAAGTCCCGCTGATGTGAGCTTGCCGCAGATCAGTCCCGTGCCCATCTTTTCCGCAGGGCTGGCATACAACACATTCATCCAGGGCGGGACGCCGAACCTCCACCCGCTGGCCTCCCCGGTAATCCTGATACCGTTCGGTGAAAACTGGCTGATCGAATCGCGCGATACATTTGAGATCAACCTCGCGCCAGTCCCGGGGGAGAACGGGTACAAAGGCTACCTCCAGAAAGAAGTCGACTACTTGCAGCTGGATTACATCGCAAGTCCCTACTTCACGATTACGGTCGGAAGGTTCCTGACGCCGTTCGGGGTCTACAACGAGCGGCTCTACCCGGTCTGGATTCGCGACCTGCAAAGCGACCCGCTGATTTTGCCGATCTCAACCGGCCCGAGTGGCGCAGGAACGGGCGCGATGGTGCGAGGGGCCTTCAAGGCGACGCCCAAGATCGAAATCAATTACGCGACGTATTTTTCGAGCCTGAGCAGGGACACCCCGTTTGATTCCGATCGCGACATTGGAGCGCGGGCAGGCATATTCCTGCCGGGTCCACGGCTTGAGGTCGGCGGGTCATTTCAGCATCTGCTGGATGACCAGCATTCCAACGCGTTCGGATTTCATTTCGCGTGGCAGCCGCCGCCTCTGCCGCTCGACATTCGCGCCGAATATGCGCGCTCGCAGAACGGTAGCGGTTACTGGATTGAATCGGCCTATCGGCTGAGCGACCTCGATGTGTTGCACGGCGATTTGCGGCGTCTCCAGCTGGTCGCGCGCATCCAGCAGTACTATCTGGGCAAAGTGCTCAACGTCAACCTGCCGCAGGTAAACACGAACATGTTCGAGTTCGGAATGAACTACTACATTCGAGACGATTTCCGTTTTGTGACCAGCTATGGCCGCCAGTTGGCGCCCGAGGGCGGAAACATGAACCTGTGGACGCTGGGCGTGACCTACCGGTTTGTGCTGCCGGTGGGCCATGGAGACATCCAGTGAGCGGCCGGCGCGTGAGTTTTTCAGGGGCGCTGGTATTCGCGGTTGGCTCGCTTCTGTTGGCCGGGCCGTCCGCAGGCCAGCAGGGAGGCACCCCCGCACCGGCCTCGACGGGAAGTCCTGCGACCGGTCGGGCCCAGGCTCAAGCCGCGAGCCCCCAAGAAGACCAGGTTTTGCGGGTGGAGGGTGAGAAGAGATTTCACGCCAACTGCGGCCGCTGCCACCAGTCGCCGCACAAGTTCCCGCCGCGGATGGTAATGACCATCGAACGGCACATGCGCGTGCGAGCGACACTCACCGACGAGGACATGCGGCTGATTGTGCGCTACCTGACGCAGTAGGAGCACTCGGGTGATCCGGGAAGGGGATGGCTTGACTACCAACGGACTGCATCAAGGTCTGCTTTGTGCTGTGGCGTTGGTTTTGACGCTAGGACCGCAAACGGCCGAAGTGCCTCAGCCTCACGTAGTTGAAATACTGGCCGATCACGATAGCCGGTTCAAAATGCCCGGACTGAAGGAACCCGTGGTCACGGTGCACGCGGGTGAGCTGGTCACTTTGCGGATCACGGCGATTAAGGCCAAGAACCACAACCGGGACGGCTCGATTCACGGATTCGCGCTGCTTCGCGCAAAAGACAGGTCTCGCGTGCCTGGATGGGATTTCCTGCTCAAGCCGGGAGTGCAGGAGTTTATGGCCAACGCTCCTTCTGAGCCCGGAGAATATGTAGTGGTCTGCACGGTGATCTGCAGCGCCGATCACGAGGGGATGCATATGCGTTTCGTGGTGGTGCCCTAGAGGTGCAAGCGTCAGCTTGGTCTGTCTGCAGTGCGCAGGGTAGTTGGTGGGTCGTGCGTCGCAGGCACAGAATCGAAAATCCGAGGGGGGAGAAAAGATGAGACGCAGGAAATCACGAGTCGCAATCATGGCAGTGGCGTTTGCGGTTGCCGCCTTTTGCATCATGGGAGCCGGGAACGAGCAGGTGTTTAAAGGAGAAATCGGGGATTCCCAGTGCGCGCTCAACGTTCATTCGCTGAGCCGGTCGCACCAAGAGATGCTGCAGAAGAAGTCCATCGGGACCACGTCTGCGGACTGCGCGCGATATTGTGTAAAGAATCTGGGAGGGGTTTTCGTGCTGCAGGTCAAAGACAAGGTCTACAAGCTCGACAATCAGGACCTGGCGAACAAGAACGCCGGGCTGAAGGTCAAGGTGACCGGAGTGCTCGATCCAGCCACAAACACGATCGCCGTGCACTCGATGGAGCCAAACCCGTAGAACAACTGCGCCACTTGGAGCAACCGCACCGAGACGGAAGCTGGGTGAGGTGTTGCCGCTGACCCGTCGGGTTTTAGAGGCTACCAAGCCCGGAAGGGCCAGGCGGAGCTACTTGTCGAGGGTGCGAATGAGGGCGTCGGTGAATTCTTTGGTTGTGGCGGCGCCGCCCACGTCCCGCGTGAGCGACTTTCCTTCGCGATAGACTTTGTGGAGAGCGGATTCGATCCGGCCGGCGGCTTTGGCTTCGTCGATGTAAACCAGCATCAAAATCGCGCTCATCAGAAGCGCGGTGGGATTGGCGATTCCTTTTCCAGCGATATCCGGCGCCGTGCCGTGAACGGCTTCGAAGACCGCAACCTTCTCGCCGACGTTTGCGCTCGGGACTACGCCGAGCCCGCCCACTAGTCCCGCAGCCAGGTCGCTCATGATGTCGCCGTATAGGTTCGTGAGCAGCAGCATGTCGTACTGGGTGGGATTGAGCACCATCTGCATGCAGGCGTTGTCGATGATAAGTTCCTTGTATTCGATGTCGGGATATTCGGTCGCCACCTTGCGAATTGACGTGAGAAACAGGCCGTCGGACATCTTCATAATGTTCGCTTTGTGGATTCCGTGAATTTTCTTGCGGTTCCACTTTCGAGCATATTCGAAGGCGAACCGCGCGATGCGAGTCGAAGCTCTTTCTGTGATGATTTTCAGGCTCTCAACCACGCCGGGCACGACTTCGTGTTCCAAGCCCGCGTAAAGGTCCTCGGTATTTTCGCGAATCAGGACCATGTCGACGTCCTGAAATCTCGATTGGACGCCCTCCAGGTTTTTCACCGGACGTACGTTGGCATACAGGTCCAGTGCCTTGCGCAGCCCGACGTTGATGCTCGGTGGTCCGGAGACCACGCCTGTCGCGAGCGGCCCTTTTAGCGCAACGCCGGTCTTGCGGATGGCTTCGACCACGCCGGAATGCATGAAATCGACACCGCGCCGCTCAAGCTCGCCACGAGCCGCCGTCGCCTCCCATTCAATGGAAACGCCCGCGGCTTCAATGATCCGCTGAACCGCTTCAGAAACTTCCGGGCCGATCCCGTCACCGGGAATCAATGTAACTCTGTGTTTCATTTGGCTGGATTAGTCTATGGGTTTCCTGGGCGCTTGTCTTGGCCTCGATGCGCATGGTTTCGTGTCCATAAACCGGCGGAAAAAGGGCGCCGATCGGGCCTTCACGAACGTTCGGAATCTGGTATAATGGCTTTGGAATGATGGCGCGCAAGTAAGTGATGCCGCGCGCAACCTTGGGAGGTCAAAATGGTTCAGCTGACACCGGTAGCCATCACGAAAGTAAAAGAGATTCTGTCGTCGCAGACGCCCACCCCGACGGGCCTGCGTGTGGCCGTGGTAGGCGGGGGCTGCTCGGGCTTCAGTTACAAGATGGCCTTTGAGAATCAGGTAAACGAGGCCAGTGACACCGTCTATGAGTTTGACGGCCTGAAGGTACTGGTCGATCAGATGAGCGAGATGTATCTTGACGGAATCTCGATCGACTATATCGAGACTCTGGAAGGCGCGGGCTTCAAGTTCAACAATCCGAACGTGAAGAGCACCTGCGGCTGCGGCAGTTCATTCACTGTCTAAACGCGCTCAAATCGACACTGTTGATTCCATGGCTCCCGGAGGCTCGAACCTTCGGGAGCCATATTTTTTGCTTTGGCGAGATGCACACCGAAGCGTTCACTGCTAATTGAAAACCGCTCACGCGAACCGTATGCTGTCTGTTCTCTATGAAGATCGCCCTAGCCCAATTCAATCCGACTGTTGGTGATTTCGAGGGCAATCGAGCACGAATTCTCGATATGGCACGAGAGGCGAAGTCTGGCGGCGCGGACCTTGCTGTGTTCTCCGAGCTGTGCATTTGTGGGTACCCGCCCCAGGACCTGATCGAGCGCCCCTCGTTCGCCGAACGCAACCAGGCCGAGCTCGTGCGTCTTGCAAAGGACATTCCGCTGCCGTCGCTTGTCGGTTTTGTCGGCAAGGCCCAGGACGACACCGGAAAGCCGGTGGCGAATTCCGCGGCGTTGATCTCCTCCGGAAGAATACTTTTCGAACAGCGCAAGATGTTGCTGCCGACCTACGACGTGTTCGATGAGACGCGGTACTTTCAGCCTGCCTCGATGCAACACACCTTCGAATTCGGTCCGGAGACCCTCGGGATCACAATTTGTGAGGACAGCTGGAACGACAAGAGCTTCTGGCCCGAGCGCCTGTACGACCGCGATCCCGTTGCGGAACTGGTGAGCAAGGGAAGCACGCTGGTACTGAATATTTCCTCCTCGCCATACAGGCTCGGGATACGCGGCCTGCGACGCGACATGCTCAGAGCGGTTGCCAAGGATCGCGGCGTGCCGGTGGTCTATGTAAATCAGGTGGGAGGCAACGATAGCCTTGTGTTCGATGGATCAAGCGTGGCGTTCATGCCGGATGGGCGCGTTGCGGCGCTCGCGAATTCGTTCGAGGAAGACCTGGTGTACTTCGACAGCGCAACCGGCAAGGGCGATGTCCGGGCGTCGATGGACGACGAATATGAGGCGGCGTACAAGGCGCTGGTGATCGGGACCCGCGACTACGTGCGTAAATGCGGCTTTCGAAAGGTCGTGATCGGCCTAAGCGGCGGAATTGATTCGGCGCTCGTGGCGGTAATTGCAGCCGACGCCCTAGGCCCGGAAAACGTTCTCGCAGTCGCCATGCCGGGTCCGTATTCCTCAGACGCGAGCCTGCGCGACGCAGGCCGCGTGGCCGGGAACCTGGGCATCGAATTGACCGTGCTGCCCATCACGGATACGGTCGCAAGCTACCGGGGCGCGCTCGCAAGCACCTTTGCCGGACGGTCTGACGATGTGACCGAGGAAAATATCCAGGCGCGCATCCGGGGGAATTTCCTGATGGCGCTCTCGAATAAGTTCGGATCACTCGTCCTGAGTACGGGGAATAAATCTGAGACCGCGGTCGGGTACTGCACGCTGTACGGCGACATGGCCGGGGGCTTGGCTGTGATTTCCGACGTACCCAAGACGATGGTTTATGACCTGGCGCGGTATGCGAACCGCGTGAGGAACAGGATCCCGGAAGAAGTGCTTCTAAAGCTTCCAACTGCCGAACTTCGCCCGCACCAAACCGACCAGGACACTCTTCCTCCCTACGAGGATCTGGACCGGATTCTTAAGGCCTACGTGGAAGATCTGCAGGACCCCGCCCAGATCGCCGAGGAGTGTCTTCTGCCAATTGAACTCGTCCGCGCCGTCGCCCTGCAGGTGGACCGGAGCGAATACAAGCGGAAGCAGGCGCCGCCGGGACTTAAAGTCACCTCGAAGGCCTTCAGCGTGGGACGGCGATTTCCGCTCGCGCAGAAGTTTTCGCTCTAAGCGGGACTGGAAGCATCCCCTCCAAAATCTACATAGTGTTGAGCGGTGGGCTATCGAGGTGCTAGCTGCGCCCGGACAGGATCAGACGCCCAGGACGTTCACGAGTTCGCGGACCGAGGCTGCGGACTTGTCGATTGCGGTCTTTTCTTCCGGCGTTAGCTTGACTTCGATGATCTGCTCGACACCTTTCGACCCGAGCTTCACGGGCACACCCACGAAAAGCCCTTTGATCCCATATTCGCCTTCGAGATAGACCGCACAGGGGAGAATCTTCTTCTTGTCCTTGAGGATTGCTTCTACCATTTCGACTGCTGCAGCCGACGGTGCGTAGTACGCCGAGCCGGTCTTCAGCAGGTTGACAATTTCTGCGCCGCCTTTTCGGGTCCGCGTGATGATTGCTTCGAGTTGTTCTTTAGATATCAGTTCCGGAAGGGGAATTCCCGCCACGGTGGAATAGCGCGCAAGCGGGACCATGTCGTCGCCGTGGCCGCCGAGAACGAACGAGTGCACATTCTCAACCGATACATTTAATTCCGCGGCGACGAAGGTGCTCATGCGCGCCGAGTCAAGGACCCCGGCCATTCCTAGGACGCGATTCTTCGGGAATCCGCTAATCTTGAACGCAGCCTGAGCCATGGCGTCAAGCGGATTAGTAACCACGATCAGAATCGCATTGGGAGATAGCTTCACGACCGCTTCAACCACTGCTTTAATTACGTCATAATTTGCTTTCAGCAAGTCATCGCGGCTCATGCCGGGCTTGCGAGGAAAGCCGGCGGTAATCACAATGACATCGCTACCCGCAGTCTCCTTGTAGTCGCCGCCAGCTGTCGATATGCCGGCCGCGTGCGCGTCGGTTCCAAGGATCGGTGCGGATTCGGCCATGTCGAGCGCCTTGCCTGCAGGGACCCCGTCGAGGATGTCGGTCAGCACCACGTCGGCCAGGCCGGCGTCATGTATTCGTTGAGCTGTCGTCGAGCCGACAAAACCACCCCCAACCACCGTCACCTTCTTACGCATTTGAAAATCTCCTTGAAAGATTCAGAATGTTTGCCAGCTGCCGGCGGAGCGCAAGAAAACGCCCCCCGGCAAGTAAACGCAGGTCGCCCGCCTTGCTTGAGATCACAACGAGTTTGCTCAGCGGCTGACCGGAACTTGCATGTTTTCGATGATCGCAGAAGCGAAGTCCGCCGTGCCGAGCTTCTTTGCGCCGGGCATCAGCCGCTCCAGATCGTAGGTGACCCGCTTTTGTTGTACGGTGCGTGCTATGCCGTCCTCGATCAGCTGTGCGACTTCATTCCAGCCCATGAAATCGAACATCATGGCTCCGGAGAACATGACCGAGCTCGGATTGATTACATCCTTATCTGCATATTTCGGCGCGGTACCGTGCGTGGCTTCGAAACAGCCATACCCGTCGCCGATATTGGCTCCCGGCGCCATGCCGAGACCGCCGATCTGGGCAGCGCAGGCGTCGGAAATATAGTCGCCGTTGAGATTGGGTGTGGCGAAGACCTGATATTCGTCAGCGCGCGTCAGGACCTGCTGGAAGACGGAATCGGCAATGCGATCGTTGATTAGAATCTTCTTCTTCCATTGACCGCCGCCGTGGGTAGCCGAGATAGTGTCGAGCACATTTTTTACTTCGGCGTAGATCTGCTTCTTAAAGTCGTCGGTGGCCTGATCAAGACCGGGCTCGATCATCGCGGCGTTCTTCTCGATGCTGAGGTTCGCATCACGATCCTTGTTGCCCAGAATCCAGCTCTCGCGTTCGGTTACGACCTGGGGGCGGAATTCCTCGGTTGCAAGCTCGTAACCCCAGTCGCGGAAAGCGCCTTCGGTGAACTTCATGATGTTGCCTTTGTGCACGAGCGTGACGACGGTTCGCCCCTTTTCAACGGCGTGCTGGATGGCGCGCCGCACCAGGCGCTTGGTGCCGGTCGGCGAGATCGGCTTGATGCCCACGCCTGAATCCACGCGGACGGACTTCTTTGTGCCCTTGAGCATTTCATTGTTCAAGAAGTCGATGAGCTTTTTTACCTCGGGGGTGCCGGATTTCCATTCGATTCCGGCATAGACGTCCTCGGTATTTTCCCGAAAGATGACGATATTCATGCGCTCGGGATTTCGAACCGGCGACGGTACACCTTCGATATAGCGCACGGGCCGCACGCAGGCGTATAGGTCCAGCAGCTGGCGGAGCGAAACGTTCAGCGAGCGGATGCCGCCGCCGACGGGTGTGGTCAGCGGACCCTTGATCGCGATGCGGAAGTCGCGGATGGCGTCGACGGAATCCTGCGGCAGCCAGTCCTTGAACTGGTTGAACGATTTTTCGCCGGCAAAAATCTCGAGCCAGGCGATTTTCTTCTTTCCGCCGTAGGCCTTCTCAACGGCCGAGTCAAACACGCGCCGCGACGCCTTCCAGATATCGCGTCCCGTTCCGTCGCCTTCGATAAAAGGAATCACTGGCTGATCAGGGACGTGGAATTTGCCGCCGCTATACTCGATCAACTTGCCATTGGGCGGAACCGCGACCCCGTTGTAAGCACTCTTCATGGATTTCATTCCCCTTGAGATTTGGAGCACCCGATCGAACAAAATACCTTAACACAGTCCCCGCCCACGTTGCAGAGGTGAACCATAACCCCGCGCAAAAAAACTTCGATTCCCGGGAATATTTTCCATCCATCGCCGGTCTAGCTAGATGCAGGGGAACAGGGCCGCCGAAAGCCGGCCAATTGGAACGAAAGCGAGGATTCAATGGATAACATCATCAAGGAAAACTTGAACTCCGACGGCATTGACCGGCGAGGTTTTCTCAAGTGCATGGCCTGGGCCGGAACAGGCGCGCTCTGCGTGATGCAGGGCGGGGTTTTGAAGTCATTCGCGTTCGGTCGCGGGAACGATCTTGACCGAGCGGCGACGAAAGGCGATTTCGCCTTCGCACAGATTAGCGACTCCCACATCGGTTTTAACAAGGCCGCGAACCCCGACGTGACAGCCACGCTCCGGGAGGCGATCGCAAAGCTCAACGCGCTGCCCCAGAGTCCGGAATTCGTGCTGCACACCGGGGACCTGACGCAGCTATCCAAGGCCGATGAGTTCGACACGCTGGACCAGTCGCTGAAGTCCGTGCGCACCGACCGGATTTATTACGTTCCCGGTGAGCATGACGTACTCAATGACAACGGTGGGCAGTTCCGTGAACGTTACGGCAAAGATACCAAGGGCGACGGATGGTACAGCTTTGATCATAGAGGCGTCCATTTCGTCGGACTTGTGAACGTCATGAATTTGAAGGCGGGTGGGCTGGGCAGCCTCGGCAACGATCAGCTCGCATGGCTTAAGGATGACGTGAAGCACTTGAAACACAGCACACCGATCGTGGTCTTTGCGCACATTCCGCTCTGGTCGGTCTATCCCGAATGGGGATGGGGCACCGACGACAGCGAGCAGGCGTTGTCGTATCTCAAGAAGTTCGGATCGGTTTCGGTTCTCAACGGGCACATCCACCAGGTCATGCAGAAGGTCGAGGGTAACGTCACATTTCATACCGCGATGTCCACGGCATTCCCGCAACCGGCTCCCGGCCAGGCGGCGTCTCCAGGACCGATGAAAGTTCCGGACGACAGGCTGCGAAGCGTTCTTGGGATCACCGATGTCAACTTTGTACGCGGAAAGCACACACTCGCCGTTGTTGATTCAACGCTTGCGGGCAGCTAAGCCGCAGCGATCTTGAAAGGAAGGGAGAAAATCAATGAAATCCTACATTCGAAATGTTGTGGTCTGCGCAGTCCTCCTCGGAGTCGCCGCGTCGGCGGCTATGATTCACGGAGTGTCGATTGCGCGAGCGGCGGAAAATAAGAATGCCGCGGTAATCGTGACTGTTGACAACTTCAGTTTCACGCCCAAAGAAATTACCGTGGCGGCGGGAACCACGATTACATGGGTTAATCACGACGATGTGCCGCACACCATCGTCAGCACCGACAAGAAGTTCAGGTCCAAGGCGCTCGACACGGACGATCAGTTTTCGTTCACCTTCACTGACTCCGGTACGTACGCATACTTTTGTTCGGTCCATCCGATGATGACGGGCAAGATCATCGTCAAGTAGGCCAGGTGTGATCGGCTCAGTCTGTCGCCGAAACACAGAACAACCAAAAGCTGCAGCGAGCCCGCCGCGCAGAGGAGAGATCGTATGCAAGGATTTTTGGGAACCCCTGCAAGCTTCCGGGCCGATCTAGACCTTATCGTGCAGATCGTTCTGGGCCTCGCCCTGCTTGCGGGCGCATATCTGGCCCGCATCAAGCGATACCGAGCACATGGTATCTGCATGACTTCGGTACTGCTTTTGAATTTGGTCGCAATCGCGGGTGTCATGTGGCCATCGTTCGACACACTGGTGTTGCCGCGGCTTTCCGGCCACCTTCACAAACGATACCTCGAGGTGGCCATGATCCACGGGGTACTAGGCGGAGCGGCGGAGTTACTCGGGCTATACATTCTGCTGGTTGCCGGTACAAACATTGTTCCCGAGGCATTGCGATTCAGACGTTGGAAGCTTTGGATGCGCGTTGAACTGTTGCTCTGGATAGTGGCTCTAGCGGGTGGGATTGGGACGTATATCGTCTGGTACGCGCCGCTGTGGAGAAAGTGAAACCGCTGAAAAAATAAAAATGCGCGGTAGCGAGTTTGGATGTTTGAGGGTTTAATAGCGGCATGCAGGAGGAAGTACAGGGTACATCTGGCGGGCCGGCGGGCTTTGACGAAGTTGTGCTGCCGCACCTGGACGCGGCCTACAACCTCGCGCGTTGGCTCGTCCGAAACCCACACGATGCAGAAGACATTGTCCAGGAGGCGTGTCTGCGCGCTGTGCGTTTTTTCGGCGGCTATCAGGAAGGGAACGCCCGCGCATGGCTGCTACGTATCGTGCGGAACACCGCGTATACGTTTCTTGAGAAGAAGCGCCCCGGTGAGCTGGCGGAGGAATTTGACGAGACAATTCACGCTGGCGAGCGCGTACAGCCCGACGCCGAAGCGACGCTCTTGCAGTCAGTCGAAAATCGCATGCTTCAAGAAGCACTTGAAGGTCTGCCGGTGAGATTTCGGGAGGCCATAATCCTCCGGGAGCTCGAGGGCCTGTCGTACAAAGAGATCGCCGAAGTGATGGGCATTCCGATCGGGACGGTGATGTCGAGCCTGGCACGTGGGCGGACGCAGCTGCGGGATTTGTTACTGCGCGGTCGAGGGCAGGAGGTGCCGCGTGGCATGTGAAGACAAGAATCTGATGCTCCATGCCTATTCTGATGGCGAACTCGATCTTGTGCGGAGCCTTGAGATCGAGGAGCACCTGAAGACCTGCACGGCGTGCGCCGCCGAATTGCGCGCGCAGCAGGCCCTGCGGAACAAGATCCGCTCGGCAAATCTATATCATCGTGCGCCCGACGCGCTAAGAACGCGAATCATAACTGCGGCCGGAGGGACGGCGTCGGTGAACCGGGGGCGGGGCAGAGCCGCGGTATCTCCCATTCGCATCGTGCGCGAAAGGCGTGTTTTTGAATGGTTTGCCGTTGCCGCAGCGATCTTGATTGCGCTTGCGCTCGGAATCCGGATGATTCCCGGAGCGCTGAACTCCAGATCGGGCGATCTGGTCGCCGAAGAACTCGTCGCAAGCCATATCCGATCGCTTCAACCTGGACACTTAATGGATGTCGTCTCAACCGACCAGCACACGGTGAAACCCTGGTTTGATGGCAAGCTCGATTTCGCGCCGCCGGTTCGCGACTTCGCGAGCCAAGGTTATCCGCTCATCGGCGGACGTTTGGACTACGTCGGTGGGCGTAATGTTGCGGCGCTCGTCTACCAGTTGCGGAAGCATTACATTAATGTTTTTGTCTGGCCCGACGACGGACGACAAGCGCACCTGCCCGATTCGACATCAAGGCAGGGATACAACGTGATATGCCGAACAAGCGGCGGCATGCGTTTGTGCGGTGTCACTGATGCGAACGCAGACGATCTGCGCGAGTTCATGCAGTTGCTCTCGCACTGATGATTTTCGAAACTCTGTAGGCATCTTGATATTTCACCTGAAGTACCAACTCGCGTCGCAAGGCGGTACAGAAATTTCAACTCCGTCTCGAACTGTCGGCAAGCCGACCGGGAGCTTATGCTTAAGGCCTACTACTTCGCGCGTTTCTTGAGGCCTTGCGCAATTATTCAAATTGAATAGACCTGCGCAGCATTGGCGATTTCGTTTCCCTGGGTGTCCTGAGCGCCTCTGGCAAGAAGATCCGAAATTCTTTTCCGTTCGATCGCTGTGCTAACTGCTCAAGTCGCCGGCGCAGAACGGCGGGCAAATCTTGAGACTGAAGCGATGAGCACCCCCAGGAGAAAGCCGCCGACATGGGCCCACCAGGCCACGCCCCCGGCGCTGCGCATCCCGAGCGAACTGACACCACTCAGAAAATTCATCAGGAACCAGAAGCCAATGAAAATCCAAGCCGGAACGCGGGCCATGAAAAAGATAATGAGCAATGGAACCAGCGTCAGGATTCGAGCCCCCGGAAAAAACACGATGTAGGCGCCCAGAACGCCTGCAATCGCGCCACTTGCTCCGAGCGATGGAACCCGGGAACCCCAGGAGAAGATCACCTGGGTGATCCCGGAGCCCAGCCCGCAAATCAGGTAAAACATCAGATAACCAGCATGCCCGAATTCGTCTTCGACGTTGCCTCCGAAGATCCACAGAAACCACATGTTGCCGATGATGTGAAGAAAACCGCCATGCAGGAACATGCAGGTAAACAGTGGCAGGAAAGCTTCCAGTGGCGTATAGCGGCGTCCTTGGAGCGCGTACGCAATATGCGAGGGGGTCAGGGCATAAGTCTTGACGAAGGTCTCAGCCGCCGCGGGCGGAAGAGTGATCTGATGCACGAAGACGACGACGTTTGCAGCAATCAGCAACAGCGTGATGATTGGGAATGTGCGCCGCGGGTTGAGATCCTTGAGCGGTATCATCTGGTCCGATCCGCCTGAGCGACGGCCGAGCGCGATGCTTCCGCGAGCGCGTCCTGCGAGTACGCAAGTTCGGATCGTTTTCCCGTTTGCCGCAGTTCCGCGATCTCGCGCAGGGAAGCGATTCCGCCGCGTGCGCCAGGGGCTGTGCAGTTGAGCGCGGCCGCGGCGCAACTGAATT
>Ga0209008_1000053_pt1 | contig 57916 bp, 59 predicted proteins | sample JacPin_JW_Ref_O3_FD_187963 | JGI IMG/M metagenome (GOLD analysis project Ga0209008, IMG submission 187963) | Forest soil microbial communities from Algoma, Ontario, Canada - Jack Pine, Ontario site 1_JW_Ref_O3 (SPAdes) (version 2) | ecosystem: Environmental > Terrestrial > Soil > Boreal... | reverse complement strand
CGAATATCACCGTGATCAGCCGTCGCGAAAACTACCTCGACCACGACCCGCGCTGCCTTTTAAGAGGAAGAAAAAAGAAGAAAACAGTTGTTCGTAGTTGACAGGTCATTCCATATCAGAACTTATCAGGCAAGTGAAATTCAACCAGTAAACACAAGCGCGCTTAAGGGGAGTAACGAGAGATTGTCGTGCGTAGACGCCTGCAAGGATGAGGGTCACTCCGACGCCTCTTCCATCAAAAGAGTTACCTCTTCATCAGAGGACGACTGTGTCGTCTTCTCTATGAAAAAAGGCAGCCTTAGTGCTGCTACCAAAAGCAGGATATGAATGAGGCTGAGCAGCATGAAGGTCGCGGTAAAGGCTCTGGAGATGCCGGTCGCCTGGTGCGCCATACCCAGTCTCCATCCGAGAAAAGTAGCGCACAGCGTCGTCAGGGTGGGCCCTCCGAGACGCTGAACTATATTGAGTGAGGTCGTCGCCATCGGCAGATGTTCTTTCTCGACCGAAGCGTAGGCAGAGGTGATGGACGGAATGCCGACCGCGCTCAAACCCATCCCGCGGACGAAGAGCGTACATACGAGCAAGGGAAGGGACATGCCGTGGCTGGCAAGAAAAAGGAACGGCAGTGTCCCGGCTAAGGCCAAAAAGGCGCCGCTGCCCGCTACCCTGCGGATGCCGAAGCGCTGCGTCAGCACGCCGATCTTCGGATAGGTGCAGATCATGCCCAGTCCGAGAGGAGCCATCAACCAGCCTGCCGCGCTGGGTGATTCGCCGCACATACGGATGAGATAGATCGGGATGAGCATCTGTCCTGCGAATGAGATTCCGTTCAGGGTGAATTGCGTCAGCACCGATGCTGAAAAATCCTTTCCCCTAAAGAGCTGAAGATCAATGAGCGCATCGTCGCCCTTCCTGGTTGCCGTCCGGATGAAGACAGTGAGCAGCACCAGGGCAGCGAAAAATGCCGTCAAACCGATCCGTTCGCTAACATGGTCCATACCGTAAAGAAAGAGCACGAGCCCTGGGGAAAGTAGGCAGAAGCCGACAAAGTCGAGATCTCTCGGCCGGGCTTCGGCACGGTCTTCGGGAAGAAAGCGTATCGCCAGAACGATTCCCAGGAGACCGACCGGAACGTTTACCAGGAACAGCCAACGCCAGGACGCATGTTGAAGAATCGCCCCAGCAAGCACAGGCCCGAGAAGTGGTCCCAGCAGAATCGGTATTGCGGCGTAACCGAAGACGCGCGCCGTGTGCCTCCCAGCGGCGCGCACTATCATCATCTGCGCCAGCGGAGCCATCAAACCTCCGCTCATTCCCTGGAGGATTCGAAAGCCAATCAGCGAGTTCGCGGACCACGCGAGTCCGCAGAGTGCCGATGAGAGCGTGAAGATCGGAAAACACCACAGATAGAGCGATTTTGCTCCGAGCTGCCCGACGAGCCAGCCATTCAACGGGAGCATGAGAGCCAGCGCCAGAAGGTAGCCGCTCGTGACCCATTGAATGGTGGTAAGACTGCAGTGCAGATCAACGGCCAGGCTGGAGAGGGAGACGTTCACCACAGTTGCATCGACCTGTCCCATGAGGGACCCAAGCACAGCGACAGCAGTGATCTTCCAGACCAGTGGATCGAGTTGATTCTTGGTGTTAGGCAAGTGCGGCGAGGACCTCATTGGTGGAGCGCACGCGACAGAGCCGAGGCAATATCTTCTCGCATGCGAAACGATGCTGTTCACCATCCTGACCGGAGCAGGCGTCTTCGACGACGACAAAGCCAAAGCCGAGGCCGGTACCCTGTCGCGCCGTGGACTCGACCCCCGCATTGGTAGAGATTCCGGTGAGGACGACCGTATCGACACCACGCGACTTAAGCTGCTGCTCAAGATCGGTTCCGGCAAAGGCGCCCCAGTGACGTTTCGTAAGCAGGATGTCGCCGGGCTGGAATCCGGCAGAAGGGGCAATCTCGGAAACAATGCCGGGCAGCGGTGCATTCCCCAGGTTGATCGGCTGGTCGACAGGCAGCTCGAGGAAATCGTTGAGGTCGACGCGGACGTAAACAACCGGGGCACCGTGGCCGCGAAACGCTTCGGCCAGCTTTGCCGAATTGGCAACGACCTGTGCGGCTGGATGAGGCGCGGTACTCATGCCGACGATGGCATTCTGGAGGTCAATGAGAACAAGCGCTGTTTTGTGGGAATCAAGCTTAAGTTCTGCCATAGGACTCCTCAGGAAAAGATTTGTCACCAAAATCGAGGGCACCCTCGATTTCTAAGGTATAGAATACGAGGATGTCCTCGAATTTGTCAAATTCGATTAGGGTCGCCCCGCAACAGGAGCGTTCTTCACGCAGGCTCGCCCGTTTCCTCGATGCGGCGGCGGAACTGTTTGCCGAGGTTGGCTATGAAGCAACCACGATGACCGCGATCGCGGAGCGCAGCGGCTCTTCGATCGGGGCGCTTTACAACTACTTCCCGGACAAACAGGCCGTCGCCCTTACCTTGTTGGGCCAGTACGCCCAGGAGATGGAAGAGCAATGGAGGCCATTGATAGAGCAGGCGGAGAACCTGACTCATCGAGAGTTCGCGAGTTTCTTTATCGAACGGATCACTAAAATTGTGCAGGGACGTCCGGCTTATCTCAGACTGCTCGCCGCGCCGATTCGGCTACGCCGCGACCCCGCTGCGAGGAGAGTCTTGCGGGCCAACATCGCGAATGCCTTTCGAGCGAAGAACCCATCCCTTTCAGACGAACGAGCAATGCTGGCTGCGAACGTGACTCTCCAGATAGTCAGAGGCTTGGTGACGCTCTACGGAGAAGCCGGCGATGAAGGGAAAAACTTAGTTGTGGCCGAATTCAAGAAGGCGCTGACCCTATATTTGGGAAGCGTTTTGGGCTCATGAAGCGGCCCATAACAGACGCCTCTCGGATGACGGCGATTCGGAAACTATCTCCGTTCTTGGTCGTCTGCCGGATTGGAAATCTAAGTTGTCAATTCGGATTGTTACAGAGGCTCAATTTGAAGCGACGAACTCCGGTGCCAGCTCATTTTGTCCAAATGCTTCGGAGTCCAGACCAACTCTATGTCGCGATCAAGATAAGTAACGAGAAGTTTTAGTGTTGAATCGGAAGCGGTCTCGGTTGTTCCCGGCTGACCGGCAACTCGGAAGTAATCCACATGCCTGGTTAACGCTGCCAGCTCAACCGGCAAATGTGGTGCTCTGAGGAGAGCTCGTCCTAGTCGGATGTCATGAGGTCACAGACGAGTTTCTGAGCCTCTCTCATTCTCTCTTTGTAAAACGCGGGGCTGATCAGAACCTTACTCGCGCCGGCGCCCAAGCTCCGTCTGACGCCCTTCTTCGACAAAAATAGCGACAAGGCCGTGTACGTCTTGATTTCTTTCTCCAGAAAACTAACCACTCGTTGATTCGAGTCCTGCATCGGGCACCTCCGAACGGACAGACGCGTTCTGCCTGAAAAAAGGAAGACCGCCACGCGCAACGGACGCCTGCACGCTCTGTCACGCGCGATTACAGCGGCGAGAAACCTAAATCCGTCCCAGAATCACCAGAATCACAACTACCAGCAGCACCAGGCCCAAACCGCCCGTCGGGAAATAACCCCATTCGCGGCTGTGACCCCAGCGCGGAAACGCTCCTACCAGCGCCAGAATCAAAAATATAATCAAAATCATTCCGAGCATTGTTCTCTCCTCATTTCTAGCCGGTCGAAACACGTTACGCCCCGTGCTTGCGCGGCAGTCATCTTCGATGCGATCAATTCAGGACTGTTTAAGTTCCAACGCGCATCCGCGACAGCGAGTGAAACAGCCCAAAAATGTTCAGCAACCACAAAACCGTAACGATCACCACCACGGCGTTCAAAATCGACTTGATCGATCCCGCCATTGGTATGAAATTGTTCACTAGCCACAGCAGAACTCCCACCACGATCAGAACCAGCAATATTTGTAGTAACGGCATAATCGTTTGACTCCTTTCTCTTCGCAGGCCGACACTCCGGCCTGTCCCAAGTTGTTGCGCGCAATTTCTGGCTTGTTCCAAGACCTGTTACCGGCGGCTGGATGGAGAGGAAATCTGCGATATCCGGTGTACTTCAGATGAAGATTCTTGGACTTTCTTCCGGCGCACTACGTTCACTTCATCCAAGGCAACATCTTAGGGCGCGCTAATGTGCATATCTGTTCACTACTGCACACTGCCGGGATTTTGATTGTGCCGCCCCGAACGGTGCTAAGATGCACATTCCGACGAAATTGCCGCTGATGCCCATCAACTCGAAAAATCCCCTGAAGTCGCCAGGCAAAAAACCGTTCAGCGCCCAGCACTTTCTCGATTCGGCCGGCGTGGCGCGGAAGGTCGCGGCGTTTCAGAAGAAGCAAACAATCTTCTCGCAGGGCGATGTCTGCAAAGACGTGTTGTACATCCAGAAGGGCGGCGTGCGCCTCTCCGTCGTGAACGAATCCGGCAAGGAAGCGGTGGTGGCGGTTCTGGGACCGGGTGATTTTTTCGGCGAAGGATGCCTGGCCGGTCAGCCCATCCGCATCGGTACGGCGACCGCGATTGCGCCGACAACAGCGCTGGTCATCGAAAAGAAGGAAATGATCCGCGTGCTCCACCACGAGCACGAATTTTCCGACCGCTTCATTACCTACATGCTTTCGCGCAACATCCGCATTGAAGAAGATCTGGTTGATCAACTCTTCAATTCCAGCGAGAAGCGCCTGGCGCGCACTCTCTTGCTGCTGGCCCGCTACGGCACCGAAGACAAGCCACAACGAGTGCTGCCCAAAGTCTCGCAGGAGACTCTCGCGGAAATGGTCGGCACCACGCGCTCACGCGTGAATTTCTTCATGAACAAATTCCGCAAGCTCGGCTTCATCAAGTACAACGGCGGCCTGCAGATCAACACTTCCTTGTTGAGCGTCGTCCTTCACGACTGACTTGAGCGCCACACACGTCGCATCCATGCATGCTCCTTGCGTGGTGGCGCGCAATTCCGAGACCGCAGAACTAATCCTATGGGATCAGCACGATTTTTCCGTGCGCGCTTCCGGCCATGATGGCGGTGTGCGCGCGCCCCGCTTCCGTCAGCGGAATTTCCTGGCCAATCACTGGTCGAAGTGTCTTGTTCTCCAGCCCCGCAACCAGCGCGGCATGAATGCTGATGAGTTCGTGGGACGGGGTATTCCACAAGCTCATGCCGACGATCGCGCCGTCGCGTCCCATCATGTCTCGCGGAGTAATCTCCGCATTGCCCCGGCTGCCAACCACGGACACGCGCCCGTGCGTCGCAAGAATCCCAAGATCGCGGCCCAGATTCACATTCGCAAGCATCTCCAGGATCAAGTCGTATCCGTGCCCACCCGTTGCCGCCAGCGCTTCCTCAAAATGATTAGGCGCGGAATGATCCAGCACCGCATGCGCGCCCTCGTCCAACACGAGTTTTCGTCCGCGCTCGGAACCCACCGTGCCGATCACCCGCAGCCCCGCAGCCCGCGCCAGTTGCACCGCCGCGATTCCCACGCCGCCACTCGCCCCATGCACCAGCAAAGTCTCGCCGGCCTCAGCGTGCGCGCGCTGAAATAACGCGCGATACGCCGTCGCGTACGCCACATGCATCGCGGCGCCTTGCGCAAATGAAACATGCGCCGGCAGCGGAAACACAAATTGTTCTTCGCACAACGCCAACTCCGCATACGTGCCAGACAAGCTGCCGGCCAGATACACGCGGTCTCCCGGTTTGAAGCGCTTGGCATCCGGGCCGAGCAATTCCACGGTGCCGGCGCCGTCTGTCCCCGGCGTGTAAGGGAGCGCGGGCTTCCGGGGATACGTGCCTGAGCGCATATAGACGTCCACTGGGTTCACGCCCGCCGCGCGAATGCGCACCACCACCTGCGCGCCAGTCGGCTTCGGATCCGGCACTTCCACCAGCTGCATCACTTCCGGCCCGCCGAATTCTTTTACGCGAATCGCTTTCATGGCTTCTCCCGTTCCCGCGCGCCCCGCCGGATCGCGCGAAATATTTAACACGTAATTTAAATCTTCACGAGCGAAGGGGCAGGCTTACCCGCCAGCACAGCGTCAATATTATCCAGCGCGAGCATGCCCATGGCGGTGTTCGTTTCCAAAGTCGCGCTGCCGATATGCGGCAACAGGAAAGTATTCCCGAGCCCCGCATATTCGGGACTGATGTTGGGCTCACCCTCGAAAACGTCCAATCCCGCAGCGGCAACATGGCCCGTCTTCAACGCCGCGATCAAAGCGCCATCATCCACAAGTCCGCCGCGCGCCGCGTTGATCACAATCGCCCCCGCCGGCAGCAGCGCAATATTCTCCGCGTTCAGAAAATGATGCGTCTCCGGCGTGCTCGGCGCGTGCAGGCTGAGGAACTGGCTGACGCGCAGCAAATCCTGCGGGCTTTCATGAAACACGGCGTCCCCGGCCACGTCCGGCGGCAGCGGATTGCGATTTGAATAGTGAATCTTCATGCCAAACGCGCGCGCCCGCCGCGCCACGGCCTGCCCGATCCGGCCCATGCCGAAAATACCGAGGACTTTGCCCGCACAGTCCCATCCCAGCAGCCGCGCACCAGAACTCATCTTCGCCCACGCGCCCGTGCGCACAAGTTGTTGCGCCTCATAAGCACGCCGCGAAGTCCCCAGCAGCAACAGCATCGCCACGTCCGCCGTCGCATCAGTCAGCACGCCGGGAGTATTCGCGAGCGCAATTTTTCGAGCGGCCGCTGCGCGCACATCAATGTGATCGTAGCCCACCGAAAAAGTCGCGATCACTTTCACAGTCGCCGCAACTCGCCGGAAAAACTCCGCATCCAGCTTTACCACCGGGTTGAAAAAAACCGCATCCGCCCCGTCCGCCGCGCGCAGCAAGTCTTCGTATCGGGTTGGCGCGTCGCTCGATACCCGCCGAACCGTGAATTCGCGCCCAATGCGCGCCTCCACATCCTCGGTAAACTGCCCCAACACCACCAGAATTGCTTTGCTCACGTTTCGCCGCCCTTCCCCCGCCGCCATTTTTCCCAAGCCAGGGAATTCTACCCGAAATTTAACGAACGTATTGCCTCCCGCAAACTACAGCGCTACACTCCCCCCCGACGGAATGTGGGGAAGCAGACAGCCCCCCTCGCATTGCGGTGTGTCCCCTTTCCTGCTGCCTGCGCCCCGACCTAGGAGAAGGTCTATGCGAAAATCATTATTATTGTTCGTGTTGTTCTTGGTGTGTCCGTGCCTGTTCCCCGCTGCAAACGCAAACGCACAATCAACACTGATCCCCGCAGGCACCCTGCTCCACTGCACCATAGACGATCCCACAATCTCCCCGAAAACAGCCCAAGTCGGCGACCCGGTCCTCTGCCACCTCAACCAGTTCACCGAGTTCGGTCACGCGGCATTCCCGCGCGGCTCCTACCTGGCCGGCCACCTCGAAGCGGCCAAGCAGCCCGGCCACTTCATCGGCAAAGGCTATCTCGATATCGTTTTCGATCACATCGGCCTGCCCAATACAGACGCCGACCTCAACGCCAGACTCGTCGCCGCCCAGGGCCAGAAAGTGGATAAAGAGGGCGACATCATGGGCCACGGCCACGCCAAGCGCGACTTAATCGAATGGGCCATTCCGCCGCTCTGGCCTTGGAAGATAATCACCCTGCCAGCCCGCGGCCCCCAGCCCAAGCTGAAAACCGAGCAAATGATCACCCTGAAAGTTTTGCAAGATGTGGAGCTGCCTCGCCTGACGGCGTATCTCCTCGCGTCGCCGAACGTAGCCCCCCGCTCGCAATCGTATTCCCAACCGTACGCCCAACCATCCAGCGGCCCAGTCGCGCCACGATCTTCCTCGGGAGTCTATTATCTGCTTCCCACCATGCCCGCTGCCGCCCCGCCCGCATCACTAGGCCCGGCGCAAGCGGCGGACATGCCCAGCCGCGTCCTCACGCTGGTAGCGCTGAAGTCGGACACAATCGTTCCAGCCAGGGATTACTGGGTCGCCGGCCGCGAGCTGTTCTACGTCCTGCCAGACGGCAGCGAAGCCTCCACCGACCTGAACCGTATCGACTGGCAACGCACCACGGACCTGAACGCCGAACGCGGCGTCCGCGTCACATTACGGACAACGCCCATGCAACCAACGCAGTTCTAGAGCTCGAAATTCTCCAGCCGCCGCCCGACGCCCGGCCACCCCGAGGCGCCCCGCTATGAGTTTGCCCGGCACCCGCCTTCGCGGTTCGCCGAAATGGAAAACCGCGTGTCATCCCGAATGCAGTCCCGCGCTTTTTCCTTCCCTTCCCGCAGTCGCGGGACGGGAAGGGCGCGGCACGCAGTGTAGGGATCCGCTTTCTGCGATACGACCACGAATCTTTGTTGCTAGTGGCTCTAGAGTCTGTGCGAGAACTTCCGGTTTTCGTCAGGGCACGGCTTCAGCCGTGCCAAAATGTCCCGGAAATTCAGGGGCTTTAACCCCTGAGGCTCGCGGGCCAGTCACGGCATCTATGAGACAGTATCTAGCCACCATGCACTTCCGACTCCGCAAAGCCACCCCGCAAGACATCCCGCACCTGCACGAACTAATCGAAGCCTCCGTCCGCGGCCTGCAAGCAAATGATTACACCCCCATGCAAATCGAAGCCGCCCTCCACTCAGTTTACGGAGTAGATACCCAACTAATCGCAGACGGCACCTATTTCGCGGTGGTGCCTGTAGGAGTGCCTGTAGACATCCATGAAGAGGTGCGTGAAAACGACGACCCCGCCGCGCCTTTTCCACGAGTCACGAGTCACGAATCACCAGTCACGGCCCCAGTCGCCTGCGGCGGATGGAGCAAGCGCAAAACCCTCTACGGCGGCGATCAATATGCCGCGCGTGAAGACTCCCTGCTCGATCCCGCCCGCGACGCCGCCAAAATCCGCGCCTTCTTCGTCCATCCCCAATACGCCCGCCGCGGCATCGGCACCCTGATCCTCGAAACCTGCGAGAACGCCGCCCGCGCAGCCGGTTTCACCCGCCTCGAAATGGGCGCCACCCTAAGCGGCGTCGCCTTCTATCGCGCCAAAGGCTACGCCCCCCTGGAAAATCTGCAAGTGCCTCTAAGTAACGGAGAAATGCTCCCCATAGTGAGGATGTCAAAGGAAATCAAGCCTAAGATCTGACGGCGCTTGTGCCGTCTGTAACCGGTTTTTAACATCGCCGCCACATCGCCCGGTGATACCATGCGGCCCGTTTCGGCCACGGGAGGCACAGCAATGGAATCAAACGCTTCTTTCCGCCATGAAATCGAGCATTTACCAGACGACGAGCACGGCAACAAAGTTACAGTAGTGAAGTGTCACGGCAGGCTGATCAGCGAAAACTCCGCGGAAATCAAAGAACTCGTCAAGCCGCTCCTCGCAGCTGGCGGCCGCATTGTCATCGACCTCGGCGATTTGAACTATATGGACAGTTCGGGTCTGGGAACCCTGATCGGCCTGAAGGTCTCCGCCGTCAAACAGGGCTTGTGCATATTGGAATTCGTGAACATGACACCCCGCATCCTCGAGCTGCTGCGGATTTCCAATCTCTCGAAAGTCCTGTCGACATAAGCGCGCTGTTCACAATCGCTGTCTAGCGTTGAATATTGGTGTTGCGGTGGTCGGGGCGCTACTTGCGAATCTCTCCGGGTCTGCGGGAGCGATTCATCCTTCGAACCGGTCCCGCGAAGCGGGACCGGTTCGAAGGGCTGCGCCCCAGCTTGCCCGGGCGTCAAAACTTTCGTGCACCGCCGTTGCTTTTGACTCTGTAGCGGCCGCCTTCAAGCGGGCGTAATTGACTTTGAATTTGACGTCGCGAAGGGCTGCCCGGGCGTCAAACCCTTCGCGGATCCGTAGCGGGAAGATTCAAATCTCCAGGGACCCAGAACCTCGGGGACGCGAAAGCATATCGTTCACTTTCGCAAGCAGTTCCGCGGCGCTATACGCCTAGGGGAACACTTCGAACGCTTCCAGCTCCAACCGGTATTTCAGCCGGTCATCATCAATAATCCCAGCCACCATCAGCACCGGCAGTCCGTGATACTTCGTGCCTAGAAATTTTGCCGTGTCATAACCCGAAATGTCTTCAATATATGGTCCAACGATCAACATGTCCGGTGTGGACTCGCTCATCCTCTTCACCGCCGTTCCCAAATCTCCCGCCGCCATCACCGCATAACCGCCGTGCTCCAGCGTTTCCTGAATCACCACGCGTGCCACGGAATCGGCAACCAGCAGCATAATCAGTGCGTTTGGCATCGTATCAATCTCTCGGCTCGTCGAAATAGTCCGCGCATCCGTCGAACATCTCACGTTCCCATCCACATCATGGAATCCAAGCAACCGCGTGGCCCACCCGCCTGGAAAATTTGCAAGTGCGTCGCAGTATGGAGGAAGAGCCCGGGTAACAGCAGAGTTGATTGACTGCCGCGAACCACGGACGCTGCTCGGAGCGGCTGCTTTTGCGGATGGAACTGAATTTGAGTCCATACACGACATAAGACCGTATGGGACGTATCTCGCGATGAGATTGACTCCTTCGAGGTTGACGCAAGAGCAGGTAGAAAGTATCGTTTCGGGGCGGCAACGGAGCAGTGTGCCGTCCCGAAGAGCATCCAGGAGCAACGCATGCGCGTTCGTTGGCTATTTCTGTTTTTAGTACTTGCCGCAGGGTTCAGCGCTCAGGCACAGAATGTAGATATTCCCTACGAGAAGTTCGTGCTCGACAATGGGCTCACCGTGATCGTGCACGAGGATCACAAAGCGCCCATCGTGGCGGTGAACGTGTGGTACCACGTCGGCTCCAAGAACGAGAAGGCCGGCAGGACGGGGTTCGCCCATCTTTTCGAGCACCTGATGTTCGGCGGCAGCCAGCACGCACCGGGGAGCTACATCAAAGCACTCGAGTTGGTCGGCGCCACCGACCTGAACGGAACCACATATTTTGACCGGACTAACTACTTCGAGAATGTTCCCACTTCGGCGCTCGACTATACGCTGTGGATGGAGTCGGACCGCATGGGATTCCTCGACTTGAGCCAAAAGACGCTGGATTTGCAGCGCGGCGTGGTGGAGAACGAAAAACGCCAAGGGGAGAACCAGCCTTACCGCCTCACCGAGGAACGCTTTCCCGAAAATACCTATCCCGCTGGCCATCCCTATTCTTGGGATGTGATAGGCGACATGGCGGATCTGGACGCCGCGTCGTTCAAAGACGTGCAGGAGTGGTTCAAGAACAACTACGGGCCGTCCAACGTGGTCATCGTGCTGGCTGGTGATATCGACGTGAAAACGGCGAGAGAAAAAGTCCAGAAATACTTCGGTGAAATTCCACCCGGACCGCCCGTAGCCCACCAGAAGGTTTGGATCGCGAAAATGAGGGGGACTCACCGGGAATACACCCAAGATCGTGTCCCGCTGCCGCGCATTTATATGGTCTGGAACGTGCCGCAATTCGGCAGCGCAGACGCCGACTACCTTGGTCTAGTCAGCTCCATTTTGGGCGACGGCAAAACCTCGCGCCTCTACAAGCGGCTGGTTTACGACGACCAGATTGCCAGTGACGTCACCGTTTATCCCTACGAGCGTGAGATCGGTGGGCAGTTCGTCGTGCAGGTCACTGCGCGGTCCGGGCATAACCTCGATGAGATCGAGAAGGCAATCGACGAAGAAATGGCTCGATTCCTGAAGGACGGGCCAACCGCGGACGAGTTGCAACGCGTGCAGACGCAGTACCTCGCGAACTTCCTGCGTGGCATCGAGCGCGTCGGCGGCTTCGGCGGCAAGTCCGACACGCTGGCGCAGTACGAAACCTACACCGGCGACGCGAATGGTTACAAGCTCGCGCTGAAACGCGTACGTGAGGCGAGCACCGAAGATCTCAAGACCACCGCGAACCGTTGGCTTTCCGACGGCGTTTACATTGCCGAGGTGCAACCGTTCCCGGACTATAAGGCGACGTCCACGGCATTGGATCGCTCCCGCGCGCCTGTGCTCGGCACACCACCGGAGTTGAAGCTGCCTAAGCTCGAGCGCGCAACCCTTTCGAATGGGCTTAACGTGATCCTCGCCGAGCGGCCCGGTCTCCCACTGGTGAATTTCTGGATGACCACAGACGCCGGCTATGCAGCTGATCACTCCGCCGTGGCGGGTACGGCGAAACTGATGTCCGCGCTGCTCATCGATGGCACGCCCACGCGCAACGCGCTCCAGATCAACGACCAAGCGGCTTTGCTGGGAGCACGATTGCAAGCGTATTCCGATCTGGACTTCTCGTACGTACAGCTTTCAGCGCTCAAGGAAAAACTGGATCCCTCGCTCGAGCTGTTCGGAGACGTGATTCTGAATCCGTCGTTTCCCGACGCCGATTTTAAGCGCGAGCAGAAGCTGCAATTGGACACCATCCAACAGGAACAGGACGACCCGGTTGGCATGGCTCTGCGTGTTTTCCCCGGACTCGTCTATGGGCCAAACAACGCATACGGCAGTCCCTTCACGGGATCTGGGACGGCGGCCAGCCTAGGAAAAATCACGCGCGACGATTTAGTGAAGTTTCATAAGGTTTGGTTCCAGCCGAACAACGCGACTCTGGTGGTGGTTGGCGACACCACGCTTGCCGAGATCACGCCGAAACTGGAAAAAGTGTTTGCCGCCTGGAAATCCGGCGAGTCCCCGCGAAAGAATGTGGCTGCGGTACAACTCCCGGCCAAATCGGTAGTCTATATCTTGGATAAGCCGAATGCCGAACAGTCCGTGATCATCGCCGCCAACATCACAGTCCCACCGAACACGCCGGACGAACTGGCCATCCAGGCAATGAACGATGTCCTGGGCGGGACATTCAGCTCGCGTCTGAACATGAACTTGCGCGAGGATAAGCATTGGAGCTACGGAGCCAGTAGCCTCGTGTTGGGTGCGCGCTTTCAGCGCCCATTCCTTGCCTTTTCGCCCGTGCAGACGGACAAAACCAAGGAGTCCCTGATCGAAATGAACAAAGAGCTGCGCGCGATTCTCTCCGATCGCCCTGTAACGCCGGAGGAATTGGCGCGCACGCAAGCCAACGAAACGCTTAGTCTGCCAGGGTCGCGCGAAACGCTGGACGCCGTCGGTGTCTCTGTCACGACCATACTGGATTCCAGATGGCCCGACGATTATTACAACACCATGTCGGGAAAAATCCGCGCGCTGAAAACCGGGGACCTTGACGCCGCGGCGAAGCAAGTCGTCCATCCGGACAACCTCATATGGATCGTGGTCGGTGACCGCGCGAAAATCGAGGCAGGCATCCGGGAATTGAACTTCGGCGAGATCCACTTCATCGACGCCGACGGCAATCCAATTTAAACGATCATCCTGGGTCGCAAATCTTCGCGCGGGTAGCGCACTCTCCCCCCCCACCTCGACGCACGCATCGGGATTTTTGCGGTGGCACATCCTTCGCGCCTTTGTTTCATGCGAAGCGTGCGGGTTTAGATGCAGCATCGCGACAACCGTCCCGTCGCACTCCTACCTCGCGTGCTGGTCCGACGATGCACAGGCTCTCCGCCTACGCCGGCATACACTCACCCAACTCATGAAAGCCTGCGACAGAAGGTGTATCATCTTGCCAGTTCGCTGATGCGAAATTGATTCGCCCGTACAGCGCGAGCTTCGTTTAAGAGCAGCGCCAATTCTGAGCGGTTGAAAGGAGAAAGATCACATGAAAAATATGCGTGTTCTAACTCTGCTTTGCGCAATCCTGATGGCAACTCCCGCGTTCGCCCAAACAGTCAAAGTTAACTGGAACCAGGCAGCCCCATTTTCCGATTACAAGACCTACGCTTGGAAGACCGGTTCGTCCCAGGCCAACTCTATTTACTCCAGCTGGGTAAAGCCTGATGTGGACGCACAACTCGCCGCGAAAGGACTGACCCAGGCGTCCGGCAACCAAAAGCCAGACATCTACGTTACCTTCCACCTTCAGACTCAGGAAGTCCTCGACTCAGTCACCACCGATGATGGATTTGGACCCGGCTGGGGTTGGGGCGGCGGCTCGTGGGGAGCCTGGGGAGGTTGGGGTGGCTGGGGCGGATGGGGCGGCGCTCCTTACTCAGACACGGCAATCACCACCCAGGAACCTCGAACGCTGGGGATACTATCGGTTGATCTATACGACGTGGCCCAGAAGCATCTAGTCTGGCGCGGGCAAGCCACCGTGGACAGCATAGCGAACTCCGAAAAAGGCGACGAAAAACAAACCGAGAAATCCGTGCAAAAAATGTTCAAGCAATACCCTCCCAAAAAGTAATTCTCGAACTATCGTGCCGGCAAAACCTGTACCGCAGCTGTCCATCGCAATCGGTACAGGTTTTGCGCAATTTCGGGCAGTCTGCACCAATTCTGTCCCATCGCCCAGCTGTTTCCGTCCCGCCTTCGCGCTACATTTGAACGGAAAATAAAATATGAAGCTGTATATAGAACATCGTTTACCCAGAGAACCTGCCAGTGGCAAGTTCGAAGGGCGCGTGCCAGCCGCTCCCGTCCCGCGGCTGCGGGAGATCGCGCTTTTCATTTTCTCTGCGCGTTCACCCAGAGAGCCTGCCAGTGGCAGGCTCGAAGGGCTCCAGCAAAAGTTAATCGCTACCCAAAAATTAGATATCGATGCAAACGATTGAAAACAAACAACAGCGACCCATGTTAATCGCTACGATGTTCGACATCTCGGAGCCCACGCTACGTGCGCATTTGATCTGGTTTGAATCGCGTCGCAACCCCAAATCGGTAACTGTAGGGGCGGGTCTCAGACCCGCCCCTACGACCAACGCGGGATTGGCGCTACCATTTTCATTTTCACACTGCGCGTTTTGGCGAAACCTAATCGCTAGTGAACGAAATATTAAAAAGCGACGCAAATGACTGAAAACAAACAACAGCGAACCATTCTAATCGCTAGTTTTTCCGGCGTTTTTGAGGTCACGCGGCGACACTGCCCGAAATAAAAAATAAACAGGAAGCCCGCTGGCGATCAAAACCAGTCCCGGCCAGGTCGTCGAAGCGCGATAGCGCAGCAGCACCACCAGAATCACGCTGGCGCCCACAATGTAAAGCGCCGGCACCACGGGATAACCGAAAGTCTTGTACGGACGTTCCGCCAACGGCCGCGTGTGGCGCAAACGGAAAATCCCAATGATCGTCAAAATGTAAAAAATCAAAACGGCGGAAACAACATAGTCAAGTAAGTTGCTGTAGAGATTCCCATATTTTCGCGTGAGCGGATCGTAGGTGCGCGGCAAAACCAGAAACGCGGCCCACACTCCTTGCACCAACAATGCGATCCCCGGCACGCCAGCGCGATTCAGAATTCCAGTGCGCTGGAAGAACAACCCATCCCGCGCCATCGCGTAATAAGCGCGAGAGCCGGTGAGCAACATTCCGTTGATGCAGCCGAAAGTGGAAACCATGATGGCCAGAGCCATTAACGTGACGCCCAGTCCGGGAAAGACGGCCTGCAACGTCGCCGTCGCGACGCGATCGGATTCCGCGTGCTGGATCGCGTTTAGCGGAAGCGTGAAGAGATACCCAAGATTCACCAGCAGATACAATCCGATCACCATGCCGCTGCCCAGCGCGAGCGAAAGTGGAATATTGCGCCGCGGATTTTTCACTTCCCCCGCAGTGAACGTGATGTTGTTCCATGCGTCGGCGGCAAAGAGCGACCCAACCTGCGAAACGCACAGCGCCACAAACAATCCGTACCCAGTAGCCGCGCTGATTCCCGCAGCGATGGGAACGTAGCCGCTCGGCGACCACATCGCCGTGAAGTTCGCATGAATCGCCGCAGCGTTGCGCCCAAAAAGAACGCCCGCAACGATCAACCCAGCAAGCGATGCAATCTTGCAGCTAGTGAAAATGTTCTGGATCACCTTGCCGTAGTTCAACCCGCGAGTGTTGCTCCACGTGAGCAGCACAATCACCAGCACCGCAACCAGTTGCGCAGTGGAAAGTGAAATCGCGTATCCAGAGGAGATGTGCATAGGCTCGATGAGGTATCGCGATTCGCTGACCGCAGGCCACAACACGCCCAGAAACCGCGCGAACCCAATCGCCACAGCCGCAACGGTTCCAGTCTGAATAATGAGGAACAAAGTCCAGCCATACAGAAACCCCAGAGTCGGCGAGAACGATTCCCGCAGATACACATACTGCCCGCCGGCCTGCGGCATCATGGATGCGAGTTCGCCGTACGACAGCGCCGCAGTGATCGTGAGCACTCCGGCGATAATCCAGGAGAGCAGCAGCCAACCAGAACTACCAAGCTGGCGCGACATATCAGCAGACACGATGAAGATCGCCGAGCCGATCATCCCGCCCGCGACGATCATGGTGCTGTCAAACAGGCCCAGCCCGCGGCTGAAACCGTGATCGCTTGCGCTGATTGCTTGACGATCGGCTGGAGCTTTGGGATCGGACGACGTAACGTTCCTCCTACGCGCTTCGGCGCGACCGAAATCGTCGCGGCGAAGTAACACTTCGCTGCCGTCGAGAGTGCGAATCGTGCCGATGATAGGCCATTGTTGCCGCCAATCGCTGGTTTATTTAGGCAGCGCTTGCCGAAACGTTCAGCGCGCGCACAGATTCGCTTTACTACTTTGACGTCGCGGCCTCCAGCTGCACAGTGTGCAGCAAACCATCCAGATCGGCGCGCGACAGATAACGGCCGTTGAGCACCACGCTGCGAATCTTGCGCGTATTGCTGATCGAATCGAGCGGATTCGCATCCAGCAGAACCAAGTCTGCGCGTTTTCCCCTCGCAATGGTGCCGCTATCCGCAAGCCCCAAATAGATCGCGGGATTGCGTGTTGCGGTCTGCAGCGTTTCCATCGGAGACAGACCGGCATGCGCCAGAAGCTCCAGCTCGCTGTGCAGGCTGAAGCCCGGATAGACCCGGACGCCGGCTGCGGTGTCCGTTCCAGCGAGGATCGGCACGCCCGCGCGATGCATCTCACGCACCATCTTGAATTCCGCCTGCACGAACGCTTCGCGGTCCGCAAGCGGATCGGTGGACCAGCTCTTTAGTATGTCGCGCGTGAACATGGGCCAGGTGCGATCTTTCCAGGCGGGCGGTGCGTATTTCGCCAGTGGATCGGGCCCGGAGTTCGTTTGCTCGATGAGCCATTCGCCTTGCTCCCAGAAGAGCGTGGGCACCTGCCACGTCTGATTCTTGAGGAACAGCGCGATGAGTGCTTTCGCTTTTGCGGGGTCATACGTCGCGAGGAAACGGCCGCGGCCGGGCCCGCGAGGCTTGGACATTAATTCGGCTTCAACCGACGAGCATCCCTCGAACACTCCCGTCAGGTGCTCGATGCTTTTTTGGCCGGCGTTGGAAGCCTCGACGGCGCGAACTGCGTCGGGCACGTGGCCAGCGAACACGATACTTTGTTTTTTTGCTTCGTCCGCGGCGGCGAAATATCCATCGCGCGGAACTAACGATTGAATTTTGATGAAGTCTGCGCCATTGGCTTTCAACTCGTCCACAATTCTTCGTCCATCCGCGGCATCTTTCACCGGCGCGGAACTTGGAAAGGCGGGGACGGGACCGTCAAGCATGGGGCCCGCGATGAACATGCGCGGGCCGAGAAGATCTCCGGATGCAATGCGCGAGCGCCATTTTTTCAGCGGCTCGAGATCGCCGCCCATATCGCGCACTCCGGTGATTCCGTTTGCGACGAAGAGCAGCGGAATGATTTTTTCGTCTTCGGGGAGCCAGTCGCCGAAAATTTCGTGCACGTGCATGTCCCACAGGCCGGGGATCAGATATCTGCCGCTCGCATCCACGACGCGCGCGCTTGTCGGGATGCTGATGCTGGCGCTGGGCCCGAGTTCTACGATGCGCTGGGCTTCGATGATTACGGTCACATCCGGCTGAGCGGGTGTGCCGGTGGCGTCAATCACCGTAGCGTGCACGAAGGCGAGAGTTTCATCGGGCGGAACTGCCGCGATCAGTGTTGCCGCGACGATCGCGACAGCGAACAGCAAAACCGCATTTCGCATTCGCATGGAAACCTCACCGAGCGCGCGGAAGGAGTGGCGCATAATACTCAACGCCACTGAATCTGGAAAGGCTTTTCGGCAAGCGTGGTGCGAGTGGAGGCGGGTCGGGCGACCGAAGCTCGTTCTCTATGAGATTGTCTGGTGCAGGGGACGTTACAGCGCGGTCGAGACTGCGGTCCCGGCCGCTGCAAACACAGAGGCCATTTCGGCTCGCGCGAGCGGAAGGAAGCGTTCGACGACGCGCGCATCGAACTGCGTGCCGCTGGCTTGCAGCAAGCGGCGTTCGGCTTCTTCGAACGGCAGTCCCTGGCGGTAGGGCCGCGAAGAAACCATGGCGTCGAAAGCGTCAATCACGGAAACGATGCGAGAACCGATCGGAATTTCCTCGCCCTTCAGGCCGCCGGGATAGCCTTTGCCGTCGTAGCTTTCGTGGTGATGAAGAATGATCAGGCTGGCGCGTTCCATGCCCGGCACCTGACGCAGCACGGCCCAGCCGTATTCGGGATGCTTCTTCATCAGATCGTATTCTTCGGCAGTCAGTTTTGCGGGCTTGTTCAAGATGGCATCCGCGATGCCGATTTTTCCGATGTCGTGGAGGAGCGCGGCAACTTCGATATCGCCGAGGTAGCTTTGATCGAGGCCGAGCTCGCCGGCGACGTGGAGGGCCCATTCCGCCAGGCGCGTGCTGTGGACTCCGGTATTCAAATCCTTCAAGTCGAGGAGCTGATTGAAGGCGCAGATCAAAGAGCTGCGCAGCGCGGCAATCTGTTCTTCCATTTGCTTCACATGAATGCCGGCGGAAGCCCACGGTGCCGCGATCTTATCAAGCGCGACGCGGGAGTAAGTGGCTTGCGCAGGCGGCGCGTTGCCGATTGGCGGGATCGGAATCACGGCGCCTGCGAGTTGTGCGTCGTTCAGCTGCATTGAAGTTTGCATTCGATCCTATTGCAGTAGGCCTAGGATTGGATTGAATGCTGACAGCGATCCGTAAACATCCAGGCGGCCGTTACCCATGTTCAGGCCGATCCATTTGGCGTGAGCGATGGCCCAAGACGCTTGATTCTCGCTCGTGGACTGCATATTAACGAGCAAAGACGCGGTGCCGGCGACCATCGGCGAGCTGAACGACGTACCCCAACCCGCGGCATACGTCGCGAACGGATAGGTGGTGATGACGCCTTCGCCGGGCGCGGCGACCCAGACAATCTGGTTGCCGTAATTCGAGAAAGTGGAGCGCTGGTCTTGATTGTTCGTCGAGGCCACGCCCATCACGTTCTGTAATCCGGCCGGATAAACTATTTCCTGTTTGCCGTCGTTGCCGGAGGACGCTGCAAGAATCACATTGTTCTTGTTTGCGTAATTGATCGCGTTCGAAAGCTCGGTCGAACTTGCGGTCAGATCGAAGCTCATATTGATTACGCTCGCGTGATTCTGCACAGCGTAGTAAATCGCCGCGAGGATGTTCGACAGCGATCCGTTTCCGTTTGCGCTGAAGGATTTCAGCGGCAGCAGTTTTGCTGTCGGCGCGACAAGGTGAATTACGCCCATCACCATGGTGCCGTGTCCAAACGCCGCGTATTGCGAACCGTCCAACATCGCTGCAGTGTGCTGATCCAGCATCGCTGCAGTGTGCTGATTTACGTAGGCCGCGGCGCAAGTCGGACAGGGCGGCGGCGCGGACATGGATATGTCGTTCAGTTCGGAACCGCCGGGCTGGTTGCGCGTAAAGTCATAACCGGCAAGCAAGACGCCCTGCAGCGCTGGATGATGGGGATCCACGCCCGTGTCAATGTCCGCGACAATTCCGGCACCGCTCACGTTGAACACGCTGTGTGCTTGAGCGACGCGGATAATTTGAGCTGCGGGCTGGTTCACATATCCATGCGTGACGGTGTTCCCGTAATAATTGACGGGTGTGTTGTCCCACAAGCCCTGCGGAGCTGTGGACGCGGTGGCTTGATTATTTACGTTCGGCGGAATCGTAAGAGTCTGGTCGGGCTCTGCGTCGAGAATTCCATTCACGAGGTTCAGCACGTCCGCGAGCAGTTGCGGTATCAGGCCCTGCGCGGGGCGCACCAGGAACACCTGACCAACGTTTCCGTCCAGATTGCCGACCACGGTGCAGCCTTTGGACAGGCAAACGTTCTTCAGTCCCAGAAGGCCGAGGTTCGTGCGGACGATCACTCCCTGTTGTTGATTCTGACCGGAGAGCACTTGCCCGACGGTGCTGAGCAGGCCGCCGAGAAGTCCTTGCGCGTTGGCTGGCTGACCCCAGAAGACCACCGATAGAAGTATGAAGATTCCGATTAGACGACGCATGGTTGCCCGTGCTCCTTTTGAGTGTCGGCCAGTAGTCCAGTTACTTGTCCGTACCATTTTGGTTCGAGCGATGAATTCCGAGCAATGGTACAGATGGCTACTTTCCGCACCCTCCGCATCAATCCTTAGTTCTAGTACCTTTTTTCTTGATTCTCGAAGTCTTCCTAACCTTATTACTTTCAAAAATATGTTGGTTCACGTCCGCTGAAGTGAACAGCGGCTCGATCAGCTGTAGGGCTACCTCTTGCTGGTTCGACAGCGTGACCACGAGGCGGATGCCGCCTTGCAGTTCAGACTCGATCTGAAATTCGCCAAACTCGCTCGTGACGGATTCAGCCAGAATCTTTCTGCCCTTGAGTAAGATTATGGGCATGGCAGACAGGCGCTCATCGGGGTTGGCAGAATTGAGAACCTGACCGATCAGAATCACCTTTTCCGAATCCATTTGCGGTTCGATCCTAACGTCAATCCGGTAGTCGCCAACTCCGTAAAGCAATTGCTGTGAAGCACTTCCGGACGATCGTACTCCGGCGAGCAACGGGCCGCGGAAGCTATCGAATAGCAGCGAAGCAAGCTGAGATTTCGCGTGACTCGACCGGCCAATTGACCGGTTAATGAAGCTGGCGTTCACCGTGCGCACGGCGCCTACGGACGGCGTGTAGGCCGGCTCGCGTCGTGCAACTTGTTGTAAACGCTGCCACATGCCCAACTCCTTCGAGCATTGCGCGCAACCGGTTTCCAAGTGGCTTTGCATCTCGACCTTTTCGTCCTTTCGAATCACGTTCCGTGCAAAATCAATCCACTTTTCCGATGAATAATGTCGCATTCCAATCCCCCGTAATCGATTTTTCAGCTTCGCCCAGATCACAGCCCCACTACCCACTACCATCAGCAACTCATAAGGGTGAGCACCTGCTCGAAAAATATAGGGGTAGCTAAGAAAGTTGCCGGCGGTCAGACGGGGGAGACTTTGCCTATAAGTGCAAACGGTGCCCAATGATAGGGATGAGGGTAGGTTTCGCGCAGTTCGATCATGGCACCGCGCAGGGCGGCGGCCTTGCCTTGACCATCCTGGAAGCGCCGGTAGAAACGCACCATGAAATCCGATGTGCTTTGGTCGTGCACGTCCCACAGAGTGAGGAGCAGAGAGTGCGCTCCGGCGTAGAGCAGGCCGCGGATCAAACCGAGCAGTTCATCTCCTGGAGTGACGACGTTCATTCCGGTGGCGCAACCGCTCAGCGTCACCAGTTCGGCATTCAATTTGAGCTGGTAGAGGTCGTAAAGATTAAGGTAGGCGTCGCCGAGGCGAATTCCGGAGAACATTGGATTGTCCTGGCGGAATTTGCCATGCGTGGCGATGTGAACTAGCCGGCTTTGCAAACCTTTCTCGCGCAAGACCTGCTCGTTGGCTTGGGCGCCCACAAACAATTCGGCATCGGGGACGATTTCCGCCACCGCGCGGACCTCTTCCAGAATCAGTGGAGCACGGGCGTCGGGAATTCCCAGCACCAGAGATCGGCCACTGGTGTGCGCGGGTTTTTCCTGGCAGTGAGTGAAAATACTGGCGCTGGGGGCGTAGGAGATTGTGAAGGAATCGATCAGATAACCGGTGTCGTCCAGCAAAGCGTGGAACGGAAGATAGTGCAGCACGCCGTGGGGCACGATAATCAGATGTCGCGCGGAGAGGTGGGCGCGAACCGGCGCGAATACTTCTTCGTACAATTGGTGCAGGTGCGCTTGCACCACGCCGAGCATGGATTTTTCGAAGGTGCGCGCATAATCCGCGCCCAACTTGAATTTCGAAATCTGGAAATGAAACATGCGCAGCAGATTGATCACACGCGACACTGGTGTAAGAGGCACGATTTTCAGCTCGTCGCGCGTCGCCACCGCGGCAATGAATTGGTCCTTCAGGCTGAAGTACTCGACGAGCGCAGCGTCCGGAGGCAAGCTCGAGCGAATCGCATCCAGCGACCTGATTGCCGGGCCGTGGGTGGCGCTTTCTGATTGCGGCAAATCCCGCAGCACGTGCAGCAGTTCATTTTCGTGCGCCAGAGCCTCTTTCTGCAGCTTTTCGATACGTTCGGGCGAAGGCTCTTCGGCGCGCAATTGCTCAATTTCGATCCGCCGGTAATACCAGTTCAGCTCCTCGCGCATTTCGCGGATGCGGCGCACCAAGTCGCTCTGTCCCGCGTCGGCGGGCCGAATCGCCGGGCCGGAGCGCATCAGAAGTTCCGCCAGGCTGCGCGATTTGGCCATTTCGATATAGCCGAACGATTCCGCCGATCCATCCGGCCTTTCCGAGCGCATCAGACACAATTCGACCAGGCTTTCGTAAACTTCCAAACGATTTTTCATGAATGCGATTTTCAGTTCTTCACCATGCAAGCTGCTGCGCAGGGTCTCCAGCGATTCGCGGGCTTTCTGGCAGGAATCGTAAGCCGCGGCGAAATTTCCGGAAGCCTGCTGAATCTGCCCCATCAAAAAATGCGCCTGATAGTGGAGCACCGGAGCTTCCAAGCGGGCGAGGCGTTCGATCGCGCGAGCAGACTCCGCCTGCGCCGCGTCCAATTCCCCGGTTCGCAGCGAGAGGCGCGCGAGCAGTAAGTGGCAAAGTACAGCTTTGCTGGGCAGAAAAGATCCGTCGAAAAATTGCGCCGCGCCGGAGCACAGCCTGCGCGCTTCAAACAGGCGGCCTTCATTGTAAAGAACCACGGCTTGGTACAAATCCATCAGCCACGGCCACACCAGGTTTTTTTCGCCGACGAATTTCGCGCGTGCTTGAGCAAACAATTTCAGCGAGCCCAGCGCCTTTCCGAGTTGGCTGGAGGCCATGGCCTCGTAAGCTTGGCATTTCGCTTCCTCGTATCCCATTCCCAGTTTCTGGAAACGCAGATAGCCTTCGTGGGCAGTCTCCTTCGCTTCACTGCTGAGATTCAATTCCAGATAAATTTCGGAGAGGTCCAGATAGCAGAGCGCCAGGACGTGCGCGTCGCCATTTTTCTCGCATTCGACGCGCGTGGCGCGCAGCATTTCGATCGCGCGGCTGTATTCGCCGCGGAGATAATAAAGGTAGGCAATGTTGTAGTCACTTTGCGTCACGAGCAGCGTCATGCCATGGCTGACGCACATTTCCCGGGCGCGCTGGTAGGTGGCGAGCGCGCGGGGAAAATCATTCAGAGTGATCAGGCAGACGGCCATGTTGTAAAGCGCGACCGCGAGGCCTTCGGAATCTCGAAAAGGCAGCAGCATCTCGTAGGCGCGCTCATAGCAGGCGAGTCCTTCTTCGAAACGGTCTTGCCGGTGATAAATATTCCCGACATTGATCTCGACGTGGGCCCAACGCTTGTCGTCGCCCAAGTTCCGGAAGATTTTCTTAGCAGCTTCGGCAGCGGCGAATGCTTGATCGTATTTTCCCAGCAGGATGAAAGGTTGAATGGAGGGAATGAGCGTGCGCGCTTCTTCTTCGTGATTGCCAATTTCACGAAAGATGCACAAAGCTTCGGCATGAAAATCCAGAGCCTGCTGATTTTCTCCGAGCATGTACAGCGCGTTGGCTTTGGAGCGGAGGCTGCGACCCAGCGCCTCCTTATTTTTCAGCCGCCGCGCGATGAGCACGCTGGCTTCCGCGAGAGAGAGAGCTTCGCGGGCGTTTTCGCGCAATTTGCCCCGCACTTTTTCGTTCAGCTGTTGCACCACGCTGTCTTTCAACAGCTGCGGATGAGACGCGATGAATTTGTTGCGGCTGGATTCCGTTGCGAGACTTGCCAGTCCGCGCAGCAACTTCTCAGTTAGAGGAGGCGTTTTATTTTCTGCCTTCACGCGAATCCCGTTTCCAACAGGCTTTTGCGCAGTTTTTCCAGGCAGCGCTGCCGGATGAAACCGATCGAACCGACTGCAATTCCAAGGGTCGCAGCAATTTCCTGATAGGGGCGCACCGGTTCGTCATAGAAAAGCATGTGGACCAGCTCTCGACAGCGCGGCGGCAGTTCGGTCATCGCCTGGCGCAGTCTTTGTTCATCTTCCGCTTCGCGCAAGATGTCTTCGGCGCGGGACGGAGTGCTTTTTTCGAATTCCTTGGCGCCTGGGTCCAGAACGTCCGTGCGTTGTTTCTGTTGTTTACGGTGAAAACATTTATGCGCGGTCACCTGCATGATCCATTTCGGCAGCGCCTTCACTTTGCGCAATTTGGGCAGATCGGACAGGAGGTCGAGGCACACGGCCTGAAAAATGTCCGTCGAATCGTCCGCGGAGAATCCATATTTCACGGGAATCGAAAAAATGAGGTTCTTATACTTGAAAATCAGCGCGCACCAGGCCTCTTCGCTGCCTGCAATACATTCTCGGACCAGACGCGCGTCTGGCCACGCTCCGCGCGCGTCGTCGAACGCCGGTGTTTGTGGGGCAGCGGTGCGGCTCGGGCTCATCATCTATTGTACGTAGAGCTCTTCGATATTCCAAAGAGCGTAGGGCACCAGGATCGCCGGGCGGAAATTTCCCACGCGATTCGCTGCGCCCACCAAAATATTGGGGCTGACCAGACAAATCACCGGGAGTTCATCGGCAACGATTTCCTGCACCCGATCGTACAACTTTTTGCGCTTAGAGTAGTCCAAGGTGACGAGCTGTTGTTGCATCAGGCGATCCATTTCAGATTCCCACGGCGTGGCCGGTTTTTCCTGGCGCGGGTGCCACAGGTGAGTTTCGCCGCTCGATAGCCACACGTTCATTTCCGACGTGGGGTCGGCGTCGCCGCTGACCAGGCCCATCACGGCGGCTTCATAATCGTGGGTGTTGAGCAGGCGATCGACCATCGCGCGAAATTCCAGCGGAATGACTTGCACCGTCATTCCCAATTGGCTCAAATCGTCTTGAACGATCGTGGCGATTTTTGTGCGTTGCGCGTTCGACGAGCTGGTGAGGATGGAGAATTCCACGTGGTCGCCGTGCGGATCCACCAGGGAGCCATCGCTCTTCCAGGAAAAACCCGCGGATTTCAGGAGCTCTTTCGCATGGTCCAGCGAGCGCGGCGGATGCGCGATGTTTTCGTCCAACCATAATTTATTTCCGGGAGTTACCTGATCCCAGATTGGCGTCGCGCGGCCGCTATAGACCAGGCGCACGATTCCTTCGCGGTCAATCGCCGCGGAAACGGCTTGGCGGAAGCGCAGATCCTGAAACCAGGCCTGCTTTTTGGTGATTTCGGGAGGAACATTGGGACCCGGGTCGTTCAGATTGAAGAAAAGGAAATTGTATTCGAGGCCTGCTCCCAGATCGTCGAGGTGATAGCCCTTCTGTGATTGTTGTTTTTGCAGCACGGCAAAATTCTCCGCGCTGAAGCGGCTGAGCACGTCGGTGTCGCCGGACTGGAAGCGAATCACTTGCGCGTCCTCGCTGGGGACGAACAGGAACACGACTTCGTTAAGATAGGGCAATTGGTTTCCGGCGCGGTTTGCTTTCCAATAATACGGATTGCGTTCGAGCACGACGCGTTGCCCGGCTACGTATTCCTTCAGGCGGAACGGGCCGAGCCCCGCGAATTGATTCGGCGGCATGGAAAGAGTCCACGCTTGAGAAAAACTGCCGGCTTGATAGGTGTTCTGCAGAAGGTGGCGCGGCAAAATCGCGATGCTGTCGAACAGGCGCTCGGCGGCGGCGTACGGCTGCGCTAGTTCAAAGCGGACGGTGTAGTCGTCCACTTTGACGACGGTGATAGGTTTTCCGCCTACGACGAGCAAGTCGCGCTGCGAGGAATCGACTTTTTCGTCGAGGTAAACCTGAAAGCTGAAGATGACGTCGTCCGCGTTGAACGCCTGACCATCGGAGAAGCGGACGCCGCGGCGAAGTTGCAGCGTGTATTGGCGGCCGTCGCGCGAGACGCTCCAGGATTTTGCGAGCGACGGTTCGGTCTTGAGCGAGCCGCGATTGATGTGAATCAAGTCGGCGGTGAGGCAGCGAATCACGTCGCGCGAGGGCTCATCCAGAGCGAGGGCGGGATTCAGCGTTTTCGGTTCCGAACGTAACGCGACCACGAGGCGGCCGCCTGCGTGACCGGTCGCACCCCCGGCGATCATTCGATCTTCGCTGGATTGCTGCGGCCATGCACGGGCGGCCGAGCAGGCGCAGAAAATCGCTATAAAGACGAGGCACGCCCGCCAGAGACGTACTTTTCCCATGTACTAACTCTTAACAGAGATTTCGCGGTTTTTACAGCGGCACGGATTTGTGAAGTTCCTGCAGAGCATCGGCGGCGGCATAGAAAATAACGAAGAGCGGAATAAGGAGGAGCGCGGGCAGGAACATCCACCAGTACGAAGAAAGAACTGAGTATTGTTGCAAGGAAGTGAGCAGTGCGCCCCAGCTGGGCATGGGTTCGCCGACGCCGAGGCCCAGAAAAGTGAGAGTGACTTCGGCGAGAACATATTGTGGAACCAGGAGCGTGATTTGCGTGAGCAGCACCGCGTACGTTTGCGGAAGCACGTGGCGCCGCAGCAGATAGGCGTCCGATGCGCCAAAGCCGCGGGCGGCGAAGACGAAATTGCGTTCTTTGGCGCTGAGCACTACGCCGCGAATCAGCCGGGCAGGACGGGCCCAGCCGATCAGGCCCATCACGGAGATGAGCAGGAGGAAAACCTGCCATTGCGAAATGTGCAGGGGCAATGCGGCGCGGACTGCGAACAACAGGTAGAGCCACGGCAGCGCGAGGAACAGTTCGCCGCCGCGCATGAGAATTCCGTCGAGCCAGCCGCCGTAATACCCGGCGATGCCGCCGACGAGGATTCCGATCGAGACGGAGAGAATGGCGGCGATGAGGCCGGCGAGCAAGGAAATTTGGCCGCCGTAGAGGAAGCGCGAAAATTGGTCGCGGCCGTAGGCGTCTGAGCCCATCAGGAATATTCGTGCGGGTTTTTCGACGCCGAACAAATGTGTGCGTGATGGGATGAGGTCGGCGATTTTGTAGGACGTGCCGCGGACGAACCAGTGCAGCGGATAAGATTGCTCCGAAGCGGCTTCCGCATTCGGTGAGGTCGAGGCGGAGTCGCGTGGACCGTAAACGAAGGGGCGAATGTGAAGGCTTCCGCCAGCATCGACGAAATGAAGAGTTGTGGGAGGCGCGAACGGAGTGTCGCGAGCTTGCGCCGCGAAATCGTAAGGAGCGAAAAAGCCGGCGAACAGGATGACACAGGAGAACGCCGCCAACACCGCAGCTGACCAGGCTAGTTTTTGCCGGTGCGTCAATTTATTTGCTCCGTGCGGATACGGGGATCTGTGGCGAAGAGCAGCGCATCCGCGACGAGATTGCCAGCCACGAGGAATATAGACGAGAGCACCACCGCGCCGACTACCACGTAAACGTCTTTTGCCAGAATTGCGTCCACCAGCAACGGGCCGACGCCGGGCCAGCTGAGCACAACTTCCACGAGTAACGACGCGCTGAGCATCCCGGCAATCGAATAGCCGAAAAGGGTGATGAGGGGATTGGCGGCTACGGGCAGCGCGTAACGAAGCAGCACACGGAGTTCCGGAATGCCGTGGGCGAGCGCAGCGCGTACGAACGGAGCTTCCAGGACTTCGATCATGGCTGAGCGGATGTGCCGGACCAGCGGCGGCAGCGTGGCAAGCACAAGCCCGACGACGGGCAGAAAAAGATGAGCGGCGAGGTCCTGCACTTTTCCGCCGATGCTCAAGTCGTCGAATCTGGCGGACATCATTCCACCTGTGGGAAACCATCCGGTGCGCACGGCGACGAGCAGCAGCGTCAGAAATAAGACCAAGTCCGGAATCGTGAGCAGCGAAGAGGTGATGATTCCACCGGCGCGGTCGCTCCACTTTCCGCGGCGCGCGGCGCTCCATATTCCGAACGGGATCGCGAGCAGCCACGCGAGGAGCAGCGATGTACCGGTCAAGAGCAGAGTGTTGCGCGCGCGGACAGCGAGAAGCGGGGCAACCGGCGTGCCGTAGGCGAAGGAAACGCCGAGGTTGCCGCGGAAAACAGAATGCAGCCAATGTTCGTAGCGAATGGGGAACGGTTTGTCGAGGGCGTATTGCGAGCGCAGCGTGGCGACGGTATGCACGGAGATTTGCGGGTTCAAGCTGAGCGGAGTGAAGAAGTCGCCGGGCGCCAGTTGCAAGATGGCGAACGAAAAAATTGAAACGCCGAGGAGAAGCAGGATTGAGTGAAGGAACCGTCGCGCGAGGTATTTCATGGCGGCGGTCAAGCGGAGCGCTCGAGCAAAATGGATTCCACGGAACGCACGCTCGCGAGAAGTTCTTTGGTATAAGAATGCTCGGGCGAAGCGAAGAGTTTCCGCGTGCTTTTCGCTTCCACAATCCTGCCTTGGTACATGACCGCGACATCGTCAGCGAATTCAGATACCAAACGCAGATCGTGTGAGATGTGCAGGAAACTCAGCGAACGTGCTGCTTGCAGGTCGGCGAGCAATTTCAGAATCAGGGACTGATTGGCGGCGTCGAGATTCGACAGCGCTTCATCCAGAATCAGCAGGCGCGGGCGGAGCGCGAGGGCTCTGGCGATTGCCAAACGCTGACGTTGGCCCCCGCTGAACTCGAGCGGCGCTTTTCGTTCCCATGCTGGATCCAGGCCCACTTGCTCCATTAATTGCAATGCGCGCGCACGGCGCTGCGGGTTTGTTCCTTCGCGCTGAATCAGCAGCGGCTCCGCGATGACTTCGCAGGCGGTCAAACGCGGATTCAGGGCCGACGATGGATCCTGAAAAATCATTTGGACTTCGCGGCGCAGCGGGAAAAGTTGCTCGCGGTCGAGCGCTAACAAATTCTCGCCCGCAAGTTCGATCTTTCCCGCGCTGGGACGTTCCAGCAGGGCGATACAACGCGCGAGACTGGATTTGCCGGCACCTGATTCTCCTACCAATGCGAGAGTCGTGCCTGGGAAGAGCTTGAGAGAAACGTCTTGAAACGCGTTGACGACAATTTTCTGGCGCGAGAAAGAACGGCGTTGCAGGTACTGTTTGCACAAGCCGGAGACGCGCAGGAGCGGCTCGAATCGATTGCTGTTGGATTGCAGCGTTTCCGGTTTCATTCCCTGCCCTTGTCGTTCTTATGTCGCGGCGCGATCAACATTTATGTGACCATCTCGAGAGCCAGATTTTCTGGAACGCCCGCCGCAGCAGCGGTGCGCAGCATCGCCCGCGTACAGACGTGCGACGGATTGCGATACAGCTGCTCGAACGGTCCTTGCTCGACGATGCGGCCATTCGCCATCACCATCAGCCGGTCGGCGAGGCTTGCCTGCACTTCTGGCGCGTGGCTGATCAGCAGAATTGAAATGCGCAATTCGCGCTGCAAGACGCGCAAGAGCGCCAGCAGTTCGCTTTGACTGCGCGCATCGAGCGAAGCCGCGGGCTCGTCGGCGATCAATAGAGCGGGGTTACAGGCCAGAGCCTGCGCAAGGACGACGCGTTGCCGCTGCCCTCCGCTTAGCTGGTGCGGATACGCGGAAAAAATCCGCGGCGAATTCGCGAGGCCCACTCGTGCGAGCGCCAATTCCGCTTCCGTGCGGCAGCGCTGCCAGTTCCAATCGTTGTGGGCGTGAATTACTTCGGCAACTTGATCCCGTATTTTCATTACGGGGCTCAGAGCGAGCTCTGGTTCCTGGAAGACGAGCGAAATTCCCGCGCCACGAATTACGCGAAGAGAGCGCTGGTCCGTCGAAAGCAGCTCTTTCCCGCGAAACTGAATGGAACCCGAGACGTGAGCCAGATCCTTCGAAAGCAAGCCGAGCAGCGCCAGCGCGACGCTCGTCTTTCCGCATCCGGACTCGCCCATCAGGCCCAGGACTTCGCCCTCGGCGATTTCAAAGCTGACGTTTTCCACGGCGCGGCGCTGGCTCGAGGCAGCGCCGCGATAGGAGACGTTCAGGTCTTTTACTTGAAGCAAAACTTGCATCAAATCCTTCCTACCGGCATGCCGCGCAGAGAAAATATCGTTACCCTGAGCTCGAACGAGCGCTGAATGGGTTTCGGGCCGACGCCCGGACGCAAGTTGGCGGCGCTAAGGCCTGTTGCAGGCTTCAGGTATTAAGGTAGGGGCGTAGGACGCGGGTGTCGATGGGCCGCAGGCCACAGATGCCCGTGTAAGTTACTGGTACCAAAGTACTAAGTCTTCACGAGTAGGTGAAAAGGCGGGCCAAACCTGCGATAACGGCAGCGACAGCGCGGTCCACTGATCCCCGCCGAAAGAGGTCCCCGCATCATCCATAGATGTTCGTGGCCGTCACCCGACGATTGCCACCCCGCGGCCGACGTACCGATCGAGGATCTGATCCAGTTCTTGCGCGTGGATGGGCTTGGCCAAGTAGCCGTCCATGCCGCCCGCCAGGCAAAGCTCCTGATCGCCCTTTATCGCGTGCGCGGTGAGAGCGACGATGGGCTGATGTCCTCCTGTGATTTTTTCTTTCTCACCTATTCTGGCGACCGCTTCCATGCCGTTCAGCTGCGGCAGCGGTGTAAGAATGAATTTGGAAACGCCACGTGCAGAGAGGGGCGTAGGGGTCCAACCTTCATCGAAGGGGAATGTAGCTTGGGATGATCGGGCGCTGGAACAGGCCGATCCAGCGCAGCGAATCGAGTGGTGATCCCAGGTCCTGCTGCCTACCAGACTACGGTTTTATTTTTTGTCACTTCCGGAAATCCACTGAGCTGGGAACCGGCGGAGCGCTGACGTATGCGCCACGCCCCTGGCGGCAATCACTAAGTTCTCCGCCAGAGGAGCGTGAAGTCGTCGGCGGACTTCAGGGGAACCTCAACTCCGCCGTCATCCCATCTGATGCTTACCAGTTCGTGACCTGCTTGCGCCGCGACAACCGCAGTCACCGTACCAGGTTGTTCCTGATTATTCTTGACGTGATCGCCCGTCTTCGGGGCTTCGCCACTCCGGTACGGCATGGTGTCCTCCGTTCCTCTAGTCGAAGTTTGTTGCGAGCTGGAATGTGAATCGGGAATTCAAAAGAGGCGTGGCCGAAGCGCGGTGGGAGCAAACTCACACCGTTGCATCAGCGCGTCGTCTCAACAGCTCGATTGCGTCTGGATACTCCGCGACCCAAAAATACGATCGCGAACTGACTGTACCGTTTAGCGATCGACTTGCCAGTCGACTCAGCGGACGACGAATCGAGTATTTAGCGGAGGGAAACTGCGGCTGGTGGCGCGCGTCCTGCGGAAAAGAATAAAGAAGCGTCGGCTGCAACAGTCGGGCCAGATGGAAGAATCAGTCGCGCGGGCGAGAGTTGGTGTAGCGAAGCCTTTTCTGCTTCGTAAACGCGGGCGCGCGACTGCGGCGGCAAACCAACCGCGGCTGCCGCCAGATGTCTGCCAGCAACCCAAAGTGAACTCGATCCGCTGAATGCCGCGGGGAACGCAGTTGGTTCCGCGCGCGAAAAGCTCCCGTGGCCATCATTCAGAAGTATCGCTACGGGCTGTCTGAACCATGCGGTAGTAAAAACCAGATCAACGGCGTGATCTCCATTGACATCGCGCGCCTCCATCCGCAGGCCGCCGGGAGGCGCGACAAGCTGAAAGGATTGCCGCCCTGCTGTAGACAGCTGAAATTGAATCCAGTAGGCGCTGCCGCCGCAGCCATCATGACCAGTCTGAATGCTAGCGAGGTCCAGGCGATGATCGCCGTCGAAATCAGCAATGGCGACCGTCAGTCCCGGCCCGAGCGAAGCTGTGGCGACGTTCTGAATTGCTCCGCCCTTTGCGACGCTGTTCGCCGCCGAAATTAACAGCGCCAACAGTAAGAGCCACAGAAACCGGCTGCTCGACGTCCGCCAGGCGCCTCTAAAATTAATTCCGCTGTCGAATTTGCGTGAGAATTCAGCCACAACGCGCTCCCCAATGTCGTTACGTTCCGGGACTATAACATTCCGGAAGTCGCCGGAAAAGAGTGCGAACGCAGGACGGCCGCCCAGGTGATTCTAGTGGTTCCGGGCTTGTGATAATCTGACGCAATGCAAAAAGTGGAAGCAAATCGCGCCACTGCGTTGTTGCGAGCGCAGCAGAAAGCGCGCGAACTTTTCAGGGCGGTTGGAAGCGAGGGAGTGATTCGCGCTCACGTACTGGAAAGCCAGATCAACCAGGACATCTACGACCTGGCCGAGAGGATGTTTGGGATTTCCACCTACTGGCACAAGCGCATCGTTCGCGCCGGGCGCAATACACTTGCTCCGTACGATGAAAATCCTCCGGATCTGATGGTCGGAGAAGACGACATCCTTTTTCTGGATTTGGGCCCGGTATTTGAAGAGTGGGAAGCGGATTTCGGCAGGACCTTCGTGATCGGTTCCGACCCTATCAAGCTGAAGCTGCGCGACGATATCGCCAAGGCTTTTGCCGACGGAAAGAAATATTTCCAGGATCATCCCGAGATCACCGGAGTCGAGTTATTCAAGTACGCAGAGAAACTAGCCGAACGGTATGGCTGGGAATTTGGCGGTGCGATCGCCGGCCACCTGATCGGGCAATTTCCCCATGAACGGATTCCCGGCGATAAAGTGACCCTCTATGTGCATCCGGAAAATCCGCGGCGCATGCGCGATCTTGACTCCAACGGCCAGGAGCGCCATTGGATTCTGGAGATTCACTTCGTTGACCGGGCGCGGCAAATTGGCGGATTTTACGAGGAATTGCTGACTGTCGGCTGAGCCATGCGGCCGGTTCCATGTTTTTTGTCCGGCCTTTCCGGCGATGCCATAGTCCCATGATAGTTTGGAAATGCAGGTCTAGTGAACGCGAGGAATCCAATGAGTGCGGCTCCGATGACGGCAGACCATGTGCTTGCAGCGCTTCCCCCACAGAAACTTTTTATCGGCGGTAAGTGGGTGGATACCGATAGCGCAGAGCTTGTGGAAGTTCGCAGCCCGTCCACTGGCAAGTTGCTGGCGAACGTTCCGCACGCATCGGCAAAAGATGTTGACCGCGCGGTCGAATCAGCGCGCAGCGCGAGAGACGCGTGGCGCCTTACACCGCCTTTCGAACGCGCGGCTGCTTGTCACCGCATCGCCGACCGCATTCTCGCCCGCAAAGAGCAAATCGCGGCGATCATCTCACTCGAACAAGGCAAACCGTACTTCGCCGAAGCTTTGCCGGAAGTTGAAGAAACCGCGGAGAATTTTCGCATCGCGGCCGAAGATGTGAAACGCCTGGAAACTCCGATCATTCCCGCGCGCGATCCGAACAAGCGCCTCTTCACGTTCAAAGTCGCCATTGGCACGTGGGGAATTATCACGCCATGGAATTTTCCGACGGTCATCCCTTCGGAATATTTTGGTCCGGGCATCGCCGCGGGCAATACGATTGTATTCAAGCCGGCCGAGCAGACCCCGCTCTCAGGTTTATTCCTCGCGCAGTGCATGACGGAAGCAGATTTGCCGCCGGGCGTCTTCAATCTGGTCACTGGGCTGGGACCGACCACCGGCGATGCGCTCGTCAGTCATCCCGGGATTGACGGCATTGGGCTGACCGGTGAAACGCATACAGGAGATACCATTCAGCGGCGGGCCGGCGTAAAAAAACTGCTCATGGAGCTGGGCGGCAACGGCCCCCAAATCGTCCTGGAGGACGCGGACCTCACCCGTGCGGCGAAGGCGGCTGCCTTCGGTGCGTATTTCAATGCCGGGCAGGTATGCTGCGCGACGGAACGGGTGCTGGTGGATCGCCGCGTGCACAAAGACTTTCTCGACCTCGTGGTGCAGCAGGCAAAACTGGTTCGAGTCGGCGATCCGTTTCACGAAGGCGTCCACATGGGACCGATGAACAATCTTCCGGTGATCGAAAAAACCGAACGCCATCTGGCGGATGCGCTGCAGAAAGGCGCGCGGGTGATTGTCGGCGGGAAGCGCCTCGCGAAACAACCCACGGATTTCTTCTTCGAACCGACGGTGATCGACGGCGTGAGTCCCGAGATGTTGCTAAATAATGAAGAGACCTTTGGCCCCGTCGTTCCGGTCATCACAGTGGACGGATATGAAAAGGCCATCGAATTAGCCAATGCGACGGGCTACGGCCTGCAGATGGCGATCTTCACGCAAGACATTGACAAGGCATTCTATTTTGCCGACCGGCTGCGCAGCGGCAACGTGGTTATCAACGACACCACGGACTACTGGGAAGCGCATGAACCGTTTGGAGGTGGAGGCGGCACCAAGAGCGGCTACGGACGGCTCGGCGGCCGCTTTACTTTCGACGACATGACGCATCTCAAGACAGTCGCGCTGCACATCAACAACCTGAGTCCGAAACAATAAGTGCGAAACCGCGAGCAATCCAGAATGAGAGCAGGCCTCTAGCTCGCGAGCAACACGCTGGCAATTAACGCAAAGACGATTCCGGTGCCCTGACGCGCCGTCAGTTTTTCGTGGAGAAAGGCGATGCTAAGCAGAATCGTCACGAGCGGATATAGCGCTGACAGCGTAACCACGGTTGATGCTTTGCCCTGATCCAACGCCGCGAAGAATGTCAAAAATCCGACGAAGGCGAAAAAGCCGCCCAACGCGGCCCAACTGAACCCCGGCAGTGACCATTCAAAATGAAATTTTTCCATGAATAGCACCACGACGGCGAATGCCAATACTCCTGCCGTCTGAAACAGCAGCGCCTGCTTGGGTTTCGAATAGTTCGAAGCGAGCTTGCTGAAGACGCCCCACAAGCCCCATGTGACTACGGTTAACACGGAATACAGATACCAGGTTTTCAAAATCGCCTCCGGAATCGGAAAGTAAGCTCGACGAACGAGCACCTGGAACATATCCCAATCAAGATTTGCGTTGAAGTTCAAACAACGCTCGCGGATCGTTACCGACAACTCTGTTCGCGAAGTGAATGCGCAGTCCGGGATCATCACCCTCATCGCGGGAAGTGGCGTCGCAGGCTACAGTGGCGATGGCGGAAGCGCGACCATCGCGCAGTTGAATACTCCATCCGGTGTATTTCTGGACCAACAGGGAAGTCTTTATATCGCGGACTCTGCAAACAACGTAATTCGCCGCGTGGATGCGCAAACCAACTTGATCACCACCGTCGCAGGGACCGACACCGCCGTTTTTGCAGGCGACGGCGGACCGGCCACCAGCGCCCAGCTGAACTATCCAACCGATGTGGCCGTAGACGCGGCGGGAGACATTTTCATCGCCGATTAGCAGAATCAATGCGTCCGCGAGGTAAACGCGCAGTCAGGAATCGTAACGACAGTAGCGGGAGATGGCGTTGCTGGGTACAGCGGAGATGGAGGCAGCGCCACCAGTGCGGAGTTGAATTATCCCTCTGCTATCGCTCTCAGTCTTACGGTAGATATTTTCATTGCCGACTACACCAACAATCGAATTCGCCGGGTGGATGCGCGATCGGGACTGATCACGACCGTCGCCGGCAACGGCATGGGCGGTTACGCTGGAGATGGAGGTGCCGCCTCTAGCGCAGAACGGAACTTGCCGTCAGGTGTTTTCATCGATCAAGCCGGCGATATTTTCATCGCGGATTCTGTCAGCAATGTCGTGCGCCGGGTGGACGCGAACACTGGATTAATTGCCACTGTCGCGGGCGATGGGATTGCCGGTCTTAGCGGGGACGGCAGCCTAGCCGTCAGCGCGGAGTTGAGCTTCCCTATGGGCGTTGCCGCGGATGCGACCGGACAAATGTGGATCGCGGATTCAGCCAATAACCGCATCCGACAGGTAGATGCTCCACCCGCAGTACTGCTTGCGCCCACGCAACTGTCTTTTGGCGATCAAAGCGTGGGAACCACAAGCGCCTCTCAAAATGTCACGTTGACAAATACGGGAGGCTCGCCGCTTGGAATCACCAGTCTCGCAACTACTTCCCGATTCAACGAGACGGACGATTGTCCGATCCTGCCGGAAACACTCGCGGCCGGAGACAATTGCTTCATTAGCGTCACTTTCTCGCCCTGTTCCGCGGGATCGGCAAGCGGGTCGCTTTCGATAACCGACAACGCTTATAGTTCACCGCAAAGCGCCTCGTTGCAGGGAACCGGAACGGATGAAAGTGAATCGGAAATTAATCTAGGAGTCGCGCCGGGCTCGTCGAGCACGTCCTCCGTGACCGCGGGGCAGCCTGCCTCCTTCACGCTGCTCGCATCGGCTCCAACTGCGTCGCAGTCGAAAGTGAATCGGACTGCCAGCCTCACCACCACGATGGTGTCTTTCACTTGCTCGGGCGCTCCACAGGGAGCTACCTGCAGCCTGTCTCCGACAAGCGCACCACTCACGAACACTTCAACGACGATTGTCGTCACCGTAGCCACGACTGGTCAGTCACTGACGGCGCCCAGAGAGGTGTGGGCTCCTGGCGACCCGAAGCAAATCCTTCCCGTGTTGTTTGCGCTGTTGCTGTTGTCCGTGATCTGGACGATGAAGCTAGCGGGCACACGCCGGTTGCAGTCTGGCGTGCGCAGAGTGGCGCCAGCTGCCGCGCTTGCTTCGTTGCCTCTCGTTCTTGTCGGCTGCGGCTATGCGGGGCACCTTGGCCAACCGGACACAGATCAGATCCCCGCAACACCAGCTGGCTCCTACACGATCACCGTAACCGCCACAAGCGGCGGCGCAAGCCGTGCGATCAATTTGACCTTAATCGTCAAATAAGAAAAAGCGCGGCAACAACACAGGAGTCAGCAATTTGTGTGACTGCGTTTAAGGGCCGAATCAAAGGATCACCAGGGAGCGAACATGAGAAAAGGACTACTAACGGATCAATATGAAGTGCATTTGCCCATAGCGGTGCGCGCGCCTGGCCACGCCCTCGCGGCCGGCGTAACGGATTTCATGTCAAGCCGGGACGGGCGTTTTCGGCTGGACAAGCCGCACACCATAACGCGAGGAACGACCGTGACGTTGTTCGTAAGTTTGCCTCCGGAGTTCACAACGGAAAATCAAGTTAGGATCCGCGTGCGCGGACGGGTATTGAATGTGGAGCATACTTCACGGCTGGGCGCCCCGTGCTCGGCCTTCACTGCTGCCATGGAATCCTATGATTTCGTGGGGCAGCACGTACTGAGGGACCATGCGGTTCCAGATCTGTGAAATACCCTTTTGCAGAACGCGTGGGCGACGCTCGGAGCGGCTCCGAGCGTCCGCTCGCATCTGCGTGACCGCGCCTCGCGGGAATGCGGTGCGGCTTTCCACCTACTATCGTCCGGCAGCCGCTCGCACAGACGTGATTCTCGGTCGTGGCGATAGACCGTAACAAATGAAGGCGGTTCTCATTGGACCGAGCAGACCCAAGTTACGGATCTCGCGCGATGACCGAACTCGTAACTGATTAACTGGCGCGTAGATAGTTGCAAGATGCGACCGGGTCGTGTCGCGTTGCACGGCTCTACGGGGTGTCTGGGGCTTATCCTTCCCATTTTGTTCCAAAATTTTGCCCGCGAGGCGACAACGCACAACCCAAACTTGGTCGTAGCGTGCGACGTGGGGCAGATCGTTTGCGCATCACTAGACAAGGTGAACAGCGAGCTGACGCAATATTTAAGTGGATCCATTGAAAATGCGACGATGAACAAGCCGATTGTGGATATTCTGGAAGGCGTTCCAAGGTTCCAACCAGAGAGGGGTTCAAAAACCAACCTCCGTAAGAAATTTTCTGCAAGGTAAAACGAAGCACCAAGAACGATGGTTGGACCTATGTCGTGTGGCCTCAGCTACAATTACATAGAGTTCATTCAGGATCGGTCACCCGGTCCGGCCGGAATGCGCGGCTCGGCTATCCTTATATTACTGGGAGGCTCTCATACCATTGTTCACGGTGACGATACCGACGCCGACAGGAAGAGGCGTCTGCTGGCGGCATTAGTCGAAGCGCGCGACGGTGCGGGCACTGATCCGAACGATATCATGATGTTCTTCGGAGAGATCGATCGCGCCAGTAGCTCCTTCGGCGGCGGCCGGCTCGCGCCACCGGTCGCAAGCGTCTAACAATGCGACAGGCGTGGTCGCAGAGTTACGCACGACGGTTATGCGGCCCTGAAGATGAAGCGGCAAGCCACGAATTTCTTGCACCACGACAGGAGTCAACTTGTGACCCATCCTAAGTACGCGGCCTTCACGGCGCTCGATCCATTTTTCGAAATATCACTGCAGGGTTTGGCCGGTCTCGTCGACGGCGAGCACTATTTTGATACGATCGCCGACGATGCGGTGTTCGAGTTTCGATATATTTTTCCTGGTTGGCCCCAAAGATTGAACGGTCGTGAGGCGCTCATGGCGCTCTACGCAGGCTACGGCAACAGCATCGTCCTGCATGGCGCGGACGCGCTCGTCATTCACCGAACGGAGGACCCGCGCGTGGTGGTCATCGAATACGAGGTACACGGCAAGATGGTCGCGAGCGGCGCCCCTTACGACAACCGGTTCATCTCTGTGGTTACGATTGAAGACCGCAAGATCGTGCATTGGCGGGACTACATGGACTCCTTGGCGGCGATGACTGCGCTTAGCCAGGAAGCTACCGGCGCGGGAAAAAAGTAAATAGTCATGGAGACGCGGAATTCCCGCGCGAATTTGTGCGACACTGGACGTCGGGTAATGCAAGGATGCGCTCTTCCCTGACACCGAACCACTCTTTGAGCTCTGCGGACTCGCCAACCCCAAGATCGGAAACGCAACGCGAAAGCGACCGACTGAAGCTATTGCTGGATATGACGAACACCTTGGTCTCGAATCTGGAGCCTCGCGACCTGCTGCGCGCAATCTCGGTGAGCGTTCGGCAAGACATGCACTGCGACTTCGTCGGTATGTGGTTGCCAGATCCGGAACGCCGCCATTTGCGCCAGCTGGTCATGGACTTCCCGGAAGGCAAGGGAGTGGTGAAAGAGGGTTTGCAGCGCCCTGTCGAGGGATCCTTCGTGGGCAGTGCATTCAAGACCGGCAAGGCCATGATAGCTACGCTTGAGGATTTCACGAAGGACCCGGAAAGCGGTGACGTGGCTCGTGGAGAAGGCATTCAGTCTGGCCTCGCATTGCCGCTGATCAGCCGAAACAAAACGCTCGGAGTCATGACACTTGCCAGCCGGACCGAAAAATCATTCAGCCAGGACGACGTTGATTTCCTGGTGCGAGCTGCCGGGCAAGTAGCAATCGCCATCGAGAACGCGCTGGCCTATCGTGAGATCGCTGAATTAAAAGACAAGCTCGCACAGGAAAAGCTCTATTTGGAAGAGGAGATTCGCAGCACGTCGGATTTTGAAGGCATCATTGGGCAGAGTTCGGCGCTACGGCAAGCGCTGCAACTGGCCGAAACGGTTGCCACGAGCGATTCGACCGTGCTTCTGTTGGGAGAAACAGGCACCGGTAAGGAACTAGTGGCGCGCGCCATTCATGAGCGCAGCCGCCGCAACGCGCGAACATTTGTGGAACTAAACTGTGCAGCGATTCCCACTGGCTTGCTCGAAAGTGAGCTCTTTGGCCACGAGCGAGGCGCGTTCACGGGAGCGGTCTCACAGAAGATTGGCCGGCTGGAATTGGCTGACCAAGGTACGTTGTTTCTGGATGAAGTCGGTGATATTCCGCTGGAACTTCAACCAAAACTCCTGCGCGTATTACAAGACCGGCAATTCGAGCGTCTGGGAAGCACACGCACGACGACAGTCGACATTCGGCTGATCGCTGCGACCAATCGTGACCTGGATCGGATGATTGAAGAAAAGCAATTTCGAAGCGATCTCTACTACCGCCTCAATGTTTTTCCTATCCGCCTTCCTCCTCTGCGCGAGCGCCCGGAAGATATTCCCTTGCTGGTGCGATACTTCAGCCAGAAGTACGCGCGCCGCATGCAAAAGCGAATCGAAAACATCCCCGTCGCAGCTCTGCGGAAACTGGCACGTTGGCATTGGCCCGGAAACGTTCGTGAGCTTCAGAACCTTGTGGAACGTGCAGTGATCCTGACCCGCAGCAGTACGCTCGCGATCTCCGTACCCGAATTGGCAAACAGCGGCGCGAACTTGGCTCCAGCGAGAGCCAGAAACTTCGATGAACAAGACAGGATCGTACGAATTCTGAAGGAGACCAAGGGACGCGTCGGGGGGCCGAAGGGCGCCGCGGCCCGCTTGGGACTTAAGCGGACTACATTGCTCACGCGGATGAAGAAGTTGGGGATCGATCCGCGAAAGGTTTCGTGAGCCGCTCTTCAGCGCACTTCGACGAGCACGAGTGACACGTCGTCGACGGGCGGGCCGTCGCGCCACTCAGCGACGCGATCGAGAATACCCTGCTTCATTTCGCCGAATGGGAGAAGCGCTGTGTCACGGACGAAGCTCTGGAGTCCTTCTACTTTGAGCATTTCGCCGCGCGAATCGAACACGTCGGTGAGGCCATCCGTGTACATCACGATGCGGTCACTATACTCGAGTTCTGTGTGAAGCGTGGCATCGGCATCCACGGCATCCGGCAGCGTACCAAGAATTACGCTTTGGGACCGGAGGAGGCGAGGCTCATGTCCCGGCTGAACAATCATGGCTGGCGGGTGCCCGGCTCCGGCGAACTCCATGGTTCGGGCGCCGCGATCAATTCGGGCCGCCGCCAGTGTGAAGAAAAATCCTGGCGTGCCAATATTCTGAATCACCAAAGAGTTCAATCGGCGAAGTACATCCGCGAGCGGCGCGCGATTACCTAGCAGCGTAACCGTCTCCGAGTATATTCGGTTGGCGACGAGCGCGGAACTGATGCCGTGTCCCGAGACATCGCAGACCAGCAGATTCAGATGCTTTTCTTCCGACGGCCTCACAAAACCGAAATCGCCGCCGATTGTATGCACCGGTTGGTAGAAAGTGTCGACACACAAAGCTCCCCAGAGGAAGGGCTCGGGTGCCAAACTCTGCTGCACCCGGGCCGCCAGCAGCAGATCTTGTTCAATGTCTCGCTGATACTTTTCGAGCCCCGCGATTGCAGCGCGGAGCTTTTCTTCCGTGCGTTTTTGTTCCGAAATGTCGGTCAACGTTACGATCGAGAAACGTCCGCCATCGGGAAGATGCATCGCGCGCAGACTGACCACCACAGGCAGTCGCCGGCCGTCTTTCGTGGGCAGGAAGAACTCTTCCCGGAGCCGCCCCATCTCCTTGGCTTTCTGGTTGAGCGCCTTGGCGAAAGCAAACTCTTCGGCTCGGTGATACAACTGACCGGCGTTCCAGCCGAGGATCTGGCTGCGAGAGAATCCTGTCATTTCCTCGAAGACCGTGTTGACAAAGAGAATCTGGTCAGACTCGTCTGCGACCACAACGCCATCATTCAGTGTTTCAAGAATGGGCTCCATTTCTTGCAGCGATTGCGGCGTTTTGCTTTGCACGAAATCACTCATTTGGCTGATCCCTGGACGCATGATCGCCGCCTACTAATTCGTTTTTCTCCGAAGGCGATCAAGCACCTGCTTGACGTACACATCACTGGCGACAAGTTGCGCGCCCTGATTGAACATGCACCGCAACATTCGTTCCCCGCTCTGGTCGATGAATGTGACGTCATGGAGATTCACGATGCATCTTCGGCACTGAGTTGTGCGGTGTGCCCTCTTCCAATTCGCCTTCAGTTCCTTGACCCAGGGAGCGACGAGGCGGCCTTGCAGGGTCCACAGTTCGTGCTTCGACGTGTTGGTGATTGTAATCTTCAGCATCGGTTCCTTCTCCGCAGTCCTAGGAGAATGCAAATCTAGCGCCAGTAGAGTGCGTCTGCGCCATGGTGCGCGACGGCCCGGCATACACAAGCGCCGACCTTTATCTATCTGTGCAGCTTCTGCGTCAGTTCTTTCTCCGCTTCCAGCCAGTCATCCAGGTCGTATCCACGAATCCCGCCCCGTCGAACGTGAATCTCGAAGGCTCTTCGTCGGACCTCTTCATCACTAGGGTGCCGCACATGTGAAACAGCGCGCAGCTTGGTCTCAGACTCGAGTTCCCGTCCAATGATTCGTTCCTTTACTGCTTTGTTTGAGCGCATTTTCGTGTCTCCTGTATTTCTGTCGATTGGCGATCCAACCGCCGTCTCGTGAGCCATGATCTTCAACATTCCTTCCTCTCCGTCCTTGGCGAGTGCAAATGCAGGGCCAGAAGACTGGATTTGCACCAAACGCGATAAAACCCTAAGCAACAGAAACGACATGTGGTTTTGAGGGAAGGGCCAAGGCGGAGCACCGGTGATGAGCGGATCCGAGTGTCGTAGCCGCTCGACACTTGTCGGAAAAAGTGTCGGGGGCGCCGACAGTTTGCCCTCGAACCGCCTGGTCGCCGCGCAAAGCCCCTCTGTCTTCAATCATTTGGCGCGAGTTCCGTTCGAGGGTGCTGTTGGCGGGCGCATTGCAATGTTTCTGTGTAGGTAGAGAGCGCGAGACGTTTGACCCTGGGGAGTGCTGACGGTGAGCAATCCAGCGAAGTCGCGAAACGAGTTTTTGGCAACATGCGGGACAAGTGGATGCCTGGAAATCCAGGCCCGGATGCCAAGTGAAGTCAAAGCCATCTCGCCGCTGGTGGATCGATTGATTCGCTTAATCGCGGAATCGCACTGCGTTTCCGACAAGGAGTTTTCCGTGGAACTCGCCCTTCGGGAGGCCCTCAATAACGCTGTGCTTCACGGCAATCGACTGGATCCGGGCAAGCTGGTCCAGGTTTATTGCCGATGCGAATCGGGCAAAGGCGTGTTCGTGGTCGTTAAGGACCAGGGGGAAGGGTTTGATCCGAACGCGATCCCCGATCCTTTGGCCGCCGAAAATCTCAAGGCCGAGAATGGGCGAGGCATCTTGCTGATGAAATCGCACATGGACGAGGTCGCTTTTGAATGCGAAGGCACCGAAGTCCATATGCGCAAGAGCTGCGGCCAATGAGCCGCCCAGGAATGCTCGACGGAGAATCGAGTCCGACCGCGACTGTCCTGCTGATACCACTGGTTTCCTACGCCGGATATCGGCAAGTCGTTGCTTCCGACGCGGCCGCGCAAGAAGGAAGAGTTCTAAGGATCATCATCACCGAAACCCCGACGGAAATACGATGGGTTTTGCAAGGCCGCCTGTTCGGACCCCAGGTTGCCGCGGTGAAAGCGAATTGGAGTACGGCAAACCGGATTCGCAAGGGACGCACCTGCGTCGTGGATCTCGAAGAACTCACATTCCTGGACAAACGCGGGAGGAGGCTGTTGGGCGCCATGTCAAGAGACGGCGCCCAATTTATCGCCAACGGCCTCAACAACACGCACCTGATTGAGGAACTGAAAATCGGCAGCAAGCGCGGGCTATCTCGAATGCTCGCCTCATTTTTGCGGCTCTCACGCCAATGATTTCTAAAACCGGAAGATCCGCGCGAAACACCGCGGCACCTTCGTGGAGCCCGGCTATTCCGCCGTTCAAGGGGAAAGAGGAGCAAGGCCATGCCATCTGATTTGCTGGACAGGATTGGTAACGACCAACAGGCACCCGGTCCATTCGGTCATCTGGAGGGCACAAAAGAATTGACGCTCGTTAACGCCGCGAGGAGACGTGACCCGGATGCCTTCGCAGAGCTCGTGACAACATACGGCCCGCGGATTTTCCGGCTCGCGCAAAAGATTACGCGGAACCACGAGGACGCCGAGGAGGTTTTTCAGGATTCCTTCGTAAGGTCTTTCCTGTACATGGACACATTTCGTGGAGACTCCCGCTTCTATACCTGGCTCGCGCGCATCGCAGTCAACCAATCGCTGATGAAACTGCGCAGGCGCCGATTGAGCGACTTCCACTTCGACGATCCTGTTCACGGCGGAGATTCCCCTTTCTACGCTGAAATCGCGGACGACACCCCGAATCCCGAACAACGCCACTCCCATGAAGAGCTGCGGCAGATCCTCGCGTCAGCGCTGGGTGAACTTCCAATGACGTTCAGAGAGGTTCTGCGTCTCCGCGAGCTAGAGGAGTATTCGACGGAGGAAACGGCAAGGATGTTAAAGCTGTCGATTACCACCGTGAAGTCACGAGCGCATCGGGGGCGGCAAAGGCTGCGCCGGGCATTAACGAAATACTTTCGGCCGAGCGAGCTCGCCCGGTTCTCAAGAAAGAATTCAGTCTAGGGGAAAGATTGTGATTGCGTGGGTACTGATTGCCGCATTAGCGATCCTTGGTTTTCTAAGCCTTTCCGGTTGCTTTAGCGAGTTTGGTCGCGGCCGTCGCCGTTAATTTGATGGAGATAAATGATGCCCGTTAACAACGGAGATTCAAGTGGAAAGCACACTGCCGTGATGACAGGGGAAAGCAGTCCGACTGGAGAGGGAGCTGAGACGCCTGTTTTGGAGTTTCAAAAAGGGGGCACTCAGGTCAGCCACGTTCGCCGCGCGTTACAGGACCATCCGCGGAAGGCCTTAGCCGGATTCATCATTCTTCTTGTCGTTATTGCAGGAGGTGCTTATTTCATCCGCAACGCATTTCTGTTTGAAAGCACCGATGACGCACAGGTCGATGGCCACATCATGCCCTTAAGCGCGCGGATCAGTGGATACGTGCTCAAAGTCCCGGTAATGGAGGGACAGCTTGTCCAGGCTGGTGAAGTGCTGGTGACCATCGATCCTCAGGACTATGAGATCTCTGTGAATCAGGCCCAGGCGGCATTGGCGGACGCGCTGGCCGGCGCCGCAAGTTCTCGCTACAACGTACCGATCACTTCCGTTACCACGCACAGCAACCTGCAATCAGCTGGAACCGCGGTTATGAACGCGGAGGCGGGACTTAAAGCTGCCGAGCAGAATTTCGAGTCCGCTAAAGCGGCGTTGGATCAAGCTGAAGCCAATTCGACGAAGAGCAACGCGGACCTCACGCGCTATGAAAAACTTGTCGCAAAGGAGGAAATTTCCCGCCAGCTGTATGACGCGGCGGTAGCCGGAGCAGCGGCGAATAAAGCGGCCGTAGCATCGGCCACGGCCCTGGCGCACTCGGCTGAACAAGCCGTTCGGCAGGCGCAGGGGAAACTCCTGCAAGCTAGCGACGATTTGCGGAGCGCTCAGACCGCGCCGCAGCAAGTTTCGCTAATCCGTGCAAGGGCGGATTCGGCCGATGCGCAGGTGCTGCAACGCAAGGCGCAGCTCGCTCAAACCCAGCTTAACCTCGGCTACACAGTCATTCGGTCTCCAGTCACGGGAATAATCGGCAAGAAGTCGGTCGAAGTAGGCCAGAACGTTAGCATCGGACAGGAATTAGTAGAAGTAGTGCCACTTGACGACGTCTGGGTCACAGCGAACTTCAAGGAGACGCAACTTGCCCACATGCGGCCAGGGCAAGCGGTCGAGATCAAGCTGGACGCCTACGGCCGCGCCTGGAAAGCGCACGTTACCAACATCGGCGGTGGTACGGGATCGGTCTTCAGCCTTTTGCCTCCGGAGAACGCCACTGGCAACTACGTGAAAGTAGTACAGCGGGTGCCAGTACGCATTGATTTTGAACGCGCCACAGGACAGGAGTTCAACGCGGACGGATTGTTAAAACCAGGCTTGTCCGTGGAGCCTGACGTGAGGGTCCGATAATGGAGGGACCACCTGGTTCCTCCGGAGACGAAGTCTGGAAACCCAAAGGAAACCCATGGATCATCGCGGTCGCGGTTTCGCTGGCGGCATTCATGGAAGTGCTCGACACCAGCATTGCCAATGTGGCGTTGCCCCACATTGCGGGTAATCTTGGTGCAAGTAACGACGAAAGTACCTGGGTGTTAACCAGCTATTTGGTCTCCAATGCAATCGTTCTGCCAATAAGTGGATGGCTCGTTGGATGGCTCGGGCGGAAGCGATTCTTTTTGACGTGCATTGTATTTTTCACAGTCAGTTCCTTTCTGTGTGGAATCGCACCGAGCCTCGGGTTGCTTCTGCTGTTCCGAGTCTTGCAGGGTGCATTCGGAGGAGGCTTGCAGCCGATGGCGCAGGCTATTTTGGGAGATACGTTTCCTCCCGAAAAGCGAGGACTGGCCTTTGCTTTGTATGGAATCACGGCCATCTGTGCTCCTGCCATTGGTCCGACGCTGGGAGGCTGGATCACCGATAGCTACTCTTGGCGCTGGGTTTTCTACATCAACGTTCCTGTGGGCGCACTGGCGCTGCTACTGGTCTATCAGCTTGTCGAAGATCCACCTTACTTAGCCCGCGCGAAGAAGAAGCTTTCCGGATTCGACTTCATCGGATTTTCCCTCCTGACTCTCGGCGTAGGCGCTTTGCAGATTGTGCTCGACAAGGGACAGGAAGACGACTGGTTCGGATCTCACTTCGTTACGACGCTCGTCATAATCGCCGTTGTCGGCCTCGTTTCTTTGATCGTCTGGGAATGGTTTCACAAAGAGCCCATCGTTGATGTCCGCTTGTTTAAGAACTTCAATTTCGCGACGAGCAGTCTGATGTTTCTGATGTTGGGAATGGCGTTATTCAGTTCCACAGTACTTATGCCGCAACTCCTCCAGACTCTCCTGGGATATACCGCACAAAAGGCGGGGATGGTTCTTTCAGCCGGCGCGCTTGTGGTACTGGTGGTGCTACCGATGGTTGGCAAACTTACCACCAGATTCCAGGCGCGCTATCTCATCGCTTTTGGTTGGATAACTCTTGCAATCAGCATGTATGCATCGTCCCAACAGATTGACCTGCTTATGAGTTTCCGATCAGCCACCTTATTACGTATATGGCAGTACATTCCCGTAGCATTTCTATTCGTCCCTCTAACGCTTGCCGGATACGTCGGCCTTTCAGCGAAAGAAACTAACGCTGCCGCTGGACTCATGAATTTTATGCGCAACATCGGCCAAAGCGTTGGGACATCCGCCGTCACTACGCTCATAGCTCGGCGCAGCCAGTATCATCAATCCGTCTTGGCGGACTATACGGGTTCCGGCCGATTTCACAACGCTCTCACGGCCCTCACGATGAGCCTGACTCGTGTCGGCTTGAGCGCGCATACCGCTCAACAACAGGCATTGGGCCGCCTGTACGCTTTGCTTCAGTCCCAAGCCGCAGTTCTCTCCTATGTGGACGCGTATTGGCTGCTTTCGATGTGCTCGGCGCTCATGTTTGTCAGCTCGTTCCTTCTGAAAAAAAATGAACCAGGCAAGGGTAGCAAGGTCTCAGTTCACTAGGATTCCTGGAAAAATCTACGTCACTTGCCGCCGACATTGACTCTCGAATCTGGCGCAGCCGCCGTGCTGAGCTTGGCTTTCGATGTAATACGGCGGGAATCGCCGCGCCGGACAATTACGTAGCGGGGAATTCGAAGCAGGAGAGGAACTCGCGGTATGCCTTACAACGTAAAGTTTGAGTGCGAATTTAGGTGCGCCAACAAGACTTGATTTACAGAAACTCAATAAAATATTGGTGGACGTGACCGGGATCGAACCGGTGCCCCCCTGCTTGCAAAGCAATCCAAGAAACACGATGTGGTTGATTCTTCTAGCCTTTACCTATGTCACGTAGCACCGTTTTAGGCGGTGTTTGAGGCTTATTGTTCCCATTTTGTTTCCACATTTTCGTCGCATCCCGCGACCCAGATTCACCTAGATACGGCTCAGAGCTCGCCGGCGGGCGAGATGAAATGAATGGAGCAACCACGCCCGCCACGCCGGGAAAAGGATCGCATGGCTAATCGCGGGGCCAGCCGACATAGCCCGCCAAATCTCGATTCGAGGCAGGTACTGAAATCATCTTCGCCACTGGCATTCCACGCCTACGCGCCAATTTACATCCCAGTTGCCAAAACTAGGATTCCAGCAGAGCTCGTAACTTGTGAGCATATCTGCGACTCGACGTGACCACCGTTCCTTCTGCCAGTATGATGTCGTATACCCCATCGAACATCGGACGAATCTCGCTAATGCGGGCACTGTTCACGATGGCCGATTTCCGCACGCGGATGAAGTGGTGTGGCGCCAGCTTCTCTTCCAGGTGTGCCAGGGTTTCCCGCAACAGGTGACTGTCGCTGGCGGTGTGTATGCAGGCATAGTTTCCCGTGGCTTCGATCCACAAAACGTGGGAAACGGGAACAAAGAAAATCCGCTTCTTGTCCTTTACCACAAAGCGTTCCAACGGGCGGAGACTATGGAGGGATTGGAGCAGTGGTTCGAGACCTCGATTTGCTTTCCCGCGCTGTTCGAGGACCTGGCATGCGTGAACCAGGGCCTTGGCAAATCGCTCCTTATCATACGGTTTCAAGAGATAGTCAACAGCGTGCACTTCGAATGCACGAATGGCATGCGCATCGTGAGCCGTGACGAAGATATATACGGGAGCGGGGCCGGTCGCTGGCTCCACATTTTCGATGACTCCAAAACCATCCAGATCAGGCATCTGCACATCGAGAAAAACGATGTCGGGATGAAGTTCATTGATCTGCTCCACCGCCCTTATTCCGTTCGCCGCCTCGCCTACAACTTGAATGCCGTCGTGTTCGGCCAGATAGCGACGGATACCGCGCCGGGCGATCGGTTCGTCATCGACGATGAGGACTCGTGTCTTCATGCGAACTCCTCAGTGGAATGATGATGATGGCCTCACAGCCTCGACCGTTGCCCCCGCTAAGTTCCAGCGACGACTCGTCCCCGTAGAGCTGTTTCAAGCGTGACTGGACGTTGGTGAGTCCGACGCCGAATCGCAGGCGCGATCCCGTTGCCGGACCCGGGCCATCATCGCGGACGCAGAGCCAAACTCTGCCGTTGTGGAGTTTGGCAGCGATCTCTAGCTGGCCTGCGGCGGAATCGACGCTGATGCCGTGCTTGATGGCATTCTCAACCAGTGGCTGAAGCGCCAGACTCGGTACATAGACTGCGAGAAGGTCAGGTGGCACGTCCATGTGAACTCTCAAGCGATCATGAAAGCGTGTCTGTTCGATCTCCAGATACTTGCCGACGAACTCGAGCTCGCTCTGCAAGGTGATCTCGTTCTCCCGCCGTTCGAGGGCCATGCGCAGCAAGTCGCCGAGGCAGACCAGCAGATGGCTCGCAGCATCGACGTCTTCCTGCATCAGGATTCCAATGGTGTGAAGACTGTTGAACAAAAAGTGCGGATGTAACTGGCTCTTAAGGTTCTCAAGTTCGGCATGGGAGAGCTGCGTCTCCAGTTGCGCCGCTATCGTCTCGCGCTCCATAGCAACCTGGTAAAAGTGCATCGACTGGTACAAGCCCACTACTAACCAGTATGTCAGTATGCCGGTAAAGCTCATGAAAAGAACACCGACTCCGAACGACGAGAGAAAGTGGTGCACGTCAGGACCAGTGATATGAAAAACAAACCGGAGAAGTCCAAGGCTCAGAAAGTATTCGGTAACCGATACCAGGGGAGCCATCATGAGCGACACGATTGTGTGGAGCGCTATGTGACGTGCAAGCCTCGGCCCCGTCAACGGGAACCGTTTGGCAAGACCGATCACAAGCGGTGTGCACGCCGCCCATATGTACCAGTCAACAAGTTCGAGGGCACCCTCGATCACCCAGTGAACCTGCGAACCCTGCACCTTTTCCACCACGATCTGTTGCGCGGCAAACAACAGCCCCACAATCGTCCACCCACACAGGATCAAAATCCATTTCTTCCGTCCCCTGTCTGGCGTGGCTTGTAGCAATGGGTGTTGACCCTCCGGCACGGATTATAGCTGAACCTTCGAAGGAGACATTACGGAGGACAGAGCCGTCGAGCGCTCCAAATGCCTTTTGACGGCTAATTCCTGCTGCTTGCCTCATCGCGGACACCGCATGTCACTTTTCCTGCAGATATTGGTTCTTCGCGACATATGTTCAGCGAGCTGGACCATTCAGGTTGAGGTAAAGGAGTTTTTCATGAAGAAGATTTTGACGCAGTACGGAGTGTGCGTGCTCGCGGTCGCTCTGATGATGCTGTTGGCGCAGGCGCAGCCGACAAAAATCCAGGCGGCCTTCGGAGACGATGCCGGAACGCTTTCCAACAAATTCACCGGACTCGCGCGCGTCATGTCGGGCAAGTACGACTGGAAGCCCGGCCAGGGCGTTCGCTCCGTCGGCGACGTGTTCAACCTGATCGTTAAGGAGAACGGCATGCTCGTCGGCGTGCTCTCGGGCACACCGAATGCGGGGGCACCGCCCGCGCCCATCACCGATCCGGAGAAAATGCAGGAAGCTCTGAAGGCTTCTTACGTCAATCTGCAAAAAGCGATCATGGGACTTTCCGACAACGACCTGCAGGCGCCGGTGAAACTGTTCGGAGAAGACATGACGAAGCAGGACGCGCTGATGCTGATTCTCGAAGATCAACACGAGCATCTGGGGCAGTCGATCGCGTACGCGCGCACTAACGGCGTGGTTCCGCCCTGGTCTAAGTAGGAGCGACGCGCGCGGCTATCATCGCGCGCTTTTTTAAATTCAAAGCCGAGGACCTGCCATGAGATTTCTGCGCCGCTTTTTCATTCGCTCTCGAACTTCACCGCCGGAAGGCGCGCCGACCAGCGCCACTTCGGTCAACTCCGGCTGACCTTTGGCACTGGAAGGTGAAGTTGAAGCTCCGCACCCGCGTCCGAACGAGCGAGTAAGAATCACAACGCTTAATCAAAAATAATGTGACTGGGGTTCTCGAATCTGGCCCGGTTCTCATCGCATAGCGCACCGGTTGACTTAATAAAACAAGGAGTTGATCTCATGATTCGTAGCTGCAAACTTATATTGTGTTGTTTTCTTATGGGACTGACGCTCAATGCGAGCGCACAGCAGTCTACTCCTGCCGCATCTGCGCCGCCTCCGCCAGTGGGAACACTTGCAGGGCATCCTGACTGGCCTGCGGCAAAGAACGCCGGCGACGTGGACACTGTGGACCACCTCCTCGCTTCGCTCTATGACGTGGTCTCCGGCCCAGCTGGACAGCGCGACTGGGACCGCTTCCGCGCATTGTTTTTGCCCGACGGGCGGGTTGTCTCACTTGTCCCGGAGTCTGCGGCCACGAAGGATGTACCGGCGCGCAAAGGCGATGCGATTTTCCTGACTCCCGACATGTTCGCGCAGCAGAACGATCCCTACTTCAAGACGCACGGTTTCTTCGAGCGCAGCATCGCGAACCGAGTTGAGGAGTTTGGCGATCTTATCGAGGTGTGGAGCACGTCCGAACTCAGGGATGCAAAGGACGACGCCCAGCCATTCTCGCGAGGCATCGATTCGTTCCAGATTGTGCATGCTCACGGACGCTTCTGGATCGCCAGCCTTCTCTTTGATCATGAGCGAGCAGGGGTGACGCTGCCCGCGAAGTACCTGAAAAAGGCCGGGTTATGAGGAGAGCGTTTACGAGAGTCCCGCACTTCTGCGACTGGATGCGTCGACAGCGCGGGGTTCGGCCAAAAAGTTGACCGCATTGTTTTTGCATTGGATACCAAATTCTGAATAGTCACAAGGGAAGACACATGATTGACTTCGGTTTGGGAAAGTTGCGGCTCTGGAGCGCGGCAGCAGCCTGCGCAGTCCTATTCATGACGCAGGCTGCGGGAGCCCATCAAGCGGCCTTTACACTCAACGATGTGATGCAGGCGCCATTTCCGTACGACATGGTGGCCGCGCCCACGGGCGCAGCCGTGGCGTGGGTATTCGACGCGAAGGGCTGCCGTAATATCTGGGTAGCAGACCCCTCCCATGGCGCGAAAGCGCGCCAGATCACACCGTACACAGAGGACGACGGTTTCGATATCGGCGAACTCGCCTGGTCGCCGGATACGAAGTCGATCGCCTTTACACGGGGCGAGAATCTTTGGGACGAGACTCCGGCCAACGTTAATAACTCCCCGGAAGGCCCAATGCCCAAGGAAGTATGGGTGGTTGCCACGGCCGGCGGCGTGCCGCATAAGGTCAGCGCGGGAGACTCCCCTAGCTTCTCACCCGATGGCAGCCGGCTGCTGTTTGTCGACAAGACAAGAATTCTGACGGTGGCCGCGAGCGGCGACGGCGACGCGCAGCCATTGCTCATCGATCAGGGAACAGTGGACTCGCTGACCTGGGCGCCGGACGGCAAGCGCCTGGCGTTCGTGAGCCATCGAGGCAACCACTCGCTGATCGGTGTCTACGATTTCGTTGACCAAACCATCGTCTGGTTGAGTCCGAGTCTCGACTACGACAGCTCGCCCGCGTTCTCACCGGACGGCGCGCGGATCGCCTTCGTTCATGTGCTGGCCGAGAAAGCTCCCCCCGATTTCTCCTCCCGACGCAGCGGACGGCCGTGGTCGATCTGGACGGCGGACGTGAAAACCGGCCAGGGGCGACGTGTCTGGATTGCCGACGCGGGACCCGGAAGTGTATTCCATCCGACGCTCTCGGCGACGAACGTCGTTCCCTCGGCGACGAACCTGTTCTGGACCAACCATGATGATCTCGTGTTCCCCTGGGAGAAAAGCGGCTGGCTGCATCTATATGCCGTCCCTGTGCAGGGCGGGACGGCCCGCGCACTCACGGTGGGAAAGTTCGAGGTCACACGCGTCGTCTTCAGCCAGGACCGCAAGCGCCTGGTCTATTCGTCCACTCAGGATGACACCGACAGGTTGCATATCTGGACGGTCGATGTCGAGCACGGTTCGGCAGTGCGCACCGCCGCGAGCCACGCGATCGAAGACTTCCCGCAGATCGGCGCCGACGGCGCTCTTTTCGCATTGCAGAGCGACGGCAACCAGCCGCTGCATCCGGTCGTGTTGAGTGCGGGGGAGCAATGGCGGCGGCTCGCTCCGGAAGCCATCCCGCCCTCCTTCCCGAGTTCCAAGCTCGTCATGCCCCAGGCCGTGACCTTTACGGCGAAGGATGGCCAGGAAACGCACGCGCAACTGTTCCTGCCACGTGAAACCACCTCCAAGCCGCACCCGGCGATTCTGTTCTTCCACGGCGGCCCTCAAATGCAGATGCTGCTGGGGTTCAATACCGACGTTTGGCATAGCTGGATATACGCATTTAATCAGTACCTCGTCGCCGAGGGCTACATCGTGCTGTCAGTCAACTATCGCGGCGGTACCGGCTATGGCCTTGACTACAGAGAGGCCGACAACTTCGGCCCCAGCGGCGGCAGCGAGCTCAATGACGTGGTCGGCGCCATCACCTATCTGCGAGGCCGACAGGACGTCGACTCCCATAGATTAGGCATCTGGGGGGCAAGCTATGGGGGACTCATGACGGCCCTCGGTCTCGCGCGTGCCTCAGATGCACTCGCGGCCGGTGTCGATTATGCGGGCATATATAACTGGTCGACGTTCCTGTCCTCGGTGGGCGAGCCAATCGACGGAGGCGATGCGAACCGCCGGGCGGTGGAATCCTCCCCCATCGCGACCATCGACCAGTGGCACTCACCCGTGCTGCTTGTGCAGGCGGACGACGACCGCGATGTACCGCACCAGACCACCGAACTCATCGAAGACTTGCGGTCGCACAACATCGACCATGACGTAATCATGATTCCGAACGAGATTCATGAAATGGCACGCTACTCATCGTGGATGATGTTGTTCAACGCGGCGGAGCTGTACTTCGATCGGCATCTCGACAAGCGGAGCGCGCCCGCTCCGTAAGCAGGTCCATTACTGCGGTTTTGATCGACGGTGTGTGGGCCCTTCGCTTGGTCAAGTTCAGAGTAAGTTTTCGGACCCTCCAGAAAGTTCGGCCAAAAAATTGACCGCGTTGACCTGGTAGGGGCCGGCTTACGGCTGTTCCATCACTAACGGCGTCCAGTCGCCGGGTGCAGTTCGGACGAGACCCTACCAAGCCGTGGACGACCCTCGTGGGTATTATTTAAGGATATCAAGAATGACGGTCTCGACATCGATGGCGTTCCCCACAGCTATGTTTCGACCTGTCAAGACCCCAGCAAGCAAGTGAGCGTGGTGTTGCGGACGTCTCTGCCCGCGACCCTGCTCGAACCACAGATTCGGCATGAAATCCAGAGCATTGATCCCGGCTAGCCGGTATTTAATGTTTCTTCTATGAACGACGTCCTTGATCGGTCACTGGCTTCACGCCGTTTTTCTGCCGATCTGGTGGGCGGATTTGCTGGACTGGCGGTGCTTCTGGCTTCCATCGGAATTTACGGCTTGTTGGCTTATATGGTTGGCCAAAGATCGCGCGAGATCGGCATCCGCATGGCCCTGGGCGCGCGACCGGGCGACATTCTGAAACTGTTCTTACGCAAGGGGGTCGCGCTTGCCGGCATGGGCATCGTTGCCGGATTGGTCTTTTCTGCATTCACTGCGTCCATGATGGCAAGTTTGCTCTATGGGGTGCGCCCCCATGATCCGGCTGTGTTTCTGATCGTGCCTCTACTTTTGTTTGCCATTGCCGTTCTAGCCAGCTACCTTCCAGCCCGGCGCGCGACGAAAGTGAACCCGATCGTCGCCTTGCGCGAGAGTTGAGGACATCGCCGGGGATGAGCGCCAGGAAACCGGAGCGGTCATCGCATCCACCACGATCTTTTTGATATTGCAACAGCTGGGACTTCAACCCGAAATCAAGATGTGGAAGGAAAATGTCAGATGAACAATAAGAAAGCGGTCGTAGCATTCATTGCGCTCCTTACGTTTGCCTTGGCTGGTCGAGCATTGGCGCAGGGTCACGAGATCGAATTCAAATCCCATGCCGATGACCTCACGAAAATTCGCAGCGTGTTGGAGGAGTTTCGTCAGGATATTATTCACAAGGGCGCGTACGCCCTAACGAAGCTCATGCTGAACCCCAATATTCTCTTTCATTCCGTCGACAACCAGGAAGCTGTTGATAGCGCCCGCAAATAAAACGCTCAGTTCGATGGGATTGGCCCGAGCGCTCTAGATGGATTTGCGAAATTCCTCTCTACGTCGAAGGACAAGCTCGAAGAGAAATTTCACGACGTCGAGATTCGCCAGGGCGGTGATCTGGGGCTTGTGACATTTAATTACGATTTTGTCGTCAACGACAAGGTTACCAATTCAGGCGTCGAACACTGGCAGATGCGCAAAATTGATGGGCAGTGGAAGATCTTGTCCGTTACCTGGACGAGCTATGATCGCAGCTGACAGCCAACGGCGCTCCAGAGAACAAGGCGAGCTTATGCCTGGTGATTGCGGCGGACGGCTGAAGAAGGAAAAGCGGATGGTGATTTCTGCGCCGTCTGCCAGAGGGAAGGGGAATTGCGTACCGCTGATCCGTCGCCGCAACGCGATCAGGCTCGCCTTCGCGTTGGACCTCGAGTCGACGCATCTCTCCATGCAGCTGCTAGACGGCGTGCATATTCTCAGCGCAACGATGTAGCAACGAACGTAGCGCCTCGATTTCTTCTTTTTTGAACCCGGACGTCATTGCTTCCTCAACTCCAATCAGCAATTTATGGGCTTTCGCGAGCAATACGTCGCCTTTTTCAGTCAATTCACTTTGTCGTATGCGCCCATGAGTAGGATGGGGCTTTCTGCGTAGCAAACCGAGTCTTTCTAAGTTGGCGACGATTCCTTGCATGCTTTGGGCGGTGACGAATGCGCCTCGCGCCAGCGCGGCATTTGAAATGCCGGGTTGAAGTTGCACAGCTGAAAGGACGTTGTACTGCGGCACGGTAAGGCCGATTGGTTCCAACAACTCGTCCATGCTCATCCTTAGTGCGTGCTGCGCTCGCTTGAGCATGTAGCCCAATCGATCAGCCTGGGGATGATTCGCGGGCTTGGTCTTTGGCATACTCTCCCGAGCTTGACATATAAGGCCCCTTATATTATATAAGGGTCATGACATTATCTCCTCGCCATAACCAGAACGCCAAACTGATTGGGCCGAATTTCATCGCTCTGCAGGTCCGGGACCTGGAGGCTTCCAAAGCCTTCTACGTTGAACGCATGGGGCTCAGGCCAATTCCGCAGAGTCCACCGGGTGCGGTGGTCTTCAACACCGAACCAGTGCCCTTCGGAATACGAAAGCCTCTTGTCGATCTGGACGCCACAAGTTTGCTCGGTTGGGGAGTGTCGCTCTGGATCGCCGCCACTGATGCAGACGTGCTGCATGCACAACTGAGCGAGGCAGCGGTTCCCATCGTTCTTCCCCTGGCAAATGGGCCGTTCGGCCGCTTCTTCGCCTTTCGTGATCCGGATGGTTACACCATCACGGTCAGCACGGCGCAGCCGAAGATCGCTCGGACGACCCTCGATCCCAAGGGCGGCTACCTGACATTCATCAACACGTTTACTGTAGAGCCCGACAATGCAGAACGGTTGCTACAGACGCTGAGAGATGCTACGGAAGAGATCTTCCGTCATCAACCGGGTTTTGTTTCAGCGAACCTCCACATAAGCCGCGATCTACGCAGAGTGGTGAATTATGGCCAATGGCGCTCCAAAGAGGACTACGTTGCGATGAGCAAGCAGCCTGAAATCCAAGCACATCTGAAGCGGGCGGCTGCGTTGGCGATCTCCTTCGATCCGGTTGACTATGATCTGCGTGATATTGTGCTGGCGAAGTAGCTGCGATGGCTAGGTTGCGGGTAAGCGACTTGATCTCGCTTGCTCAAATAGAAAACGGAACGCGAGCTGCGCAAAACCCCCAAGAGCTGGCGTCACTGCGGGTCGCTTGCTGGTACGGTGCGATCGTTCGTAGGAAATCGGACCCGCGTCGGAGGCGAGGGGCACCCGAAAGGACTCGAAGAGGGCTACTTCGTGAAACCTACGGTGTTTGTCAACGTAAAGAACGGCATGACAATCGCCAAAGAAGAGATTTTCGGCCCCGTGCTCTCCGTAATCACTTATGCATCGGAAGATGAAGCGGTTGAGATCGCCAACGACTCTGAATATGGCCTCCACGCGGCGGTCCTTGGCACCGACCTTCAGCGCGCACGTCGTATCGCATCTCAGATACGGTCAGGTCGCGTTGTGATCAATAACATGACGGATGATCCGCACGCACCGTGGGGCGGGTTCAAATACTCCGGCGTCGGCCGTGAGTATGGACGCTACGGGATCGAGGCGTTTCTCGAAACACGAGCCATTCTCGAGTAGTCGCTCGGTCAGTCAAGGGCAGCAAACAAGGAGACTACCCGTGAGCGAACACTCCGCAATCTCCCCGAGCGAAGCCGTTGACCGCCTCGCGATCCGGGAACTCGTTGAAGCTTACGCGCATTGCGCTGACGGGCGCGATGCGAACGGTCAGATGTCTCTTTTTACCCGAGACACACGCTTTGTGGTCTTCATGAACGCCAAAGATCTGAAGCCCTCGATGGAGTTGCACTCACGCGAGGCGCTCACTCCCGTCTTCGCAGACCTGAACAAGTACAACGCCACCACGCACTTCATCGGGCAAAGCACGATCTTCAATCTCACATCCGATCGGGCCACTGGGGAAGCTTACTGCTTGACGCATCACGTTACGGTGGACGGTGAAAAGCGGCGCTTGATGCTCGCCTCGCTGCGTTACCTGGACACGTTCGTCAAGCTGAACGGCGCACGGCTATTTTCCGAACGCCTGCTCTATGTCGACTGGATTGAGGAGCGCGCGATGTGACGACAACGTCTGACTTGATGTCTTCCGTGAGCGCTTTTGCAGTTCCTTGAGGCCGGGCATGAACGTTCCGGCGGCGAACCAAAAGCCCCTT
>Ga0209008_1000052_pt1 | contig 59609 bp, 45 predicted proteins | sample JacPin_JW_Ref_O3_FD_187963 | JGI IMG/M metagenome (GOLD analysis project Ga0209008, IMG submission 187963) | Forest soil microbial communities from Algoma, Ontario, Canada - Jack Pine, Ontario site 1_JW_Ref_O3 (SPAdes) (version 2) | ecosystem: Environmental > Terrestrial > Soil > Boreal... | reverse complement strand
CCGTCTTTGAAACGCTCACGAAGGAGTACGAACTAGCGAAAGTTGAAGAAGCCAAGGAAATTCCGACCGTGAAGGTTCTGGATCCGCCGAATCTTCCGGAACGCAAGTCGTTTCCTCCCCGGCTGATCATTATGTCGCTCGGCACGATTTTCGCCATGATCCTGGGAGTCGTCTGGGTCGTTGGGTCGGCTTCATGGAACGAAGTAGATCCGGGCGACCCGCGCAAGGCGTTTGCCACCGAAATCCTGCATAAGGTCAGCGCGCGCTATCCCTGGATGCCTTCAAACGGGTCTTCGCATGGCCGGTCAAATGGCGCAAACGGCTCAAATGGCGCAAACGGAAATGGATCGCAGTACGACTGAGTGACGCAGAACTGACGTAGTTTGTCTGTATCTAGTTGGAAAGAATAGGGATACATCGCATTTGCCCCTGTAGGTGAGGTGGCGAAGCTGTATCCGGACGACGACGGGATGACGAACCGATTCCCATGAAACTGTACACCGAAAACCCGCCCCTTGCGCTCCCAGCTGAGCATGAACCGCACTGGTATGCCGCTTATACCTGCGCCCGCCACGAGAAGCGAATCGCCGAGCAATTCGGGCAAAGATCGATCGAACAGTTTCTACCGCTCTATGAAACGGTTCATCGCTGGAAGGATCGTCGCGTGCGGGTGCAGCTGCCGATATTCCCGAGCTACATCTTCGTGCGTATCGCACTGACCCAGCAGTTGAGAGTGCTCCAGATTCCCGGTGTGGTGCGCCTGGTGAGCTTCAACGGAAAACCTCTGGCGCTGCCCGAGTGGGAGATTTCCACGCTTCAGCGGGGACTGTCATCGGGTCTGCGTGCCGAGCCGTATCCCTATCTCGCGACGGGCCGCCAGGTGCGCATCAAGGCCGGCCCTTTGTGCGGATTGACGGGCAGGATCGTGCGCCGGAAACAGAACTACCGCATCGTGATATCGGTTGATTCCATCAGCCGCTCGATCATCTGCGAAGTTTCACCCGAGGACGTCGAAGCGGTAGGGCCGACGCTCGCTCGTAGCGCTCATGCCGAGATGGCGCAGAATCGCGACCAGGTCGACCGGCGCCTGCCAGGAGAAGTCGTTGCCTGACGGTCTCAACACCGCGCAAGACTCCTTGGTCGGGCGATCGTCGCCGTGGGAAGCCCTTTGGTGGCTGCTATGGCTCACTCTGTTGCTGATTGTGGTTCCCTCGAGCCTGATCTTTCTTCCCGGAATTACGGTGCTGTCAATTTCCGTGATCGCCGTTTCCATGTGGATGATGCACCGCTTGGTGGGCCTATTTAATCTGTTCCAGGTCACGACACCTGTATTTTTTTACTACCTCTATTTCGTCACGATCCTGGTGCCCGGTTTTTTTATCTTCGCCGACGAGGTGACGCCTTCGCGCTGGCGATTTCTGTTTGGCATCGAGAGCATTCTCATCACCGTTCCGGTCGGCATTGCCATCGCCAATCTTGTGCTCGGATCCAGCAAGCGGAGTATCGCGCTTTACTTCCGGCGCCCCGTCGAGCCAGAAACACTTGGTTCCTCCTCAGTCACGCTGTTCGTCGTGGTTCTCGGTTTGGCGGCAGTATTCGTGCTGATCAACATATGGGAGACGCCGGTCATTCCGCTGTTCTATTTGATCCGCAACCCTGGGGAAACGATCGCGGCTGCCGTGTTGCGGGAAGATTCCTTCAAACTGCTCAATTCTCATCTCACCTATCTGTATTCCGTGTTACGCGGAACCATTTTCCCGTTTCTGATCATGTTGGCGTACGGCCGCAATCGGCGGCAGCCGCAATGGCAGTGGCGCTGGCTGTTCTGGATTTCACTTGGGCTCGGAGTCTTCTACGCTGCTCTCACGATCGAGAAATCCCCGGTCGCGGCGATCTTTGCGTTGCTGTTTCTTTTCTACTACCTCTTCCAGGGCGGGCGAGTGGGCCGCATGGCATCGATTGTGACGCCTATTCTGTTCTTTTGTTTTCCCCTGGCCGTCGTTCTGTTGGCCTACCACGGATCGGAGGGAGGGACACTGGCGGGCGCGATCTATGCTTTCGGCGTCCGGCTCTTCTACAGCCCCGCGCAGATTGTGTACGCGTACTTCGAGGTCTTTCCAGCCGTCATTCCATTCCAGCATGGCGCCAGCATCGCGAAGTTTGCCATGCTTTTTGGATGGAAGTCTGTCGACATCCCAAATTCGGTGGGCCTGTATATGAAGACCGTGTCCGACCTCGACACGATTACTGCAAATTCCTGCTTCATCGGAAATCTGAACGCGGACTTCGGCCTTCCGGGTGTGGTAACGGGCGGAATCGCAGCGGGGTTTGCGATGCAAGCAGTCAGTATCTATTTGTGCCGCTGCCCGAAGACGGCGGTCAACCTGGCGGCCCACGCGATTTGCATTTGGGCTCTCGGAATGCTCGTTACGACGCCACTGACTACTGCCTTGCTGTCGGGCGGCGTCACCTTCGCTTTGATCCTGGCCTGGATCTTCAACCGGTCGCCCAAACCGGCGTTGTATGACCGCGCGAACGCGACACCCGGGTTCGCAGGTGGCGTTTCCTGACCACCCGTTGTGTCCCAAGCGAGAAATGGAGAACATCATGAATTCTAGCGCACCAAGTGTTTCCGAAGCCGCGCCGCTCAAGCCTGCCCCCAAGAGCGCGGATTTCCCGTTCCTCGATTTGAAGGCCCAATTCGCCTCGATTCGCGAGGAAGTGGCAAGCGCCGTAGGCCGCGTCTTGGAAAGCCAGCAGCTCATCATGGGTCCTGAGGTGGCCGCATTTGAAAAGGAGATCGCAGAATTCGCGGAGTGCAAGTTCGCAGTAGGCTGTGCATCCGGCTCCGATGCGCTGCTGCTCGCACTGATGGCGTATGGAATCGGCCCCAGCGATGAAGTGATTACGACGCCGTTCACATTTGTGGCGACCGCAGGCTCAATCGCTCGCCTGGGCGCGCGGCCCGTCTTTGTAGATATCGATCCGACAACCTATAACCTCGATCCACAGAAGCTCGAGGCCGCCATCACGCCGCGGACGCGTGCAATCATTCCGGTTCACCTCTTCGGATTGCCGGCGGAAATGGATTTGATAACGGCGATCGCCCGACACTACGCTCTGCCGGTCATCGAAGATGCCGCGCAATCGATCGGAGCGCGGTATCGGAATCGGTCTGCCGGAAGCATCGGAAACGCCGGCTGCTTCAGTTTCTTTCCCTCGAAGAATCTCGGCGGTGCGGGCGACGGTGGAATGATCGTCTTAAGCGACCCTCAGATCGCAGATCGCCTAAAGCTACTGCGACAGCATGGCAGCCGCGAAAAGTACAGTTACGAAATCCTGGGTATGAATAGCCGGCTGGACTCCTTGCAGGCCGCGATTCTTCGCATCAAGTTGAAGCACCTTTCCGCGTGGACCACGGCGCGGCAGCGCAATGCCGAGCGGTACCGGGCACTGTTCACAGAATTTGGCTTGGGGGAGGCGGTCGGCCTGCCGCTCGTGCCGGAAGGCTCTGTCCACGTCTATAACCAATATGTCATTCGGACGAAGAGTCGAGACGGACTCCGATCGGCTCTTCGGCAGCACGGCATCCCGACCGAGATTTACTATCCGTCTCCTCTGCACCTTCAGCCCGCGTTCGCTGCCCTAGGCCATTCGCAGGGCGATTTTCCGGTGTCCGAAGCGGCTTGTGCGGAGGTCCTCGCCTTGCCGATCTATCCCGAACTTACCGAACGCCAACAGCGTCTGGTCGTCGAAGGCGTCGAGGCATTCCTGCACACGGCGGAACGCGCCGCAAGGAGCAACCATGCAGCTGACTAGCGAGCTTAGTAATCCGCAGCCACGCGTAGCAGTCGTCGGAGCGGGATATTGGGGGAAGAACCTCGTTCGTACGTTCCACGAATTGGGGGCGCTTCAGGCAGTATGCGATACGCAGCCGGATACTCTTGAAAATGCGCGGAAGAATTACGGTGTGCGAACAACGCAGGTCTTTGATGAGATCGTTCTGGACCCCTCGATTCAGGCGATTGTGATTGCCGCGCCGGCAGTACTGCATAGCGAACTTGCCAGGAAGGCGCTGCTGAACGGAAAGGACGTATTTGTCGAAAAACCCCTGGCCCTTCACGTCGCAGAAGCCCGCGAGCTGGTTGAGCTTGCGCACAATCGCAGGCGGATCCTCATGGTCGGCCACATCCTGGAGTTTCATCCGGCCATCACCGAACTGAAGCGATTGATCTCGAGCGGAGAGCTGGGCAAAATCCAATATGTTCATTCCTCACGCCTGAACCTCGGCAAACTGCGCACCGAAGAAAACATACTGTGGAGCTTTGCGCCGCACGACATCGCGACGACACTGTACCTGCTGGACGAGTTTCCCACGCACGTGGCGGCACATGGCGGAAGCTATTTGAACCCGCCGGTCGTCGATACTACCTTGACATCGTGCGAGTTCAAATCGGGCGTCAAAGCCCATATCTTTGTGAGCTGGCTGCACCCGTTCAAAGAGCAAAAGCTCACCATCGTTGCCGACAAAGTTATGGCGGTCTTCGATGACGTCGAACCCGTCCGGAAACTGACGCTCTATCCGCACCGGATCAATTGGGTCGACCGGCTACCCGTCGCTCACAAGGAGGACGGCCGAGTCGTGCCCATTCCCTCGACCGAGCCTCTGCGCCTGGAATGCGAGCACTTCCTTGACTGTGTGAAGACCCGCAGGGCTGCCCGAACCGACGGCGAAAGTGCCGTGCGGGTCCTGCAGATCATCGAAGCGTGCGAGCGCTCACTCAGCGCCAGGGGAACGCCTGTTCCTCTGGACCGTGCCACGGATGATCACTATGTTCACCCGACCGCGGTCGTCGACCAGCCGTGCCAGATCGGATCGGGAACCAAGATCTGGCATTTTTCCCACGTGATGGCGGGCGCGCGATTGGGAAAGAACTGCAATCTCGGCCAGAATGTTCTGATTTCTCCCGACGTCAAGATCGGGAATAACGTCAAGATTCAAAACAACGTTTCTGTTTACACAGGAGTCGAGCTCGAGGATGACGTATTTTGCGGCCCGTCGATGGTTTTCACCAACGTCAACAATCCCCGCAGTTTCATTGTTCGCAAGAACGAGTACAAGAAGACGCTCGTGAAACGAGGTGCCTCGCTTGGCGCAAATTCCACCGTTGTCTGCGGCAAGACCGTCGGGGAATTTGCGTTCGTTGCGGCTGGAGGAGTCGTGACGACTGACGTGCCTGCTTATGCGCTCGTCGCAGGCGTCCCTGCGCGCCAGATCGGATGGGTCTGCTACTGCGGAATCCGCTTGCCCGACGTCCCCGATCCGATCTGCACTGCGTGCGGCAAGCAATACGAGATTCGCGAAGGCAAATGCAATGAGGCCCGGGCAAACGCCGTCCCGGCGGCGCAGGCGTCCGCCGCCGTGGTCTGATTTTGTGCCGAACCCTGGATGGTTCCTGTTGTGATGCCGAATCAAATCGAATTCGCCCAACTGGAAGCCCCGGTGGGGGCTTCTGTTCGCAGGCGGTCGTGGCGCGATGTGTCCCGGCTCGCAGTTCATCCGCTGTTGCGGAATGTCGGGCTGACGGGTTTCGCGAGCCTGATTACATCCCTCGCGGCGGTCGCGGTGATTTCGCTCATTGGAAGAACCGCGGGCCCCGTTTTGCTCGGAGAGTATCTGCTGGTTCGCCGGATGGCTTCCTGGCTTCAGGCCGTAGTCGTACTGCCGTCCGGCATCGCTCTTCCAAGATATGTGGCTGCCAGCGTGGATGACTCCGCTGCACGTCAAACCTATTTTCTGGGGGCTGTGGTGACGTCCTGCGGCCTTGCGATGCTGCTCACAGCCATACTTGTGCTTTGGAAGGTCCCCGTGGGGCGACTGATTTTTGGCAGTGCTGAGCTTGCGCCCCTGACGCTTCCTCTGGGTCTGCTGCTGTTGGGTCTGGCGGCCCACGGAGCCGCTTTTGGTTTCTATCAGGGAACTTTGTCGATGGGCCGCGCTTGCACCATGCAAGTGTTTAATCTCGCAGTTTTCCCGGTGCTTGTGGTCGTGTTGCTGGCCCGTGAGCGCTCGATTTCTCTGATTATAGGTGCAACGGGCATTGCGATGACCGTCTGTGCGCTCATCTTCTCGATTCCCATTCTCGGCAAGATGGAATGGGCGCACGTGGCTCCGCGGGCACTGAAGCATGTCGCGGAACTTCTCTGGTTCGGCCTGAGCCGCGCTTGGGGCGATTTTGGACTGCAGGCGTTGCTGGGTCTGCCGGCCGTCATCGCGGCACATTATGTGCCGATGCGCTCTGTGGGTTACCTGCTTTTGGGAGGCAGCCTGCTGACAGTGGTTTCGGCTGCTACTTTGCCCTTGGGAATCATTCTTTTGTCACACGTCACGCGCGCTCTCGCTCAACGGCGGGCCTCTGACCTCAGGGGCCCGCTTACCCATTTCGTCGACGCACTGATTGAGTCGTCATTTTTCGTTTCCCTTCAGATGCTCGTCTTTGCAGACGTCATCATTCGAATCTGGGTAGGGCCCGATTTCGCGCCTGGCACAGGAATTGTGCGCCTGCTCATTCTCGCGGTTCCTTTCTACTTTGTGTACGGAGGACTAAGAAGCGTTGTCGACGCGGCCGCAGTGAAGGCGCATAACACCAGAAATATTCTGATCTCACTGGCAGTGTTCCTTGCGGCCGTTGCGGCAATCCGAATCGGCCCCTTTCATGACAAGCTGCTTGAAGGACTGGCTGTTTCAGCCGTTTTTGCGATGGCGGTCCTTTGCGGGCTGACACTGAGGACGATGAAGGAATTGATCGAGCTTCGAGTGAGTTGGAGTCAGTTTCTGATGAGCGCGGGATTTGCGGGCATTCTCGGAGCCGCAAGTTTTCTGCTCCACGATGTTTTCCACTTCCAGCCCAGCCTTGCGATCCTGACCCTTTATGAATTGGCCGTCTCGGGCGCGTATTTCATCGCACTGTGGTTGTTCGGCTCGCCTTGGCTTCGTTTCTCGTTGCAGGCGTTGATCTCAGTTGAATCTTCCCGCCCTCAGCCGGCCCAGTAACGGAATTCATTTAGCTGCTCGCATCGACAAAATACAATGTGCGGAATCGTTGGAGTCGTCGGAGCTGCAGGACGGGTCCCAAGGAGTCAATTCCTTGAAATGCGGGACAGTATCTCGCATCGCGGGCCGGACGACGCGGGCTTCTGGCAGGCGCCAGGCGGGAATGCAATGCTGGGCAGCCGCCGGCTTGCGATTCTTGACCTGTCGCCCAGCGGGCATCAACCCATGGTCGACGAAAAAAGCGGGTTGGTGATCGCGTTTAATGGTGAGATCTACAACTACGTCGAACTTGCCTCGCAACTCTCGAGCTCAGGCTGCCGATTCCAGTCCCGCACGGACACGGAAGTTCTTCTGAAAAGTTACGAGAAATGGGGCCAGGAGTGTCTTGCACGTCTCAACGGAATGTTTGCATTCGCCATCTGGGACGAGCATCGTCAAACCTTGTTTGCGGCGCGCGATCGTTTCGGGGAAAAGCCGTTTTACTTTTATCAGGACGCGAATCGAGATTTGCTGGCATTCGGCTCAGAAATCAAGGCGTTGGTCGCGGGACGAATGTTCGATGCGCGCCCGGATCCTGGGGCGGTCTGCAGTTTCCTGGCGAGTGAGGGAATTGATGCCGGTCGGGAAACGATCGTCGAAAACGTTTTTGCTCTCCCTCCGGCGCACGCGCTTGAGTTTTCCTGGCGAGACCGTTCTCTGAAAATCTGGCGCTACTGGGACCTGGACGGCGAACGAATAATCCGTTTTTCCGACGACGAGCAATACGCCGAGCGGTTTTATGAGCTGCTGTCTGACTCCGTCAGGCTGCGGCTGCGCTCGGACGTTCCCGTAGGTTCAAGCCTTTCCGGGGGTCTTGATTCCTCGACAATCGTGGGTCTGGTCGCGAAAACGAGACCTTCAGCGGGCCAGGAAACCTTCTCCGCGCGATTCGCGGAGCCACCGTTTGATGAGGGGCCGCACATCGAGCGCATGGCCGCCTGGAGCGGCGTGCGAAACCACTCCGTCTATCCGGACCCCAGGAATCTTCCTGAAGAGATTGAACCGCTGACCTGGCAGCAGGATGCACCCTTTCATAGTTCCAGCATCTACGCGCAGTGGTGCGTGATGCGCCTCGCAGGCGATCGCGGCGTAACGGTTCTGCTCGATGGCCAGGGTGCCGATGAAATACTCGCGGGCTACCACAGCTACTTCAGCAGTTGCCTTGCGGAATTGCTCGGGCGCTACCGGGTTTTCGCAGCCGCTGGCGCGCTGCGGCGTTATACCGCAGCCCACGGCCCAGGTCATTTGCCGTTGATTTGCGCGGGTCTGTTGCCAGCTGTCCTGCGCTCCTCGGTGAAAGCGTGGCGCAGGCCGCGTGCGATCCATAAGGATTTCCAGCGCACCTGGAGCCGCCCTCGGGTCGACGGAAAGAAAAAGTTCAAACACCCATTGCACCAGTTGCTGTACGAAACGCTTACTGAAACCAGCTTGCCCGCGCTGCTGCGCTATGCAGATCGCAACTCGATGGCATTTTCGCGCGAGGTGCGTCTCCCGTTTATGGATCACCGGTTGGTCGAATATCTGTTTGCCATTCCGGCCGATCAGAAAATCGACGGGTCTACGACAAAGATCGTATTGCGGAACGCCACGCGGGGAATACTTCCGGAGGAGATTCGCAACCGCAAAGACAAAATCGGATTCGCCCCCCCTGAAAGTGTCTGGCTCCTGGGTCCACTGCGCGAATGGGCCGGGGCGGTAATTTCGTCGAGCCAGTTCAGGCAGCGGGAGTGGGTTGACGCTCGTGCGATCGATCGCGTATGGACCAGGTTCAAAAGCGGAGAAGCTGCGCTGCACACGATCATCTGGCGCTGGCTGTCGCTGGAAATATGGGCGAGGACGTGTCTTGCGCCCAGGCCCGCCAAAATACGGACCCGCGTTCCCACCGAGCTGGAAGCTCCGAGGTCGGTGTACGCCCAGTGAGCGTGGCCGCACAACGAACCGGTGCGCAATCGCAGGTGACTCGCCGAAGCGAGCCCAAGAAAGGCGCTCGCAAGATTGTGCATCTTACGTCGGTTCATCCGGCGTTTGATGTTCGAATCTTTCACAAGGAGTGCAAGTCGATTGCTCGCGCTGGCTACGACGTCACGCTGATCGCCGCCCACGACCGCGACGAAACAGTTGATGGAGTCCGGATGAAAGCGATGGCGCCGCCCTCGGGCCGCATCTCCAGAATGTTGCGCACGACCTGGGCTATCTGTCGTCAAGCAATTCGCGAAGACGCTGACCTATACCATTTCCACGACCCCGAGCTCATCCCTGTCGCTCTTGTTATGCGTATTCGCGGAAAGCGAGTCGTATACGACGTGCATGAGGATGTTCCGGCCGACATCTTGTCCAAGCAATACATTCCACGCCGTTTTCGGCGCCCCATCGCCTGGCTCGCGGGCCTGGTTGAAATGAAATCGTCGCGCTACTTCTCCGCCGTCGTCGCGGCGACAAATCCGATCAGCCGTCGCTTTCGATTCCGGACAGCCAGTACCGTTGTGGTCAGCAATTATCCGGTGCTCGACCAGGAACGGGACGATCGCCAAGAGTCGTGGTCTCGCCGCAGTGGCTCGTCGGTTGTCTATGCGGGGCTTCTTTCCGAAGATCGCTGCATTCGTGAGATTGTCGAGGCGATGAGGCTGCTTCCGCCGAGTCTCGGTGCGACGTTGAACCTGGCGGGGAGTTTTTCACCGCCTACCTATGCTCGGGAAGTGACGGCATCGCAGGGATGGCAGAAGGTCAACTCTCTGGGTGTCGTTGGCCGGGCCGATCTGTCGCTCCTGTTGAACGGGGCGCGCGCGGGACTGTGCATCTATCGCCCGGATCCGAACTGTGTTGAGGCGGCTCCCAACAAGCTATTTGAGTACATGCAAGCCGGGATTCCGGTGATCGCTTCCGATTTCCCGGGTTTTCACGCGATTGTCAACGGTGTGGGGTGCGGGCTCCTGGTGAATCCGCTTGATTCAAGAAGCATCGCGCGTGCGATTGAGTACGTTCTTACCCATCCCGAAGAAGCCGAACAAATGGGCCGGCGGGGACGTGAGGCCGTCAACCGAACGTTCAACTGGGCGAGCGAAGAAGATAAGTTGCTCGCGCTTTACGCCGGACTGCTTGATTCGACATCCGCAGCTTAGGCTTTCGTTGCATCTGTCAGCTTCGACCAGATTCCGTCCTAAGGATTCCCGGAACCTCAAATGAACATTGCTACGGTTGTCGGTGCCCGACCTCAATTTGTGAAGGCCGCAATGGTGTCGCTCGCCCTGCGCGCCTGCGGCATCAGGGAATCCCTGATTCACACCGGGCAGCACTATGACGAAACGATGTCCGACATCTTCTTTCATCACCTCGATATCGCTTCGCCAAGCATTAACCTGGGCATTGGATCGGGTACTCACGGTTTGCAGACCGGGCGGATGCTCGAGCAGATCGAGTCTGTTCTCCTCGCCAATCGCCCGGCGATGCTAGTCGTCTACGGCGACACCAATTCAACCCTTGCCGCTGCACTCGGTGCGGTGAAGCTTGGGATACCGATCGCACATGTGGAAGCCGGTCTGCGGTCCTACGACAAACGCATGCCGGAAGAAATTAATCGGGTGCTTGTGGATCACGCCTCGGACCTGCATTTCGCTCCTACCAAGAGCGCGTCTGACAATCTTCTCCGGGAAGGCATTCCGAAATCGGGAATTCACGTGGTCGGGGACGTTATGTACGACGCTGCCCTCTACTATGGCGCCAAGGCCGAAGTGGAAAGCCGTATCTTGACCGACCTTAATTTACGGCGAGGCGCCTTCGTACTTGCTACCGTGCATCGCGCTGAAAATACCGACGATGACGAGCGGCTCGCTTCTGTGTTCTTCGGATTGATGCCGCTCGCCGAACAAGTTCCCGTGGTCGTGCCGCTTCATCCCCGAACCAAGGCGGCTCTGTCTAGGAAGGGATGGCTCGCCGAGGTCGCGAAAACGATTCGCGTGATCGAGCCAGTCGGATACCTGGACATGATGATGCTTGAGAAAAACGCCAGGGTGATCGTGACGGATTCAGGCGGTGTCCAGAAAGAGGCGTTTTTCTATGAGGTTCCGTGCGTGACGCTTCGCGACCGCACCGAGTGGACAGAACTCGTAGAACTCGGCTGGAACAAGATTGCGCCGCCCACGAGCGCAACCCGCGTCTCAGAGGCCGTCCGCGGCGCACTCGAGTGGACGCCGGTTCCATGCCAGAACCCATTTGGCGACGGTCAGAGCGCGCAACGCATCGCGTCGGTCATTCAAGAGTCGGTCGCAATGAGCAGTCCTCCGGCCCTGGTTTCAGCCGAGCGGTAGCTGTCGTGATGGATTTCAATAGCTGAGTCGCAGCCATTCGCTTAGGAGCGTAATTTTTCGATATGTGCGGAATCGCAGGCATATTTTCGCCGTCAGGATTTGATCCCCAGGTCCTGATTTCCATGACCGACACGGTCAAACATCGCGGGCCGGATGGATCCGGACTGGTCTATTTCGATCTGCGCGCAGACGGTCGAGGAGAATGCTTTCACGACAGGAACGCTGCCCCGGTCTTTGAGAACCCCGGCCTTGGATTTGGCGCTCGGCGGCTGGCCATTCTCGACCTCTCGGATTTGGGCAACCAGCCCATGCAAATTGAAGATGGAGATCTGTGGATCACCTATAACGGCGAAATCTATAACTATCTCGAGGTTCGCAAGGAGCTGGAATCGATCGGCCACCAGTTCCGGACCGGCACGGACACCGAGGTGATCCTGCGAGCCTATCGCGAGTGGGGCTCTTCGTGCGTCGATCGGTTGAGCGGCATGTGGGGCCTTGCGATCTACGATCGCCGCAGGCGAACATTATTTTGCTCCCGCGACCGCTTCGGCATAAAGCCCTTCTATTATTTTGCAAGCCCGTCTCTGCTTTTATTCGCATCCGAGATCAAACAGATTTTGGAACATCCCGGCGTTCATCGGGCCATCAACGAAGTCATCGCGTTTCAATACCTGGAACAGGGCGTCCAGGATCATTCCTCGGAGACATTCTTCGCCGGCATTCGCCAATTGCCAGGCGGGCACTCCCTGCACCTGGATTTATCCAAGCCCGTGGTTTCGATGCATGTGGAAAAGTATTGGGAACTGCCGCTCCGGGAGGATTCCGGAGAACCAGAGAAACAGTGCGTTGAGAGATTTGCGGAGTTGTTCCGCAGAGCGATACACCAACATTTGCGCAGCGACGTACCAGTGGGTTCCTGTCTCAGCGGCGGACTGGATTCCTCCTCCATCGTCGCCGAGGCTTCTTCGGCCGCCCCAGGGTCACAGCTTCACTCCTTTTCCTCGTGTTTTGAGCAGCCCGCGCTCGACGAACGGCCGTTCATTCGCGAGGTAGCGAGCTCTGCAGGGCTGGCTTCCCACTTGATATTCCCCCAGGCGACAGGCTTCTGGAGGGACCTGAACTGCATGATCTGGCATCAGGACGAACCTGTCGGAGGATCAAGCGTATACGCGCAGTGGTGCGTCATGAGGGCCGCGCGGTTCGCTCGCATTCCCGTGTTGCTCGATGGTCAGGGAGGCGACGAGATACTTTGCGGTTACCGCAAATTCTACGTGTTTTATCTTTGGCACTTGCTGAAGCGCGCAAACCCGCGCGCAGTTCCAGAGAGCGTGTCCTGGATGTTCGGCACCGGCCTACGCAACTGGAACTGGAGCCATGCAACGAGATACCTCTCTCACTCGCGCACACCCAAGCACTCCGTTATTTCCAGGGTGTGCTCGCCGGACTTCGTGGGTCTCAGCGAACAGATTCCGAGCGTCGCAATTGGACCCGGAGACAGTCTTCGGCAGCGCCAGAAGGATGACCTCATGCATTACAGTTTGCCCGCTCTGCTCCATTACGAGGATCGAAGTTCGATGGCGCATTCGGTTGAGTCCCGCGTTCCGATGCTGGACCACGAGCTCGCGACGTTTGCCGTCAACTGCCGCCCGGAATTGAAACTCCGGAACGGCTGGACGAAATGGATTTTGCGGGAAGCGCTGAAGGGAACCCTGCCAGAGCGCGTGCGCACGCGCAGGACGAAGCTCGGTTTCGAAACGCCGCAGCGGAGCTGGCTGTCAGAAGACGCGTGCGGAACGATTCGCTCGCTGTTCGAGCACAAGGACTGCCGGACGAGCCGGATTCTTTCCGCAATCAAAGTTCGAAACGAGTTTGAGAATTTCTTTGCCGGCAAGCCGGGCTCTCTGACCGACATCGCATTATTTCGAGTCCTCAATCTGGAGTTGTGGTCTCAAATCTTCGCGGTTTCCTAGCTTTGGCGAAAGCACAAACCGTCCATGCAATCCGAACTTCATTCCGAGCAGCGCAGGCTCAATATCTGGTGGTTCTCGCAGTACGCGTCCACGCCGGACCAGCAGTTCACTGCTCAGTTTGATCTCGCCAAGCGTCTGGTGGAGCGTGGGCATCAAGTCACCTTCTTCGCTGCGGGGTTCAGTCACTACAAATTCCAGGAAATTCGCTTGCAGCCCGGCGAGCCATGGCGCGCGGAGGTATGTGATGGCGTGCGCTTTGTCTGGATTCGCACCCCGCCGTATACCCGAAACAGCTGGAGGCGCGCCCTCAACATCTGCGCATACTCCTGGCGGGCCTTCCTGCTCGCGCGAAGTTGGAGGGAAATGCCGGACCTGGTGATTGGCACAACCTTTCACCCCCTGGCGTCGCTTGCGGCATGCGCGGTCTCCGCCAGCAAGCGGCGTCCGTTCGTCTTTGAAGTGAAGGACCTCTGGCCGCTCACGGCGGTCCAGTTCGGTCGGATTGCTCCGAGAAGTCCCATCGCGCTTGCGCTCGGCCACCTCGAAAGGTTCTTGGCCCGCAAGGCCAGCAGGATCATGACAACGCTGCCGGGCGCCGCCGAATACTACGCCCGACTCGGGATTTCGACGGAAACGGTCGTGTGGGTCCCGAATGGCTTGGAATTGTCGCGTTACGCCGCCCTGTCGCCGTATTCCGGCGAGATCGGTAGCCCCTGCACGCTTCTGTACGCAGGCGGCCTGGTCTCCGCAAATGCTCTGGACACGATCTTGCAAGCGGCCGAGATCGAAATGGAACGCGGATCGGATGTCCGTTTCGTTTTCGTAGGCGGAGGACAGGACAAGCCCCGTCTGATGGCGTTGGCGCACCAATTGAAACTGCACAACGTGGAATTTCGCGACGCAGTTCCAAAATCTGAGCTGCATCGCGTGATCGAAAAGGCTGATGCGCTCCTACTCAGCATGAGGAATCTGCCCGAACTCTATCGGTATGGAATGAGTTTCAACAAACTCTGCGACTACGCCGCGTCGGGCAGACCCATCATCTTTGCCGGCAATCCCAGCCACAATCTCGTCCAGGAGTTCCAGTGCGGCATTGTGATTCCCGCTGAAGATCCTCGCGCGCTTTCGGCGGCGGTCGAGCGGTTTCTACAGATGGCACCTGCACAGCGGGCACAGATGGGACTCAACGGGATTCGTTGCGCTGCGGAGCGGTTTGAAATGGGCATGCTCTCCCAACGGCTGGAAGCAATGCTGCTATCTGTCGCCGAAGAAGCAAGTGACTCACACGGCCCGGAACGGCCGCGACTGGTTGCGGGAACACGAAAGGCATCTTCGGCGGAAAACGAGCCGCTGACAGGGGCGAACTGGAAGTCGCCTGACCCTGGTGCGTCGGTGAACTTTGGCGGCAGGAGAGTATAAATGACTGAAAGCTATCGTATTGGCTCGGAAGCGATCGCCGGTCCCTATCTTGAAGACGAAGTTGTCTGCCCGCGCAACCCAATTGTCCAGGCCCTGAAACCGGTCCTGACCTCATCGCGCGCGATTCTTCCCGATGCGATCTATGAGCCGTTGTACGACATGTTGTTTGCCTCGTACAAAAACGCACTGCGGATTTCCTATCTCCGTCACGTCGCCGCCAGGTGGCTTGCGGGAGACCGTGCTGGCCTTTTCAGGGCGCAGTCCGTGCATAAGGTAATGCCCTATTCTCTGGTCGGCGCATCCGGCCTGGAAGCGACATTTGACTCCGCAACCGAGCTCGTCAAGAACCAGATCCCTGGGGATTTCGTGGAATGCGGAGTCGCTCGAGGCGGTTGCGCGGCCTTGATGGCAACCGTTGCGACCCAGGACTTGCCCGTGCGAAAAATGTGGCTGTTTGATTCTTTCGAAGGTCTTCCCGCTCCGACCAGCGAAGACTACAGCCAGAACCAGGAATCCACGGGAAAACATGTTCGGCCACTGGTTCGCGGGTCGTGCCTGGGAACCAAAGAACAGGTCGAAGTGCTGCTGTTTTCCAGATTCGGATTTGCGCGGGATTCAATCTCCCTGGTTCCGGGCTGGTTTCAGAACACCCTGCCGGTCTGGAAACAGCGAATCAGTAAGATCGCGCTTCTGCGGATCGACGGCGACTGGTATGAGTCGACCATGTGCTGCCTGGATAATCTCTACGACAGTGTGTCCCCGGGCGGCGCCGTCATCATCGACGATTATGGCGTTTGTTTCGGCTGCAAAAAGGCCGTTCACGAGTTTTTCTCCAAGCGCGACATCCATCCGCGGCTAATTCCTGACAATCGCGGCGGCGTTCGATTCTCAAAGAGTTCTTAGTCGTCGTCTCGAACCGAACTCATGAAACGTGTGGAAGAATTTACGAAGCGCATGGTCGACGTTCTGGCGTCTTTTGCGGGTTTGGTGCTGCTCTCGCCAGTGTTGCTCGTCCTTTCCATTCTGATTCGGCTGGATTCAAAGGGCCCCGCCTTCTACAAAAGCCTACGTATCGGCCAGCACGGGAATCCGTTTCCCATGTGGAAATTCCGGACCATGCAGGTCAATTCGGAATCGCAGGGACTCACAACCGGAAAGGATGATCCGCGGATAACCCGCCTGGGGAAGGTTCTGCGGAAGTACAAAATCGACGAGCTGCCGCAGTTGTTCAACGTCCTGAAGGGCGACATGAGCCTGGTTGGCCCGCGCCCTGATTTCGAGGAGCACACCTCGGCATATCGCGGAGATGAAAAACTGATCCTGACGGTCCGGCCCGGAATCACCGACTACGCTTCACTCCATTTTCACAATCTAAGCGAGGTTGTGGGCTCAAAGGATCCTCATCGCGTGTACCTCGACGTGGTCCGAGAAGAAAAAAACCGCCTTCGCGTGGCCTATGTGAAGCGCCGCTCGCTCGGCGAGGATATGCGAATTCTATTTCGGACACTGGTGCGCGTGGTCGTGAGGCACTAATGGAATACCGGCTACTCGGTGAAACACAACTTTCGATTTCGCGAATCGGCTTCGGCTGTGGGCCGGCGAGCGGATACGACTACGGCCCGGTGGATACAACTGAATGGAGTGCCGCGGTTCGTCTCGCTGTTGACCGCGGCGTCAATTTCTTCGATGTTGCCGACGTATACGGTTTTGGCCGGGCGGAGGAATTACTCGCGCAGGCTTTGGGCGAAAAACGGCGTGATGTGGTAATCGCGACCAAGTGTGGACTCGCCTGGGACGCCGCCGGACAGGTGCGCCGGGACCTGAGCCGCCAGAGTGTGGTACGCGCCGTAGAGGGAAGCCTGCGGAGGTTGCAGCTGGACTCCATTCCGCTCTATCAGATCCATTGGCCGGATCCCGCGGTCCCGATCGAGGACGCCCTGGAAACGCTCGCGCGGTGCCGAGATGCCGGAAAGATTCAGTTTCTCGGCGTCGGGAATTTGTCGCTCGATATGTTAAGGCGCGCGCATTCGGTTCGCCGGTTTGAGTCGCAGCAGATAGCCTTCAATCTGCTGTCACGCGAACCCGAACGGGAGATTTTTTCATGGTGCCAGTCGGCCAATGTCAGCAACATCGCGCACAGCGGACTAGCCCGCGGATTTCTCGCCGGACGCCGCTACGCCGGAACTGAGCTCCACACAACCGACACGCGCCGGAACAGCCCGTATTTCTCGCAGCGCGGCCACGCTGAAAAGACGGAGCTTTTGGTCGCGATCAGAAAAATTAGTCTGGCAACAACGAAGCCGCTTTCAAGCGTAGCGATCCGCTGGATCCTCGATCATTCGCAGGTTGCTTCCGTGCTGGTGGGAGTCAAGGATTGCCAGCAAGTGGAAGAAAACCTGGAAGGGGCCGATTGGCGCCTTACCCGTGAAGCGCATGACCTGCTTTCTCGATTGTCCGCGGCGTGTCCGGATGGCCTTGCGGGCATTCCCGCTCACGGGCGTTCAACCCTAGCCGCAGCCCTACAGTAATCCAAAGTCTCGATCGGACGAAAATATGGAAGGCATAATCCAGAATCCACATTCATCGGTTGCCTTTGCAAATCGCATCCGGCGCCGCGTGCTGGAAATGATCTGCCGCGCGAAAAGCTCCCACATCGGATCGGTGTTTTCGGTCGTGGATGTCCTCGCCGTGCTGTACGACCAGATTTTGCGCGTCGACCCGGTCCGCCCGGACTGGCGCGATCGCGATCGCTTTATTTTGAGCAAGGGACACGCCTGCGCGGGTCTTTATGCTGCGTTGGCAGAGCGCGGATTCTTCCCCGCATCCTGGCTCGAGGAGTTCTTTGCCGATGGAGGCCGACTGGCGGGGCACGCCACTCATTGGGGAGTTCCTGGCGTCGAAGTCTCCAGTGGATCACTGGGGCATGGGTTGTCTCTGGGTTGCGGAATGGCTGTTGCGGGCAAGCACGACGGTCTTGGCTATCGCGTGTTCGTGTTGCTGAGCGACGGCGAGTGCGATGAAGGGTCCACTTGGGAGGCTGCGCTGTTTGCTCCGCACCACGGGTTGGACAATCTGGTCGCCATTGTTGACTACAACAAAATCCAGAGCTTCGGCAGGGTTGCAGACGTTCTGAATCTGGATCCTTTCGCCGCGAAATGGGAATCGTTTGGTTGGAGTGTCTGTGAAATCGACGGCCACGATCATGCGCAAATCGCGAATTCCTTACGCGGGATTCCGCGCTCGAGCGGCAGGCCGACCTGCATCGTCGCACACACCGTAAAAGGCAAGGGCGTCAGCTTCATGGAAGACAAGGTTTTGTGGCACTACCGCTGCCCCGATGCCGAAGAGCGGCGGCTCGCTTTCGCCGAACTGGAGGGCAAATAGGTGCGAGGCGCATTCTTTCGCGGGTTGATGGATCTGGCGGCCCAGGACGATCGTGTCTATTTGCTGGTCGGCGATCTTGGGTTCGGAGTGGTCGAGCCGTTCATGCGGAAATTCCCCGAACGTTTTCTGAATGTCGGCGTCGCCGAGCAGAACATGACCGGCGTCGCCGCTGGTCTTGCCCTCACCGGGAAGATCGTATTCACATACTCGATCGCGAACTTCCCAATCCTCCGGTGCCTGGAGCAAATACGAAACGACGTCTGCTACCACCGGGCGAACGTAAAGATCGTATCGATCGGCGGCGGATTCTCCTACGGCGCGCTCGGCATGAGTCATCATGCGACTGAGGACCTTGCAATTCTTCGTGCATTGCCGGAACTGACCGTTATTGCGCCGGGCGATCCCGTCGAAGCGGAAGCGGCGACTCATGCCGCAGCGTCGCACGACGGCCCGTGTTACCTCCGACTCGGGCGCGCGGGCGAGCCCATGGTCCACGAATCCAAGGTCGAGTTTCAAATCGGCAGGGCGATTCGCGTCCGTCAGGGCGACGCGCTCACCCTGATATCTACCGGAGCGATGTTGCGGACCGCGGTCGACGTTGCCGATCGGTTGGCCGAGAAGGGCACCCCGGTGCGGGTCCTGAGCATGCATACCATCAAGCCGCTGGACACCGATGCCGTGCTGGCTGCTGCTGTTGAAACCAGGGCGATTGTGACGATCGAGGAACACAGCGTTGCCGGCGGTTTGGGCGGAGCAGTTGCGGAGTGTCTTGCGGAATCCGGGGAATTGCGAGTGCCGTTCAAGCGTCTGGGGATTCCAACGTCATTTTCCGCTCCTCCAGGAACGCAGGAATATCTGCGCGAGCAATGCGGCCTGTCAGTGAAGTCGATTCTTGGGTCGCTCGAGCCGCTTCTGGAGTCCGTGCATGCGTCAGGGTTTCTGATCCGGCCGGTCGTGACAACCTGACGTAGCCTGCTGCACCAAGGGCCGTTCGCCCGCCCAGTCTTGAGCTGGGACGGGTTTTTGATTACCTCCAGGGTTTAGTCGCCTCTCATTTACGGTCCGTGACCTGCAATTCCTAACAATCAAAGGGAGACTCGCAGATGTCCGAAAAACTGTTTACGAAAACGAACCAAATCATTCTGGACGCTGTCATCGTAGGCGTGTCTTTTGTGGTCGCCTATCAGATTCGATACGCCGGATCCTTGCCGTCGTATCAGGCGTCGCAGTGCTGGATACTGCTGCTTCCCGTCGTCGCCGCGCGCCTGTTGTCGTTCTTCGCGTTCGGTGTGGAACGAATACCTTGGCGCCACTTCAGCATGAGTGACGTTTTCCGGTTCGGCCAAGCGCAGCTCGCCGTGTCGGTAATCTTTCTCGCGCTGAGGTACGCCCCGTCGTCCCATCTGGCTGTTGTTAGGATTCCCACCAGCGTCATCGCGGTTGAGTTCCTGCTCTCTCTTTCCGGCTGCCTGTCTGTTCGCATGCTTCGCCGGCACTTGCATGAGCGTCAGTTGAGCGGTCACGGGAATGCCGAAAAGCAGCAGCGGCGGGTGTTGTTGATCGGCGCAGGCGTCGCAGGAGCGCGCGTCGCAAAGGAAATGATGTCGAATCGGTCGGTTCGCATCGTCGGCTTTCTCGATGAGGATCCACAGAACATCGGCTGCGTCATCGCGGGCGTAAAGGTTCTCGGTACTCCCGGGATGCTCGCGCAGCTCGCCAAACAACGAATGATGGATGAGGTCCTCATATGCACTCCCCCGGAGTCGCGTTCCTCGTTTAGCCGGTTTGCGGCTATGCTCGAAAACCTTCCGATCACGAGCAAATTCATGCCTACCATCGATGAGATCATCGAAAACGATGACAGTTTGCGTCTCTCGCTCGTCTCGGGAAACGGCAATAGCAAAGGAAACGGCAATGGTAATGGAAACGGGCATCGAGCCAAAGGCACGTCACAAACTGAGAACATTCAGCCCGCGCGATCTGAAATCAGAAACAAACGCATCCTGATTACCGGAGGCGCGGGTTTCATCGGGTCGAATCTGGCGGAACGTTTTTCCCGCGACAATGAAGTCACGCTGCTTGACCGGACGTTCTCTGCCCAGCCAGTCCATTTCACGTCGCTGGTGTCCAACCGCAATGTGAAACTGGTGGAAGCAGACATTCTGGAATCGAAGGAATTGGATTCGATCACCCGGAACGCTCAGATCGTAATTCACGCAGCGGCGATCGTCGGAGTCGGACGCGTGTGCCACCACCCGCGCGAGACGCTGGAAACGAATTTTTCGGGGACCTCCAGAATCCTGAAGTCACTGGAGAACAACTCGCGTCTGGAGCGCTTCGTCTACTTTTCGACCAGCGAAGTCTTCGGCGTGAACTCCTTCCGGGTCCAGGAGGACGCTCCCTCGCTGGTCGGGCCTGCAGCCGAGGCTCGTTGGAGCTATGCGATCGCCAAGCTTGCCGGCGAACATCTCGTGCAGGCCTATTACCGGCAATGCGGCATGCCCGTCGTTACTGTGCGGCCGTTTAATGTGTTTGGTCCGCGCCGGCTCGGCGCTCATGCCATGAAGAGCTTCATCTTGAGCGCTCTTACCGGCAACCCGATTGAGGTTCATGGTGACGGCTCGCAGATACGGTCCTGGTGCTACATTTCGGATTTCTGCGACGCGATGGTCGAGATGATTGCGCGCCCGGCGGCCGTCGGACAGGATTTCAATATCGGAAATCCCGCGAATACGGTCACCATTCTTCAGCTCGCACAGCAGATCCTGCAGATAACCAACAGCAGGGTACCGATCAAATTCTGCGATCATCCTTTTCCGGATATCGAAATCCGCGTGCCGTCGCTCACCAAGGCGCATGCCATTCTGGATTACAAGCCCGTGTATGACCTTGCAATGGCGCTCCCGCCGACGCTTGATTGGTATCAGGAGAACCTGCCTTTCTTTGAACCACAGCTGGCGGCTGCCGCGAAAGCCTGACTCCTGTGTGGTGTAGGAACCGAGCCAGGACCGCGTTTCGGTGTGGGTCGTCGTCAAGCCTGAACAACACCTCGCCCGTCTCGCTTGCAGTCCTCATGATAGGGCTTCTTGCTCCAGCCATTCTGGGTTTTGTTCCTTCTTTGCCCGCCCAGCAGCAAATACAGCCGGATCAAATTCATCAGCTCTGGTCCGCGGCCATTGATCCGATGCTCCGTGGCAATCCTCGGAGTTCCGAGCAGGCCTACACCGAGGGCCAGGAACTGCTGGTTCCCCTGCACGCCGCCTTCGTTCTTCGCGATGACGGGTGGGAGCGCAGTTTCTCGTTGAATTTCTCGCGTCTGGTGGCTGATCCCTCCGCGCTTCCTGACGTGGTTCTGTCTCGACTGGAATACTTGTATCTGGCGAGTGAATTCCTGGCGCTGTCCAAACAAAGCGGGCGCCAGGACCTCGTTCCGCCAGGCCTCGCGGACCTGCTGTTCTCTGAAGTTCGCAAGGACTGGGTGTTGGCGCCCGCCTGGCAGTGGGGCCGGAAACCGTTTCCTGGAGGAATTCGCGAAAGAATTCTCTGGAAACTCAATACCCGCAAACCGGAGAAGACATACTACCGGGCGATTGTCGATGACGACCTCTTCCTGATCGCAATCGCGGCGGACCTGAAGGTCTATGGCGGAACGCTTGAGCACACTCAGGCATGGGACGCGACCCTCGATGACATCCTGGCAACCGCATTCCGAGTGTTTTCGCAGGAAGGCGCCTTTCAACCCGGGGGCGGTTGGCTGTTTCAGCCCGGCGTCTGGGCCGACCATCCTGAGTATCAATACGCAGGAAACGCGGCGTCCGAACCCGGAATTCGACCTGCGCCCGTTCCCGGGATCGCAGCCGACAGTTCTCATTCCATGCGATTCGCCGCATGGCTCACCAGTTTGATGCTGGCTTGTCCCCCCGGCACCGACAGTTATCGTTTTTACGCCAGGCTGCGGCAGGGACTTGAGAATCAATTTTTTGAAAAGGTCCTGATTTCTCCAACTCCCGCCCGTCCATGCTATCTGCTCAATAACTTCATGGACGGCTCAGATGGCGTGTATCGTTGGAATTACGAGTCTCTTGGAACGGGTGAGGGCTACGGCCCAAATCAGCTTTCGGGTTCTGTCTTGCTCGGATGGTGGTCGGTTCTGGATAGCGAGAGAATCCGAGATTTTTACGCGAATTTGGCGAGCCAGTTTCCGTGGCCCGGCCAGTGTATGGAGTTCTACCAGGGTCCCGCACCTTCTGCCCCCCGCCCCGCAGCCGAGAACGGGCTTACGTCGCCCGTCATGCGCCTCTGGCATACCTCGGTGCTTCTTGCAGCCCGCCTCTGAGGTTTGACTCCGCCGTCGTTTCCTGCCTTTGTCGCGAATAAGATTTGGAACTTTTTGCCGTCAGAAGTGTATTTCCTTTTGTAGGGAAATCTACGGGCCCCGGGGTGTGCCATTTGAAAATTCTCTCGTACCGACAAACTGTGATTCTCTTCGCCATGTTTTCGCTCGCTGTCTTGGGGGGATGCGCCTCGAGCCCCAGCAAACCGGACTTCGCGGCCAATTGTTCGAAACTATCGCAGTCAAACCTGGTCAACTATGACACGCTGTCGCAACAATTCCTCACCGCAGACACGCAAAATCCCAGCGACAACTCGGGAGGGGGAATCGTCTGGGGCACTCGCTATTACATGGAGGCTCTTCTGGACGCCTATGAGGCGACCGGCAACCTGAAATACATCCAGGCATTTATAAGCACCGGGACTTCGGTCATGAACACCGTACAAACCCTGACCGTCGTCGATGTCGCCGATCCGAGCGCGCCCGGTAGCACGGTTGATTCGCCAACCATCAGCGTAAGCGGATGGCCGACGCAGCTCGGCAGCTTCAGTGAATCGGTCGCGATTCCTACTGTAAACGGGGAGACCTCTCTCTACGCCCAGAATCTCGACCCGACCGATCCCAACGGCCCGATTTATTTTCAGGTGGCTCCCGCCACGGGCGGCGGCCTCACGCTCTCGTGGGTCGGGGCCACCCAGACGCTTGTGTCCAACACGATCCACAACGCGGCGGACCTGTCAGCGCTTGCGGCAGCGCCCCTCATCGAGGGCCAATCCTACGGAAGAATTAACCCGACCGGGCTCGGCCTTCCCGCGCCGGGCACGTACCAAGTAAATTCTCCTATCTGGACGATCTGGCACGAACAAACAGGTGGAATCCTGCTTCCTTTTACGCGCTTCCTCCTTCTGGCAAAGAGCCGGCCGGGGCTGGTCGATCCCAACACGATCGCCGCGTGGACGTCTCAGGTTTTGTCTGTCGCGGGGAGTTATCAGGATGAATTTATTCCTGACACCGATGGCGGCCTTCGCCTGCGAAATCCGATTTGGCTTCCCAATGCGCTTGCCGGCACAAATGCGGCGGCGGATTATGTGGCCGTCGAAGCCACAATGCGAATGTTCCTGTACGCGCTCACCGGCGACTCTGCTCAGCTCGCGATCGCCCAGGGCTTGGTTACCCATCAGAAGAACCATCATTGGCAGTTAAGCGACAGGCATTGGCTGCTTCTGAAGTCCTGGCCATGCCTCGTGGTTTGGTCGACCCGCGCAAAAGCACCCGAGGGCGCAATATGGGATCAGTTCGCATACGACACCACCTCGCCATCAACCGTCGAGGATGGTGCAACCTACGTTGATCTTTTCCACCAAGCAAGTGTTTTGGGTTTCGCTTCCACGCTGGGCATCACTCCGGACATCTATATGGCCAACCAGCGGACGCTCAAAGAGTATCTCTTCGCCGAACCGTCCGTCGTTGCCACCAGACCCGCCGGGCTTCTCCGAGGAGGCTACCCAATTGCGACTTCCGCAGCGCATGATGCGCTCACGAATTCCCAATATTCGTATTCAAGCGCATGGTATGTGGCGCCCGAAGTGGCCGACTCAACCTACATCAATGCCAACTGGATTTGGATGATGCGGTTCAATCAGAACCCGCAGGGCACTCCGGTCGGATATTTTCTCCGCGCGTGGGCCATGTCGGAAGCAGCCGAGCTGAGCATCTGCAAGTCGCAATGAACGCAAAGCTTCGGACCCAACACAGGCTTGTGACGCGAAGTACTTAAATGGCTTCGCAGAAGCGCCTCGGTCGCGGGATCGGGAAGTGCCGGGAGTCCGGCGCTGGTCAGGATCTGGCGTTGCTTAGCTGGAGGGCCGTCTCAAGCCTGGCAAGCACGCGAGCGACTGTAGCCGGATTGCGGATTGAGTAGCGCGCGTGCGTGGTACGTCGAGCGCCGACTCGAATCGAGATGCCTTTGCCCACAGCCTTGAAAGCAGACTCGTCTGAAAGGTCATCCCCGAAGTAAATCGGGAGGGCACGGCGCAATGGCGGCGTGGAAAGGAACTGCTCGACTGCGCTTCCTTTGCCGGACATGCAGCGCGGGACGATCTCTGCGTCGCGGAGATTTTCAATGAGGCGCAGCGACTTTTGAAAGGGCAGCAGCAGGGAACCTAACCGTTGCCGGGCTTGGCGCTGCAACGCCGGGGATACACCAAGAAGGTGAACCGACAGGCTCAGGCGCTTGTCCTCGATCCAGAGACCGGGAATGGAGCCCAGATGAACCGAGAGCTCGATTTTCGCCCGGCGCAGTGCACTGAACGCCGAGGCGGGAAGCCGGGAATGGCGGCTGCGTTCCCAGCCGTAGAGTCCGAAGTAGTGAATTCCGCGGAGGCCGATGTAGCGCCAAAGTTCGGCGCGGCGTCGCCCACTGATGACCACCAGCGTAACGCGCGGGTGCCGCGCAAGACGCCGCAACACACGGCGAGTCGCGGGCGCCAGGCGAACCTCATCAGGCAGCGGCGCGATGTCGACCAGCGTACCGTCAAAATCAAGAAACACGGCGACGCGGCGGCTCCATTGGATCTGCGCTGCCAGGCGATCCCAATCCGCAGTCAGGCCAGGGGCCTCGCGTTCCAACGGGTTCATAGAGCTTCGACACGCTCCGGAGTATCAATTCGAATCTCCGTGAGGTCGGAGAGAAGATTCGCGGCCCAGCGATAGATGTTATTTTCGCGGACCCCGGAGCGCAGCCGGAGCATGCGGGCGGACTGTTCTTCGTCCGACATGTCAAGTGCGCGGTGCAGGGCACCTGCAAGTTGCTGGATGTCGTAGGGGTTGACGAGCAGTGCATCATGGAGCTCAAACGCCGCGCCCGCAAACGTGCTCAGGATCAGGACGCCGTGGTCGTCTTCGCGTGAAGCGACAAACTCCTTGGCTACAAGATTCATACCGTCGTGGAGCGATGTGACCAGGCATACCGACGCCGCCCGGTAATAGCGTTCAATCTCCTTGTGGGAGTGGTGCCTCTTCACCAGCACAATCGGTTTCCAGCGGCCGGCCTGGAACCGCGCATTGATACGTGCGGCTTCGTCGGTGACTTCGTCCAGGAAATTCCTGTACCGGTCGATGTGCGTGCGGCTCGGTGCGCCGATTTGCACGAAGGAAAATCGACGCTGATACGTCGGGTTGAGCTCCAGAAAGCGCTCGATACCACGGAAGCGTTCCAGGATGCCTTTGGTGTAATCGACGCGGTCGACTCCCACGCCGAGAAGGCTTGCTTCGATTCCCAGCTCTTCGCACAGCGCGGCGCGCTCGGCGCCGGAACTCGGCGGCGGTTCGGCCTCGGGCGAGGTTTCCGGGAAGGCCACGCTTATGGGGTACGGGCGAACGCGCGTGACATGGCCCTGGCGGTTCACGGCGAACCGGTCCCATTCGGTAAGCGCCTCGACAGCGCGATCTACTGTTTCCAGAAAGTTATTGCAATGCGATTGGATATGGAAACCGATCAGGTCAGCCCCCAGAAGGCCGTCGACGAGCTCGCGCTGCCAGGGGCATATGCCGAAGGCTTCGGCGTTGGGCCAGGGGATATGCCAAAAAATGGCGACACGCGCGTCTGGTCGCGCTTCTTTGATCATTCGCGGGAGCAGGGCAAAGTGATAGTCCTGTGCGAGCAGCAGGGGAGATTCCGTGCCTTCCATCTCTTTCAGGACCGCGTCGGCGAAGCGGCGGTTCACCTGCTGGTAGTGAAACCAGTCCTCGGGCCGAAACACCGGACGCGTGTGCGCGATGTGACACAGCGGCCAGAGACCTTCGTTGGAAAATCCGGCGTAGTAACATCTTTCTTCTTCGGTGCTAAGCCACACACGTCGCAGTGTGTACGTGGGATGATCGGGCGGGACCCTGAGGCAATCCTGCGCGTCTACCACTTCCCGGTCGGCGCTTCCCGATCCGTGGGCGATCCAAGTCCCGTTACATGCAAGAAGAACAGGCTCAAGTGCCGTGACAACGCCGCTGGCGGGAACGATGACGTTGATTGATTTATCCTTTTCGTTGAAGACATGCATATAGGGTTCGCGATTGGAGACCACGAACAGAGGCTTGTTCTGCAGTTTGTTGCGCACGCTGACACGCAGGCGTTCGGCCGTCCACAGGGACGCGTGTGAGTCGCGCAGACGCGCCTCCTCCTCTGCAGTTGCGCGGGCGACGCTGAGATCGCGGGCTAGATGCGTGACCTCCTGATTGATCTGGTCAAAGATTTCGCCTTGGGAAACAACAGGAGGAGTGGGCGACTGACCCGTCCGCAGCATGCGGAGCCATTTGGTCGTTTGCGTCAGGGGGTCGGTAAACGTCCAGCGGACCAGCACCAGCGCAAGCAACGTGATGAGGAGCGTCTGGATGACCGCGTTGAGCAGGGAGTCGCGCAATGTGTGCGAGATCTGAGTGTTGATGTAGCTAGTGTCGTGCAGGATCACGAGTATGCCGACGATTTGATCTTCGTGGCGGAGCGGCACGGCATAGACATGCAGCGGTATCTGATCTATGCGCACGAATTCGCCGTATCCCGAGTCAATGTTTGCGGCGCGCACTGCTGCTGCTGGCTCGGACCGGAATTCAGGCGCGAGACCGGACGTGGCCGCTAGAACGGCACCGCTCGCGCTGTAGACAGCGACGCCTTTCAGGTGTTCCCGCTGTGCAAAGCGGTCGACGACCCCTTGGATGCTGCCGTCCGGTTTTCGATCGACCAGAGGCTCGATCAGGTCCTGCAGGGTGTCGCCGAGAATCTCCGCCCGGTGCGACAGGTCGCTGCGGAGGATGCGTCTCTGGGTATGTACCTGATACGCGGCAAACAGCAGACAGCCGGCGGCTACGCTGACGATAAGCGGAAGCACCAGTTTCAGGGTCGTGCGCATCAACGCCTCAACTTGACCATACCGGGATTTCCTGACTTCGCAAACAAGAGTCTACACGACCCCCAACAGGCAACCGAGCGGTTGTGCGAGGCAGCGGCTATTCCCCCTCACAACGGCTGTGGTTCTTTGTCCTTTTCTTTCTTGCTGTCTCCCAAATACTTCTCCAGTGATCTCCGGGCCAGGTCCTGACCGCCTAACCCGAAGGCAATCGCCAGGCCGAGCATCAGGGCCCCAAAAATGATCGAAAAGGCCGAGATCACGGTCTGGCGCGCCACGCCGAGCTCCTCCAAGGTCATCGAGATCGCAAGGATCCAGATCACGAAACGGATCGACCAACTGAGGATTCTGGGGGACGGATAGCCCGCATTCACCGCGGCCAGGAGCGCGGTCCTGGATAGGAAGTTCGCTGTCATCAGCCCCAGGAACAAGATCAGGATCCCGACGAACACTTCCGGCAGGAACTGAAACAGGCGGGAAATCTGCTCCTGCAGGCCGGCAACGCCGAGCACGCTCAGCCCGATCAAAATAAAGCCGAACCAGGTTACCCAAAAGATGGTGCGGCTGAGCAGCACGGACATCGAAGGCAGGTGCGCGAGCCTGAGGATGCGGGAAGCTCCGGCCTCCTCCGATACCCGATCGAGTTTGGTAAGGCGCAAAATGGCCCGCAAGATGTACTTGAACAGGAATGCGACCAGGAGGCCGATCACAATAATGATCAGCATCACCATGAAGCGAGGAAGAAAGTCAGTAATCATGCGGACCAGATTGGTGTATGCCTGCTCCAGTCCCTGCAGGATGGTTTGTCTCATGATTTCACCTCAACTTTTACCTTCCATTTGTCCCTGAGATACGGCCTTTGGCGCTGGAACTCGGCGCAGAGTGCTTCGTTCACCGCCTCGATCTCGTCCGGGGAAGAGTCAGAATGTTCAGCCAGATAGGAAAACGTCACGCCTCGATACAGAGGCGCCAAGGCCTGAACCAGGTGGTCCCGATTCAGTACGGCGTGGTGGTAGGAAGCGGCAAAGTCATACAGGGTCTTGACCCAAAGTTCAGATGGAAATCTGAAATTGTCTTCTTCAAGCGAAACTAGGCCCTTGATCTCGGCGTGGGTTTCCGAATCCAGAATGGATCCTAAAATCGGCTCCAGTTCTGTCACGCCGCTACGGAACATCTCGAAAATCCTATGCCGATCGAGTTCACTGGGCCCTGACGTGAGTTCGTGCTCCGGCCCGAACGTCTGAACGGCTTCCGATTTCTCGCGATCCAACCACTCCGATTGCCGGGATTCCATGCACCAGAACAGACTTCCCACCGTCTGCCGAAAGACCTCCACAATGTCGGGTCCCGAGCCAGTCGCAGATTGTGATTTCTCGCCCAGAAACACCTGGCAACAGCGAAAATCGGAGGACATCGCAGAGATCGCCATCCATGCTTCTGGCCTGCTCCCGATGTGCTCTTCGTGCCACACATCCTGATTGAGGCAATCCGTAGCCAGTCGGCCTGAGAATCCCCACTCATCGGAGTACAGTTCGCGGATTCCGCCGCCAAAGATCGCCCGGCTCATGGGGTAGAACAGATTCCGGGCCAGCAATCCTTGAAACTTGTGGCGCGTGTAGAGCGGCGCTACGAAATCAAACTTGTCCTGGTAGGCGGGCTTCAGCAGCTTCGCGATCCAGTCCGGCGTGAGATTGGTCGTCCCGGGTGAAACGACCGCACAGGCCCGGGCTCTTAGCAGGTCCGCAGCAGCTAGAATTGTGCGCAGAGCGAGGCCCGGGGAAGGCGGGACGGCAAAGTCCGCTGTCACTCGCTGGATCGTGCGAAGCGACAGCGAGTCGGCCAGACGTACGTTCTGCTCTGGCACGTTGCTAGGTCCGGATGCGGCGCTGCTTTGGTCCTTGTCTGCGCCATAGGCGTCGACGATCACCGCCCGTTGCCTGGTGAAGCGCTGCTGAAAGCTTCGCTCAATTGCGAGCACTGCTTGGGTGGTCGTGCTCGCGTTGCCGTGAGAAACGATTCCGACAAGAAGGTCGACTTCGCCTACCGCCATCAGCTGGCGAAGCAAATCGTCGTCAAGGAAGGTATCTTCGGCCAAAGCGCTTGAGATCTCACTTTCTTCCCGCAGCTTCCGGAAGGATTGGACTTGGTCGTGCCGCCGTCCGTTGTCGGTCAAATCCGGCGGAGCTGAAACCAGTAAAACTGATAGGGACCCAGCGTGAGTAAGTAAGGCAGATCCCCGAACCGGGGAAACAGGTTCCTCCCGAACATCTCAATCGGTATATTGCCCTTGAATCGCCGCACGTCGAGTTCGACAGCTTGCGCGGAGTTTGAAAGATTGTTCACGACCAGCACTGTTTCATCGCCGAGTTGACGGACGTAGGCGAGAACCCGGTGGTTTGAAGGCTTCAGGAACTGCAGCGTTCCCCGACCAAATACCTGGAAAGAATTTCGCAATTGAATCAATGACTTCATCCAACGCAGCAGCGAGTGCCCCGTTCTTTCCTGTGAATCCACGTTAATCACCTGAGAGCCATATACGGCATTGGAAATTACGGGCGAGTACAAACGCTCAGGATCTGCGTTTGAGAATCCTGCGTTTCGTTCGCCATTCCACTGCATCGGTGTGCGGACTCCATTGCGGTCGCCAAGATAGATGTTGTCCCCCATGCCGATTTCATCGCCGTAATAGACAATGGGCGTTCCGGGCATGGACATCAACAACCCGTTGAGCAGCTCGATCCGCCTTCTGTCGTTGTCCATCATGGGCGCCAGGCGCCGGCGGATACCTCGATTGATGCGCATGGTCTTGTCCACGGCGTACTCGTCGTACATGTAGTCGCGTTCGACTTCGGTAACCATCTCGAGCGTGAGCTCGTCGTGGTTGCGAAGGAAAATGCACCATTGGCAGGTGTTGGGTATTTCGGGCGTCTTCTCAAGGACGTCGATGATGGGTTTGCGATCTTCCAGCTTTACGGACATGAACATTCTCGGCATCAAGGGAAAGTGAAATGCCGCGTGGAATTCGTCGCCATCTCCGAAATAGGGGCGAACATCGTCGGGCCAATTGTTCGCCTCCGCCAGAAGCATCCTTCCGGGGAACGCCTCATCCAGGCGTTTGCGAAGGTTGCGGATGATGGCGTGGGTCTCGGGCAGATTTTGACACAGCGTCCCCTCGCGCTCGACCAGATAGGGAACAGCGTCAAACCTAAAACCGTCTACCCCCATTTCGAGCCAGAACCGCATGACTTCCCACAGCGCCTCAATTACCGCCGGATTGTCGAAATTCAGATCCGGTTGATGGCTGAAGAATCGGTGCCAGTAATAGGACTTCGAGGTTGGATCCCAGGCCCAGTTGGACGTCTCGGTGTCGACGAATATGATCGGCACGCCCTCGTAGCGAGTGTCTGTTTCACTCCAGACGTACCAGTCCCGTTTGGGGTTGTCGTGGGAACTTCGCGCCTCCTTGAACCAGGGGTGCTGGTCCGAGGTGTGATTCAGGACCATTTCAATGATGATACGAATGCCCCGGTTATGAGCCGCGGTCAGGAAGGTCTTGAAATCGTCAAGTGAACCGTAACTGGGATGAACCGAACTGTAATCTGCTATGTCGTAACCGTCGTCCCGTAATGGTGAAGGGTAGAAAGGAAGAAGCCAGATCGCGGTAATGCCGAGGTCCTGCAGGTAGTCGAGTCGTTGTGTGAGTCCGGCAAAGTCGCCAATCCCGTCGGCATTGCTGTCCGAGAACGTGCGCACGTGAAGCTGATAAATGACGGCATCCTTGTACCAGAGGTTGTCTTTTTGCCGCGCCAACGGTCGACTCCCCTTAATTTCGCAAAAACCTTCCTTCGGTGCCCCCTGCCGTCCCACCCCTTATATTGGCCGCAGTCCGGAACAGGTCTGTTCTCCAGGCGCTATTTCACCCGGCGGCCCGCCCTTCAACAGTTATTTGATTCCCCACAACGAGTCATTGTAACGCACAGACTGGACTTTGGTGCGGGATGGACTCCGCTGCGATGCTAGGATTTTGCGGCTGAAAATCGAATTTCGCCGTCTACAGGCGGATTCTGATTTGCGTGAAAGTGACGTAAACGGTCCTCGATGCGGCAGGGTTCTTCTCTTCCAGGTCACCCGGATGTCGGAGAACGTTCATGAATGAGCAGTATGGGACTTGCCGCATCCAATCCATGTTTGATGATTGATTGTCCTCGGGGTGAAGTTTCAAGCCAACAAAAGTCCTGTTCTGCCTAGCGGATAGGCGTTTACGCCGTTTTCATCGAACCGTAACCAGAGGTAAACCTGAAGTTCCTACCTTCACCCTGCCCCGGTATCCTCTGTTTTTGATCGGACGACGACAGTGCCGAGTTCCAGACCGTCTCGGGCGAGACCACCACGCAAATCGCAAATTCCTCCCGCCGGCAACTCGCATCTCGCCCCAGACGAACAAGCGATCGTTGGCCAGTTCATTGATGCCTCATTCGAAAATCCAAACCTCAGGTTCGAGCAGGTCCTTGCAAAGGTCTTGGGACACCGCTGCCCTGACACACCAACCGGCCAGCGCTTACGCCGCGAGTGCAAGGCGGTTATTAACCGCCAGCGAGTCGATAAGTAGCGACGCCAACGCTTAGTGATAATAAATTTCATTGGCCCTATTCAATTGAGCAGCTTCTTCTCTCGCTCCTCGATAAAAATCCGTAACCCGAGTGCTCGGGCACACTTGGCGCGCACCATCAGGTATCCTAGCTAGCGGTTGGTTCAGCGCTCCGTAGGCAGGCAAACTCAAAATGCGCTGGATACCCAGCTGAGTAGGGTTCAAGGGGGGATCGTTTTGGCCCAATTTCTTCTGGGCGGCGGAACCCAGCAAGCCGTGTGTCATTAATAAAGGAACGATCTCCGCTGAACTTAAATGTCCCGCATCTTGATCAACCTACTGCCCGCCGTATCCATCGCGGAGACCCTCGGCTCCGAAAAGGGAATCGTCGACCTCTGGTATTACTTCTGTGAGGACATCGACGCGGATCTGCTCGCCGCCTACGAGGCCCTGTTGACTCCAGACGAGCGTGAGAGGTACGCGAGTTTTTACTTTGAGAGCGACCGGCGTCTGTTCCTTGCCACCCGGGCATTGGTGCGCACGGTTTTATCCAATTACTCGTCGGTTTCGCCAGCCGACTGGCGTTTTGCTGGAAATGAGCATGGCAAGCCCCGCATTAGCTCTCCGACGGTCGCGCCTGCCATTCATTTTAATCTGGCGAATACCCCAGGCCTGGTAGTCTGCGCTGTAAGCGTTGCGCAGGAGCCAGTCGGAGTGGACGCCGAGCGAATTGATCGCCGGGTTGAGGCTGTTGATCTTGCGAATCGCTATTTTTCCCCGTCCGAGGCCAGCAAGCTTCGGGCGCTACCAGACTCTGAACAGCTGGACCTATTCTTCGCTTACTGGACACTCAAGGAAAGCTATATCAAAGCGCGAGGTCTTGGTCTGACAGTGCCCCTAGGTCAGTTTTCGTTCCGCATGGACGACGAGATCGGCGTCGAGTTTGACGCCAGTCTTGCCGACGAAGCTTCGTCGTGGCGCTTTGCGCTGCTCGATGTGCCGCCGCACCACATGATTGCCATCAGTGTCAAAACCGGAGGCGCCGCTTTGTCAATCCGCGCGACACGGGTCATACCACTTCGCTGAAATGCGGATTTTACCTAAGTCTTGTATCGCTACTGGCAGTTCGGTTCGAGGGAAAGTGGATTGATCGAGCAGCCGTAATTAGACCCTCGTCGTAGGCAGGCCAGCTTCGAAGCCGACCCTAAGAGCAGTCAAGCCGCGCAGCCCGGCATTCGCGCGCCAATCCAGTTTGTCGCCAAGCAAGGCAGGTCGCGCGAGTCTTCTGAGCAGAGAATTGAATGCGATTTGCCCCTCCAGCCGCGCCAAAGGTGCGCCGAAACAGAAATGCGCTGCCCAACCGAACGCCACATGGCGGTTGTCGGGCCGTAGAAGGTCCAGACGGTCTGGATCGGGGAACCGGTTTGGGTCGCGATTGGCGGCGGCCAGAACCGCGACAACTCTGGATCCCTTTTGGATCGTCTTTCCCCCAAGCTGCATATCAGCGGGAGCAATACGCGCCGTGTGCTGGACGGGGGATTCGAAGCGAAGCAGTTCTTCAATTGCGGAGGCGATAATCTCGGGATGAGCGCGCAGCTGCTCGAGAGACCCAGGGTTCCGGAGCAGCGTCAGAAATCCACCGGCGATCAGGTTGGTCGTGGTCTCGTGACCGCCAATCAATGTGATGATGGTATTTGCAACTACTTCATCATCGGTGAGCTGCTGGCCATCAACTTCGGCCGTCATGAGCGAGTGAATTAGGCCGCCGGTTGGAGATCTGCGCTGCTCCTGGACCCGGTCGGCAACGTAGCTCTTCAGGTCTTTAAGGCTCCGCACTATTTCCGCGACGCGGTCAGGATGATGCTGGAAATTTCCGAACATTTCGGCCAGATCGATCACCCAGGCGTGGAGTTGTTCGTGATCTTTGACTGGCACGCCAAGCAGCTTCGCCGTAACGATTGCCGGTAAGGGATTTGCGAAATCAGCGATCATGTCCATGCGTCCAGCAGGAATAACCTTGTCGATCAGTTCGTCGGCTATGGACTCGACCACCCCGCGCAACTCCTCCACCCTTCGCGGAGTGAATGCGGCCGCGCAGATGCCGCGCAGACGCGAGTGCATGGCGCCATCCATAAACATCATTTGCTGCCGCATGAGTTCGGAGAACGGCTTCATGAAAGACAGTCCAAGACGATCCAGGTACTCCGGTGCGGGGGTGCGATCCGCCGAGTAGTGCGTCAGCACCGCAATAACCTCCGGGTAGCCGGTCACCACCCAAGCGTGCATGTAGGGATCCCAGTGCACGGGATCGTGCTCGCGCAAGGCACGAAACAGCGCAAAAGGGTCCGCCAACATATCTGGATTGAGCATCCGGAGGAGACTTAGCCTCTCGCTGTTGTCTTTTTCAATCAACTTTGCGCCGGGAGGCTGCACCGCAATATGCAGCATCAAACGCGACCAGTTTCAGCCAGAGACGATCGACTGAACGATAGCACCGTGAGTTCCTGCTTCCAGACATTTCCTACTGAGGGTTTCGCTCGATTGCGGCTGCAGATGTCACAAGTCCAGGCGACGTGCCGGGGCGATTTTCGCTGACCAGCTTCTGCTTCTTCAGGGGCAGGCTGTGCAAGCTGTCGAGATAGGCGGCAATGCCGCGGTACAGGCCTTCGGCAATACGCTCGCGCTGTTTGGCATCGAGCAGCAGGTTTGCGTCGCTCGCATTGCTGACGAAGGAGATCTCTGAAAGCACTGCAGGCATTCTCGCGCCGGTCAGAACGACGAAGGGCGCCTGCTTTACGCCGCGGTTGGTCTCGTGCCGGCTCACTAGCTCGAGGCGCTCTGAAAGAGCGGTCTGCAGGTCCACGGCGAGCTGTTTTGATTCCGCGATTTTGTCGTTGCGTGTGATCTTCTGTAGCAGGTCGGGAAGATCGTGGAGCGAAGACTCGGCGAACACATTTTCGCGCCTCGCAAGTTCCATGGATTCCTGCGAGGTTGCCAGGCTCAGGTAGAACGTCTCGACGCCGCGCGCTTCGCGGTCGTCGCTGGAGTTGGCGTGAATCGAGATGAACAGGTCCGCATTGGCGTTGTTGGCGATCGCCGTGCGCTCTTCAAGCGATACGTGCCGGTCGTCCTTGCGTGTGTAGACCACCTCCGCACTGGCAATGTTTTCATCGATCAACTGACCCAGGCGCAGGGCCACATCCAGACAAAGGTTTTTCTCAAGCAAACCGTGCGGTCCAACCGTGCCCGTATCGTACCCCCCGTGGCCTGGATCAATTGCGATGCGGCTGATCTTAAGTCCCAGTTCCCGAGCGAGCGAGAGCTGGCCCTCGTGGTTTGAATCGGTCAGCACCGGACTCTTGCCCACGTCCTGTCGTGCCGCATCCGGGCCGAGTGCGACCTGTGGACTGGCCGTCGCTTGCGCGTGAACGTCGATTACCAGGCGGTATGGATCTGTAAGCAGTTGCGCGGAGTAATCCTTCGCTCCATCCGCATCCAGCACCAGCCGGACCACGTCGTCCCTGTTTTGCGCGGCACGCACCGACTTCAGCAGTCCATCATCGTTCGGAACTGTCTTCTGCCCGACTGCTGCGCCCAGGCGCGCGTTGTGCAGATCGAAGTAGATGCGATCGGGGGAAGTAATCTGGGCCGATTCGAACTGCACGGGATTATCGAGCAGGATGACAACCCGGGCATCGCTTGCGGCGCTTGAGGCCTGGATGGCGATAACGTTCGGCACGCCTGGCTGGCTTCGCTGTGGTTCAACGATCCCTGCGTTCTGAACGGATTCCCGAAGGCCCGGCGTTTGCGATTCCCCGCGGCCGGTCAGGCCCCTGGAGAAGTCTGCGAATCTGGTCCGAGCTCCGCCACTGGCATGACCCCATTGCCTGAGAGGTGTAATCAACCTCTGTGCCAGCTGGTCGCGCACGATCTGGGTCGTTGCGCTCAGCAGGTGACGAGGAAGGGCCAAGCCTGCTGCAAGCAAGACCACTAGCAGCACGCCCATCCGAAGCCCCCAGCCTCGCAAGTGAAACTTCGCGAGCGTCTTCTGCCTCGGCTGCAGTTTTGCCGGGGTGCCAGGCCCCTCCTCGGAACCAGTCCCCGCAGGTGTAGGCAGGGGCGAGAAAGTCGAGGTTGACCGAGTAGCGGCCACGACGCCCAGCTTGCGATTTGCCCGCTCGACGATCTCCGCCGAGACGGTGTGGCACCCCTGGGCATGTGCTTCGAGCAGGGCGTTAAAGCAGATCCGGTTGATGTTCCTGGGAACGCCCTGGCTTCGGTCTGCGACCAGTGCCAAGGCCGCAGGCTCGAACAGCTCTTCGCCACAGTGGCCTGCAACTTTCAGCCGGTGGCGGATATATCCGGCCGTTTCCTCTGGCGACAGCGCGTCCAGCTGCTTCACCACCGTGATGCGCTGCAGCAGTTGCACCATGCGCTTCTGGGCGAGCTTCTCTCCGAGTTCCGGCTGTCCGGCCAGAACGATTTGGATCAGTTTCGTGTTTGAGGTCTCGAAGTTTGAAAGCAGCCGGATCGTTTCAAGCACGCCATCGTCCAGGTTTTGCGCCTCATCCACGATCAGGACAAACCGCCTGCCAGCCAGCATTTCAGCAAACAGCATTTCATTGAGCTTGGTGTGCATGGTCACCAATCCCATGCCGGAGGAATCCACCCCGAGTTCGCTGAGAAGGTATTGGAAGAATTCGCGGGAGTTGCACTGGGTCTGGAACAGGAACACCGCTCGCGCCGTGTCGCGCAGTCCCTCAAGCACCTGATACAGAAGCGTCGTCTTGCCCAGGCCAGGCTCGGCAATCAGCGCGAGAAATCCCCGGCCGCTGAGGATTCCCTCTGTAAGCGAGTCGAGCGCCTCGCAGTGCGTGCGGGTGGGGTACAGATACGCCGGATCCGGCGTGACCCCAAAGGGCTGCTCCCGCAGGTCAAAGAAATCCAAAAACATCGGCACGACCTCCAATTCGCAGCGGCTCAGGCAGATTTCCGAAGCGAGCGCTCGGCGTGCGGGGGCGGGAGAGCAACTGCGCGCGTCTTAACCGGAAATTCCCGTTTGGGGGTTCCGGGCCTGACGATACTGTACTTAGAACCGCCCCAGCATGCAATGCCCGGCCCGGTTTTTGGGGGCCGAGTCCCTCGCAGGGCTCTCGATGTGCGGCTTGCCTATTCGAGTTGCAAGCGAAGCGCCCACAGGCCGCGCGTCACAGGGTAAGTTCCGGTACGCGGCACTGCTCCTGAACCGCAAGCCGGTTGCTGCCTGCCTTTTGCAGTATCCGGTGGACGTGGTTTTTGACGGTCTGCGCGGAAAGGTTCAGCTGCGCGGCAATCTCTTTGTTGGTCAGGCCCTGAGCGATCATGGGAACCAGCTCCTGTTCACGGCGCGTCAACGGAAGACGCGTGCGCAGCCGGAGCTTGGGCATGCCCGTCGGCTGGTTGGCGAAATGCGCGAACAGGCACAGGCACAATCGGGGAGGGCATACCGCCTCGCCCTGCGCCGCCAGTCGCACGGCCTCGACCACATCCGAGGAGTACGCATCCTTCAGGACGTAGCCAACCACGCCGGCACGCACGGCGGTTAGGAAGGCCTCCTCGCTTTCTTCCATACCGAAGGCCACAACCCTCAACTGCGGCGACCTGCGGCGAATCCTCGGCAGATCATTAAGGTGCCCCGTTCCAAGTTCAGGTGGGTTCAGAAGCAGTACCTCGGGACGAGTACTCGATATCTCTTCGGTCGCTTCCCGGCACAGACGGGCTGATCCGACGACAGCGAGGTCCTGCTCTTGCTCGAAGATGCGGGCGAGCGTGTCGCGCAATAAGCGATTCTCGGAAACGATAAAGACTTTCACCTTTGCCGACACGTATACCCACCCGGAGAAATTCTGATTGGCCTCTGGTACAGCAGAGCGAGTGCGGCATGTTATTGGCCCGTTTGGCCAGGGTCAAGCGGAAAATCCTACGTGGAAACCGCAGCCTGTGGAAAACTTTCACGCTCTGCGCCAAGGCCACTGGTAGCGATCGCGGCAAGAAGCAGAAACAGCAGGGCGTTGGAGGGGATGTGCAGGTTGAAATCGACCATGCTGTGAATCAGCAGCCCAATACAGCCGACAAGTGCCCCGGAGTACAGGGACCGCGACGTAGGATTGTTTGCCCGGCGCAGGTTCGAGAGTCCCCGCCATACCAGGATTCCAACAAATCCCAGCATGCACAACCCACCGATCAATCCGGTCTCGGCCAGCAGTTCCAGATAGTCGTCGTGCGCATGGTCGACGATAAAACCGTCGTAATAACTTTCATACCGGGGAAATACGGACTGCAATGTTCCCAGCCCTGTGCCAGTCCAGGGATGGCTTCGGACGATCCGCCAGGTGTCTCTATATATTGATACCCGGCGGTCGCGAGAGAGATCCCCGGGGGTTGAACGCTCAAACCGCTCGACCGTCCACCCCAATCCCAGCCATACGGAGAGGACCACGGCCACAAGCGCAAGACCGCCCGCCATCAGGAACTGCCGCCTGGCCTCGTGCTTCCTGTAGACCAGTGCTGTCAGCAGTACAAATTCAATCAGAAAGCTGATGATTCCACCGCGCGATGCCGACAGGGCAAGCGCTCCAATCGGTAGGACACTGAGCAAGATCACCAGCAGCAGCTTGTCCCTGCGCACCGCGCCGGTCAGCAGCAAAGCCAATGCCGGAGGAGTCGTCATCTCGATGAATCCGGCAAAATGGTTGTGGTTCACGAACGGACCGAAGGGCACAACCCCCTGGGGGAGCACTCGAAACCAGTAGAGCTTGCCGTCGAAGGTGAAGTGCTGGACGATCGCAACAAGCGAAACAAAGGATCCGAGGATTATTAGAAACCAGACAAAAGACTGCCACTGCTTGAGCGTCCGGAACGACTCAACCGCGAGAAAGAAAACCAGGAGGTAGGCAACCGCCTTGAGCAATTCAATCTTTGTGGCGTAAGGATAGAACGAGCGTCCGGCCAGAAGTTCAAGCAGAGCGAACCCTCCCAGAGCGAGCATCGGCAAATACAGCCAGTTCCAGACAATCTCGACCCGTTCCAGCCGCGATCCCCGAATGCCCCAGAGAAGGAACAGAATTGCCGCACCCATTTCCAGAATGAAAACCGACCAGTTTTCGACCGCCCCGTGCGCAAGGACAGTGAAAGCCACCAGAATGCAGATTCCCACCCGGATCGGGGTCATCTCGGGCGTTCCTTTGCGACATCTGAAACCGGCACCAGCGACACGTCGTCCACCCAGACTGTTCCTCGCAATCTGTTGTCGAACTTCCAGCTGGGGAGTCGCCGGAGCGTGATCATTAATAGGTGTGTCTCTGGACCGGTCAGGACGTCGGCCTCTACCGGCGACCAGTCATGACTGCCAACCAGGTCCGGGGTGAGAATCTGAAGGGCGGCGTTATTGTATGCATCATTGATTGCAAATCGGATACCGCTATCGGTTGAGATCCCGTCCACGCGCAAGTAGGCCGAGAAGTGGTAACGCGTACCAGGCTCAACGGATAACAACTGCTGGAGATTCCTGAAGTCCGGGTTTGCGCTGCCGTCGAACGTGATTCGCAGTGCGCGACTCCCCGCGTGAACCACGCTGGTATCGGTGCTGAATGCCGAACCCGGGACCGGACCCTCCCTCCAGTCAAAAGCCCCATTCAACAGGTCGTGCTCAAATCCGCCGTTGAAGACCAGCGAAGGACCGCCGTCCCGTGGCCAGTCGGAGGTTTCCAGGGCCTTGCGCCAAACCTGCAGGGCGTCCCCGACGCGCTCCTGACCGATCAATTCATTTACGAGGGGAACAGACTGCTCCATTTTGGCGGCTGGCTTCTGTGTCGACATCTGGTCCCACACGATGAGCGCCGCATCGGTCTGATGCTGATCGAGGAAATAATCCAGCGCCGTTAAATAGTAGCTGTTCTGGTCAGGCAAGACCTGTTTCAGAATCGACCGAAGATCGTCACTGGTCTTGGAGCACTCGGCAATGGCTTGGGTCGTGAGGCTGGGATCGGTTCCGAGGGCGCGGCGCAGTTCGGCGAAGGCTCCCGGGTAATCCCTTTGTCGAAGGAGGTAATTGCCGTACCGCCAGGCCACGTCAGAGGAAATCGGATGGACATATTGCGCGTTCGCGAATGCCTCATGAGCTCGCGCCGGCTGACCGACCGCCTCGTATGCATCTGCCAGATCCATCCAGTATGTATCCGATCCTGGATTTGCCTGGGTCGCCCGCTGGTCGTAGAGGATTGCCCGGCGAACATCGCGTCGCCCGAAGTTCCACTTCTCGTAAAAACCCAAGCGGTCCCAGTAGTCAGCATTGCCCGGCTCCAGGTTCGCTGCACGCAACATGAGGTCTGGATCGGCCGTTGCATCCCAGCGCGCGGCCAGCCAGACCCTGCCAGCTAGAAGACTAAAGAGGCAGGTGATCAGGAAGATACCTGTCCGAAACGACCATCGGGCGACGGTGCTTGCGACCAGTATCGTCATGGGCCACGAATTTGCTATAGGTAAGGGCAGGCACGCAACGGCAAAAGATCACCACATTAGGAGAATTCAATGAGGAAACCCCTTAGCCCAATTTGGTAAGACTTTTCACTCGTTCTTGCCAACCCTGGGGACTATTTTTGTCACCCTAGGCCGGCAGGACGGCATAAATCGCCTTAAAGTGTTTGTTTTCTGTTTGTTAACCTGGTTGCATTTCCTGGGTCTAGAACCGGCAGTCTGGCAGGCTACTTGCGACAAGGCATTGCAGCGGTGGGCTGGGTTTATGGCGGTAGCCTAGTCGGGTGCATAGGAAGGTAACCACATCCGAAGGAGTTACTGACTCACGATGACCCTCGAAACCGACACTCAGCGATGGTTCGCGCTTCAGGTCAGGACCCGTTGGGAGAGCTCCACAGCCGTGCTGCTGTCGGGCAAGGGCTACGAGGCCCTGCTTCCGACGTATAAGACGAAGAAGCGTTGGAACGGAAGCCTCAGAGAGATTGACGCTCCATTGTTTCCTGGTTACGTGTTTTGTCGCTTTGACGCCCTGAAGCGCTTGCCGGTTCTGGTCACCCCGGGCGTCATCGCAGTCGTCGGTCGCGGCCGGGTTCCACTTCCGGTAGACGACAGCGAGATTGCCGCCATTCAGACGGTTGTGGCTTCCGGGTACCGCGCCGAGCCCTGGCCCTATCTTGAGCTCGGACAGCGAATTCGCATCGAGCGCGACGCCTTGGCGGGTCTTGAGGGAATTCTGGTGAATTTCAAAGGGAGTCACCGCATAATCGTGTCGGTTTCCCTGCTTCATCGCTCCGTTGCTTTAGAGATTGATCGCTCCTGCGTGCGATCTGTCGGACCCTCAAAGGCAGTCGTTCTGGAGCCAATTACCACAAACGCCCTGTTGCAAGGAGTGGTTGGCTAGCCACATGCTCGGACTCTTTCAGCAGCGAAGGCGACCCCGGCCGTTGCCGAAATTTCTTACGGGGTTCAAATCGTGGTCAGTATCGGGCAGTAGACAGGAATCAGGAACCTAATGGGAAATCGCTATTTGAAAATCTCCACTCTGGGATCGCAGGAGCCGCGGCAGGGAAATGGTCAGCCGCCGGCGTCGGGATTAACCCGTCTGCAGGTTCGCCATGAAGGCGTTTTCCAAGTAGAGACTTTTCACCGGATGCTCACCCTGGAACGCCGGCGGGCGGAGCGATCGCGCAAGCCTTTCGTCCTGATGTTGATTGATGCCCAGGCAGTGATCGAACCGGGAAACGGCGCGACTTTTATCGAGCGATTCACTTCTGCGGTCTGCGACGCGGCCAGGGAAACCGACATTGTCGGTTGGTACAAAGAGAGCGCGATTCTTGCCGTCATCTTCACCGAGGTGAGCCTGGACGGAAAGCACCCGATTACCGAGGTTCTGGAGTCCAAGGTCGGGAAAGTTTTGAAGGACCGTCTCGGCAGCAAGCTCGTTTCGGTTCTGGCTGTGACAACCCATCTGTTTCCGGAGAGTTGGGATAAGGATAGCCCGGACCGGGTCGCCGACATCAAGCTCTACCCGGATCTGTCACGAAGGGTCTCGAAGAAGCGCCTGCCGACGATCGTGAAGCGCGGCATTGATGTCGTGGGCGGCGGTTTGCTCCTGATTGTGCTCTCTCCTCTTTTTGCGGCGATCGCGCTTGCGATCAAGCTCGCTTCGAAAGGGCCGGTCATCTTCGAACAGGAGCGAATGGGCCAGTTCGGGAAATCCTTCAAGTGCCTGAAGTTCCGCACGATGTACACCAACAACGACCCGAAGATCCATCGGGAGTACGTTCAAAGCTTCATCGCCGGCAAGATGGAAAACGGCCCGAAGAACGAGGCCGAGCCGGTCGTCTACAAGCTTACCAATGATCCGCGCGTGACGCCCATTGGCAGGTTGCTGCGCAAGACAAGTCTCGATGAATTTCCGCAGCTGTGGAACGTGTTGCGCGGTGAAATGTCTCTGGTAGGTCCTCGTCCCCCGGTGCGCTACGAGTTTGAGGTGTATGACGTCTGGCACCGACGCCGGGTGCTTGAAGTAAAGCCCGGCATCACAGGTTTGTGGCAGGTGAGTGGCCGGAGCCGTACCTGCTTTGATGACATGGTCCGGCTGGATCTACGGTATTCGCAGAGCTGGTCGCTGTGGTTGGATGTGAAGATCCTGCTAGCTACTCCGCTCGCGATCGTCGAAGGTGATGGTGCGCACTAAGGCCTGAGGAGAGCGCTCACCCCTGTACGGTGAGCCCTTGATCACTCCTAAGTTCAATCGCTTTGTCTTCGAGCTAATCCGCAGGACGTCCGGGCCCAATTCTCTGAGGAGGCCTAGGACGGATCAAGTTGCAGTCGGGTCAGTTGACGCATCCCGAGCGTCAAGTCCATCTCATTCAAGTTTCTCCGCAGACGATCGAGGAACTATGATTCGAGTCGGCGTAATCGGTTACGGATATTGGGGACCCAATGTCGTGCGGAATTTGCACGCGCTCGATTCCACGCGCGTGGAGATGATCTGTGACAGCAGCCCGAAGGCTCTGGCCCGTGCTCGCAAGGCCTACCCGGGCGTCGCCACCTGCTCGGATCCTTCCGAGATTCTCAAGTCTCCGAACATTGACGCGGTAGCGGTCATCACCCCGGTATGGACCCACTACGACCTCGCCCGCAAGGCGCTTCAGAACGGCAAGCACGTCTTCGTTGAAAAGCCGTTTACCTCAAGCGTGGCGCAAGGCGCGGAGCTGGTGGAACTGGCGGCCCGGAAAAACCTGACCATCATGGTCGACCACACCTTCCTGTTTACAGGAGCGGTGCGGAAGATCCGCGAATTGACCGAAAGCGGCGCTCTGGGCGACCTGTACTATTACGATTCCCTGCGCGTGAACCTTGGATTGTTCCAGCACGATGTGAGCGTAATCTGGGATCTGGCGCCGCACGATCTGGCCATCATGGACCACATCATCAAGAGCGAGCCGGAAGCCATTGTCGCGACCGGTGAGAAGCACCTGAACGGAGTGGAAGACGTCGCCTTCATGACGATCTACTTTCCGCACAGCGTCATTGCGCACATCAATGTCAATTGGCTCTCGCCCGTGAAAATCCGGACCACGCTGATCGGCGGCCAGAAGAAAATGGTCGTCTGGAACGACCTGGTAGCCGATGAAAAAATCCGCGTCTATGACCGCGGGGTTCAAATTGCATCCGGAGAAGGACTCCACGACGTCCTGGTGAGCTACCGAACCGGCGACATGTGGGCGCCGCAGGTGGAACAGCTCGAGGCCCTCCACGTGGAGCTGAACTACTTCGCCGACTGCATCATGAACAGCAAGGTTCCCATCAACGACGGACACGCGGGTCTGCGGGTCGTGCGTATGCTCGAAGCCGCCGAAGTGTCCATCCAGAAAAGAGGGGAGCTCGTCCGCCTGTGAGCGAATTCTCCTCGATTTCGCCGGATGTGAAACTCGGCCAGGGCGTCAAGCTGTCCAAGTTCATCAACCTGTACGGATGTCAGATCGGTGATGAAACCAAGATTGGCGCCTTCGTCGAGATCCAGAAGAACTCAAGCGTCGGGCGCCGATGCAAGATATCCAGCCACACGTTTGTCTGCGAGGGCGTGACGATTGAGGACAACGTGTTCATCGGCCACGGCGTGATGTTCATCAATGACTCCTATCCTCGTGCGACGACACCCGATGGCGGGCTTCAGACTGAAAAGGACTGGCACGTTGAGACCACTACGGTCAAACGCGGTGCCTCGATCGGCTCTGGTGCAACCATCCTTTCCAAGGTCGTCATCGGCGAAAACGCGATCGTAGGCGCAGGCAGTGTTGTGACCCGGGATGTACCCCCGAACACCATCGTGGCCGGCAATCCAGCAAGGGTCTTTCGACCCGTTGCATCTCCTTCCAAGGTGAACCAATGACACAGAACGGAAAGATTCCATTCGTTGATCTGGTAACTCTCCATCGGGAACTCGAAGGCGAATTGCTCGAGGTATGCAAGAGAGTCATCCAGACTGCTGGATTCATCGGAGGGCCCGAGGTCGAAGGATTCGAGCGCGAGTTTGCCCAATACTGCGACACGAAACACTGCGTAGGAGTCAACAGCGGAACCGACGCGCTCAGGTTTGCTCTTACCGCAGCCGGAGTTGAGCCCGGGGATATCGTAGTGACCGTGTCGCACACCTTTATTGCGACCACCGAGGCCATTTCCCAGGCCGGCGCGCGCCCCGATTTTGTCGACATCGACAAGCGGACCATGTTGATGGATCCCCAGAAGCTGCGCGAGTATCTGGAAAACGTCTGCGTTCTGGACAAGTCGACCGGGCGCTTGGTTCACAAGACCCTGGGAAAGCCGGTCACTGCCGTGATTCCGGTTCACCTGTACGGCCAGATGGCCGACATGGACCCGATCCTGGAGCTCGCTTCGCGGTACAAACTGATCGTTATCGAAGACGCCTGCCAGGCGCACGGTGCAGAATACTTCTCAAAGAAGCAGAACCGCTGGCTGAAGGCCGGGTCGGTCGGCCGCGCAGCGGCGTTCAGTTTCTATCCGGGTAAGAACCTGGGAGCTTGCGGTGAGGGCGGAGCCGTAACCACGAATGACGAAGCCCTTGCGCGCAAAGTGGCGATGGTGCGGGATCACGGGCAGTCCAAGAAGTATTACCACGACGTCGAAGGCTACAACGGGCGGCTGGATTCCATTCAGGCGGGCTTCCTGCGCGTCAAGCTGAAGCACCTGACCAAGTGGAACGAACAGCGGCGCGCAAGTGCGCGTATCTACGATGAACTCTTGAAGCCCATGTCCGGTAGCGTCGTGCTGCCTTATGAGTCCAGTGAGTCGCGCTCGGTGTATCACTTGTATGTGGTGCGAACGCAGAACCGCGATGAGCTCCAGAAGCAGCTGAACGGCGCTGGAATCGGGACTGGAATCCATTATCCGATTCCTGTCCACCTCCAGAATGCCTACCGCTCGTTCGGTTGGAAACGGGGCGATTTCCCGGCGACCGAAGAAGCGGCAGACCAGATCCTGTCACTCCCGATGTTTGCCGGCCTGCAAGTGGCGCAGCAGCAGCGCGTCGCCGATGTCGTGACGGAATTCGCTTCGGTTCAAACTGCCAAGTAGCTGCCTCGGGGCGTCAGCTGCTACGGCCGACGCCCCGGAGCTCTCCCTGCTCGAATTAAAGCCCCCTCCCAGCGCCATGGCTCTTCCTGTCTACACAGCTGAACCCGGAGTGAATAATTCCAACATGCAAAAGGCATCAATCCCTCGGCGTCCGGAATCAGGGAAGCGAATCTGGATCGATCTGGATAATTCCCCGCATGTTCCTTTTTTCCTGCCGATCATCGAGGAACTCGAGAACAAGGGGTACCGGGTCATCCTGACAGCGCGAGATTCCTACCAGGTTTGCGAGCTCCTGAAATTCCATAAGATTTCCTGCCGAGTGATCGGGGGCCATTGGGGTAAGAACCGGGCAATGAAGATTTTGGGAACCCTTCTGCGCGCAACTCAGTTGTTGCCGATGATGTTCGGGAAAAAAGCAGACCTTGCGGTATCCCACGGATCCCGTGCGCAATTCTTGACTAGCTGTGTCCTTGGAATTCCGGTCGTGACGATTGTCGATTATGAATTCGCGGCCAAAGTGGGGGCCCTGAAATCGGACTGGATTTTCATGCCGCACTACATTCCCAACGATTCCCCCCAACAGGCTAAGAAGCAGGTGATGAAGTATCCGGGGCTGAAAGAGGACGTCTACGTTCCCCGGTTTCGCCCCGATCCGTCACTAAGACGCGAGCTTGGATTGACCGAGGAAGAACTGGTTGTCACTGTGCGTCCCCCCGCAACCGAGGCGCACTACCACAACGCAGAAGCCGAAGGATTACTCGAAGCTGCCCTGAATCTGCTCATGGAACAGCCCGAAGCGCGGGTGATCCTGCTCCCCCGCAACGAAAAGCAAGCCAAAGTCCTGCGAAAGGACTGGGCCCAGTGGATCCAGAATCGCAAGATCATCATTCCAGAACACGTCGTCGACGGCTTGAACCTGATCTGGATCTCCGACCTGGTGATCAGCGGCGGCGGAACAATGAACCGCGAGGCGGCGGCGCTGGGCGTGCCTGTCTACAGCATCTTCCGCGGAAGCATCGGCGCGGTTGATAAATACCTGGCTTCGAGCGGGCGCCTGGTACTGATCGAGCGGGCCCAGGACATCCGAACCAAAGTAGTGCTGAAGCCAAGAGTGCGTTCAAGCGACGGGAATGTCCAGACGAGCCTTGTTCTCGACAGCATTGTGGATGCGATCATCTCCATCACCGAGCATCAAACCCTGCCGGTGTCTCGTGAAATCGAGTCTCCTCGCACGTAAGCATGACGATCCTACCTTCAAAAGTGACAAGTCAGAGCATCCGGGAGTTGACGTCCCTGGCTCTGCGCGGACTTGTCCCCATGTTTGATCCCGATAAGCAGCTCTTCTGCTATCGGCTCCGTCGCACTGCGACTGGACTGGTCCGCGAAGGCGTGTCGCGCCGCTACACAATGATGGCCCTTCTGGGTCTTGAGGCCTTGCGAAAGACAGGAGTCCAGTGTCCGTTTGACACCGATGCGGTTTTCAGGTCCTGCGCCGACAACCCGCAATGGATCGAAGGCGTCGGAGACCTGGGGCTGTTGATCTGGGTGACGGCGGAATACGCCCCGGAGCGGCTTGACGACCTGTTCGCGCGGGTCAATCTAGAGAAGTCGCTAGAACGTCTTGCGGACGCCCGGAAATGCAGGACCATGGAACTGTCCTGGTTCCTGGCGGGCCTGTGCCACGCGACCATGGCAGCGCCAAAATGCAGCTGGCCGCTCGGTGATTTGGCGGTTGATACCTACCATCTTTTGCAAGATAACCGCGGCGAATCCGGGCTATTTGGCCACCTTGCTAGGACCAAGTCGGTCAGCGGATTTATGCGGGGGCGTATCGGGACGTTTGCAGATCAGGTGTACCCGATCTACGCCCTTTCGAAATTCGCGACGGTCTTCAATCTTGAAGAACCTCTGGATTCGGCCTTGGAATGTGCGCTCATCATCTGCCGCTTGCAGGGAAGCCAAGGCCAATGGTGGCGGTTCTACGACGCCAATACAGGCCGCGTGGTGTGTCGTTATCCCGTGTACTCGGTTGATCAGTACGGTCTGGCGCCTTTGGCGTTGTTTGAGCTCGAACGGGCGACCGGGCAACCATTTCAGGACGCGATCTACCGGGGCCTGGACTGGGTATACGGATCGAATGAACTCGGCGAGGATCTGCGCATACCCTCACGGCAGGTGATCTGGACCTGTATCCTTCCCAGGAGCAGGCGTCGAAAATACTGGGAAACCGCAGACAGCCTCATTCGGCCTGCCAGAGAACCCCAGACGGCCCAATCTCTACGCGTGCTGCACGAAAGCCGGCCTTACGAGCTGGGGCTGCTGCTGTGTTCTTTTGCAAGCCACGGAGTAACACAGATATAGGGCCGCTGTCGTTGTTGCCGGATTGCACCCTCGAAGATTCCCGGCCGACCGGCACCCCACGGTTCTGAAGTATCATCGCTAAGTATTGATTGAAGTCAAACTCTGGAGGCAATTCACTTGTTTCCGTCGGAACGCATGAAAGTACTCATCGTCGTGGGCGCGCGCCCGAACTTTATGAAGGTTGCGCCCATCATCCGGGCTGCAGGCAATCACCGTGAAAAACGGACAGGGCTGGAGGTTGAAACCCTCCTGGTCCACACCGGGCAGCACTATGACGCGGCGATGTCAGACCAGTTCTTTGTGGACCTGGGTTTACCCAAGCCGGATGTCCATCTCGGAGTGGGTTCCGGATCGCACACGCAGCAGACTGCCGATGTGATGAAGAAATTTGAAGAAGTCGTGCAGCGGGAAAAACCCGACGTCGTCGTGGTGGTCGGTGACGTGAACTCGACCGTCGCCTGTGCCCTGGTGACCGCGAAGCTGTCGTTTGATTCCGCCGGTTCCAGACCGTTGATCGCCCACGTGGAAGCCGGCTTGAGATCCTTTGATCGTACGATGCCCGAGGAGGTCAACCGCATTGTGACCGATCACGTCTCCGACTTGCTGTTTGTCACCGAGGAGAGCGGTCTTGAGAATCTAGGTAATGAGGGGATTTCGCCCGACTGGATCCATTTCGTCGGCAATACCATGATCGACTCACTTCTTGCGTTCCGTGAGAAAGCGGACCTGTCGACCGTCCTTGAGGATTTGAGGCTTCGGGGAAGAACAGGAGACAAAGCCATCGCCCGTTACGCCCTGTTGACCCTGCATCGACCGTCGAACGTCGATACTCGCGACGGGTTTCTCAGCATCGTCGAGGGGTTGCAAGAACTGGCGGCCGAATGCCCCATCGTGTTTCCAGTGCATCCTCGAACGCGCCAGCGCATCAAGGAATTCGGTTTGGAGTCGCGCATGGGAATGAACGCGGCGAAAGAAAATCCCGCTGCGCCCGGTTCTGCGAGCATCCAGAAGGGAATCATTCTGACCGATCCTCTTGGGTATCTGGACTTTCTCTGTTTGATGAAAAACGCGGCGATCGTCGTTACCGACTCAGGCGGCATCCAGGAGGAAACCACGTGTCTTGGGATTCCCTGCGTTACCGTGCGAGAAAACACCGAAAGACCAGTAACGGTTGATTGTGGGACCAACGTCATCGCGGGAACGGCGAAAGGGAGAATCCAGGCCGCTATCCGCGCGCAGATGGACAGGAAACCTAGCGGTCGCATGCCCAAGCATTGGGACGGAAGGGCCGCCGAACGGATCATCGATGTACTGATCCGTGCCCACCGCGATCGCAGTATTACCAAGCAGTCCCGAGTACCGGAACCCTGCGTTTAAGCGAAATCGTCCATGCCCCCAGCCCAATCCAAGGTGACCCTCGACGCCGAAGCCGCAATCGCGAAGCTCTTGGCCTATTGCCAGGCGAGCGATTGGGCGGGTTACGATCCCTACGATGCTCTGAACAGCAGGCTTTTTGACAAGCTCCCGTTCCTGAATTACACCTTGCCGCGAATCGCTACGACCCAGATTCTGAAAATCAGCCCGGTCAATATTCGCGGTTTGGCGCTGGTTCCAAAAAAGCAAAATCCGAAGGGGATCTCGCTTTTTCTGTCCGGGTTTCTGAACCTATCGAAGAACCAGACGGTCAACCGGGAAGGCCTTATCGAGACAATGATCGAGCGGCTCATCGCCCTTCGGTCTCCCGCCACCGCTTACTGGTGCTGGGGGTATAGCTTTCCGTGGCAGACGCGCCGCGAATTGGTGCCTGCCGGAGCGGCCAACCTGGTTTGCACGACGTTCGTGGCCAGCGCCCTTCTCGATGCCTACGAGCAGCGCCAGGATTCCCGGTGCTTGAATATGGCGGTCAGCGCAGCCGAGTACATACAAAACGAGCTGTTTTGGACCGATGGTGGCGCAGTTGCCGGCTTCAGCTACCCGCAGCCTGGAGTTCGAAGCACGACCCACAACGCGAACCTGCTCTCCGCTGCTTTGTTGTGCCGTGTACATAAGCACACCGGCGAGGGGAAGTTCCTGGCCCCGGCCCTGCAAGTTGCCCGCTACTCGGCCGGACGCCAGCACGCAGATGGCTCGTGGGCTTACGGTGAGATGCCGTCCCAACAATGGAATGACAATTTTCACACCGGCTACAATCTCTGTGCGTTGCAGTCGATTGGCCGATACGCCGAGACAACCGAGTTCGAAAGCTGTGTCCGACGCGGCTTTGATTTCTACCGGGACCACTTCCTGCTCCAGGACGGCGCAGTCCGATACTTTCATGATCGCACCTATCCAATCGACATCCACTGTGTGGCGCAAAGCATCATCACCCTTCTGGCTCTGAGGGAGTACGACCCGGACAATGCCGCACGGGCGAGTGCGGTATTCCGGTGGGCCATGAATCATATGTGGGACGATCGCGGTTTCTTTTACTACCGGAAGCTTCGATATTTCACGGTCAAGACGAGTTACATGAGATGGTCTCAGGCGTGGATGTTTTTGGCCCTGTCCATGCTTGTGTGCGAATCCGGTTCGGCGTCAAACCGTCCGCAACCCGAGGATTCGGCTGCGGTGCCCCAGCCATGTTGAAACTTCCTTCCTACGTCTTGATTACTCCCGCACGGAACGAGGCGGAATTTATCGAGCTAACGGTCCAGTCGGTGATCGCCCAGACGCTCCGACCCGCCAAATGGGTGATTGTCAGCGATGGATCAACCGATGGTACCGACGATATTGTGAACAAGTATGCCGTCGAACACCCCTGGATCGAACTCCTGAGACAGCCGGAACGTGCCGAGCGAAATTTTGCCGGCAAGGCCGCGGCATTCCATGCGGGATTCGCCAGAATGAAGAACGTGCCGTTCGACGTCGTCGGAAACCTCGACGCGGATATCTCTTTTGATGAGGACTATTTTGCATTCTTGATGACCAAGTTCGCCGAAAACCCGAAGTTGGGAGTGGGTGGAACACCCTATCGGGAGGGAAATACGACATCCGGAGCTCGACTCGTTAATCTCGAACATGTGTCAGGAGCCTGCCAGATGTTCCGGCGGGAATGTTTTGAGGCCATCGGGGGCTATTCACAAATAAAGTCTGGGGGCATCGACCTGATCGCGGTGTTCAGCTCCCGCGCGAAGGGCTGGCAGACCAGGACATTCACCGAAAAAGTCTGTCTGCACCATCGCAAGATGGGCGGGGCCGTGCACACCGGGCTTCGGGAAAGAATGCACCGGGGACGGATGGATTATCTTCTTGGAAGCCACCCCGTGTGGGAGATTTGTCGCAGCGTCTATCAGATGAAGAAACCGCCGTATTTTATCGGCGGATTGCTAATCCTCGCAAGCTACGCATGGAACTGGATCCGTCGTGTCGAGCGGACGATGCCTGCGGACCTCATCGCATTTCGGCAGCGTGATCAAATCCAGAGATTGAAAAGTGCCTTCCGTCGCACGGTGCACCTCGAACCTCGCCTGGCCGATAAGGCGAGTGCCGAGCACATTTCCTGAGCAATGCCTGTGGAATCAAAACACGCCGGCGCGCGGTCTGAAAGCCAGCAAAACGCCCTGCAGTTCCCCCTGCCGCTTCGGTCGGGCACGAAGTATTCCAAAGTTTTGCTGCTGGACGGTTACTCGACGCGGACGCTTGCTTGCGTGCGCTCATGGGGAAAGAAAGGAGTCGCGTTCGCGGTGGGTGGCGAAAGCCGCTGGGATATGAGCCTGATGTCCCGCTTCGCGAAGGAGACTTTCGTCTATACCAGCCCAAAACGAGACGCTGGGAGGTTCATCGAAGACGCAAACCGGTACTGCCGCGAGTTTCGGGCAGATTGTATCTTCCCCACTTCCGAAGCGGGGATTATGGCGTGCAGTCAACACCGCAAAGAGCTGGTGTGCGATCCGATTATTCCTTTGGAGCGCGAAATTGAGACGATCTTCAGCAAGGCCAAGACCCTGGCGCTGGCGCAATCGCTGGGCATCGCCGTACCCCGCACCTTTCATGTCACCGACGACAACATCTCCGAGCTGGATACGATCGACCTGCAACTTCCGGTCGCAATCAAGTCCGAAAGCAGTGAGGTGATGCTCTCTGGAAGGGCGGCAACGAGCAGCAAGACGGCCTATGCGTCGACCAGGGTGGAAGCGGTGAAAGAATGTCGAGCGCGCTTGGCGAAAGGACAATCCGTTCTGGTACAGGAGTTCATCGACGGATATGGCGTTGGCATTTCAGGATTGTTCCACGAAGGCCGGCCGGTTGCCCTTCTCGCACATCGCAGAATTCGAGAGAGCGATCCACTGGGCGGCCCCAGCGCCGTCGCGGAAACCATTGAGCTTGATCCCGGCCTCCTGGAAGCGACCAAATCGCTTTTTCGCGCGCTCTCGTTCAGCGGTCCGGCGATGACGGAATACAAGATTGATAGGCGGACGGGCCGGCCCTATTTCATGGAAATTAACGGCCGGTTCTGGGGCACGGTGCTGCTGGCTCCAGCCGCCGGGCTCGACCTGCCGTATTTGTACTGGAAAATGCTGAACGGTATGGAAATCTTGCCCGAAGAAACATCCTACCGGATCGGGATCAAGGGTCGATACCTTGCCGGCGACACCAAGTGTTTGGCCCTTTGCCTAAAGGGTAAGCCAAAATCTTGGCCGGGTGAGTTTCCAACCCGTTGGTCTGCGGTAAAGTCTTATATCGGGTCCTTTTTTGACCAGAACACCCAGGACCTGCTTCTCACCCGGGACGACCCGATGCCCTTTGTCGCCAGGCTCATACAGGATTTAACGTAAGCCTCTGCTATGGGAGATTCCGTCATTCAAGGGACATTCCATTTTCACTCGACCTACTCGCACGACGGCAAAAATACGCTGTCCGAGACTGTCTCATCCTTAAACGCGCTCGGGTTCTCGTTTTGCGTGATGACGGAGCACTTTGAGGATTTTGATGCGCCGAAGCTCGAACGCTACGTGCGCGAGGCGCACGAGCTCACTGATAGAACCGGCTTCCTCGTCATACCCGGTGTTGAGGTAGATCTCTCAGGATTGCACACGATCGTATTCCCGGTAACAGAGTACGCAGAGATCGCTCGTTTCGCCCAGGGGCAGGACACCGACTTTCCGCTGTTCAAGATACTGGCGCATCCATCCAAGTATTCGTTTGAAAAGGTTGCGCGACACGTAGAGAAGTACCACATCAACGGCGTTGAATTGTGGAATCAGCAGGCGGACGGCCGCTACACGCCGCCCCTCGCGTTCCTGGCGCTGCTCAAGGGACAGCCGTGGCGGAATCGGTGCCGCTACTTTTTCGGGTGTGACTTGCACAATTCCAGGTTTGCGCCTTCCAACGTCATTTCGATCCAGGCGGGAATCCCTCTTGCATCTGAAGCTGTTGTGAGCGCATTGACTGAGGGAAACTTCATCGCACGCAATGTTCCGACCGGAATTGAATACTCCAACGGTTCTGACCGGACCGACTTTGATGCCTGGCTGCAGGCGGTTTCAAGGAAATCCAACTACCGCGGAAAAATCCTCCGGGGCGTGCGTTCTTGCCTTAAATCCATCTATAGAATGCTGCCGCGAGATGTCCGGCATTCGCTTAATGATTTCAAGAACTTCGTCAGGGACAAGGTTTAGGCGCCGGCCGGATAACGATCCTTATGATTGAGATCATCTTCACGCTGGACTACGAAATTTACGGCAACGGTACGGGAACGCTTACGGACCTGGTTTTCGAACCAGCCGAACAGCTGTTGACGATATTTCGAAACTGGGATGCGAAGTTTGTGGCATTCGTTGAGGTTGCCGAACTGGAAAGAATAGAAGCAGTCGCCGCCGACCCGGCGATCGATCTGGTGAAGCGGCAGATACAACAGATGTACCGGGACGGTTTTGAGATCGGACTGCACCTTCATCCCCAGTGGTCCAATGCCCGCTACCAACAGAAGCAATGGTCCCTAGACTATAGCGAATACAATCTCTGCACATTGCCACGGACCAGGATCTCGGAAATCGTGGACAGTTCCCTTGATTACCTCCGGCATGCTGTCGATCGATCCGATTTCACCCCGCTGTCATTTCGCGCGGGCAACTGGTTGTTTCAGCCGACTCGAACGGCCGCAAGCGTCCTGTCCGAGAAGGGCATAAAGATCGATTCGTCCGTTTTTAAGGGCGGTTTGCAGCGCAATCACCACCTGGACTATCGGCCTGCGCTGAAAAACGGATATTACTGGCCGTTTAGCGATGACGCAACCAAACCGGACGAAAGCGGCCCGTGGATGGAGTTGCCGATCTACGCCGAGATGGTTCCATCCTGGAGAATGGTGACGACCAAGCGGCTGGGATTCAGCAACAGCGTCGGCATGGCCGGCCGGAGCACCGGGCATAACTGGAACCGAGCACTCGATTTCGTTCGCTTTCGATATCCCCTGAAGCTTGATTTCTGCAGGATGAGTATCGACGAGCTGACATCGATGATGGAACGGGTCATTGGCCAGGACCAGAGGAAACCTGATTTGTACAAACCGATTGTCGCAATCGGACACACCAAGGACTTGGCCGACCCCCAGACGGTCGACCGATTTCTGTCCTTCTTGCGGGCAAAGGGAATTGCCGTTTCAACGTTCGAAGGGATCAAATCGAAATTGCTGTTGCGGGAGGGCCGTGCCGAACCCTCTTTGCCGCGTGCGAGTTGAGGGGACAGGTGACAGAAGCCAGCCAACCCGCACAGATTCAAGGGCAGAGCCTGCCCCGTGAGGGTGCGCCAGCGGCGACGCAAGTGGAACGGGAAGGATCTAGGCGGCACGAGGCCGGGCCGGTCGGGCTGCTCATCATTAACGGCGACGATTGGGGACGAGATATCGAGACTACCGACCGGATGTTTGAATGTGTAGCTCGCGGGACCGTCTCTGCAGTCAGCGCCATGGTTTTTATGGAGGATTCGGAGCGGGCAGCGGAGATTGCTCGGAATCAGACCGTTGATGCCGGCCTCCATCTGAATCTTACAACGGTGTTTTCGGCGGCGAACTGCCCAGGCCGGCTCGCCGATCGCCAGCGGGAAATCGCTGCGTACCTGCTGCGGCGGACGTTTCATCGGATGATTTTTCACCCCGGGCTTGCGGGCACGTTCGAATATGTGGTGAAGGCCCAACTGGAGGAGTTCTCGCGTCTGTACGGGACATTGCCAGGCCGGATCGACGGCCATCATCACATGCATCTGTGCGCGAACGTGCTGTTGGGGCGTTTACTCCCGGCCGGAACGCTGGTAAGGCGAAACTTCTCGTTTCGGGCCGGAGAGAAGAGCTTGGTGAATCGCCTCTATCGCGGCGCGCTCGACCGGGGACTAGCTCGGCGGCACCGTCTGGTCGATTTCTTCTTCTCGCTGCCGCCGCTTGATCCGCCCAGCCGAATCGGGCGAATTTTTTCGCTGGCGAAACAGTTTACGGTCGAAGTGGAGACACATCCGGTGAATCCGGAAGAATACAGATTTCTGATGGGCGAGGAATTTCTGCAATTGACTGCAAATGTTCCGACGCCGCGGGCTCCGGTCGGTCTAGATTTCGGTCGTTAGCACGCTTGCGGCAATCTCTTGCGGTCTCGCCGCTGCGATCGAGAATCTTGATTCACAGCTACGCAGCGCGTTTGAAACTCACAGATTGGACGGTGCCAACACAGTTTCCGATCCCGGTACCGGCAAAATGGAGGGTACCCGGCCTCTAGTGCGCCAGGGACCGCCGCTAAGCAAAGGGGCCGACAGGAATCTGATCATCCATGCTGTTCAACTCACTCGAATTCGCGATTTTTTTCCCAGTTGTGACTGCGATTTTTTTCCTCTTGTCGCAACGGTGGCGGGTGCATTGGCTGTTGGCGGCCAGCTGTATTTTTTACATGGCCTTCATTCCAGCCTACATTTTGATTCTGCTCGTCACGATCCTCATTGATTACTTTGCGGGTATCTATCTTGAGCGCGTCGAAGACTCGAAGCAAAAAAAGGCACTGCTTTGGGTGAGCATCCTGTCGACTTGCACGGTGCTCTTCATCTTCAAGTATTTCGGGTTTTTCACGGGTTCTTTCGTCGGGCTTGCGGATCTGCTGGGTTGGCACCTGTCTCGTCCGATGATTGCGATTATTTTACCCATAGGGTTGTCGTTCCACACGTTCCAGAGTTTGAGTTATGTGGTGGAGGTTTACCGCGGAAACCAGAAGGCCGAGCGTAATTTCATCGTGTACGCCACCTACGTGATGTTCTTTCCGCAGTTGGTGGCGGGTCCTATCGAACGACCACAGAACCTGTTGCATCAATTTCGGGAGTGGCATCCGTTTGACTCCGTGCGCGTCACCTCAGGCCTGAAACGAATGGCTTGGGGCTTCTTCAAGAAGCTCGTGGTCGCCGACCGGCTGGCGCTGTATGTCAATGACGTGTACGCATCGCCACGGAACTTCAACGGTTTGCAGCTGACGCTGGCAACGGTGTTTTTCGCCTACCAGATCTACTGCGACTTCTCCGGGTACACCGACATCGCTCTTGGTGCGGCAGAAGTTCTGGGATTTCACCTGATGGAGAACTTCCGAACACCCTATTACTCCCTGTCGATGTCCGAATTTTGGAAACGCTGGCACATCTCACTCTCAACATGGTTCAGGGATTATGTTTACATTCCCCTGGGCGGCAACCGCGTCAGCAAGAACCGGCACATTTTAAACCTGATGATCACATTCACTGTGAGCGGTCTCTGGCACGGAGCCAACTGGACGTACGTTTTGTGGGGGTTCTTGAACGGTTTGTATCTGGTGGCTGGGTGGCTGACGAAGGACTGGCGAGATCGATTCTATAACGCCGTGGGACTGAACGAGAACACCCTGCTTCGGAAAACGATTATGCTTTTGACGACCTTCGTTTTGACGTGCGTGGCCTGGATCTTGTTCCGGGCAAGAAGCGCGGCAGATGCACTCTACGTATTCACGCACTTGGCGACCGGTTGGAATGTTCACCAGATCGCGACGCAACAGTTTTTCTTGCGGCAATTCCCGGTGGCCATTGCGGCCCTGCTGGTGTTGGAAATCGGCCAGCTCTGCAACACCGTAATTTCGATTCCTTCTCTTGTGGGCAAGATGCCCGTGATGGCGCGCTGGGCACTGTATGCCAGCTTTGTCATGACCGTCGTGATGTTTGGCGTGTACAAACAAATGCAGTTCATCTACTTCCAGTTTTAGGTCCTCAACCATTGCAGAATAAAGACAACTTCGACCGGTTTTCCTCGCAGAACACTTTAACCGCGAGTGCCGAACCGCCGCGCCCGGAATCGGAAGACGCGAAACCTGCGGCAGCTGAGGCGGCAGATCCGGGACAAAAACCGATATCGGAACCGTGGAAAGGCGTACGGCGCCTCGCGTGCTTCTTCGGTATCGTCGTCGTGCTGATCTTTGTCATGAATGCCATGATCACCTCCGGACTGAGGCGTCTCAGGACCTCCGCCTTTGGTGCTTCGAACCAGATCATGGAGGGCAAGGTGAACGCTCAGATCGTGATCAGCGGCTCATCAAGGGCGCTGGCTCATTATGACCCGCGGAGGATCGAGGCGATTACGGGGCGCACGGCCTTCAATTTGGGAAGAAACGGCGCTCAGACCGACATGCAGGTTGCGTTCTTGAAAGCCTATCTTGCACACAACCGGAAGCCTGAGATTGTGGTGCACAACCTGGATGCCTTTACCTTCGTCACAACCCGGGAAGTGTTCGATCCGGTGGAATATACCCCCTACCTGTATGATCGCGATCTGTATAGCGCCTTGGGGAATATCAACCCGAACATCTGGAAAAGCCGCTATCTACCCCTGTACGGATACGTTGTCGAGGATATGAACTTCACCTGGGTGCTCGGTTTGAAGGGCTTCTGGGGTTGGACGCCGCCAGAAGACTATTTCCTGGGTTTCAATCCACGATCCAAGAAATGGACAGACGACTTCGAACGTATGAAGGCCAATAACCCCAACGGTGTGCATTTTGACATTGAGCCTGCGGGAATTCGAGTTGTGGAAGACTTAATTCAGGTTTGCCGGCAAAAGGGGATTCAGCTGATATTGGTCTACTCGCCCGAATACATTGAAATGCAGTCGTTAACGAGCAATCGCGCGCAGGTTTTTGGGCTTTTTCATGAATTGGCCGACCGCTCCGACGTTCCGCTGTGGGATTACAGCGATTGGAAATATGCGGGAGATCAGGATCTTTTTCAAAACTCTCAACACTTGAACGCCGCAGGAGCCGCGATTTTCTCAGACGACGTGGCGAACCGTTTGAAGGTCTATCTTGCGGCGCGAAGCAACTCGGCCAGGGACTTGCCGGTTTCCAGTCCAGCGACTCTCGGCCATGCGCAGGATTGAAGGCTACCAGCACCGGCAAACCAGGACGCGGCAGCGGGCCCTCTGGTTGGGCGGTGTCCCTGCGGAGCCTGTGCGGGTCACGCACCAGGATGAGCGCATTTACCCTGTTATCGCCGATCACGCACGCGCGAACTGGTCGGGTTCAGGGCGTCGGGCAGAATCTAAGGAAGATCTCTCTCTCTACGAAATGTCACGAGCCACCATTCTCGTAGGTTTTGCGGAAGCACTGTCGGCACCGGAAGTCGTGTGGAGCCTCGTGGATGCCGGGTTTCAAGTGGTGGCTTTTGCGCGCAAAGGGCGTCGGTCGGCGTTACGCTTCAGCAGGCACGTGGTCTGTCATGAGATCCATGCGCCCGAGTCGGACCTTGAGGCGGCTCTAGCGGACCTCCACTCGTTGTTGAACTCTGTGAGACCCGAGACCGCTGGCACTCCGCTGGTGCTGTTTCCACTCGACGATAAGGCAGTTTGGCTTTGCAGTAGGGCCGAGATCGACGATCGCTGGCTTTTCGCCGGGCCGCTCGGCGCCTGTTCGGAGCTTGCGCTCAATAAGAACTTGCAAGTTGAGGCGGCGCGTGCGGCGGGCTTTAATGTACCGAAGTCACGGTTGGTCCGGAACGCGAAAGACCTATTGGAATTTGGTACGGCAGAAACCTTTCCGATCATTCTGAAGGCCGCCGACGCCGTTCCCACATATCAAGGCCGCGTGCACTCATGCCGGAAATGGATCTGTGCCACCCGCGCCGAGCTGGAGCGCGCCATCGACGAGTGGAAAGAGCGGGTTCCGCTTCTGGCTCAGACGTTTATAACCGGCGTGGGGGAAGGGGTCTTCGGCCTAGCCGCACCAGACGGGATCCGGGCCTGGAGCGGTCATCGCAGAGTGAGGATGATGAACCCGCAGGGTTCGGGTTCCAGTGCCTGCGTCTCTCAGTCCATACCTGACGAACTGAGGTCCCATGCAGAGGCATTTCTGACCAAAGCCGGATGGCGGGGCCTGTTTATGATCGAACTTCTCCGCGACGATTCCGGGAAGCTCTGGTTTGTCGAGCTCAATGGGAGGACATGGGGAAGCATGGCGCTGTGCCGCCGCCAGGGGCTTGAATATCCTGCTTGGCAGGTCGAGTTGACGATGGATGAGCGGTCCCCGGCGGGTTCGGCGGGACACTCGCCCATGACGATTGTTTGTCGGCATGCGGGTCGGGAGTTCATGCACTTGCTGTTCGTGCTGAAAGGTGCGAGGTCGAGC